>OHAT01003174.1_pt1 | contig 11194 bp, 10 predicted proteins | sample 1577141 | NCBI WGS metagenome assembly OHAT01 (sample SAMEA3541578, study PRJEB24748) | human gut metagenome | biome: human gut; feature: human-associated habitat; material: faeces | place: China | collected 2012
GGCGGGGCCGCAGGCCCCCGCCCCACATTTTTTATTTCCCGGGGCCTGACGATAAATTTTCTGTGACGGGAGCAAAACAGGGCTACACAACCGGCGAAACCTGTGATATGATAGATGAGTGAAAAAATCGGACCGGGGGAGGGATCGTTCTAATGAAACATTTGCCGCAGCGCTTGACGGCGCTGCTTCTGGCGGCGGCCATGTCGCTGACCCTGACCGGGTGTATGTTCCGCTCGTCGGTGGAGGATCTGTTCACCCTGCCCCGGGTGGCGGCGGAATACGAGGGGCTGTCCCAGGAGCTGGACGACCTGCAGAAGCAGGGCTATGAGCTGGTGGGCCCCAGCACCGGGCAGAACATCCAGCCGGTGCAGATGGTGGACCTGGACAACGACGGCCTGTCGGAGGCCCTGGTGTTCATGCGGCTGCAGGACGACGAAAAGCCCCTGAAAATCTTCGTTTTCCGGCCGGAGGACGACACCTATCACCGCCTGTGCGTCATCGAGAGCAGCGGCACCGCCATCGACAGCGTCCAGTATGAGGACCTCACCGGCAACGGCCGGCTGGAGATCATCGTGGGCTGGCGCATCAGCGCCGACGTGCAGACCGTGGCCGTGTATGTGCCCCAGCCGGACCCCTATGTGCTGCTGCAAAGCGGCTATACCCGCTTCACCGTCACGGACCTGGACGGCGACGGCGTCAAGAGCCTGCTGCTGTTCCGCTCGGATAACGACGGACAGCCGGTGGCGGGGCTGTATATCCGCAAGGACGACGTGATCTCCGCCAGCTACAGCAGCGTCTTGTCCTACACCATGGCGGAGCTGAGCCGGGGCAGCGTGGTGGTGGGCAAGCTCTCCGACGGCACCCCCGCCGTATTTGCCACCGGCGTCAACAGCCAGGGTATGGCCATGACGGATATCCTGGTGTGGCAGGAGAGCGGCGGACTGACCAACATCGCCCAGGACCGGACCACCGGCCTCACCGCCGCCGTGTACCCCTATATGCAGCTCAAGCCCCAGGACATCGACGGCGACGGCAGCGTGGAGATCCCCGCGCCGGAGACTGCCGCCGCCGACGCGGGAAGCGGCGCTGCCGCCAACACCGCCGCGGCGGTGCGGGGGCTGGTCCGCTGGATCAGCTACTGCGGCGACGAAAGCCCGGATGTCCACTGCGTGACCTATCACGATCTGTCTGCCGGGTGGTATTTCCGCCTGCCGGATACCTGGCAGGGGGAGGCCACCTTCACCACCGCCGAAAACGGCGCGTACGAGAGCCAGGTGGTGCTGCTGTCCAACGGACAGCCGGTGGCGGCCCTGTACGCCCTTACCGGCGACAACCGGGAAAAGCGGGCCATGATGGGCAGCCGCATGGCCCTCAAGCGCCAGAACGGCGTCACCTACGGCGGGGAGCTGCTGGCCGGGGCCGACTACTGCGGCCTGGACGAGGAGAGCCTGCGCCTGGGCTTCAACCTGGTGGTGGCCGAGTGGGCCGCATGAAAATCCGAGGAAAGGAACGTCGAATCCATGAGAAAGGTAATGGTTCTGGAGGATGAATCCAGCATCCGCAGCTTTATTGTGATCAACCTGCGCCGGGCAGGATACGAGGTGGTGGAGGCCGAGACCGGCGAGGAGGCCCTGGACAAGCTCCACGAGAATCCGGACACGCTGGTGGCCCTGCTGGACGTGATGCTGCCGGGCATCGACGGGTTCGAGGTGTGCCGCCGCATCCGGGCCACCAACCCCCGCATCGGCATCATCATGCTGACGGCCCGGTCCCAGGAGATGGATAAGGTCACGGGCCTGATGAACGGGGCCGACGACTATGTGACCAAGCCCTTCTCCCCGGTGGAGCTTACTGCCCGGGTGGACGCCCTGATCCGCCGCAGCAGCGGCGGCACCCAGGAACTGCCGCCGGGCACCATCAGCCAGCCACCCTTCCTGCTGAACACCCGCAACCGCACCCTGGAGAAAAACGGCCAGCGCATCAAGCTGACCCAGGTGGAGTATTCCATCATGCGGATGTTCATGGAAAATCCCGGCAAGGCCCTGTCCCGGGAGGAGATCCTGGACCTGGTGTGGGGCCGGGACTATTTCGGCGAGCTGAAGATCGTGGACGTCAACGTCCGGCGTCTGCGGCTGAAAATCGAGGACAGCCCCACCAGCCCCACCTATATCAACACCGTGTGGGGCTACGGATACAAGTGGGGCTTTTAAGCCATGGATACCAACACGGATAACAAGCTGCGGCTGTTCACCCGGGGACAGGGGAAGCGGCTGAAGCTGCGGGGTCTGCGCCGCCGCTGGCTGGCCAGCAGCGTGGGACCCATTATCGTCATTCTGGTGCTGGTGGGCGTGCTCTCTGCCGCCACCATCAGCTCCAGCCTGGACGCCCGGGCCAGGTCCTCTCTGGAGGCCAAGGCCAAGTCCGGCTCCGACTATTTCAGCGCCTACAGCATGGGCAGCTACAGCGAGTATTACCGCCGGGCCGCCCAATACGTCACAGATTACAGCCTGAACGACAGCCTGGCCAAGAACGTGGAGCTGCAATTCATCAACGGCAAGCGCCAGGTGGAGCTGTCCTCCCGGGGCGCCGTGGCCGGCAGCACCCCCGCCACCCCGGAGGTGGGCCGGGCCGTGGAAACCGGCAAGACCGCCTCCTTCTCCGGCCGGGACCCCCTGACCGGCGAGAGCATCCTGGCGGTGTCCAGCCCGGTGTTCTACAACGGAACGGTGGTGGCCGTGATGCGGTTCGTCACCTCTACCCGGCTGCTGGATCAGCAGCTGTGGCTGACGGTGCTGGTGATGGCCGCCGTCATCGCGGCGGTGATCTTCCTGATCTTCGTGTCCAACCTGATCTTCATCAACAACGTGGTGCAGCCGGTGGCGGAGGTGTCCGAGGCCGCCAAGCGCATCTCCTCCGGCAGCTACGGCATCCAGATCGCCAACAAATATACCGACGAGCTGGGGCAGCTGGTGGACAACATCAACAACATGTCCCTGAAGATCAGCCAGAGCGAGAAAATGCAGACGGAATTCATCTCCTCCGTGTCCCACGAGCTGCGCACCCCCCTGACGGCCATCAGCGGCTGGGGCGAGACCCTGCTGGGGGATGAGACCGGCGACCCACGCCAGCTGCGCCGGGGCCTGCGCATCATTGTCAAGGAGGCCCGCCGCCTGACGGGCATGGTGGAGGAGCTGCTGGAGTTTTCCAAGATGCAGGACGGCCGCTTCACCCTCCAGGTGGAGGAAATGGACCTGCAGGCAGAGCTGGAGGACGCCATCTATACCTATCGGGAGCTGTTCCGCCAGGACGGCATCCAGCTGAACTATTACAGCGATCAGGAGCTGTATGCCGAGCCCATCTCCGGGGATCCCCAGCGGCTGAAGCAGGTGTTCTGCAACGTGCTGGACAACGCCGCCAAGCACGGCGGCGCAGGCAAGCGCATCGACGTGGACATGACCCAGGAGGGGGACAGCTATGTGGTGCGTATCCGGGACTACGGCCCCGGCATCCCTCCGGCGGAGGTCCCCTTTGTGAAGCAGAAGTTTTATAAGGGCTCCTCCAAGGCCCGGGGCAGCGGCATCGGCCTGGCGGTGTGCGACGAGATCGTCCAGCGCCACGGCGGCGTGTTCGACATCGGCAACGCCGACGGCGGCGGGGCCATCGTCACCATCCGGCTGCCCATCTCCGGCCAGGAGCTGTAAAAATCGAACGCCTGTTGCATTTTTGCGGCGGGTGTGTTATGATACTGGAAAGGAACCCATTCCCCATGGAAAAAAACAACCAATTCCGCACCTCCATCGGCGGTCAGGCCCTGATCGAGGGCATTCTCATGCGCGGGCCGGAAAAGCAGGCCATCGTGGTCCGCTCGCCGGAGGGCCTGGTGACCCGGGTGGAGGAGCTGACCCTGGTCAAGGACAAGTACCCCATTCTGGGCTGGCCCATCATCCGGGGGGCCGTCACGTTTCTGGACTCCATGGTCCGGGGCGTCAAGGCCCTGATGTTCTCCGCCGACTATTACCCCGAGGACGAAAACGTCCAGCCCTCCAAGCTGGATAAGTGGCTGGAGGAGCACGTTCCGGCGGAGAAGCTGCAGTCGGTGCTGGTGTGGGTGTCGGTGATCCTGTCCCTGGGGCTGACCCTGCTGCTGTTCATGCTGCTGCCCACCTTCATCGCCGGGCTGTTCCACGCCCGGCACGCCGCCGTCCACAACCTCATCGAGGGGGCGGTGAAGATCGCCATTTTCCTGGGGTACCTGATCCTCTGCTCCAGGCAGAAGGACGTGCGCCGGGTGTTCTGCTATCACGGGGCGGAGCATAAGACCATCTTCTGCTATGAGGCGGGCCTGCCGCTGACGGTGGAAAACGCCCGCATCCAGCCCAAGCACCATCCCCGCTGCGGCACCAGCTTCCTGTTCGTGGTCATCGTGGTGTCCATTCTGTGCAGCAGCATCGTGTTCAGCTATGTGAACTGGCAGAATCTGTGGGTCCGGGTGGCCATGCACCTGCTGCTGCTGATCCCGGTGGTGGGCGTCACCTATGAATTCAACCGCTTTGTGGGCCGTCACGACAACGCCGTCACCCGGGTCCTGTCCGCCCCGGGCATGTGGCTTCAGAATTTCACCACCAACGAGCCGGACGACTCCATGCTGGAGGTGGCCATCGAGGCCTTGAAGCTGGTGCTGCCGGAGGAGCAAGGAAAGGACGCCTGGTAATGGCTGTTACATACAACGATCTGACCCTGGATATCCGGCGGTCCCTGCGGCAGGCGGGGATCGAGGCCGCCACCCTGGAGGCCCGGGAGCTGGTGTGCTTCGCCGCCGGAAAGGATAAGGCCCGGCTGCTGCGGGACGGCGCGCTGTACGTGTCCCCGGAGGTGGAGGAGGCGGCCTGGGCGCTGGCCCGCCGGCGTCTGGCCGGGGAGCCGGTGGCTTATCTCATCGGCGAGTGGGAGTTTTACGGCCTGCCCCTGGACATCAGCGAAAGCGTGCTGATCCCCCGGCCCGACACGGAGACCCTGGCCGAGGCCGCCATCGGCTGGCTGCGGCAGCAGGAGGCCCCCCGGGTCCTGGACCTGTGCGCCGGTTCCGGCTGCCTGGGCCTGGCCATCGCCAGCCAGGTGAAGGACGCCCGGGTGGTGCTGGGGGAGCTCAGCGACGGGGCTTTGCGGGTCTGCCGCCAGAATATCCGCCGCTGCGGCCTCACCGGCCGGGTGACGGCCATGCAGCTGGACGCCCTGCGCCCGCCGCTCCAGCGGCTGGGAGACTTTGACTGCATCGTCAGCAATCCCCCCTATATCCCCTCCGGGGATATTCCCGGGCTGGACGCCTCCGTCCGGGATTACGAGCCCCACATGGCCCTGGACGGCGGGGCCGACGGCCTGGACTTTTATCGGGCCATCTGCGCCCACTGGCGCTCGGTGCTGCATCCCGGGTCCCGGCTGTGCTTCGAGGTGGGCATCGGCCAGGCCGACGACGTGCTGCGGCTGATGCACAGCGTGGGCTTCGGCGACCTGGAAATTCTCCCGGACCCGGCGGGCATCCCCCGGGTGGTGCTGGGGGACCTGTATCAGGAGATCTGACTGTCCGCTTTTCCGGACAGGCTTTGTGATACCATCACGGCAATATAAATTAGAGGAGGAGACGAAAATGGCAGCGAAAAAGGATACGTCCGCCGCAGTCCCTGCGGGTTCCGACAAAAAAAAGGCCCTGGAGACGGCCATGCAGCAGATCGAGAAGATGTACGGCAAGGGCTCCATCATGCGATACGGCGAAAACGCCGAGACCAACGTGGAGGCCATCCCCACCGGCTCCCTGGCCCTGGACCTGGCCCTGGGCATCGGCGGCGTGCCCCGTGGCCGCATCATCGAGATCTACGGACCGGAGTCCTCCGGTAAGACTACCCTGGCCCTGCACATTCTGGCCCAGGCCCAGAAGCTGGGCGGCGAGGTGGCCTTTGTGGACGCCGAGCACGCCCTGGATCCCACCTATGCCCGGGCCCTGGGCGTGCGGATCGAGGATATGCTGATCTCCCAGCCGGACACCGGCGAGCAGGCCCTGGAAATCACCGAGGCCCTGGTCCGCTCCGGCGCCATCGACGTGGTGGTGGTGGACTCCGTGGCCGCCCTGGTGCCCCGGGCGGAGATCGAGGGCGAGATGGGCGACAGCTTCGTGGGCCTGCACGCCCGGCTTATGAGCCAGGCCCTGCGCAAGCTCACCGGCGTCATCGCCAAAACCAACAGCATCGTCATCTTCATCAACCAGCTGCGGGAAAAGGTGGGCGTCATGTACGGAAATCCCGAGGTCACCACCGGCGGCCGGGCTTTGAAGTTCTATGCCTCCGTCCGCATCGACGTGCGCCGCATCGAGGCTTTGAAGTCCGGCGGCGAGATCATCGGCAACCGCACTCGGGCCAAGGTGGTGAAAAACAAGGTGGCGCCCCCCTTCCGGGAGGCGGAGTTTGACATCATGTACGGCGAGGGCATCAGCCGCCTGGGCGAGATGCTGGATCTGGGCGTGAAGCTGGACCTGGTCCAGAAAAGCGGCTCCTGGTTCAACATGGGCGATATCCGCCTGGGCCAGGGCCGGGACGCCGCCAAGCAGTATTTCCGGGATCACCCCGACGAGGCCGACAAGCTGGAGGCCGCCATCCGCCGGGACTTCCACAAGCTGATGAGCAGCCAGTCCAAGATCGCCGCCAAGGCGGCGGGCCGGGCGGTGGACGTGTCCGCCGACGACTTCGATGACGAGGATTGAGCGCATCCAGCCGTCCCTGCACAAAAAGGACCGGGTGCTGGTGTATCTCACCGGCGGCCGGCTGCTGCGGATCACGCCGGAGGAGCTGCTGCGGTTTGACCTGCGCCCGGGCATGGACCTGGCGGAGGACGTGCTGGAGGAGCTGAACCGGGCGGCCGCCCGGTCCCTGACCCGGCAGCAGGCGGCGGAGATGGCCGGACGGCGGATGCTGTCCCAGAAGGAGCTGTCCGACCGGCTGGTGAAAAAGGGCACGGACCCTCAGGAGGCTCAGGAGACCGCCCAGTGGCTGGCGGACCTGGGTGCGGTGGACGACGCCGCCTATGCCGGGGTCATCGTGCGGCACTATGCCGCCATGGGCTACGGCCCCGGCCGGGTGCGCCAGGAGCTGCAGCACCGGGGGGTGCCCCGGGAGCTGTGGGACGACGCCCTGGCCCGGATGCCGGACCCGGAGGAGGCCATTGACCGGTTTCTGACCGCCAAGCTCCGGGGCAAGACCCCGGACCGGGCCACGCTCCAGCGGCTGTCCGCCGCCCTGCAGCGCCGGGGCTTCTCCTGGCAGGATATCCGCCCCGCCCTGGCCCGGCTGGACCGGGAGCCGGAGGATTGACCGGCACATTTACAACTTCACGCAAAGGAAACACAACCATGAACGTATCATTCGTATCCCTGGGCTGCGACAAGAACCGGGTCAACACCGAGCAGATGATGGCCCTGTGCCTGCAGGCGGGCATCACCGTCCAGGAGGACTGCCCCGGCAGCGACGTGGTGGTCATCAACACCTGCGGCTTCATCGACAGCGCCAAAAGCGAGGCCATCGACACCATCCTGTCCGCCGCCCAGCTGAAGGAGGAGGGGCAGATCGGGAAGATCCTGGTTACCGGCTGCCTGAGCCAGCGCTATCAGGCGGACATTCTGGAGGAGCTGCCGGAAATCGACGGCATCATGGGCACCGGCTGCTTCGGCGACATCGTGCCCGCCCTGGAGCAGGTGATGAACGGCCAGGAGTGCCGCCATTTCGCGGACATCAACGGCCCGGTGGAAGAGCTGCCCCGGGTGCTGTCCACCCCCCGGCACTATGCCTATCTGCGGATTGCGGAGGGGTGCAGCAACCGCTGCGCCTATTGCGTGATCCCCTCCCTGCGGGGCAACTACCGCTCCCGCCGGATGGAGGAGATCCTGGCCGAGGCCCGGGCCCTGGCGGAGGACGGCGTCCGGGAGTGCATCGTCATCGCCCAGGATATTACCCGCTACGGCATGGACCTGTACGGGGAGCGCCGTCTGCCCCAGCTGCTGCGGGAGCTGTGCAAACTGCCCTTCCACTGGATCCGGCTGCACTATCTGTACCCGGACAACCTGTCCGACGAGCTCATCGACACCATCGCCGGGGAGGAGAAGATCTGCAACTATCTGGATATTCCCATCCAGCACTGCAACGACGCGGTGCTCAAGGCCATGCGCCGCCGGGAGACCAAGGCGGGGCTGGAGGCCCTGTTTGCCCGGCTGCGGGACCGCATCCCAGGCGTGGTGCTGCGCACCAGCCTCATCACCGGCCTCCCCTATGAGGACGAGGCCGCCTTCGAGGAGCTGTGCGGCTTTTTGGGGGAGCAGAAGCTCCAGCGGGTGGGGGCCTTTGCCTACTCCCCGGAGGAGGGCACCCCTGCGGCGAAGATGCTCAACCGGGTGGACACCGAGGAGGCCAAGCGCCGGGCGGAGCTGGTGATGGAGGTGCAGTCCCAGGTCATGGACCAGTTCAACGACAGCCGCATGGGCGACACCGTGGAGGTGCTGTGCGACGGGTGGGACGGCCAGTCCATGAGCTATGTAGGCCGCAGCTACGCCGAAAGCCCCGGCATCGACGGCAATATTTATTTCACATCCGATCAGCCCGTGGAAGCGGGAGATTTTGTCCGTGTGCGCATCACCGGGGCCATGGACGGCGAGCTTACCGGTGAACGAACGGAGGAATGAACCATGCCTATGAACACAGCCAACAAACTGACCCTGGCCCGGGTGTTTCTGATCCCGGTGTTCCTGGTCATTGCCTACTGGGGCTTCCCCGGCAGCCGCTATGTGGCCCTGGCCGTTTACATCGCGGCCTGCCTGACGGACCTGCTGGACGGCTACATCGCCCGCCACTATAACCAGGTGTCGGATTTCGGCAAGTTTGCCGACCCCCTGGCGGACAAGTGCCTGGTGATGGCGGCCCTGTGCTGGTTCGTGGAAACCGGCGACATGATGGGCTGGGTCCTGGCCGCCGTGCTGCTGCGGGAGTTCGCCGTGTCCGGCATGCGGCTCATCGCCGTGGAAAAGGGCCGGGTCATCGCCGCAGGCTGGTCCGGCAAGGTCAAAACTGCCAGCACCATGGTGTGCATCTGCCTGATTCTGTTCGGCATTCCCCACTGGCTGAACCTGGTGTGCCAGGGGGTCATCCTGGTGACCACGGTGTACTCCGGCGTGGAGTATTTCGTGAAAAACTGGGACGTGTTTTCCGAAAAGTGAAAAAATGGATTCCCGGGCCCAGTGGACCCGGGAATTTTCTGCGCCAAAATTTTACATAGATTTTACACACCCATTACAACGGATTTGACATACACCCTTTATACTGTCAATTGTCAAAAAGCTGGAATGAGGGAGTAAAGAATTATGACTATTTTCAATGCGCTGACGCTGGTGGGCGGGCTGTGTCTGTTCCTGTTCGGCATGAACCTGATGGGCCAGGCCCTGGAACGCCGGGCCGGCGGCAAGCTGCGGACCCTGCTGGATAAGATGACCAGCCGGGTGTTCGTGGGCTTCCTGACGGGCCTGGGCATCACCGCCATTATCCAGAGCTCCTCCGCCACCACGGTGATGGTGGTGGGCTTCGTGAACTCGGGGCTGATGACCCTGCGCCAGGCCATCAACGTCATCATGGGCGCCAATGTGGGCACCACCGTCACCGCGTGGCTGCTGAGCCTGGCGGGCATCGACAGCGGCAGCACCTGGGTGCAGCTGCTGAAGCCCTCGTCCTTTACCCCGGTGCTGGCCCTGATCGGCATCATCTTCTATATGTTCTGCAAGTCCGACAAGAAGAAGGACACCGGCACCATCCTGCTGGGCTTCGCCACCCTGATGTTCGGCATGGAGACCATGAGCGGGGCCGTGTCCGGCCTGAAGGACGTGCCGGAGTTCACCCAGCTGTTCCTGATGTTCCGCAATCCCATCCTGGGCGTGCTGGTGGGCGCGGTGCTGACGGGCATCATCCAGTCCTCCTCCGCCTCCGTGGGCATTCTGCAGGCCCTGTCCGTCACCGGCGGCGTCAGCTATGCCGCCGCCATCCCCATCATCATGGGCCAGAACATCGGCACCTGCGTCACGGCCATGCTGTCCTCCGTGGGCACCAACAAAAACGCCCGCCGGGCCGCCGTGGTGCACCTGATGTTCAATGTCATCGGCGTGGTGGTGCTGCTGACCCTGTTCTGCATCGTCAAGGCCATCTTCGCCCCGGCGATCCTGGACCGGCCCGCCACCATGTACGGCATCGCCATCGCCCACTCGGTGTTCAACATCCTGTGTACCGCCATGCTGCTGCCTGCCGGAAATCTGCTGGAAAAGCTGGCCATCCGGCTGGTGCCCGACGCCCAGCGCCGGGAGGAGACGTCCGAGCTGGACGCCCGCCTGCTGGCCACCCCCGCCCTGGCCCTGGGCCAGGCCCGGAACGTGGCCGGGGAGATGGCCGCCTGCGCCGTCCGCGCCCTGGAAAACGCCCTGACCTCCCTGACCGGCTACACCCCGGAGCTGGCCCGGTCCATCCGGGAGGACGAGGAGCGCTGCGACCACTATGAGGACATCATCGGCACCTATCTGGTGCAGCTGAGCAGCCACTCCCTGTCGGACAGCGAGAGCCAGGAGTCCACGGAGCTGCTGAAAACCATCGGCGACTTCGAGCGCATCTCCGACCACGCCGTCAACGTGCTGGAGTCGGCGGAGGAGCTGCAGAGCAAGGGACTGTCCTTCTCCCCGGCGGCCATGGCGGAGTATGAGACCCTGGCCCGGGCCATCCGGGAGATCCTGCACCTGTCCCTGGACGGCTTCCGCCAGAACGACGCCGCCCGGGCCGCCCGGGTGGAGCCCCTGGAGCAGGTCATCGACAAGCTGAAGGAGGAAATGCGCACCCGCCACATCCTCCGCATGCGGCAGGGACAGTGCAGCATCGAGGCGGGCTTCGTGTGGGCGGACCTGCTGACGGACCTGGAGCGCACCTCGGACCACTGCTCCAACATCGCCGGCTGCGTCATTGACGCCGCCCGCCACAACCTGAACCTTCACGAGACCCTCCGGGCCGCCCAGACCCAGGACCCCGACTTCGCGGGCCGCTTCCGGGACTATGCCCAGACCTACCGCCTGCCGGAGGGGGAGTAAGAAAAAACACCCAAGCGTAAAGCAAGGCCCCCGGCGCTGCCGGGG
>OHAT01003175.1_pt1 | contig 11190 bp, 9 predicted proteins | sample 1577141 | NCBI WGS metagenome assembly OHAT01 (sample SAMEA3541578, study PRJEB24748) | human gut metagenome | biome: human gut; feature: human-associated habitat; material: faeces | place: China | collected 2012
CCTCTGATCTCATAAATATTGTTTTGTATCGCTTGTAATTCCATAGTATAAGAACTTATTAGTTTACTTTATTTGATATAACCAATTTTAGGCTTTTTAGCATTGTTCTTTTTCTTTGTAGCCAGTTCGGAAAGAGCTATGTAAATATCATCCAAAGACTTTTGGGTGTCTTCACTGAGATCATTGATAGCGCAAAGCGTTTCCTCATTAGCCATTTCAAGAGATTTGATACGTTCTTGTAGTTCTTTAATTTCGATGGAACTAGTGATAGTTTGTAAGGTATAATTCCGGATAGCGACAAAGGCTCTCATAATGTTTCTGTTGATTTCTATGGCAGTTTTAGAATTTAGCACACTACTAAGCATAGCCACCCCTAATTCCGTGAAAGCAAAAGGCTTATATTTGAAATTACTACCTCTTCCTTTATTCAAGATACCAAATTGGCATCTTGAAAGTTCCTCCTTGGTTAACTCAAACATGAAATCATCTCCTTCAAAGCGTTCTATATTACGTCTGACCGCACGTTTCAGTTGGGCGGTTTCCGTTCCATACATTTCCGCCAGATCAAAATCCAGCATGACTTTTTGCCCTCTGATCTCATAAATCTTGTTTTGTATCGTTTGTAATTCCATAGTAAAGATTTTAGTTTAATATTATGGTCGCAAAGGTTTGTAAAATAATTGAGATAAGCAATAAGCTAGTTGGATATTAATGATTGGTTGCATTTGTAAGTTGTACAATGAATTATTGCTGATCCGGCTTATTGTCTATTTTTTATGTGTTCTTATTTTCCTTATAAGATTTCTGGGAAAAACACGTACGTGATTTATGAAAAACACGTACGACTTTTCGGAAAAACATGTACGTGTTTTCCAGAAAACATGATGATGTTTTTATATCACTGATATTCATGTATATATAACTTGATACCTTTGCATGGACTTATTGTTTTTTTTCTTCTTGTATTTGTTATTTTGTTGTTCTATCGTTTGTTTATGAATTAAAAATATTTAATTTTGCTTATCAATAATAAAGGATGAAGTCATTTATATATATACTATTAACTTCCTTGACTTTCCTTGTGGTAGGATGCCAAAATGAATCTGAGGAGATCCGTTTGATCAATCAGGCGGAACGTTTGTTTGATGCCTATCCGGATAGCGTAATCACTACATTGGATTCCATTCCGCTCCCGGAAGAGATGAGTCCCCGTCTGATAGCCCGTTGGTGTATGTTATACGCACGTGCCGCCGATAAAATAGAGGACGAGATGCCTTATACGAACCAGCTTGAGATCGCCTTGAAATACTATCAAAAGAAAAAGATGCGGGAAGAGGAGGCTGAGATCGGCCTTTATCTGGGGCGTTCGTATGTGGAGGATAAGGAGTACGAGAAGGCAATGAGGACTTACTCCGATGCGCTGGAGGTTGCGTTGGCGATTAAGAACTATAATCGTGCCGGGTATATTTGTAGTTATATGGGGGATTTGTATGAACTGGATGATCGTTATGTGTTAGCTGCAAAAAAATATAAGGAGAGCGGACGGTATTTTCGATTGGCCGGTAATATGAAAAGCTATGTGCGTGCGTTTGTGAATGAGGGAAGGAGTTATATGGATGTTGATTCTAATTATTTAGCTTTAACTATATTGAAGCGAGCAGAAGTGATAATAGATTCCTTGAGAGTAGATGAGGTTAGAAGTTATGTATACAATGGTCTAGGTAATATATTTAATGTTTTGGAAAAATATGATTTAGCTGAAAAATATTTATTGAAGAGCATAAAAGAGGATTCGAGTGATACTGCTTCGGATTATTTGACCTTATCAGATCTTGAGCAAAAGCGTGGAAATTTAGAACAAGCGGAAAATTATCTTCAAAAGGCTAATAGTGTATCCATAGATAATGATTTTGTACCGGCTACTATTGCTTATCATTATTATAAAATAAATAAAGAAAGAGATGATTATAAAAGAGCTTTGTCTTTTTATGAAGAATATGTAGCAGCAGAGGATTCCCTTATGAATATAAGTAAATCTGTCGATATATATGATACAGAACAAAAATATGAACATTTGAAATTGCATAATGAAAATATAAGATTACTATTAAAGGGGCAAAGGAATTATACTTTTATATTGATATTGTTATTTTTATGTGCTTTACTCATTATTGTCTATTTAGCTACGATAAGAAGAAAGAATCGTTCACTTTTAAAACAACAAGAAAAAATTAATACTTTGAATCAAAGCATATATCAATTATATGCAGAACTTCGGAGAAAGAGTGATGAACTAATCCAATTGCAAAATACTCAGCATTCTTCGGTGAAAATGCAAGTGGAATATGAAAATGTAAAGAAAGAGGTAGATAGCTTGAGATCTCGATTATTCGAATTAAGAGAATCTAAAATTCTCAATAGTAATTTAGCTAAAAAAATAAAGAAAATATCTCAAACTGTGCAGCCTAATCATTCTGAAGCACCCGTTTCCGAAAAAATGTGGATTGATATTGAAGTTTTGATGATGGAAGTTTACCCTAGTGTTATAAAGGTACTGAAGGATGCAGGCTTGTCACCATCGGAGATGCATCTTTGTTTCCTCACATTATTTAAGCTTGATTCAACAGCTATATCTATCCTTTTAAATATTATTCCTACTTCCGTCGATCGTACACGTTTGCGAGTACGAAAGAAATTAAATTGGGAAGGTAAACAAGGATTGTATGAATCTCTTGTTAATATTTAGTATGTAATAAACCTTCAATTAAGGGGCTCTACGATTGTTTGTCTATGTATTTGTTTTTATAGTATTTGATTATCATGTATTTACACTTTTTTCTTGTCTATGTGGATTATATAATTTAACCCCCTTAGATCATATATAATTTCTAAATTTACAATCGTAAACATAACAAAAAAAGAGATTATGAAAAATGTAAAATGGCTACTAACAGTGTTGTTTATTTTTTCAATTTGTATTCCATCTGCAGGTCATGTGCCTTTACATGGTCATCTTAAGAAAAAACAGCGATCTGTAAATTTAAATGTACCTATAAAAGCCGACATCGATGAAACCTCAAAAGTTTTATCCTTGGAGTTTTTGGAATATCTAGGAGAGGTACGAGTATCTGTTACAGACACTGATGGAAATATTGTTTATGAGGAAATGATAGATACACAAAATGTTTCTTCTAGTATTATCTCATTAGATGAATGTACTTCTGGATCTTATGAACTTTATATATCAGATTCAGAAAATTATGCAGAAGGTTTTTTTAATTTATAATTGATCTTTAATTTGTAAAAGATGAAAAAGATATTTTTAACAATAGTATTGGGTTTAACTATTGCTTTGTTAAGCTCTTGTAATGGAAATGATATCGTAGAAGAAACAGCGATAAGTAATGTAAAAACTAAAGCAATAGAACAGATAAAAAGTCGCTGTTCTGTAGTAGATGGTATATTGCATTTCTCAAGTACTGATGATTATTATGCATTAACAGATTCTTTATGTAAATTGTCGGATATAGAATTTGAGAACTGGGAAAATCAGAATAATTTTCTTTCTTATAGAACCTATGTTAATCGAATTATTAATGAAATAGAATCTGCACAAAATGAAAACGATGTAGATAAGGTTTCTTCTCTTTTAAAAGAGTATTCAAACTATGTCTATCTATCAGAAGAGGATTTTGTTCAGCCAGTTATTCAAGCAGCTTCTTATAGAAGCATCGTTAATAAAGATGGTATTTTTTACTTTAACGATACTGAAAATGTAATTGATGGAAGGTATGTTTATGTTAATAATAAATCAGTGAACCAACGTGGATGTTCAATAAAGCAAGAATATGTCGTATATGGTACCCCATTGACAAAAGCTACACCAAATACAACAGAAATAAATTTTGTTACTATTGCATATACAAAAGAAGACGGTACCAAAAGAGTTTACGGTGCTCCTAAAGTATTTAGAAATGTTGTGAATAAAGATAATGTCGGAAATTTTATGGTGCAATATGAATTTTATGCAAATATAGATGGAAAAAAGAAAAGACCTACAGGTTGGAAACATTATTCTACAGGCTATGGAATAAAAGATGTTGTTTGTAGATTTAAAAATATACCATTAAGCTATACAAATGGAATAGTTAAAACAGGAGATATAACGATCACTCATCCAGAAGCAGAAGAACTTGGTGAGGGAAAAAGTGGTGAATTTAGAATGAATGTAGGTATTAGGGTACCAAACTACACAGGAACTCCTGAGACTGTAGTGTGTATGCATTTTAAGGCTTGGACATATGGTACAGCTCCTGAAGCTTTAGGATATAACTATTCTGGTGGTAATTATAGTGAAGAGGATGGTGCTAATAAGAAAACTAATCCTAACTCTAAAAAACCTTGCTCTCTCCATCATTTATATAATGGGGGAGATTCTAGTTTAGAATAAACTTAAGTAGAGAAGTATGAGATTGCTAGTATTCTTTTTAAGCTTATGTCTCCTTGTCGCATGCGATAAAAACGATAAAGAGTTAAGTGAGAATGAAAAACTCGGAACATTGGGTTTTATTTTTGAAGATGAATTCTCGGACACGATCCCGGTCATTAAGATATCGCCAATAGATACATTACTGACGGTTAAGATTGTAAGAGAGAGTAATTCCCAGTTAGTAAATAAAACATATTCTTTTGACCGATATATACCGATTAAGGTACCGGAATCCAAGGATTCTACTCATGTACAACCGGGATATCATTATGATATGGATGCGGAGTTGTCATTGACTGTTCCTGCTAACCAATACGAATATACTGTAACTCCATTAAGGATTTATCCTGAGCATATAGATAGGAGACTTTATATTAGTTTTGATATGGGGTATACTTATACTGGTATCCGGACCGTTCATTATTATCTGGAACCTATGAGATAATATATGATATTTTCGCTGATAAGCAGGGAAACTTTTGTTAATGTTCTCTGTTTATCGGCAAGTCATATTTCTGTCAAAGAAATGGTTAATTCACTTTGTTTTACTCTTTTTATCTTTCAATGGATAAGGGTATTTTGTTTTTTCCTGTCTTAAAGATAAAATATGTAAGTTATAAAAAGAGAGAGTATGAAAAATGTGAGATGGCTGATAGCTACTTTATTTCTTGTTTCTATTTGTATTCCGTCATTTGCTCAAGTTGAGCATGGCTTATTAGTAGGTGCCGGTGTTGGATTCCCTTTACAAGATAGTTGGAAACGAACTACTTGGGGTGATGAATCAAATTGGTCTTATCGGCACGATTATAAGTTAAATAGTATGATCGGTTATCGCTTCCGATTCCTTCCGGAACAGAAATTCTTTTATGATTTGGATATTACAATGGGATTTCAGAAGATGGAAACGACGAAGTATTTTCCTTATTATGAAAGTATAGAGGATGGTATATATGTTTCTAAGAAAGCTGATGTTTTCGATGAGTTTGTGATGCCTATCTCCGTAGCCGCTAGTTGGAATTGGCGTTTTACCAAGAAATTCCATTTGGGTATCGGTATCGCTCCTACGCTTTATGTACAGCCACAAGCCGTATTTGATCTGTCCGTGATGGCGAAGGTAGGATATCGTTTGAGTAAGCATTGTGAGTTCGGTCTTTCTTATCAGTATGGCTGTTTCAATACCTTGAAGCATTTCAATAACGGACCGGCTAATGGCCGTCGTGGACATCTTTCGGATTTGATGCTCTCTGTATATGTTCCTTTTGTTTTGAAATGATAGAATAATAAAATATAGAAACACATAATGTTTTATTTAGAACCAAAACAAAGATGAATAACTGCCTATAAGAAAAGAGTACGTGAAAAGAGCCATGTATAGAGAAATAATTCTATGCATGGCTTTTGCTTGTATAATGTATAGAGATTCTCAAGAATTATTGAGGCATTTTTTGTTTGCGATATTGTCTCTCTCGTGATTAAGAACTATCTTTGACAAACTATCCAATAGTAGATGCCGAATCAAAATCAATTGACTATGAAAATAAAAAAATTGAAATTCTTCGTAAATTTGTGGTTCTTTAAGCATATCTTATAGTAAGGATCGAATATGAAAATGAGTGAAAAGGAGGTTGATACATCAAATGAACTACGGGTCTTGTCCCTGTTCTCTGGATGTGGGGGCATGGATTTAGGATTCGAGGGGGATTTTATATGTCATCGTAAGTCTATATCTCCTCAAAATACGTGGGTTCAAGAGGTTATCGATGAACACTGGGTTCGTTTACAGAGGAATCGTTTTCGAACGGTCTTTGCGAATGATATATTGAAAGAGGCACAAACCGCTTGGCTTCAATATATGGATCGATTCGGATATGATAAAAACGTTTATAATACAAAGAGTATCGTAGACTTGGTGAAAGAGCATCGAGCGGGGAAAAAAGTCTTCCCTAAAAATATAGATGTCGTCACGGGAGGTTTTCCTTGCCAGGATTTCAGTGTCTCCGGTAAACGTTTGGGATTTGAGTCGAATAAGGATCATACCGGGAAATTGCGTGAGGACGATGAGGCCTCGGAAGAGACGAGGGGTAAACTTTACTATTGGATGAAGCAGGTGATCGATATTACGAGCCCCAAGATATTTATCGCGGAGAACGTGAAGGGATTGGTGAATTTGGGAGACGTGAAAAGTATTATTCAGAGAGACTTCGCCCATGCGGCTGGGGATGGATATATTGTTTTAGATCCTCATGTTTTACATGCGGGCAATTATGGGGTTCCGGAGTCTAGAGAGCGTGTGATTTTTATCGGGATACGTAAGTCCGCGTTAAAGGTTAAGGCTTTAAGAGCGCTTCAAGAGGAGAAGGTACCCAAAGCTTACGATCCTTATCCGAGTCCGACACATGCTTGCACCGTGGAAGATAAGAGACTATTGCCGCCGGTGGTTTGTCGGGATGTATTTGTAGGATTGGAGGAACCGGATAGGACAGACGATCTGTCCCAGCGGTATTATTCACAGGCGAAATATATGGGAGCTCATTGTCAAGGTCAAAAGGAGATTGCGCTGGATCATATTGGCCCGACGATTCGTTCCGAGCATCATGGAAATATAGAATACCGTCGTTTATCCCGGGAGCATGGGGGCGTTATTACGGAAGAATTAGACGCCGGTTTACAAGAACGTCGCTTAACTCCTCGAGAATGTGCTTTGATACAGACGTTTCCGCCGGATTATACGTTTGTCTCCCATAAAAAGAACAGTACACGTTTTGAGTTAAGTGCCTCAGGCGCTTATAAAGTGATCGGTAACGCGGTTCCTCCGGTATTAGCGTATCATATAGCGAATCGCATACAGACTTTATGGCCGTTGTATTTTAAAAAGAGATAATTATATCGGAATTCCGTCCAGAACTTATGTTGCCTAACCGATATGAGGTCTGGCTTAATGATATTTGGAAACTTATATCTCCGCAAACGGCTTAACGACTTGTATATGGAATTAGTAGGGGATTGAGACGGTTGATTTAGAACTAATAGCGAATCAAAAGGGTTATACAAATACGTAACATTAAAGTTTAAAGCTATGAAGTTTTTTATTGACACGGCGAATCTGGACCAGATCCGGGAAGCGAATGAATTGGGAGTATTGGATGGCGTGACGACTAATCCGTCCTTAATGGCGAAAGAGGGAATCCGGGGGGTGGAAAATCAACGGAAACACTATTTGGAAATTTGCGAGATCGTGGGCGGGGATGTAAGCGCCGAGGTAATCGCTACCGACTTAGAGGGCATGATAAAAGAAGGGGAGGAGTTGGCCGCTTTACATCCTAATATAGTCGTTAAAGTACCTTGTATCGAAGCGGGGATTAAAGCGATAAAATATTTCACCAGAAAAGGCATCCGTACGAATTGTACGCTGGTTTTCTCTGTCGGTCAGGCGTTATTGGCGGCTAAGGCCGGGGCTACGTATGTATCGCCGTTCGTCGGGCGTTTGGATGATATCGCCAGCGACGGGAAAGAGCTGGTACGTAAGATCGTGGAAATGTATGATTATTATGATTATGATACCCAAGTATTGGCGGCTTCTATCCGTAGCACCCAGCATATCATCCAATGCGTGGAGGCGGGGGCGGATGTGGCTACCTGTCCTTTGTCCGCCATTAAAGGCTTATTGAAACACCCGTTAACGGATAGTGGGCTGGCTACTTTTCTAGCGGATTATAAGAAAGTAAACGGATAGAAAAAAAATAGTACCTTTGTGCGGATTAATTCGTAAACGCATTTAAAAGATTACTATCGTGGCAAAAGTTGTGGAAACCCCTTTGATGAAGCAGTATTTCGATATAAAAGCGAAACATCCGGACGCTATCCTTTTATTCCGGGTTGGAGACTTTTACGAGATGTATGGCGAGGACGCCGTGATTGGCGCGGAAATACTGGGTATCGTACAGACCAAACGTGCGAATGGCGTAGGGCAGCATGTTGAGATGGCGGGATTTCCACATCATGCCTTGGATTCTTATCTGCCGAAATTGGTGCGGGCCGGTAAGCGTGTGGCTATTTGTGATCAGCTGGAAGACCCTAAATTGACTAAGAAATTGGTGAAGCGGGGAATTACGGAATTGGTGACTCCCGGTGTTTCTATCAATGATAATATACTGAATCATAAAGAGAATAATTTCTTGGCCTCTATCCATTTCGCCAAGGAGGTATGTGGTATCTCTTTCTTGGATATCTCTACCGGCGAGTTCATGACGGCGGAGGGTTCTATTGACTATATCGACAAATTACTCAATAATTTTTCCCCGAAGGAAGTGTTGATCGAACGGGGAAACAAGAAGCGTTTCGAGGAGGCTTTCGGTCCTCGTTTCTTTATCTTTGAGCTGGATGACTGGATCTTTACGACCTCGGCTGCCGAGGATCGCCTGTTGAAGCATTTCGAGACGAAGAACTTGAAGGGTTTTGGCGTACAACACTTGAAATTAGGTATTATCGCTTCCGGGGCGATTCTGTATTATCTGGACCAGACCCAGCACACGCATATTTCCCATATCACCGCTTTATCCCGTATCGAGGAGGATCGATACGTCCGCTTGGATAAGTTTACGGTACGCAGCTTGGAACTGGTGGGTACGATGAACGATGAGGGAACAAGCTTGTTGGACGTGATCGATAAGACGATCTCGCCGATGGGCTCTCGTATGCTTCGCCGATGGATACTATTCCCGCTAAAGGATGTAAAACCGATCCAAGAACGCCAAGAGGTCGTGGATTATTTCTTCCGTGAACCGGAGACAAAGGAGTTGCTGGATACGCAGTTGGAGCAGATCGGCGACTTGGAGCGTATTATCTCCAAGGTAGCTGTCGGTCGTGTATCTCCTCGTGAGGTGGTTCAGCTAAAGGTTGCGCTTCGTGCGATCGAGCCGATCAAGGAGGCATGTATGGCGAGTGAGGAACCTAGCTTATGCCGGATCGGGGAGCAGTTGAACGTTTGCGCCTTGATCCGCGACCGGATTGAGAAAGAGATTAATAACGATCCCCCTTCGTTGGTCAATAAGGGGGGAATTATAGCGAAGGGTGTCAACGAGGAATTGGATGACTTGCGTGCCATCGCTTATTCCGGCAAGGATTATTTGTTGAAGGTACAGCAGCGTGAGATCGAATTGACGGGTATCCCAAGCTTGAAGATCGCTTTCAACAACGTCTTTGGTTATTACATAGAGGTACGTAATACCCATAAGGATAAAGTCCCGGCGAATTGGATCCGTAAACAGACCTTGGTGAACGCCGAGCGCTATATTACCGAGGAGTTGAAGGAATACGAGGAGAAGATATTAGGGGCGGAAGAAAAGATCCTTGCTTTGGAGACTCGCCTTTTCAATGAGCTGGTATTGGCCTTGACGGAGTATATTCCGCCTATCCAGATGAACGCGAACTTGATCGGGCGTATCGATTGCCTTTTATCTTTCGCTAAGGCCGCGGAGGCGAATAAGTATATCCGTCCGGTCGTGAGTGATTCCGACAAGATCGACATAAAGGGAGGTCGCCACCCGGTAATCGAGAAACAACTGCCCTTGGGAGAACCTTATATCGCCAATGATGTCTATCTGGATGACGAGAAACAACAGATCATCATTATCACGGGTCCGAATATGGCCGGTAAGTCCGCCTTATTGCGTCAGACAGCCTTGATTACGCTCATGGCGCAAATCGGTTGCTTCGTTCCGGCCGAGAGCGCCCATATCGGTATCGTGGATAAGATATTTACCCGTGTAGGCGCCTCGGATAATATCTCGGTGGGTGAGTCTACTTTTATGGTAGAGATGAATGAGGCCTCCGATATATTGAATAATATGACTTCGCGAAGCTTGGTACTGTTCGACGAGTTAGGCCGGGGTACCAGTACCTACGATGGTATATCGATCGCTTGGGCGATCGTGGAATATATCCATGAGCACCCTAACGCAAAGGCGAAGACGCTGTTCGCTACCCATTACCACGAGCTGAACGAGATGGAGCGTGCCTTTAAGCGGATCAAGAATTATAACGTATCGGTCAAGGAAGTAGGGAATAAGGTGATATTCTTGCGTAAGTTGATACCGGGAGGAAGCGAGCATAGCTTTGGTATCCACGTGGCGAAAATGGCCGGTATGCCCAAGAGCATCGTGAAGCGTTCGAATGAGATCTTGAAGCAGTTGGAGTCCGAGAATCGTCAGGAGGGTATTACGGGTAAGCCTGTAAAAGCGATCGCCTCTGCCGCCGAGGGGTATCAGCTGAGTTTCTTCCAGTTGGATGATCCGGTGTTGAGCCAAGTACGGGATGAGATCAAGAACTTGGACGTGAATAATCTTACCCCCTTGGAAGCCTTGAACAAACTGAGTGAGATTAAGCGGATTATTACGGGGAAATAATCCGCTTGATCGTATTACCGATGATTGGTAATCGTTTACTTTTTAGGTCTCACCAACACTACCACCCGATTGTCATCCTCTTCCAATGTCGCGGCCACCTCTTTTAGTTTGCCTTTCAGCTTTCCCCTTTTATAATCCTGGCAAAGTTCGGAAGCATTGATGGTAGAACACAATTCGCCTTTTGAATTGATGGGAGGAAATGTCACCATATAGATTTCTTTCTTATAAGAATAATCATCGTTGTATGTGATATAGTTGAAAAATTTCTTTTCTTGCGTATCGTATGCGAAGTACTTT
>OHAT01003188.1_pt1 | contig 11161 bp, 10 predicted proteins | sample 1577141 | NCBI WGS metagenome assembly OHAT01 (sample SAMEA3541578, study PRJEB24748) | human gut metagenome | biome: human gut; feature: human-associated habitat; material: faeces | place: China | collected 2012
GGCGCGGCGGGGACCGGCGCCGCCTTGGGCGGCTCGGGCTTTTCGAGCTTCTGCATGACCTTGCCCATCAGCATGGTCAGGAAGATGATGCAGATGAGGCCCACAAAGGTGGTGCCCATACCCATCAGACACACAAACAGATTGGAAACTTCATTCATTGGGAAACACGCTCCTCTTTTCTCTTGGTGTTCCCATTATAAGGTTGCAAGTTTTCCTGCACAAGGGCTTTGCCGCTCTCTTCACGCCGCCTTTACGCTATAAACTTTTCTCTTAACGCGCGGTTAACCGTCCCGCTCCTCCGTCACCTCCACCACATACACAGCGCCGTCCGCGACGCGGAAGCGCACCTCAAGCCCGGCAAACGCCATGCCGTAAACGCGCTGCGGATCGCTCTGGTAGTGCGGCCGCGGGTCCTGCGCGAGAACGCCTGTGAGGGCATCGCGCTTGTCCTCCGGCACGCGCGATAGAAGCTCCGCCGGGAAGTCCACCGCCAGCGCCTCGCCGCGCTGCGGCGCAAAGCCGCCGCTCGCCTCCGGCTTGCAGTCGGCGTAGGGGAGGTACGGCTTGATGTCATAGATGGGCGTGCCGTCCATCAGGTCCGCGCCGGAGACGAGCAGCACGCTCCCCTCCGCCGTCTGCTCCACGCCCTCGATCCGCACGCAGGAAAGGCCGATGGCGTTCGGGCGGAACGGCGAGCGCGTGGCGAACACGCCCATGCGCTCGTTGCCGCCGAGCCGGGGCGGACGCACGGTGGGCGACCAGTCCTCGCGCACGGCCTCGGAGATCTGCCAGATGAGCCACAGATGGGAAAAGCCCTCGATGCCGCGCAGAGCGTCGGCATTGCGGTATTCCGGCTCGAACACGATGCGCGCACGCAGGGCCTCCACCAGCCCGCTCTGGCGCGGCACGCCGAACTTTGTTTTGAAATCGCTGCGGATGCGCGCGATGACCTTGATGCTGTGCTGCTCCATAAGACCTACCTCGTCGGTGACCGCGCCCATGGGCGCGGTGAAATAAAAAGGCTCGCTGCGGCTATTGTATCAGCCGCAGCGACCTTTTGCAATTTTATTTCAGCTTCATCGGGGTGAGGGCGAGGTAATCGTCCAGCGTGCCGTCGTGCAGGCAGCAGTCGATGATCTCCTTCCCCAGCGGGTCGAGATCGTCGCAGACGAACTGCGCGACCTGCTCCTTGATGAAATCGGCGAGGATCTTCGCGCCGGCGTCGTAGCCCTCGGTGCCGAGCTTGGACTGCGTCTCGGGGCGCAGGAAGGTCTGACGGACGAACTGGCCGTCGAGCTTCATCTCGTCGAGCGCGTAGCCGAACAGCGCGCAGCGCGCGGGCACCAGATGCTTCGCGCGCACCGTGCCGAGGTGGCGGGCGAGGTACTCACGGCTGAGCCATTCGCCCATGAAGCCGACGTGGTAAGCGCCGATGTGCTGGTTCGGGATGAGCACGTTCGTCGTGTTGGGGCTATTCATGATCTGCTCGAGCAGCAGGTTCGCCTGCGTGACCTTGAGCCCCGTGGCGAACGGCCAGTAGGAGCCAACGCCCTCGGCCTTCAGACCGCTGCCGGCGTTCGTGTCCGCGATGGACGGGTTCTTGAAGCCGCGCGGCGAGACCAGACGCCACAGCCACGCAATGCTCTGCGGCACGACCTGCAGCATACCCATCACGCCGTAGTTCGGGTTCTTCGCGGTGCTCGGCGGCATCCGCACGCCGAAGCTGCGCACATCGACCTCCACCGGCTCGGTGTCGGGCACGATGTTGTCGAGCATCTTGCGCGGCAGGATGACGCGCGGGTTCGAGCAGGGCTTGCCGTTCGACTCGATGACGTGCTCCCAGATCAGGCAGGTCGAGCCGGGGATGCCGTCCATGTTAAAGAACACCAGCGGCTCGCTCGGATGGATGCAGATGCGCTCGTAGAGCGGGTTGTTGCCGTAGGCGTTCATGCCGTCCATGCGCAAAAACCAGCCGTTCTCGGCGTCGAGGATGCGCAGCTTGCCGCTCGTGGGGTCCTGAATGGACTTGAGCGCGCAGGCCATGTCGTCGGCGATGGGGTGGATCTTGCAGCTCTCGCCGAGCGTCATATAATATTTTTCGCCCGTGACCGTGTGCGTGCCGATGAGCAGGCGGTCGTCGTCCTCGCGGTGGAAGTCCTCGAGCATTTCGCTCTTGCCGCCGCCGGACGCACCCTCGTGCATGAACACGATCTCGTTTTCATACGGCGTCTCGACCATCGCGGCGCTCGTATGGCAGCAGACCCAGCCCTCGTGCTCGCCGATGTCGAGCAGCAGCGAAAACACGCCCTTCTTGGCGCTCGGGCCCGGGTAGAGGTTGTAGGCCCAGACCTCGTGCAGCTCCGCGCTGCGGTTGTGGACGACGACCTGCTTGCCGTCGAAGTGCGTATGGCGGAACGGGGGCGCGACATAGATGATGGCGCGCGGCTTATAGTGCTCGGGCACGTCCGCGATGCTCACGAAGCCCTGCATGTTGGCGAGCGAGAGCGCGAAGAACGCCGCGTTCATCGGGCAGATCATCAGGCTCGGGTAGCCGTGGCCGTTGGGGCCGGCGTAGAACGGCAGCATCACGATCTGCTGATTGCTCAGCCAGTCGAGCGTCTCCTGCCGGAGCTTGGAGAACTCGTAGCCAAAGCGGTCCTTGAAGCGGGGCTTGTCGGTCGGCAGCTCGTCGCCGATGGCCATGCTGTTCGGATCGCGGCGGCGCATATAGTCCTCCATGAAGTTGACCACGCAGCCGTTCTTGCAGCGCACCACCTCGGCCTCCTTGACCGTGCCGAGCCCTTCGATGGGATACACCACGTCGTAGCGGGAGGTGTGCGTGGGGCCGTAGGCCATTTCCTGCAGCTCCTCCTTCGTCTCGGCGTAGGCGATGCACTTGCACTTCTTCAGCGCCTCCGCCACCTCGGGCGCAAGCTCAAATCGGTTGAAATAGTTGTCGGTATACATGCAGCAAGCCGCCTCCTTCAAAAATAAAAGATTAGGTCGTACATTATCACACTTTTCCCAAAAATGCAATAAAATTATTCCGAATCACTCCATCAAATTATCTGATATGCACAAATTCCGTCGTTTTTCCGACTTTTTGCAGGAAATCATGCAAAAGGGAGATGCCGTGCGGCATCTCCCTTGCTTCAGGACAGCTTGCGGATGAAGTTTCCGTGGATGGTCACGCCCTCCTGCGTGATGAAAAAGGCGTTCGGGTCCAGCTCGTGGACCACGCCGTAGAGGTCGGCCTCCTCAAATTTGGAGACGCACACGCACAGCACGCGCAGGTCCTCGCCGGTGTAGGCGCCCTTGCCCTCCCAGTAGGTCACGCCGCGCCCGAGCCGTGCCATGATGTTCCTCGGCAGCTCGGGGTCCTCGTCCTTGGTGAAGATGAGCACCTGCTCGGTGATGTTCTGCTGGTGCCCGCGGTCGATGAAGAGCGCGCAGAACACCGTATAAATGATGGAATAGATCGCCGCGCGCAGACCGAAGAGGACCGCGCAGAGCGTGTAGAGCAGCGCGTTGAAGCTCAGGCTGAAGCGCCCCACGCTGAAGCCCTTGCCCTTCTTGGCGAGCCACAGTCCGAGGATGTCCAGCCCGCCGGTCGAGCAGCCGCAGGTGAGCACGATGCCGAGCGAGAAGCCGACGAGGATGCCGCCGAGCACGCAGTTCGTCAGCGTCTCCTCCACCAGCGGCGCCGCCGGCGGCGGCACAAGGCTCAGAAACAGCGACGAGGTGACGGTACACACCGCGGTGCGCACAAGGAAACCCCTTCCCAGCGCCTGCCACGCCAGCAGCAGGATGGGCACGTTCGCCGCCAGATACAGGATGCCCGAAAAGTCCACGTTCGGCGACAGCCCCAGCGTCTCCACGATCAGCGTGCGGGCGACCTGGCAGAAGCCCAGCAGGCCGCCGGTGTAAAGTCCCATCGGGACAATGAACCAGTTCACGCCGATGGCGTAGAGCAGCGTCGCGGCCACGGCCAGAGCCAGGCGGCACCACCGGTTCTGTATCGCTTTGTGCAGCATAGACATTCCCTCCGCTCCTGTTTTCCCTGTGCTTTTTATTGTATGCGCACCGCGTGCCGAAGTCAAGCGCGGACTACAGCGCGTAGCGCAGGCATTGATAGAGCCGCCGTTTGGCGCGCAGCAGCGTGCGGGACACCGTGGACTTGTTGACGCCCAGCTCCTGCGCGATCTCGGTCACGGTCTTATTCTGCTCAAAATTCATCCGGAGCAGCTGCCGCTGCCGCGCGGTCAGCGCCTCCTGCCTTGCCAGGCGCAGGTTGCGCTTGAGCCGAAGCAGCTCACCGTCGTTGTCCTGCGCGTTGGCGCGCAGCCACGCCGCCATGTCGCCGTAAAACTCGTTGTTGCGGATGCTATAGGGTGTACCTTTCATCGCGGTGATAGTTCCTTTCGTAATAGCGTTTCGTCAGCTCGGCCAGCTCGCTCGACTGACGGCGCAGCACCTGAAGCTCGGCAATGCGCCGCTTGAGCCGCTCGGCCTCCTCGCGGTCCTGCGCGGCCCGGGCCGCGGCGCGCAGCTCCGAAATGCGCGTGCGCAGCACCGCCGCGTCCGCGCGGTATGTAAAGGATATCTGATATAGTGTCACGCTTCCCCCTCCATTCCGAACACGGTCTCACAGGGCGCAAGCTCCGCGCGAGCGAAGGCCGGAAAGCAATCCGCGCAGACGCTCTGCCCGTTGAGATACCAGCCGCGCTCCCCGCGCAGCAGCTCGCACCCACACAGCGAGCATCGGCCGCAGGGACGGCCGTAGGGCCTGCGTTTTTCCGCAGGCGAACAGATTTTAAAGTGCAAAAGCCCTTCCTCCCGAAAAACGAAAAATTTAGGCTTGACAAACAGCGCGGCATCTGCTAAAATCCATTCTGTTGCTGAAATGCTGGTATAGCTCAGTTGGTAGAGCAGCTGATTTGTAATCAGCAGGTCGGGGGTTCGAGTCCGTCTACCAGCTCCAAGCTTCCGCTTCAGCGCACAAGTGAATATGGGGGAATTCCCGAGTGGCCAAAGGGGGCAGACTGTAAATCTGTTGTCAGTGACTTCGGTGGTTCGAATCCACCTTCCCCCACCAAGAACGAGTTGATGAAAGTCAGCTCGTTTTTTTGTTGCATGAAACGAAAAATATCGAGCTGCCCTTAGGCTGGCTCGATATTTTCTTTCTCTCTATTTTTTGCGCGTCCGTCCTCTTTCGGGGCGGCGCGTTTTCTTTTTCTGCTGCGGGGATCAGCCGCCGTACCGGTATCGGCGGCGTGCGCCGCGGGCAAACTGAGGAGAACGATTGCCGCGGCATGCTGGCAAGTACAAAGAACTTGTCAGCAAAATCAAGATATCACAAGAATCTTGCTATGTCAAGAATAAATTTACAAGATTCTTGTTATAATTGATTGACAGTTACAAGCTTCTGCGATAGAATAGAGTCAAATCTTGTCGCAGCTTGCGTTTTCTGGGGGAATCTTGATGAGTTTTGGCAAACAAATGCGTCTGCGGCGTGAGGAGCTTCATCTCTCGCGCGCGGCACTGGCGGAGGAGCTTGGCGTTTCGCCCTCTGCCATCAGCAACTATGAAAACGGCGTCAGCTCGCCGAAGGAGGAGGTGCTGCTCCGGCTGTTCGATGCGCTTGAGATCGACCCGAACTACCTTTACCGCGATTCGTTCCGCTCAGGCAGCTTCGTCTGCTCGCGCGCAGAGCAGGATTTGATCGAAAAGTGCCGCTCGCTCTCGCCGCTCGAGCGCGAGACGGTAGGCAGCCTCGTCAGCGCCCTGTGCACGATGCATACAGGGCGGGAGGAAGCGAGCGCGCCGCGCCGCATCCCGCTCTACCGCTCGATCGAGGCAGCGGGCTACGCCGCCCCCGTGCCAGGCGAGGATTTTGACTACATCGTCGACCACGGCGATGTGCCGCCGGGAGCGGAATTCGCCGTGCGCATCCGCGACGACAGTTTAGAACCCGTGCTGCACGGCGGCAGCGTCGCCTACCTCAATCACGACCCGCTGCATGCGGGCGACGTGGGCATCTTCTGCGTCGGGGGCGACATGCTCTGCAAGCAGTATTACCGCGACCCGCTCGGCGTTTCGTACCTCTTTTCTCTGGGGCGGGACCGCGGCGCGGACGTCGTCTGCGGCCCTGAGAGCGGAAAGCGCTTTATCTGCTTCGGACACGTGATCTTAGATCATCGTGTGCCGCTGCCCGGTATGGGCCTGTGAGCGGGAAAAAGGCGCATTTTGCGTGGAAAAAGACTTGAATCGTTCACAAATTCTGCTTATAATGTAGGTTTGGAAATCAATAAAAAAGAAGGAAGCGTATTTCTTATGACGAAAATTGACATTTTCTCCGGCTTTCTGGGCGCCGGCAAGACCACGCTCATCAAAAAGCTGATCGCGGAAGCCTACAGCGGCGAAAAGCTCGTGCTGATCGAGAACGAATTCGGCGAGATCAACATCGACGGCGGCTTTCTCAAGGAGTCCGGCATCGAGATCTCCGAAATGTCCGCGGGCTGCATCTGCTGCTCCCTCGTCGGTGACTTCAACAAGGCACTCAAGGAGGTCGTGGCGCAGTTCCACCCCGACCGCATCCTCATTGAGCCGAGCGGCGTCGGCAAGCTCTCTGACGTCATCGTCGCCGTCGAGCGCACCGTCGACGAGTGCCCGGGCGAGCTCAAGCTCAACAGCTATGTCACCGTGGCCGACGCCAGCAAGGTCAAGGTCTATATGAAGAACTTCGGTGAGTTCTACAACAACCAGATCGAGGCCGCCGGCACGATCATTCTTTCCCGTACGCAGAAGCTCTCGCAGGAAAAGCTCGAGGCTGCCGCCGCGATGCTGCGCGAGAAGAACCCCGACGCCGCCATTCTGACGACTCCGTGGGACGAGCTGGACGGCAAGACCATCCTCTCCGCCGTCGAAAAGGTGTCGCTGAGCGACGAGCTTCTTGAAAAGATGCGCCGCGAGCACGAGATCGAAGAGGCCGAGCACGAGCATGAGCATCACCACCATCACGATCACGATGAACATGACGAGCACGAACATGAGCATGGGCATCATCACGACCATGACCATGACGAGCACGACGAGCACGACGAGCACGAGCATCACCACCATCACCACGACGGTAAGGAGTGCGACGATCCCGAGTGCGAGTGCCACCATCACCATCATCACCACGCCGACGACGTCTTCTCCTCCTGGGGCAAGGAGACGCCGAAGAAGTTCAGCAAGGAAGCTCTTGAGGACATGCTCCACAAGCTGGACAGCGGCGACTACGGCCACATCCTGCGTGCCAAGGGCATCGTGAACGGCGAGGACGGCTGGCTCGAATTCGACTACGTGCCCGAAGAGCACGAGGTCCGCGCGGGCCATCCCGACTACACGGGCCGTCTGTGCGTTATCGGCGCGGAGCTCAAGGAAGACGGCCTTGCAGAACTGTTTGGAGTGTAATTCATGGATATTCCTGTTTATCTGGTCGCCGGATTCCTCGATTCCGGCAAAACGAGCTTTATCAACGGCATTTTAGAAGACGGCTTCGCCCGCGAGGACAGGACGCTTCTGATCTGCTGTGAAGAGGGCGACGAAGAATACGAGAAGAAGGCGCTCGACAACGTCACCGTTGTCACGGTAGACGACGAAGAGGAGCTGACGCTCGCTTTCTGCAAGGAGCTTGAAAAGAAGCACCGCCCCAAGCAGGTGCTCATTGAGTACAATGGCATGTGGCAGATGGAAAAGCTCTACCGCGAGGTGCTGCCCGCCAACTGGGTGCTCTACCAGATCATGACCTTCGTGCAGGCGCCGACGTTCGAGCTGTTCGTCAAGAACATGGGTCAGCTCATGATGGAAAAGATCACGAACGCGGACATGATCGTCTTCAACCGCTGCGACGACAAGCTCAAAGAGAGCCTGCGCGCGCGCAATCTGCGCATGGTCAACCGCCGCGCGGACATCTACCTTGAGGACAACGACGGCAACAGCGAGGACTACCTGACCGGCGACGAGTGCCCGTTCGACATGACGCCCGACCTCATCGACATTCCCGACGACGACTACGGCGTGTGGTACGTCGACGCGATGGACCATCCCGACCGCTGGGATGGCAAAAAGGTCCACATGAAGCTCATCATGTGCCACTCGAAGAAGTTCCCGGGCATCCACTGCCCCGGCCGCTTCGTGATGACCTGCTGCGAAAACGACATCCAGTTCGTCGGCATCGTCGCCAAGGGCGACAGCCTGAAGGCCTACAAGAATCGCGACTGGGTCGATATCACTGCCACGGTCAAAAAGGAGCACCTCGACGCCTACGAGGGCGAAGGCCCCGTGCTATACGTCGAGCGCATCACCACCACGTCGAAGCCCGCGCAGGAAGTCGTGTCGTTCTGACGACGCGATTTGCGGAGGTAAGGTGAATCAGCAGCGCGCGCAGCGCTGCGGAGTTTTCTCCTGCTAACCCGCAGGGGAGAGCGAATAAAGGGGACATTCTCTTCGAGAAGAGAATGTCCCCTTTTGAATCCCAAGGGAAGGATGAGGGGGAACCCCCTCGCCCCCCGACATTGCGGTTTTGAGGCTTGAAGAGCTGCTCAGTCTGCGGAATCGGGTACCTGCCGGGTGATGGTTCTAAACGATTTGACTTTTTTCTATCTTCGCTGTCGCTCCCTGATCTGAATGCAGTCTTGGTAGAATCCCCTGCCGTCGCTAGATTTTGCCAACCTTGCTGCCCCCCCAAAGCGGCATCGCTGCGCTCGCCGCACTTTTAAGTTCTCGTATATTTTTTACGATGGCCATGTGGTCATATCCGCGGCGCGCCGCTCGTGCTGTGCACCTTGCCGTCACCAAGCTTTACACGCAGCGGCGGCAGTTCGATGCCGAGCATCAGCTTGACGAGCCAGGCGAAAAACAGCAGCACTAAAATCGGGATCAGGCACGACGTGACGAGCATGACGGCGAGGGCCTCGATAAAGCGGTTCAGGACCGTTTTGATCTGCCCGACCGCGGCGGTCGCCGCTCCGGTGATGCCCTCAGTCACCTTGGAAAAGAGGCCGGAAAGGCCGCTCTTTTCCCCCTCGTCCGCCTCGCCCGAGGTGGCGGACTGGATATCCTCGGTCGTCTGCTCGGCGTTTGCGATGGTCTCTTCGATCGAGGCGCGGTATGTGTCCTCGATCATGCTCGAAACCTTGACGCCCGCCGGAATGGCAAACGCGATGGCGAGCGCGAAGAGCAGCAAATGCCACGCGAGCTTTCCCAGCGCGGCGCGCAGCTTTTCGGAAAAGAGCGCAGCGATGCCAAGCGCGCAGGCTGCGGGGATCAGGATCGTGAACGACACGTAGGATGTGATCGTCAGCAGATACTTTTCCAAAAAGATGGCGCAGAGCACGATGAGGAAATAGCCGCTCAGGTCGGCGAGCTTTTCGGCGATGGGCGTCGCGGTGTCGCCCGGCAGGAGCGTGATGGCTGCGCTCGCGGCGGTGGACGCCGCCGTCAGCTCGAGCACCGTCTCCTGCTTTTCCGCGAGCGCGTCGATGGACGCTTGATGGTACGCGGGGTCGGACGCTCTCTTCCCTACCGCGAAGATGGAAAGGAGCGCCGCCAGAACGAGAAGCACCGCGAGCGCGGCCTTCTTAGTTGTCACTGAATGCATAGTTGCCTCCAAAAAACGGGATGGCTCTATCATACCGAAACGGCGGAAGATGTCAAGAAAACGCGGTTTCGGTCGCGTCGCCGTGCACGGTTTCTATCCTCCCGATCGCGTCAAAAACATAGAGAATCAGCATGAAAACGCTAATATTCCGCTAATTTCTTTCAGATTTTTCCAAATTTTATATCACTTTTCCGAATTCCGTCTTGTCACCTGCCTTGTTTTTACGGAAAGTTCGTGATAGAATACAGATTTAGCAGGATCGGCGAATCTTTTTTCATTGATTCTGTCAAAACGGAAGTTTTTTCTTCCCCGTTTCCGGCGCGAAAGCGCCTGTACTGATCTGACAAGCAAATCAAGCAATGTTTGGCAAACCTGCTGAAAAGCAGGGACGCAAAGCCAGAGGGGTCTAAGGCCGCCGTGTGCGGTTATGACAGCCGGCTGCAAATCATTCGGAAGGGCAGTGCCCTTCCTGCACCGCCCAGCCCTCTCTGAAAGCAAGGCACAGGCGGGAAACCTTTTTTGCCGAAAAGAGGGGGATGAACATGCGACAAACATTTTATGAGTTCTGCATGCTGCATGAAAGGACAAACTTACTGAAAGGATGGGACGAATCGCGCAATTTTCCGCTCACGCCGGACACCGTTTCCTACGGCAGCAAGAAAAAAGTCTGGTGGACGTGTGAAAACGGCCATTCGTGGCAGACGACGGTGCATGTGCGCTCCGAGGGGAGCGGCTGTCCGTACTGCGCAGGGCGAAAGGTCCTGCCCGGCTTCAACGATTTGGAAACGCTCTATCCCGACGTGGCCGCGCAGTGGGACCGCGAGAAAAACGGCCCGCTTTCGCCGCGCGACGTCTCCACGGGCTCGAAGATCCGCATCTGGTGGCGCTGTCCGGAGGGGCACTCGTGGCAGTCGCCCGTCGCCTCGCGCACGGCGTGGGGGCACGGATGTCCCGTGTGCGCGGGCAAGACGATCGTCACGGGCGAAAATGACCTTGCCCACCTCCAGCCCGAGGTCGCCGCACAGTGGGATAAGCGCAAAAACGGGTGCCTGAAGCCCAGCGATGTCGCCGTCAGTTCCAACCGTCCCGCTTGGTGGCGCTGCGAGCTGGGACATTCCTACCGCGCCACGGTCTCGTCGCGCACGCAGCGCAAAACCGGATGTCCTTATTGCGCGGGACGCAAGGTGCTCAAAGGCTTCAACGATCTGAAAACACTCTGTCCCGGCGTTGCCGCGCAGTGGCACCCGTCGCTCAACGGCGCGCTGACACCGGAGATGGTCACGCCCGGCAGCAACAAAAAGGTCTGGTGGCAGTGCTCCATGGGACACGTGTGGAAATCCGTCATCTATCCGCGCACCGGCGCGCAGCAGTGCGGCTGCCCCGTCTGCGCCGGAAAGGTGAGCACAACACACGCGCGGCGTTACGCCCAACTCGACGAAATTCGCACCTTTACCGAGCTGTGACAAGACCAATTCTATAAAAACGATCAAGGCCGTGGGAAGCGATGCGCTTTCC
>OHAT01003191.1_pt1 | contig 11151 bp, 9 predicted proteins | sample 1577141 | NCBI WGS metagenome assembly OHAT01 (sample SAMEA3541578, study PRJEB24748) | human gut metagenome | biome: human gut; feature: human-associated habitat; material: faeces | place: China | collected 2012
CCTGCACATCACTGTATAGTCCGTTTGTATCGGCATATTGTCACATACAGCATAATCATCTACACCATCGAATACAAGAGAACCTTCATAAGAAGAAGCCGCTTTTCCTTCGTCATTTCCGCCACTGTGGTCTACACTTCCACCAAACCCGCTATTAGAAGTAAACGCAAAGTTCTTCAGTACAAGTTCATGCCCCCTTGTACCCTTTATCGAAGCAGGAGGATTATCATTGCTGTATCCTGACATAAACCAAGCGTCAACAAGGGACTTGTGAAGCAAACTCCCCGAAGCCTTAGCGCTTGCAGAGCCGACACCCGGCAGACGTATGGTGTCAATGCCGATACTCTGAATTGCGACTTTGTTTAGTTCAATATTATTCATTGCCCTGTTTTTTAGCTTCCAACACTTCCGTAAACGATTCAACCGACACATTAACCCCTGCCGGGACATCTACATTGAAAATCAAGTTGGCACTACCGTTGTACGGGCCATAGCCGCCTACGTAGATTGCATCCATGCCGTCAATGTTGGCATAGATATTTAGCGCACCTGCTTCTTGTCTCTTCACCTGTATGGTAACAGGCCCTTCGGATGCGAAAGATGCTACGTACTTGTTTTCCTCGTTTTTGCTGAATGATAAATCTGTTGCTGCCATAATGCTTTTATTTAATTGTTAATAATTATCCTTTGAAATACACGACTTTACCCTTTGTCCCGTCATTACGCATGTCAAGATGCACCCAAGTAACATCCTGCTCCAGTCTTATGGGATAAGGAAGAAGTATTTGGTTTGCCTTAATCCAGTTGCGCACCTCAAGAGCCGTCATGTCCTTTACATCGAAATCAATGCCCGTACCTTGTATGTGTGCCGATGCGTACACTTTCTCAAGCCTTGTCTTTTCTGCAACAAGCTGGCAGACATTGCATCTTAACCCTCGTTGTGTCACATTACCGCCTACCTGCCAATTATTCACATAGATAGGCTTGCCAAGTTTTTCCCTGATAACAAGCAGTGTTTCCAACAGGCGGTTATCGAAGAACTGCCAAGCGTTATCACCGAACTTCTCGTACACGTGCCGGCATACAAGTTCCTGAATGTCGAAGTAGTCTTTAATATTCATTTCTTTTCCTCCTTATCTTTCGTTATTATCTCACTAACATCTTCCTTATTAACATTAAAAACCTTTTTGCAGAATACGCCCAAAGCTTTTAATATATTGAAATCATACCCCTTAGGCTTTAATATGTTGCTTATAATAGAACAAAACTCTATAAAGCACACAAAGAGACAGGAATATATATCAATGTTCCACTTGTCCCCGGAAGCAATGTTTATCATCACAACCATGCAGACAAAGGCAAAGTAAGTTACCATTTTACCCATAGTACGGCGTATGGCTCCGGAGAAACGTACTTCCTCATTCATTAATAAACTCTTCCTAACTCCAAACGCCAAATCGCAGATAATAACTGCAAATGATACTATCAGCCAAGGTATCATGTGTTCCAATGACCGTACAATAAAGCTGCTTGCTATCATCGCAAATCCACCCGGTATGCTTTGGGTAACAATGTTTTCTTTCATTTTATCGTTATGTTTAAATTTCTTCCTATCTTTGTGTCACGTACAAACTGTAAGCGTAAATTTTATTAATCAGGCAGACTTTAGTTATCAAGATTACTGTTCGTATTGCTCGTCTGCCTTGCCCGCCTTATTCGTGAGAACATGGCGGGGTTTATCCACATACTTTTTCGTTAATCTAATCCATTTCTTTTTCTTGTTTGAAATTATTTATATATTTGTATCATTCATAGTATCAGAACTAACTACTGCATCCCCGTTTGGCTCGTGAGAGTGGAGCGGGGAGTTCTTGTTATTTGGAAGTCCAACCTACTGAACCATTACTTCTTGAATTTTGATTATATCATCTACCTTGAAGTCATTGCTGGAGATGAATTTACCGAAAGCATCTTCTGATAGTTTTTCATATTCCAATTCATGCTTTCTTTCCGTTTCTTCTTTCAGGCACTCTTCCACATTCTTGTTAAATTCGTAGAAGAACATGTTGACTTCCTTGCGTTCATCTTCTGTCAAAGTGGTTTTATAACCTTCCTCATTCCATTGCAGGGCTTTCTTCTGCATCTCCTCGAAGTTTTCCCCTTTTAACTTTTCCTGCACGTCCTTCTTAAGATCTTCAAAGTCGGCCGCAATAGGTTTGAACTTTCTTACCGCCTTAATCACAATGAATTTATCCTTATCTTCCATTTTGGTAAGTTTGCTATCATTAAGGAGCTTATATACTGACTTGACGGTGTCTGTTGTAATTTCATTTTTTGATTTTTTATTTTCGCTCATTTTATTATTCTTTTAATGGTTGTACAATTACAATGAAACAGGCTGTGCAGTAGCTATCTTGGCTTTCGTGTCAACAATAAAGGTATTGACGGCCGCGGTAATCTCGCACTGTTCCTGCTTGTCTCCCACGTTATGGTTAATGCTCAGGTTCTCGTTGCCGTAACTGTTGAAAGTAGCCACCTCTGAGCCGTCTTTCCTTACTTTGCCTGAATTGATATTACCCACAATGCCGTTGTTTATCTCGGCATCCGCTTCAATGTCATAGACCTTAGATTCGTCTACGGAGTTATTTACTCTTACTGTTGCTCTCACTAACTTTTCATAAGCCACTTTTTCTGCGGCGGTTGTTGATGTACTCATAACTTTTGTTTTTATTGGTTTACTATTCTATTGTTATCATATTGTCATTTGCATCAACTTGCATCGATGCGATTTTCATTTGGGAAAGGCCGATGATGCCAAGTATCTCTATCCCTGTCTCACGCTCTATGCTGTTTCTCACGCCTGATATGTCGGTAATGAGGAACTGCGGAATATCTTTCCCACCAAACCGCACAAGCGTATTGCAGTAATACACATCTTCCATTTCACCACCGGCACCAACAAGAGAGCCGGGGTATTTGCGTCCTCTCACGATGTCGAACTTCTTTACCTTGTCATCGGCAATAAGCCCAACACTCGCACCTGTATCGATAAGGAAGAAGCCTTTCTTTCCGTTTACCTCGGCTTCAATGATAAGCCGCTTGTCTGATAATGATTTGAACTGTTTCATGGTCTATTGCATTAATAATTCTGTATATCTACTGTTTGAGATAGCGTTTGTCCATTGATTACGACAGTTACATTCACTTTCTTTGCTCCGTCAAAATTGGATATTTGAGAACCAAGATATGACTTACCGAAACTAAGGTAGGTATCGGCGTTAATGTACTCGTTGTAAGTAAATGTGTTTATAACAGATTCATACTGAGTATATATAGTAACCTTGATATTGGCCGATAATCTACTGTTGGTATTATTGTATATCTTGCAGTTTACAGATATTACCTTTGTTCCTGTGCTAATCTTAGTAGCGCTTAATTCTTTTAATTCTACTGGTGGCGCGTAATTCTTCAATGTAACCTCACCGTATGTGAATGTTAACGGAGTGAAGAAACCGGACGTAGGAGCCGTACTTGAACCTACATCCTTAACGCTCGAAACAAAGAGGAATGATTTATATTTTCCGGCAGCATGGCGAACCCTGTCAAATACGAATATAGCATTACCCGGATAATTGCCTATTGTTGGGTCATCAGCGACAGAAGCGTTACCGGTAGCCATATAAAACTCTGTACTACCAATCTTTAGCAGTCCGAGACATAAATAGCTATTTCTCCAATCACCAACTACATTACCTCCCGAATTAATATAATGGAGATCGGCTAATGTAAGGTTGTATTGCTGAGACGGTTGTACGTTAACAGGAACCGTTATTGAAAAGGCGGTTGTGCTGTCAGCCATCATTACAGAGTCATTATAAGGTAGATATGGTTGTACAGCTTCAGTATAATATCCCCTGAAATCTTCAAGCCTTAGGGGTTCCGAAGTGCCACCGACTGGAGGTATATAGGCAAAATAAGGAGTACCACAATTTCCAGCAAGAGGCGAGCCGTTACGGACATAATCAGCCATGTAGTTGACATTGTCCCAATACGGCACATTAGACAATCCCCAGTTTCTTGAACTGCGCTCATTATCGGTTACGTTAAAGTTTTTCGGGTATTTGAACGGCTTATACTTCGCCCATTCTCTAATATTTGCATCCGCAGTAAAAAAGCTTGGTGCATAATTGATATTAACATTCCCCCCTGCATCCCTCAGCACCGCACCGATGTTGTTTGTCAGGTTAATATTGGTATCGGGTATTATTGCCATTATGCTGCCCTCCTTTCCAGTTCGATAATACGGTTCATCATTTCTTTATTGCTATCTTTCAGCTCCTTGTTCTCTCTTTCAAGAAACTCTATTCTCGTTTCGTGGTTATTGAAATCCTCTATCAAAAATCTTTGGAAATGCTTTGCCATAGACAGTACGCATGTAGTTGCAAGCACATCATAACTCATTGTGAAGAAGCCCTCATTGTCTGTGTCTGTCACCTGTGGAAGAAATGCGTTCCAATACTGAGCGCTCGTTCCTGCTCTGACCTTGCATTTTTCGTCTGTCTTGAAAGTGTAATCGAAAAGGTCAGCGTTTGCCATTACGTCAAGAGGTACGATGATGCTGTTCAGGACGTTCTTCTTTCTTAAGTCGGAGTACATGGTTATTCCGCCATTGGTGAGAAGATTACCCGGGCAAATAGTATTGCCACTTCCATCCAGTAACGTTAAAGTTCTTGTAATCGACGCAAATCGACCTGTGTATTGCCTTACATAGATAGGCTCTGTGCCGTCATCCGCTGTTGCAATCTCTACCCAGCCTTGATTTGACGGGCCACCGCACCTGATACGGAATAAATCATTATCTGCCATTTGCTGGTATAGCAGATTGCGCTCGTTGCCACCTGATATGTAATTAAACATGAGAGTTCCGCCGACTCCAATATTTCCATTGACATGGAGTTTTTGACTTGGCGATGTAGTGCCTATGCCGACGTTGCCGCCACCCATACAGCAAATTAAGCTATTAGGAGAAACATGCTGCAAATACAGAACACTGTTATAATTATTTATCTCACTACCTCTTCCGCTATCATTTCCGTTGTTATCTGTCTCAATGCAGATATTAGCAAATTTAGCTCCTCCTGTTACATTGTTTGTTCCGTCAAAAGGCTTACTGAATATTGTGCGAGAGGTTGCAAGTTTAGAAGCAGAGTAGACATTGTCTCCAAGTGTAGCGAGAGTCCCACTTGAGGTAGGTAGGAATAATGTATTTTGATAATCTCCTTGTGTCATTATTCTGCAAGAAAAGTCACTACTCATACCTTGCTCTTCATGGAAATCTATATACTTTCCTATTTCCAATACGCCGTCTCCTCCGATGTAACATATTGAATTCCATTGCCCTTGATGCAGATGTTTACCGTCCAACAAATCCGCATCCAGCCCCGAACCTGAACCATCGTTGCCGGCATCCCATATCTTATTACCAAGTCTTGTTAATGTGCCGTCTTTCGCAACGTTAAACAAAGCTCCAAGACTTACATCATCCTCATTTAGCACTCTGAATACAGAACCATTATCACCTGCACCGAATGCTGTAACGCAATCATTTGTTATGGCTAATCCTCCAGTGTCATTAGGCGAGTCATAACCATTAGTCTGTATGTATAGAGCCTTAGCGTTGTTGTGTTGGCTAATATCGTGCATCACAAAACCACTAAAGGAAGTATTTGAATAGCCAAACTGCCATTGCGCATCAGAAACGGGTGATACTGCTCGCAGAGAACTTCCAATAAATACATCACCGTCAGGATATATTCTTAGATTATTTCTGTTTCCATAATCTTGCGATCCGATAAATACAAAAGAAATATTACTGTCTTGGCCCATAGCTCCAATATTTAATATTTGTGATGCCTTATCTCCTTTGTACATTCTTATTGGAGAATAAGCCCATCCGCCACCGCCATCCGAAGCTCTGTTAATCCAGTAATAAGAGGATACTTCATCTCCATAAAACTGTGAAGTGTTTAGCTGGCGATATCTGCTATCCGCATCCGTTTTCGTATAAGCATCCGTAATCCCATATCCCCCCAGCGTAGTAGGATGAGAAGACAACTCACCAAACGAATAACTCGGCTTGTTCGGCTGCTTGGCCCAAGAATACACGTCACTTGCCGGCAATGTGGTGGGGTAATTAGGCAATGTAATAAGCTTCGTGGTTTCATCAGGAGAATAGGTTGTGCCGTTAAGGATAATCCCGTCTACCGAACCACCTCCAACACCGCCTATTACGCTTAATACATCACCCTCTTTGGATAATGTGGTATTGTCAATCGGAAGCGCATCAAGAATGGTTGATGCCGTATGACTGCCTTGTGCAAACATGGTAAGACTACCTGTCAAAATCAAATCACCGTCTAACTCAACCACTCCGTCAGAATGCTTCTTCACAAGTATATCACCGATATTTAAGCCGTTTATGAATGACTTGATACCTGTAATGTCCTGTGCACCCGATTTGGTTACGTAATCGGCTAATAGCCCGGATATGTCGTTTTTGGTGTAGGCGTCTGTGATGCCATAGCCTGCAATAGTAGTAGGCTTGTTCTGTATCTCACTGAAATCATAGGTCGGTTTGGTGGCGCCTATCCATGAGGGTTTGTCCGAAACATTCTCCCAATTGGTAGGGAACACTGACGGTTTACCGCCAATTTCATCCCATGAGTAAGAGGGCTTTGTACTACCTATCCAGCTGGGTTTTCCTGATATGTTGTCCCATTCAAGCGAAGTCGGATAATTAGGCAAGGTGATTATTCCGTCCTCATTAGGAGTGTAAGTATTGCCGTTAACCACTATACCATTGGCAGTACCCTTTCCACCTGTTGCGACAAGCTTTCCGTCAACCCACTGTATTGTCACACCGTCTATTGGGAGACCTTCGTAGATTGAAGGGACTTGAACGTCTGCGCCTGCGTACATGGTTACTCCGTAGGCAGTGATCAACGGTTTGGTTAAGAACAAGTATTCCTTTCCGTTATCGTCAACCCTCTCTTCAAGGTTTCTGTCCCAAACGACTTTGTCAAGCTTCTTTCCGAGAAAATCATCTATCTGATCTCTCGAATAGCTGTCACTTCCATTACCGCCAACTCTTGCAACCTTATCCTTATTTGTTTTTATGAAGATAGCAGGGTCTTCATCTGCATTACATACATATATTTCCCCGTCATTAAGTCCGTCGAGCCCGTTCCCGCCCGGAGTAGATATATTAGGAGCTTTCGCCCTGTTGTTTTCAAGATCGCTCCCATGCCAATTTATTTTATTTACCCTCTTCTTTATCATACTTCCACTGTTGTTACGTTAGTAAAAGCTGATTTGTCAGCCTTGAACTGCAATAGCTGCCCGTCTGTGGCATTATCAATCACAAATGCCCCATATAATGGCGGTGATGCTGGTTCGGGAGTGCCTCCGATACCGGAAATATCATTATATTGTTGTTCAAGAGCGATCGAGATGTAGAATAATTGGCTTGATTCAATAACCTGTGTAATTTCAGGTACTGAACCCTCGGAACGCACGAACTTCGTCCCGTCAATTTCCACCATTGAAAGGCATAAGATGCGGTTTAAGTGTTTGGCAAACCAATATGGCACGCCTTTTGAACTTCCGATTGTAAGGGTATAAACATCATACGGGACTGCGTATAACTCCTCTATCTCCTGCATCTGATTGCGGTATTGCTCGTTGCTTATATGAGAAGTATATCCTTCCGGCTTAAATCCGGCTTCTACCCGGAACTCAAACACCTGTTGAGTATCGTTTATCCAAAATATGTTATCAAAAGCGGAATTATTACTCTTGTGAGAATACCTGATAAGCGTTGTTTCCTCTAATATAATATCAGAGGAGCACACCTCGAATGGCTCTGACGCATTACCATTGACAGTAACCGTATATTTTGCATCATCCAGCCCGCTAAGGACTGCATAATACATTAATACGTTATCATTTTGATTGTATGTAGAAAGAGATACAGGAGTAGAGGTCTCGGTGACAAGGTTGTTAAGTGTTACTGACACCTCCTCCGAAGCGCTCGCAAACACCTGTATATGGATTTTATCAGAAGTGTGGAACCTCTGAACGTAGTCCATTTCCAGCCCAAACTTATTTTTTATAGGTGAGAAAAAAAGAGGGCAAACATCACCAACCTTTACCATGTCTTTTCGTCCTTTTTACGGTGACGTGCAACTTTACACGTCCTTTGCAAATGTACATACTATTTAGAATAATTCCAAATAAGAACCAATAAATTAAATAAATTATTATCTTTGTATCGCCATGTGATGTTGCATGGAACTCAAAATCAGGACTTATGGCAAACGAATTTGTAATTACAGATGTAGTAAGCAAGGAGGCTTTACAGCAGCTAAAAACATTATCACTTGAGTTTGATTCGGCAAAAGGTAAGTATGTAGAATTTGCAAACACATTAGCAGCAAGCTCAAAGACAAATCCAAGGACTTTTGACGAACTTTCCCAAAAAGCACACGATTATACATCCATTCTTGAAAAACTGAACAAGACACAGGAAAGAATGGAATCCATTCAGACAAAGCATTTGACTGTATTGCGGCAAATATCCCAGCAGTTTAACTCTATGTCGAGTCTTCAAAAACTAAACATCCTGTTTGAGCAATTTTCTAAAAACGTAAAAAATGCAAGCGATATGCTTGCCGGGCTTTCTTCTTCTTCCAATCAGGTTGCTTCTGCACAGGAAAATGCAGCCAAGAGCACACAGACTGCAAGCGACACGATAAATCAGGCATCCGCTCAACTTCAAGCAGCCAACATGAATTATGCTTCCATAATTGATACAGTACAGGCTTACGATAGTGAAGTGACTAAATTAACAGCTGACACCATAGCCAATAAAGAGGCTATGAAGAAAATACTATCTGATATTCGCGAATTAAACAAATCTTATAAAGCAGGAGAAATTACCTTAACAGAATACATTAACCAATCTTCTTTATTAAAACAAAGGCACTCGGAACTAATAGCACAAAATCAACAGTATTCAGCTTTAATAAAAAATCATTCCACTTATATAATATCCGCTTCCGGTAGTTATAATGAAATGAACGCCGCTATGCTTGAATTACAAAAAAGGTATAAGGCGTTAAGTGAGGCTGACCGGGAAAGCAGCGTAGGGAAAAACCTTATATCCCAAGCCAATTCTTTGAACAACAAATTAAAAGAGATAGACGCACAATTTGGGAACTATCAAAGAAATGTGGGTAATTATGCGTCCTCATGGAATGGATTAAATGTGCAGACGCAACAATTATTGCGGGAACTACCGTCTCTTACAATGAGCTTCAACCAGTTCTTCCTTGCTATCTCCAATAACTTACCAATGTTTGCGGATGAATTAAGAAGAGCAAGCGAAGAATTTAAACGGATGAAAGCTGAAGGATTAACCGCGATTCCTGTTTGGAAACAACTTTTAGGTAGTATCTTTTCTTGGCAGTCTGCACTTGTAATAGGTATAACATTGCTGTCTGCGTATGGTTCGGAGATTGCAAAATGGGTAGGAAGTTTGTTTAAGGCGGAAAAAGCAGTTAATGAGGTAGCAAGCGCTGAAACTAATTTAGCAAATGCAAGACGCAAGGGAATTTCTGACAGCATGAAAGAAAGGACAGAACTGGAATTTCTATATAAAGCCACGCAAGACACATCTCGGTCAATGGAAGAAAGAAATGCAGCGGTTGAAGAATTGCAGAAAAAATATCCTTCTTATTTTGGGAATATGTCAAAGGAGTATATTCTGTTGGGGAAAGCAAATGATGAGTATATAAAACTTTCTAAATCTATAATAGAAACAGCAACCGCAAAAGCCAAGATGACAGAAATAGAAAATCTTTCTACAAGAGCATTGGATTTATCAATGAAAGCGGCGGGCAAACTAATGGAAATACGAAAGGCAGAAGCCAAAACAGACTATGTAGACCCTTTTTCAGGGGAAATTATAAAATCCGCTGATAGAGTGGCCCATTTAAGAAAGGAATATGAAGGACTAACTAAAGATCTGCGTGATGTATATTCTGCCCAAATAGCTCTATCAAGAAGTATAAAAATTTCAGATTATACAGAAGGAGACGATAAAGACAAATTTAAGGAATATGCCGAATATATTAAAAAGATAACAGAGGATTTAGCTAAATCAAGGATTGATTTAATTGCCGACGGCAGAAAAAAGGAAATAGCCGAGGTTAGCAAAGAGTATGAAGATAGGATTAAGGAGATAAAAGGTAATTCTGAAAAAGAAATTGAATTAAGGAAAAACCTTGAAACGCTGAAAGGAAAAGCCATTGCGGAAATAAACGATAAATACGACAAGGAGCTTCTTGAAATAGAGAAAGCAAATCTTGAAAACAGATTGGCTTCCATTGGCGATAATTCCAATGAAGAATTAGACAAAAGGCTTAATCTCCAAATCCAACTTAATAATATGATGCGTGATGCTGAAATAAATGATGCGGAGAAGAACGGAAACGATGTCTTGGCAATACGAATGAAGTATATGAAAAGGGAGAACGATTTGATTATGCAAAACCTCGAAGAGAGATTTGGGATGATTGAATCAAACACCGATAGGATGATAGACAGGCAGGAAACAGCCGCTTTGGAAGAAGCTAATTTGCTTAAAAAGCAGTATGCCAATGGGGAAATCGGTAAAGAGGATTACGAAAAACGGCTGTATGACATTGGGGTAAAATATGCTAAGGCCCGTCTTGAAACACTTATGAAAGAAGTAGAGGCTGAAATGGCACTTCTTGATCCAAGTAGTGAAAAGTATCAAGACTTGGAAGATAGATTAATCAATCTTCAATCACAGATAAACGGAATAAACTATGATGATGCCACTAAGAAACGGGAAGAATGGATAGACAAGTTTAAAGAGGGTTTGTCAGGGATGAACTCCGCCGCAAGAGATGCACTTGGAGAGACAGCCGGAATATTCGAGGGGTTATCTGATATAATGGTTGACGTAGCAGAGGATGGCAAATTAAGTTTTGAAAATATGGCGCAAGCCGTAGGAAAGATAGTATCAGGCATCACCTCGTTAATGACAGATATATATGACGCCCGGAT
>OHAT01003192.1_pt1 | contig 11148 bp, 9 predicted proteins | sample 1577141 | NCBI WGS metagenome assembly OHAT01 (sample SAMEA3541578, study PRJEB24748) | human gut metagenome | biome: human gut; feature: human-associated habitat; material: faeces | place: China | collected 2012
AAGCGGACATATCAATGACACTTACCGCCTGACTTATGATACAGGCAAACATTATATTCTTCAGAAAATGAACAGGAGTATTTTTACCAAACCTGTGGAACTGATGGAGAATGTCAGCGGCGTTACTGCCTGGCTGAAGAAAAAGATCCAGGAAAACGGCGGAGATGTGGAGAGAGAGACTCTGAATCTTGTGATGACAAAGGATGGACTTCCTTATTATGTAGATGAAGACGGGGAATACTGGAGAGTATATTTGTTCATTGAAGATGCCACATGCTATGATATGGTAAAAGATGAGGAAGACTTTTATCAGAGTGCAGTTGCTTTCGGGCATTTCCAGAGGCTGCTTGCAGACTATCCGGCAGAAACTCTTCATGAGACCATCGTAAATTTTCATAATACGGTGGACAGGCTGGATAAGTTTAAAACTGCTGTGGAAAAAGATATATGTCACAGAGCAGCAGATGTGGAAAAAGAGATTCAGTTTGTGCTGGACCGCACAGAACTGGCACATGTCCTGTGCGATATGCAGGATCAGGGAAAGCTGCCGTTGCGTGTTACACATAATGATACCAAGCTGAATAACATTATGATTGATAATGCAACGGGAAAAGCCATCTGTGTGATTGACCTTGATACCGTAATGCCGGGACTTTCCGTAAATGATTTCGGCGATTCTATCCGTTTTGGCGCAAGTACCGGAGCAGAGGATGAGAAAGACCTGACGAAGGTGTCCTGTAATCTTCACTTGTATGAAGTTTATGTTAAAGGCTTCATTGAAGGCTGTGGTGGTGCACTGACTGAGACAGAACTGGATATGCTTCCCATGGGAGCAATCCTTATGACCTTTGAATGTGGGATGCGTTTCCTCACAGACTATCTGGAGGGAGATCATTATTTCAAGATTCATAGAGAGGGACATAATCTGGATCGTTGCAGAACACAGTTCAAACTGGTGAAAGACATGGAAGAAAAACTTTCCCGGATGAAAGAGATTGTAAATAAGTATAAACAGGTATAAAAAAATGTACATGTCCATAAAGACTTGTATTTATGAACTGATTCGGATAGAATTATCCTGCGGGGATATGAGAGAAATCATATTTTCGCAGGATTTTCTACAATATAGCAGTTACTTAATTTTCGCTGTACTATGCAACGGTATTTTACAGTTCTGAATATAGGGTGCTGTAAAATACAGAGGTAAATTTTGCAGATGTGAAACAGGATATCCGCAGAATTTTATAGATTACACTCAGAATTATCAAGGATATTTCTGATACTGTGAACTAATATAGGTATTGTTGAAAGAGAAAAAAACAGAAATTGCAAAAAACAGGTATTGTAGCAGGAAGACAGGTTAGGAGGAATTATTATGGCAATTTTAGTTACAGGTGGAGCAGGCTATATTGGAAGCCATACAGTTGTAGAATTGCAGAATGCAGGATATGATGTTGTAGTTCTGGATAACTTAAGCAATGCAAGTGAGAAATCTCTGGAAAGAGTTTCCAAGATCACAGGCAAACCAGTGAAATTCTACAAAGCAGACATCCTGGACCGCGATGCTTTAAATGAAGTTTTTGATAAAGAAGATATTGATTCCTGTATTCATTTCGCAGGTCTGAAAGCAGTTGGAGAATCCGTTGCCAAACCTTGGGAATATTACGAAAATAACATTGCAGGAACCTTAACACTGGTAGATGTCATGAGAAAACATAATGTAAAGAACATTATCTTCTCCTCATCTGCAACTGTATACGGAGACCCGGCAATTATCCCGATCACAGAAGAGTGCCCGAAAGGACAGTGCACAAATCCATATGGATGGACAAAATCCATGCTTGAGCAGATCCTGACAGACATTCAGAAAGCAGATCCGGAATGGAACGTAGTTCTTCTCCGTTACTTTAACCCGATCGGTGCTCACAAGAGCGGAACTATCGGAGAGAATCCAAACGGAATCCCGAACAACCTGATGCCATATATCACACAGGTTGCAGTAGGTAAACTGAAAGAACTTGGGGTATTCGGAAATGATTATGATACTCCGGACGGAACTGGTGTGAGAGATTACATTCACGTAGTTGACCTTGCAAAAGGACATGTAAAAGCTCTTAAGAAAATCGAAGATAATTCCGGATTAAGTATCTACAACCTTGGTACAGGAAAAGGCTACAGTGTTCTTGATATTGTGAAGAATTTTGAAGCTGCTACAGGTGTTAAAATTCCATATGTGATCAAGCCACGTCGTCCAGGCGATATCGCAACCTGCTATTCCGATGCTTCCAAAGCAGAGAGAGAACTGGGATGGAAAGCCGAAAACGGTATTAAAGAAATGTGCGCAGACTCCTGGAGATGGCAGTCCAATAACCCGAATGGTTATGAAGAATAATTAATTAAATCAACTGAATGCAGGTGCATTTAGCAACTTACCTGCGGAAAATCAATATCCCCCACACATGGAAGGAATGTTCATGCGTGGGGGATGTTTTTAAATTATAATCCTAGTTCTCTTTTCAGATTTTCAGCAGAGATGGATGGTTGATAATCAGGCTCGCCAGCTTCATATCGGCGTAGTGCTTCCAATTCTTCTGGGTCTGGTTCTATTTCTTCAACGTCGGACAAAATAAATGATGCCTGAATTAAGTTCCAGACTTTTTCAGCCTCTTCTTCGCTCATAATTGTAACTGCACCTATAATTCTTTCTTTTACATTAGACATGATACTCACACTCCTTTATATATTTGTCCGCGATTTCCACATCTATGATATCAACAACGAATCCATTGACATCGAATAGTACTCTGTAATTTCCAACACGAAGTCGATAGCCGGAGATACCTTGTAATTTTTTGATATTTCCCTCTAATGGTAATTTGCTGATAGCAGTAAATAGTCGATACTGTGTTGTTTTATCTTGCTTTCGTAAAAATTTTTCAGCCTTTTTAGAATATGTGATTTGAAACAAAGAAATGCTCCTTTTCCGGGGTTTCCGGGATATTTAGAATTTTTATCTTTGGTAGAAGCAGATATGTTTCGGCTTGTTCTTAATATAGCATATAAAAATATTGGAAGCAACTCTAATGTAGGATTGGCGATGTGATTTTTTTCGGCTATAATAGATAAAAGAAAGGAGAGGACGCATATGAAAGTAGCAGCAATTCAGATGCCCACAGTAAAAGATAAAATACAAAATATCCGTACTGCCGGCACTTATATAGAAAAAATAAAGGCGGAAAATCCGGACTTTGTAATTCTTCCGGAGATGTTCTGCTGTCCGTATCAGACCGAAAATTTTCCAGTTTATGCAGAAAAAGAAGGTGGTCCATCCTGGCAGGCAATGTCTGATTATGCCAGAAAGTATCATATTTATCTGATCGCAGGTTCCATGCCGGAAGCAGATGATTCGGGAAATGTTTATAACACTTCTTATATTTTTGACAGAGATGGAAAACAGATTGGTAAGCACAGAAAAGCTCATCTCTTTGATATCAATGTAAAAAATGGCCAGCACTTCAAGGAATCTGATACTCTGACTTCGGGAGATCATGCTACCGTGTTTGATACTGAATTTGGGAAAATGGGTGTCATGATCTGCTACGACATCCGCTTCCCGGAGTTTGCCCGCACAATGGTACTGGACGGTGCAAGGATGATTTTCGTCCCGGCAGCATTTAATATGACCACAGGTCCGGCACACTGGGAACTGACTTTTCGTGCAAGAGCCCTTGACAATCAGATCTACATGCTTGGATGTGCTCCTGCCAGAGATACACAGGCAGGATATATTTCCTGGGGACATTCTATTGTAACAGATCCATGGGGAAAGGTTATGAAACAGTTGGATGAGAAAGAGGGCATTTTAATAGAAGAAATAGATTTGGACCGGGAAGACCAGATCAGAGAGCAGCTTCCATTATTAAAACACCGCAAATCTGAAATGTACCATTTATAGGAGAACACATTTTTTTCGCAGACTGACCATAGATCAAACATATTTATTAGATATAGTAATACCATTAACAAAAACAAAAGAAACAGAGAAAATTCAAAATAGAAAGAACAGAGAGGCATATGGAAATGACAGAAACAACAAAGAGAACAACAAAAGTATGGGCACACAGGGGTGCCAGCGGATACAGACCGGAGAACACTCTGGAAGCATTTGAACTTGCCATCAGACAGGGCGCAGACGGAATCGAACTGGATGTACATACTTCCGCAGACGGCGAACTTATCGTTATGCATGACGAAAACGTAGACCGTGTCACAGACGGAACCGGACTGATCAAAGATATGACACTGGCTCAATTGAAAGAATTAAAAGTCAGTACACCCGCAGAACCATCAGGAATTTATCACATTCCAACTCTGGCAGAAGTACTGGAGCTCATGCGCACCACAGACATGATGGTAAACATTGAACTAAAGAACAGCATCTGCTTCTATCCGGGAATGGAAGGGAAAATCCTGAAACTGGTAAAAGAAATGAACATGGAAGACCAGCTGATCTATTCCTCTTTTAACCATTACAGCCTGTTACAGTTAAAACAGCTGAATGACCATGTACAGACCGGAATCCTTTTCAGCGACGGATGGGTAAACCCAGCCATGTACGCTAAAAATCTCGGAATCAACGCCGTACACCCGGCAGTTTACCACCTGAAATACCCACAGTTCATGGAAGAAGTTAAACGTGCCGGCCTGAAAATGCACGTATGGACCGCCAACAAACCAGAACATATCCAGCTTGTAAAAGATGCAGGCGCAGAAGCCGTCATCACCAATTATCCGGACAGAGCATTAGAGATTGTAAATAGTTAAGAGGATAAAATCATCCACTTCAGTATTTTCTTGATTCAATCAAATAAAGATATTGACAGATGCGCCTGACAATGATAATTTAAAGATAAATAGAGGGTAAATGAAGAAATTTCTGACAAAATCTAAGACGTGAGACATAGGTGAGGTGTCCTATATCTGATGAAGAGGAGGAATGAGTATGCAGTGGAATACAAATGCATTTGTTGGTACAATACTTGTTGTTTCTTTGATTATTATCAGTATCGTAAAACCAGGCGGTATTATTGAAGAAAAAATTACTTCCAATGGAAAACTTGATGCAAGAAAAGCATACAATACCCTTGGAATCAGCATGACGATATGCCTTTTAAATGGCGGATTAATATTGTATGCTGGTGATCAGCGCCCGATTTTATTAATCTTCGCAATTATCATTTTTGCGTTGGATATTTTCCTTACGATTAGATATGTAAACAGTGGAAGAATAGACAGAAAATAGTATAATAAAAATCTCCTCCTGTTCATATGAAATAATCATATGTTCAGAGAGGAGATTTTTTATGCTATTGTGAAATTATTTCTGCAGCTTCTTAGCATGCTCAGATTTCGGCTCACAGGTAAGTTCAACACCCAGCTTACGGAACTCCAGGATATCCACCTGAGACAGAAGTACGGAAGTATGAACCTGGCAGCCTTTTAATTTTGGAATCTGTTGCAGGGCAAGCTTGGCATCTTCATTATCTGCGGCACTGATGGAAAGTGCGATCAGAGTCTCATCAGAATGCAGTCTCGGGTTCTTGCTTCCGAGATATTCGGTCTTGAGTGTCTGGATTGGTCTTAAAGCTTCAGGAGAAATAACATGTTTGCTGTGATCAATTCCGGCAAGTTCTTTCAGTGCATTCAGGATCAGGGCAGAGGATGCGCCAAGCAGGTCGGAAGTCTTTCCTGTGATAATGCGTCCGTCATTGAGTTCCATGGCGGCAGCAGGAGCACCGGTTTCTTCCTCACGCTGTAATGCGGCAGTAACAACCTTACGGTCTTCTTTGCTGACGTGTGCCTGTTTCAGCAGAAGCTCAATCTTATAAACTTCTTCTTCGCGGCCTGTTCCGCGAACCAGAGCTTCCATGCTCTTATAATATCTGCGGATGATCTCCTGACGTGCAGCTTCCTTGCAGACTTCATCATCAACGATGCAGTTACCGGCCATATTAACGCCCATATCTGTGGGAGATTTGTAAGGGCACTCGCCCATGATCTTTTCAAACATAGCCTGAAGAACAGGGAAAACTTCAACGTCACGGTTGTAGTTAATAGTAGTCTCACCATATGCTTCCAGATGGAACGGGTCGATCATGTTCACATCATTTAAGTCAGCAGTAGCTGCTTCATATGCCAGATTTACCGGATGTTTCAGCGGGATATTCCAGATTGGGAAAGTTTCAAATTTGGCATATCCTGCCTTGACACCGCGCTTGTATTCATGGTAAAGCTGAGAAAGGCAGGTGGCCATTTTTCCGCTTCCGGGTCCTGGAGCAGTGATGACAACCAGTGGTCTTGTTGTTTCGATATAATCGTTCTTGCCATATCCCTCATCACTTACAATAAAGGAAGTATTATTCGGATAACCCGGGATCAGATAAAGCACGTATACTTTGATTCCAAGCTTTTCCAGACGTTTCTTAAACGCATCTGCGCTTTCCTGTCCGGAATACTGGGTGATGCAGACACTTCCTACATAAAGTCCGCGCTCTGTAAATACTTCCATAAGGCGGAGTACATCTTCATCATAAGTGATACCCAGGTCACCTCTGACTTTATTTTTATCAATATCAGCGGCGCTGATTACAATAACGATCTCTGCCTGATCAGAAAGTTGCATCAGCATACGCAGTTTGCTGTCCGGCTCAAATCCCGGAAGAACTCTGGAAGCATGGTAGTCATCAAAAAGCTTGCCGCCAAATTCCAGATAAAGTTTGTTTCCAAACTGGTTGATACGTTCCCGAATATGTTCGGACTGCATTTTCAGATACTTGTCGTTGTCAAATCCTATCTTCATTTGTTCATTTCCTTTCCTCATCACATTTTTAGCACTGCTCATTTGGAATATCCCGCGGAGTGCATTACCGGGAACGAAGTGAGCAGTAATCAGTTTGTCAATAGTATACTACAAAAAGAACGGTTTGTAACAGAAAAATTTAGAAAAATACAAATAATTTTTGTTACTGCAGAAAAACACAGATTCTGTTCTCAGTAACAGAAATCTGTGATATAACGTAAATTTCACAATCTCGCGGTTGATTTATAGAATAATTCTCTTTATAATAAGAACGATAACGTTTAGGAGGAATGAAATGGATAATCATATGGATAACAATCCGAATGGCAATCGTCCTGATAATAATAAAGGTCCGGGCAGACAGGATCCGAATAAGAATCATCAGTCGATACTGGCCTTTCTGGTATGCCTCCTGGTAACTTTGGTATGTTTCGCCATGTTTACCAATATGCTCAAGGATAATTCGAGTGAGATCACTTATGATAAATTTATTGAGATGGTAGATGATGGAGATGTGAAAGAGGTTACGCTTCAGTCAAATACACTGACGATCACGCCGAAACATCAGTCATCAGGATTTTCAGAAGAAGTTTATTATGCTAATCAGATGGAGTCAGTAGATAAGCTGACGGAGAGACTTGAGGGAACAGGAATCAAGTTTGAGTATAAGAAGCCGGATGCAGCGGGAGAGATTATCTCCATGCTTGTAAGTGTGCTCCTGCCGACGATTGTGCTTTTTGTACTGTTGATGGTATTTATGCGCCGCATGAATAAGGGCGGCGGAATGATGGGCGTTGGAAAGAGCCGCGCCAAAGCCTACATTCAGAAAGATACAGGAATTACTTTCAGAGATGTGGCAGGGCAGGATGAGGCCAAGGAATCACTGCAGGAGGTGGTGGATTTCTTGCATAATCCCGGCAAATATACCACCATCGGAGCGAAGCTGCCGAAAGGAGCTTTGCTTGTAGGACCTCCGGGAACCGGTAAAACACTTCTGGCAAAGGCAGTAGCAGGAGAGGCACATGTGCCGTTTTTCTCTCTGTCAGGTTCTGAGTTTGTGGAGATGTTTGTAGGTGTGGGTGCATCACGTGTCCGCGATCTCTTTGAGGAAGCAAAGAAGAATGCACCATGTATCATTTTTATTGATGAGATTGATGCAATCGGAAAGAGCCGAGATTCTCATTATGGCGGCGGCAATGATGAGCGTGAGCAGACCCTGAACCAGCTTCTTGCGGAAATGGACGGATTTGACACTTCAAAGGGACTTCTGATCCTGGCTGCCACCAACCGTCCGGAGGTTCTTGATCCGGCACTTCTTCGTCCGGGACGTTTTGACAGACGTGTCATTGTGGACAGACCGGATCTGAAGGGAAGAATCGAGATTCTGAAGGTTCATGCAAGAAATGTACATCTGGATGAGACTGTTGATTTTGAGAACATTGCACTTGCAACTTCCGGGGCAGTGGGTTCGGATCTGGCTAATATGATCAACGAGGCTGCTATCCTTGCTGTTAAGAGTGGACGCAGCGCAGTATCCCAGAAGGATCTTCTCGAAGCTGTTGAAGTAGTTCTGGTAGGTAAAGAGAAGAAAGACAGGATCCTCAGTGCACAGGAGCGCAGAATCGTATCCTATCATGAGGTAGGACATGCACTGGTAAGTGCCCTGCAGAAAGATGCAGAGCCTGTACAGAAGATTACTATTGTGCCGAGAACTATGGGGGCACTTGGTTATGTAATGCAGGTGCCTGAGGAGGAGAAATATCTCAATACAAAGAAGGAACTGGAAGCAATGCTTGTGGGATATCTTGGCGGACGCGCAGCAGAGGAACTGGTATTTGACACTGTCACAACCGGGGCGGCCAATGATATTGAGCAGGCTACCAAGGTGGCAAGAGCCATGATCACACAGTACGGTATGTCCGACAAGTTCGGACTTATGGGTCTGGCTACACAGGAGAATCAGTATCTCAGCGGAAGAACAGTGTTAAACTGTGGCGATGACACTGCCACAGAGGTTGACCATGAGGTAATGGTACTTCTCCATAATTCTTATGAGGAAGCCAAGAGACTGATCGGCAGCCACAGAGAAGCACTTGATAAGATTGCTGCTTACCTGATCCGTAGGGAAACCATTACAGGTAAGGAATTTATGAAGATTTTCCATGCGGTAGAGCGTGGAATCGAGATTCCGGAAAATCTGGATGATCTGGTAATTCCGGAGGAAAAACAGAATACAGTAACGCTGGATAAGCCAGAGATTCAGTGATACAATAACAGAGTCGGAAACGAAATAATTTCCGGCTCTGTTTTCGTATCGCAGGAAGTTACGCTGTAATATCTCATGGATACGAAAAGCATTCAGGGCAGGATTTTTTGTATAGAGGAGAGTTTATGTTTCAGATAGAAGAAGAACTGAAAAAACTTCCGGGTAAGCCGGGGGTTTATATTATGCATGGGGAGAAGGACGAGATCATCTATGTTGGAAAAGCCGTCAGTCTGAAAAACAGGGTGCGTCAATATTTCCAGAGCAGCAGAAATAAGGGTGCAAAGATTGAACAGATGGTTACCCATATCACCAGATTTGAGTATATTATCACAGATTCGGAACTGGAAGCCCTTGTGCTGGAGTGCAATCTGATCAAGGAGCACAGACCGAAATATAATACCATGCTCAAAGATGATAAGAGTTATCCGTTTATCAAAGTCACAGTAAATGAGGAATATCCCAGAGTTCTTTTTGCCAGAAGAATGAAGAAAGACAAGGCGAAATATTTCGGACCATATACAAGTGCCGGGGCTGTAAAAGATGTGATCGAGCTTGTGCGCAAACTTTATAAAGTGCGATCCTGTAATAGGGTGCTGCCAAGAGATTGTGGGAAGGATCGTCCATGTCTGTACCATCATATGAAACAGTGTAGCGCCCCCTGCCAGGGCTATGTGAGTTCAGAAGAATATAAGAAAAATATCGCAGAACTGCTGAAATTTCTCAATGGAGACTTTAAGGATACGATTGATATGCTTACCGACAAAATGATGGCAGCTTCCGAAGAAATGCGTTTTGAGGATGCCATGGAATACCGGGATCTGATCCGCAGTATCCAGAAGATCGGAGAACGTCAGAAAATTACAGGTTACGGAGAGGAAGATAAGGATATCATCGCAGTTGCCATGGATGAAAGCCTTGATCTGCGGGAGCAGGATGCTGTTGTACAGGTATTCTTTGTCCGGGGAGGCAAACTGATCGGGCGGGAGCATTTCTATCTGCGTGTGGCGCGTGGCGATACAAAGGCTCAGGTATTATCCAGCTTTATGAAGCAATTTTATGCCGGAACTCCGTTTATCCCACGTGAGATCATGCTGCAAAAAGAAATCGAAGATGCCAAGATCATAGAGGAATGGCTTACAGATCGAAGAAAGCAGCGAGTCTATATCAGGGTACCGAAGAAAGGTACGAAAGAGAAGCTGGTAGAGCTGGCAGAAGAGAATGCAAAGATGGTTCTGGATAAAGACAGAGAGCGTATCAAACGTGAAGAAGGAAGAACCATCGGAGCAGTTCATGAAGTGGAAGAGTGGCTTGGACTGTCGGGAATCAGGCGTATGGAGGCTTATGATATCTCCAATATCAGTGGTTTTGAATCTGTAGGTTCCATGGTTGTCTATGAGAAAGGAAAGCCAAAGCGCAGTGATTACCGCAAATTTAAAATAAAGTGGGTTCAGGGACCGAACGACTATGCAAGCATGGAAGAAGTACTTACCAGACGATTTACTCATGAGGGAAAAGATGAGTTTGACAGCTTTTCTATTATGCCGGATCTGATACTGATGGATGGGGGAAGAGGACAAGTGAATATTGCGTTAAAAGTTCTGGATAATCTGGGAATAGAGATTCCTGTTTGTGGTATGGTCAAGGATGACCATCACAGAACCAGAGGACTGTATTACAATAATCTTGAAATTCCCATTGATACAGACAGTGAAGGCTTCCGCCTGATCACCAGAATCCAGGATGAGGCGCACCGTTTTGCCATTGAATTTCACCGATCTCTGAGAAGTAAAGAACAGGTGCATTCCCTGTTGGATGATATCCCTGGTATCGGTGAAACCAGGCGGAAAGCATTGATGCGGAAATTTAAATCCATTGAGAATATCAGAGATGCATCATTGGAAGAACTTGCGGAGACAGAAAGCATGAATGCAGGAAGTGCACAGAAAGTCTATGAATTTTTTCATGGAGCTAGTACATCGTTTTCGAAATAACTATACCACTCACTTGTCTGCGAATCCGATTG
>OHAT01003196.1_pt1 | contig 11117 bp, 8 predicted proteins | sample 1577141 | NCBI WGS metagenome assembly OHAT01 (sample SAMEA3541578, study PRJEB24748) | human gut metagenome | biome: human gut; feature: human-associated habitat; material: faeces | place: China | collected 2012
GCATAGGTACATCCCGCTTGGACACCCCGTGCTCTCGCTAATGAATAGATAAAGTCCTTGGATAGATAATCTCTCGCTCCTTGCGATTTATAGGCTTTCAATGATTCTACCTTTGCGTCGATATGGCGCTCTTCCAGCCTTACAAAACATTGTGTATTGAATGTCAGGTTGTTCCAGATTAACTCATAACCTAATATATTCGTGTTTTTGAACGCTCGTAGACCCTCTTGGGCGATCGTCGTATGATCTTGGTGGATGTCGTGCAAGCTAGGGATGAAGACTAGGTCAAAATCGGATACTTTTTTCAGGCGTATTAACTCCTCTAATATCTCTTGTCTTGCGTATCCCAGTTTTCTTACTTCGTAATTGTATATGATTAGGTTTTCCGGTTCTATACCTAAGGTCTGGGTCGCTTGCTTGACCTCTGTCTTCAAGATATCTTTCGGAAAACCCTCGGGAACCGATTGCTGTGCGGTGGAGAAAGCCACATAGGTCACTTTTTTACCATCTTCTATCAGGCGTGAGATAGTTCCCCCCAACCCAAGTTCCCCATCATCCGTATGAGGGGCGAGGACTAAAATATTTTTACAATTAGTAATCATTCTTTCTGATTTATTTGAATACAGGGATTTTATTGTTTTCACTGCTTCGCTAATTCTTTTAATAGCTGGGCGTATAATTTACGTAAATAACTTCCGGACCCTTCTTGTACGGAGTCATTATGCCATAGTAAAACCAATTCACCTCCTACATTATTTACTTGTTCCACTAAATTCCGGCAATAGGTTAAAGCCCTGTCAAAATCCAGTCCCATATATTTCTCCTCCTCTAGGGTACAATCCATTATAATAAGCGGATGTAGTCGGAGAGGAGATAGCCGGCGGGTGATCGGATTGATCCAACGAACCGGGTAGCAAGTCCCTAACCGGAATCCGGAGACATCGGCGTACCCCATGGTGAAATCGTCCGTAACCCCAGCAGCCTCTATTTGGTCCATATCTTCCGGTTCCCGGATTGCCAAGAAATGATGACGGTTGAACCGAACATTTTTACCGATATGATCTTCCAGACCGGTTTTCTCTTTCCGGATAAGGCTGGGAGTCGTACCCGCTTGGTAGCTACTATGCAAACCAATAGTTACATTATGCTCTAAAGCACTTTTTATCAATTTACGAATATCTTTATTCCTCAAATCGTAATGAGGTTTGTCGTGCTTGGCTTTCCCCCCGTTCCGGATAAATAGGATAGGGTGACATTGTTCCTTCCCGATCAAGTCCTGAAGGATACTATTCTGGCGGAAAAACCAAGGGAAGGTATAAAACGGGTCTTTCTCAAGGGAACCGAATTTACCTTGAAAGGATTTATATAAACCTCTTCTATCTCTAATAGACCGTATCAAACCTTTCCACGAACGATATAGAGTCGGAGAATCTACGTCGTGCGTGAGGTAGATCTTCCGGATTTGCTTTTTTACCTCGGGTACACGTAACCGGGATTGGCGCAGCCAACGATGAAGCAGCATGCGATATTCATCCACGATCGGACGATGCAGGAAACCGGCCCGGTAGGGCAAGGACTCTTTACCGGGAAATCTTCCATGCTCATCCCGAAGTCCACGCCGTACCATCTCCTCGTATCTGGAAATGAGAAAATAAGTACTTGCGATGATATCGGCATGAACCACCCATGTATCTCTTATCCATTCCTCTTTCGGCGAGCCGAATAACAAGGGGATACCTTGAACCTCTCGCAAGGGGAGTTCCGGTAAGGAAGCGGGAGTCCCGTATGTTTGTCCATCAAAGAAGCCGGATGGAATGATAACGACGTTATATCGGTCGAATTTATTGGGATCAGCCGTGTACCCGATCGTTTCCACCAGTTCGCTAGGGACATCATCTCCTACAAGAAAGCGTATTATATAATGTAAAGTGCGATTTTTCATACCCATTTGCTTAGTTTAATGCGTGCTCTGTCTAATAAACTCAATTTCCCCCTAGATATTGTGAAAAATGGGGTTTGGATAGCTCCGAACTCGCGGAAGAAACGTTCTACTCCGGGTAGCATAGACCCTTCGAAATCAAATACCGTCGTAAATTGAGAAACGAAATGAAGACATTCCCACAGGACGTAGCTTTGCGCTCCGGAACCTCTATAGGCCGGATTTCCTCCTCCTGCGAGATAGTAAGCCGATCGATCTTGCCATACGATGAAAGCGGCCGCATGTAAATGGCCTTGCTCGTCATAACCTCCCCATAAATCACCTTGTCCTCTTTGCCGGCAAGTGGCGATCAAGTCTTTCAGTACATTCGTGTCTTCCTTGATTCGTACATGCTGGCGATCAAATGTTTGGGCTTGTACAGCTAGGAACTCATTCAAAGGAATCCCTTTTTTTACGGATATATGGTATTTATTCTGCGCTTTCGCAATATTTCGCCGGATATTGGGGCTCATATTCTCCCATACCGCTTGATGATCCCGGATATTTTTTAATAAATAGGTATAACGTGTCGTTTGGTTATATCCCGCCCAATAAAACGGAAGCCAATCCGTAATGTCATAATTGAAATTTTGCAGGAAGTGCGGATAGCGTTTTAGTTCTTCCGTGAATTGTTTGCATAGTTCTTGACGTCGTCCTAACTCGGTCGTATATTTCGTGTCGGAGGAACTTGCGGCGAACCAAGGGCCCATCGTTTGGGTGTAAGAAGGCATTGAGACAATATCGGAATGGGGGATGTAAAGGGGGAGGGTTGCCTGTATCCTTCCCTTTTGTTCTATAAGCAAGACATCCCATTTTTTTTCTCCGCAAACCGTATCCAACCACCAGTCATGTGAGAAGATCGGTATATTTTTTTCAGTATTGCAAAGTAAACGATATTTGTCTTTATTACTCATTACAATTTTGTATAGGGGCGGGGTTTGCCCGCCCCCGCAAATTACTTGTTGGCTTTTAATGCCTCAAATATTAATTCGGATAATTCGTCTGCCAATTCGGGATTGTCCTCGACACATTGTTTTGCCGCATCACGACCCTGTCCCAATTTGGTATCATTGTAGCTGTACCATGAACCGCTCTTCTTGATGATATTCAGTTCAGAACCAAGATCGATGATCTCTCCGGAACGGGAGATACCTTGACCGAACATGATATCGAACTCTGCCTTGCGGAATGGAGGGGCCACCTTGTTTTTTATAACTTTCACACGCACTTGGTTTCCCTTGATCTCGTCACCATCTTTCAGCTTTCCAATACTACGGATATCCAAACGGACAGAAGCATAGAATTTCAATGCGTTACCACCTGTCGTCGTTTCAGGGTTTCCGAACATTACACCGATCTTATCACGCAATTGGTTGATGAAGATACAGGTCGTATTCGTCTTATTGATTGCGGCCGTCAACTTACGAAGGGCTTGCGACATTAGACGAGCTTGCAGACCCATCTTGCTGTCTCCCATATCGCCCTCAATCTCGGCTTTAGGAGTCAATGCGGCTACGGAGTCGATAACAATGATATCTACGGCGGATGAACGGATCAATTGCTCGGCTATTTCCAAGGCCTGCTCACCGTTATCCGGCTGGGAGATCCATAGGTTCTCTACATCAACGCCTAGCTTCTCGGCATAGAAACGGTCAAAAGCATGCTCCGCATCGATAAATGCGGCGATACCTCCTTTTTTCTGCGCCTCGGCGATCGCATGGATCGCTATCGTTGTCTTACCGGAAGATTCCGGACCATAGATCTCGACGATACGTCCTTTCGGATATCCACCTACGCCCAGCGCTGCGTTTAAAGCGATAGAGCCTGTCGGTATCACCTCGATATCCTCGATGCTTTCATCGCCCAGTTTCATGATCGAACCTTTTCCGTAGTTTTTTTCGATCTTGTCCATTGCTGCGCGAAGCGCTTTCAATTTGTCTGCGTTTACAGCCGGTTTCTCGGCTGCCGGCTGTTTGCCTTCTTCGAATAAATCTTCTTTTGCCATTTCCTTTTATAGATTAAGGATTTGATTTGCATGGTCTTTAGTCTTCACCTCTTTCGGGCCGATGATATTGGTAACGATACCGTCTTCATCTATAATAAAGGTGGTACGGAGAGTCCCCATGTATGAACGTCCGTACAATTTCTTTTCTGCCCAAACCCCGAACTGCTGTTGCAGGGTCGGATCCGTATCAGCGATGAGGCTGAAGGGAAGTTCCTGTTTTGTGATAAATCCCTGATGGGACCTAGCATTGTCTTTGCTGACGCCCACTACTTCGTAGCCAGCAGCTTGCAATTCCTTATAACCGTCCCGTAGACTGCACGCTTCTGCTGTACAACCGCTAGTGTTGTCTTTCGGATAGAAATAGAGAGCTAACTTCTTACCTTTGAAATCGCTCAGCTTTATCTCTTTCCCGTTCTGGTCAAGTCCCAGAATTTCGGGTGCTTTATCTCCTATTTGTATTGCCATATATTTATTTTACTTGATATTATAGTTCATCTTGCGTGTTACATCCGCTTTCCGGCGGGCTTTTCGTCCGAAGACCTTCCAAAGCAGTTTTCTTCCCATGTGATGGGCAGCAGCATATGACTCGAATGTCTCCGTCCGGTAATCGAAATCATCTTGCCAGCATTCCTGGGGAGAAACATAGCAGTATGTAATCTTTTCGATGCTGTTATCTTCCGCCTCGTTTTCCTCCAGCACGATGATATTCTGCTTGTTGGGAGCCAGGCAGGTGATATGCCTGCGGCGGCATTCTTCTATTAGCGGAACCAGTACGGCATCATATCTCGCATGGATATTGGTCAGGTCGAAATCCCTATATTCGCTTTCTCCTATCTTCTGTATCGGACGGAGTTGCAGGATATCCAGTTCATCGCCGACGACCTCCCATATCCGGCTTAGTTCTTCGATATTGTTGTTGTTAATCGTATAATTGATGCGTAACTTGAACTGCGGATACTGTTTTTTTATTTCTGAGACGTTGGCGAGCAGCTTGCAGAACAAATCGAATTTACCGTTTGTCATCAGATACTCGTACGTTTCGCGTGTAAAACCATGTGCCGAGAGTGTCAACTCATCTAATCCGTTTTTTACGGCAGCGGCTAACAGTTCTTTTGTCAGCAGGTTCCCGTTTGTCGTGAGTGAAACGTAAGGGACGTTGTATCGTTTGCCCAGTGCAATGATTTTTACCAAGTCCTTGTGTAAAGTCGGTTCCGCAGCCGACTTGAAGTTTCAGAGCACGATGGAACAGACTTCCGGCAATGGCTTCTATCTCTTCATATTTCAAGGTTCCTCGCAGACTTTTCCTTTTCTGCTCGTCGCTGAAATAACACATCTTACAGCGGAAGTTACAAGCTAGTACCGGGTCGAGAAAAATACCGATGTACCGTTTTCCTAACACATGAAATAGCCAAATACCCAATAGTTTGAGCCTTCTGCTTTTGATTTGTGTACCAAGACGTAGTATGTTGTAAATATTACGAGCCATTTAGTTAATTGATAATTGACAATTGACAATTAAAAAGGATATTAATATAATTGTCAATTATCAATTGTCCATTGTTTACAGTTCTAGATCTATATTGAACAGTTCGTGCCAAGGCAGACCTTGTTCGTTCAGTTCCTTCATGAATGGATCGGGATCGAACTCTTCTACGTTCCAAACCCCTGGTTTTTTCCAAACTCCCTGTATGAACAGTTTGGCCCCGATCATCGCCGGGACGCCGGTCGTGTAGCTTACACCTTGTGCTCCTGTTTCTAGGTAAGCGGCATGGTGGCTACAGTTGTTGTATACGTAATAAGTTAATTCCTTACCGTCCTTGATACCACGGATGCGGCAACCGATGGAAGTCTCGCCAGTATAATTCTCTCCCAGATCACCCGGGTTCGGCAGTACGGCTTTTAAGAATTGGATCGGAACGATTTCCTGCCCGTTGTAAAGGATCGGGTCGATACGAGCCATACCGATATTTTGGATGACACGTAGATGAGTCAAGTATTCCTGTCCGAAAGTCATCCAGAAACGAGCCCGTTTGAGGGTCGGGAAGTTTTTGGTCAAACTTTCCAATTCCTCGTGATACATCAAATACGATTCTTTCGGTCCTACATTCGGATAATTCAAGGCTTTATGTACGCTTAACGGATCGGTCTCCTTCCATTCCCCATCCTCGAAATATTTGCCACGTTGAGTAATCTCACGGATATTGATTTCCGGATTGAAATTGGTAGCGAATGCCTTATGGTGATCTCCTGCGTTGCAGTCTACGATATCCAGATAGTGTATCTCGTCGAAATGATGCTTTGCCGCATAGGCTGTATATACGCCGGTAACCCCCGGATCGAAACCACATCCCAAGATAGCGGTAAGACCGGCTTTCTCGAAACGATCTTTATAGGCCCATTGCCAGCTGTATTGATATTTGGCTTCATCAAGCGGTTCGTAGTTGGCCGTATCTAAATAGCTAACACCGTATTCCAGACAAGCATCCATGATATGCAAATCTTGATAAGGTAAGGCCAGATTTACCACCAAATCCGGTTTGAAGGCGTTAAACAAGGCAACAAGCTCTTGCACGTTGTCTGCGTCTACCTGTGCGGTTTGCACTTTCACGTTCTTGATATCGGCGGCGATCTTGTCGCATTTACTTTTCGTACGGCTAGCTACCATGATATCCGTGAAGACATCCGCATTCATCGCTATTTTCTTAACAGCAACGGTACTTACGCCACCTGCACCAATAACTAATACTCTTCCCATTTACTAATAGAATTAATCTTGTTAATATACAGTTTACAAGGTTTTCAACCAATGGACAAATATACGGCTTTTCCTTGACAATCCCTATATATTTATTCATTTTAGAACGGAAGAGGGAAAAGAAAGATACAGCTAATGAATGTGAATAATGAAAATAGTCGTACTTTTGTCACATTTACTGTTTAAAGTTTGGACATGAGATTCTTAAATAATGTCGGGGGTGTTTTTATTCTGCTTTTATTAGCGTTGGGGTGTAAACCTGAGGCGAAGCGGAGCCGTGTGCTTGTGATCCAATCTTTTCGGTGGGATGATAAGAACTATCTGGAATTAAACTCAGATATCCGGAAAGAGCTGGGAAAAAATCGGGTGAATGCGGACATCCGTACGTTTTATCTCGACTGCGAGTGTTATATGGCTGAGGAGGAAGAGGAACGGATGTATAACTTTATCGATACGATCCGTCTTTGGAAGCCCGACATCATATTGGTGAATGATGATCAGGCTACCTATACGTTGATGAAATGCGGCCATCCTTTTGTAAAGAAAGTTCCGGTTGTTTTCTCTGGCGTCAATTTCCCTAATTGGGATTTGCTGGAAGAATATCCGAATGTAACAGGTAGCTGGGATAAGATTGATTATGAGGAGAACCTTCGTTTGATCGATCGGCAAATGGGAAAGTCTCGCATTTATATCAATTATGATAAGACCTCCTTAGGGCAGTTGGCTTTCCGGGAGTTGATAAAAGCGGTCGATACGAGCCGGTATGTGTTGGATTATAATCAATTGGCTTTCCAATTAAATGATCCGGACTTTAAGGTGGATTCCATGATGTTTAGAACCGAGATGAGAATGAAGGCGATACGTCCTTCGAAAAATATAATCCATTTCATGCCTTTTCGTAAAGCCAATGGGGAGTTTTTATTGAGTAATATTAATGGTACCTATCCTTATTGCGTATTTTTCAATATCCGTTATGACTATACATCCGCAGGCTTGTCTAAGATGTTCGTGACTCCTTCATTTACGGCAGTGCGGGAAATCTTTAATATAAACGTGGAAGTTCTGGGAGGCTATTTTTGCTCGAACCGCATACAAGCGGCGGAACAGGCTAGGTTGGCGGCTAAAATTCTTTCCGGTACGCCTGTCTCTTCCGTTCCGATCGTAGAGAGTCCCAAAGAGTATCTGTATGATTGGGTAGAGATGCAACGTTTAGGTATTTCAAAGGAAGAGGTCCCTACTAATGTTCATGTCATAAATATGCCTATTTCCGAACGGTATAAGATAGAGGTTTTTATCGCCTCTTCCTTGGGTGTGATCTTATTGTTGGCATTGATCGGTTATTTGTTTTATCTCTATTGGCGGGAAGCAAGACGAAGGAAAGAGGTGCTCGCTAATTTAAAGCAGGAGAAAGAGCATCTTTCTTTAGCGTTGGAAGGGGGTAATATATTCGCTTGGAAATTACAGTCTGGAACTTTCCGGTTTGACAACGAGTTCTTTAGCTATGTGAATACTTCTCCTCGGGAAATTCCTTTGGATGAGCTGTACGAGATGGTCCATCCGGACGACAGGCAGAGTTTGCGATCCTTAATTGATTTCATTTGTACGGGTACAATCTCTCATCATATCCTTCAATATCGTTGCGATTTTAACGGGAAAGGTTACCAATGGTGGGAATTTCGTTACGGAAGCTTAGAGGATGCGAATGATGGGTATGTAATCAATGGCTTATGTTTGAATATCCAAAATATCAAGGATACGGAGGAGGTATTGATCTCTGCGAGGGAAAAAGCCGAGGAGTCGGATCGGATGAAGTCGGCTTTCTTGGCGAATATGAGCCATGAGATCCGTACGCCGCTGAATGCAATTGTCGGTTTCTCCAACCTGCTGACCATGGCGGAGGACGAAGAGGAACGGAATGAATATATCAATATCATCAGCAGCAACAATGAATTGCTCCTGCAACTAATCAACGATATCCTGGACGTAGCCAAAATCGAGGCCGGCACATTGGAATTTATCGACTCTGAGATAGACATCAACGCCCTATTATCCGATATCGAGCAATCGTCCCGCCTAAAAGCACCCGAAGGGGTACAGATTTCTTTTGTCGAAAAAATGCCTTATTGCATCATCATGTCGGACAAGAACCGATTGGCACAAGTCATCACGAACTTCATCAACAACGCGATCAAGTTTACGAAAGAAGGAAGCATCCGGTTCGGCTACCGGCATAAAGACGATAAACTGTTACTCTACGTCAGAGATACGGGATGTGGCATAGAACCGGAGAAGAAAGATCTTGTGTTCAACCGTTTCGTAAAGCTGAACAGCTTTGCACAAGGAACAGGCCTGGGACTTGCCATCTGCCAGATGATCGTCAAAAAAATGGGCGGTGAGATCGGTGTGGAATCCCAATTGGGGAAAGGTTCGACTTTCTGGTTCACTTTGCCGGATACCGTCATTCATGGCATTGACGTTCAGTCGATAAAAACGGCGGTAAACGAAGATGCTGTAATCGACAACACGAATCCGAAAAAAGCGACGCTGCTGATCGCAGAAGACAACGAAAGCAACTACATACTGATCCGTGCGGTCCTGAAAGAATACGACCTATTGCATGCCCACGATGGTAACGAAGCCGTCCGGCTTTATCGCGAACACCGTCCCGACCTTATCCTGATGGATCTCAAGATGCCGGACATGGACGGATATGAGGCAACTGTCGAAATCAGAAAAGAAGACTCCGACATTCCTATTATTGCCGTAACCGCTTTTGCTTTTTCAGAGGATGAGCAGCGAGTAAAGCAAAACGGCTTCAACGGATATGCGGCCAAGCCGATCAAACCGGCGGAATTGAAAAAAATCATTGTCCAATATCTCTCCCTTACAACACACGCGTCTGGGGAAATTGCAAAGTGAAAGTAGTTCCTTTCTCTTCTTCTGAAATAACGGAAATACTACCGCCATGCCGGTTCATGATCTGACGGCAAACACTCAGACCGATTCCCGAACCGCCCTGTTTAGTTGTAAAAAACGGAACAAATACCTTATCCATCGCTTCCGGCACAATGCCGTATCCGTTGTCGGAGACCGTAATCACCGGAACACCTTCACGCCTGAACGCATTCACCCGGACTTCGGGATAAGAACGTTCCTGGCATGCCTCGACTGCATTTTTCAACAGGTTTATCAACACCTGTTCAATCATGGCACGATCCGCATAAATACGCAAGTCTACCGGCCGGACAGAGAAAGAGAACGAAACAGCACCGGCAGGATACAGCCCCCTTAAATCGTCAAAAAGAGAGGAAACCGGAAACAACTGCTGCATCGGAACCGGAATACGAGTCAGTTTCCGATAATTTTCGACAAAATCCAATAACCCCTTGCTCCGACGGTGTATCGTTTGCATGGCTTGCAACATAATACTGTAATCCCGCTCGTTCAACCCGTTGGAACTCGCACGTTCCGTCACCGTTTCCGACAAGGAAATGATAGGGGCGATAGAATTCATGATCTCATGCGTCAAGACACGGATCAGCTTTTGCCAGGCTTCTGTCTCCGCCTCCGCCACCACCACATTGTACAGACGGGTCCGAAAAGCAGATAGCGCTTCATTCATGGCACGCGTCAGGTTGGCTTCGGGCCCGTCTGTCGAAGGGATAGGAAAAGACAGATTCATATCTCCATAGTGGATGTTGGCAATCAGATGCTCCATCTTCTGAAGCATTTTCCGCTGATCCTGATAAAGGGAAAAAGCAGTTCCCAGCAAGATTATAAAACACATGACAGCCGTAAAATACAATTCCTTCAAAAGCAGAAAGGCAATTGAAAGAGATAGCCCGACCAACAACCCGATCTTCAGGAAAAGGACATATCGTTTCATAGGCCCAACTTATCCAGTTTCCGGTACAAGGCAAAACGGGTGATTCCCAGCAGCTCGGCAGCACGCGTGATATTCCCGTCCGCCCGGCGGAGGGCTCGTTCAATCGCTTCCTTTTCGAGAACTCCCAGGTTCAGTTCTTCCGGCTCCCCTTTCTTTTGGGCAGGTGCAGGATGCAGCATAAAGTTTTCAGGTCTCAGCATGGGGCCATCCGAAAGAATCACGGCACGCTCGATCGCATGTTGCAGTTCGCGGACATTGCCCGGCCATGCATAGCTTTGCAATTTCGTTTTCGCATCTCTGGTAAGCCCTCCTATCTTTTTCTTATACTTGCGGGCATAACAGTCCAGAAAATAATCGGCCAACAGCAAGATGTCATTTCCCCGTTCGCGGAGTGGAGGGATATGCAACTCGATCGTATTGATCCGGTACAACAAATCCTGCCGGAAAGTTCCTTCCTGTACCATCGCATGGATATCCATATTCGTGGCAGAGA
>OHAT01003211.1_pt1 | contig 11072 bp, 7 predicted proteins | sample 1577141 | NCBI WGS metagenome assembly OHAT01 (sample SAMEA3541578, study PRJEB24748) | human gut metagenome | biome: human gut; feature: human-associated habitat; material: faeces | place: China | collected 2012
AATCAGCCACGTGGACAGCCAGAAAAAGAGTATTTTGGGAATTTTCAGTACTTATAAGGTGATGGTTTACGGGGAGTAAACGGAAGATTTAATTGAAACATGTATTAATCCGACTAGGTGTAAATTTGGTCGGATTATTTTTATATATATAGTTATGAGAAGATTGTTTTTGGTGTTTGTGTTGTTCATGGCTTTGCCGCTGGGAGCCCAGAATCTGAAAGGTTTCTACGTGCAGAAAATACATCCGGATGGATTGCTTTATTTCGTGTATCCTCAAAAAATGGCGGAGATGAAAGGGAATATGAAATTGTGTCGCGGGTCTTTGTTGTATGATTATACTTATTTGGATGCAAGGGATTCCGTGACATTATTGATTACGGTGGAAACGAACGCGGTTTTCAATACGGATTCTTTATTCGTGGATCTCCCGGATGGTTCGAGGTATGCTTGTGCCGTGGAAATGATTTATCGCGAACCGCGTAAAAATGCTTGGAGATGTCGTGCGTGTTGTATGTTGACTTATGACGTGTGGGTGCGAATGTATAAAGAGCAACCCTTCACGCTGACACTATTCTCGATAAAGGATAATGTCGGTTTATGCTTTAGGGACAAAGCGGGGACGTGGTCAAAAGTTTGTGCCCGTTTTAAGCGATTACAGGAGATCCCTCGTTTGAACCGAAAAAGTTAGTGTTGCAACTCTCGTTTAGTTGTGCTATCTTTGCAGGCTCAAAATCATGATTAGATGAAATATACCCTTTTAGCGAAAGACAAGAATAGTGAGGCACGATGCGGTGTGTTGACCACGGATCATGGGAATATCGAAACTCCGATTTTTATGCCCGTGGGCACGGTGGGAACCGTGAAGGCAGTGCATGCAAGGGAATTGAAGGAAGATATTAAAGCCCAAATCATTCTGGGAAACACGTATCACTTGTATCTGCGTCCGGGCACGGGTATATTGGAAGCTGCCGGCGGCTTGCACAAGTTTAACTCGTGGGATGGTCCGATCCTCACGGATAGTGGCGGTTTTCAAGTATTTTCTTTGGGTGATTGCCGGAAAATCACGGAAGAGGGAGTTGTATTTCGTTCGCATATAGATGGTTCGAAGCATTTATTCACGCCGGAGAACGTGATGGATATCCAGCGAAAGATCGGGGCGGATATCGTGATGGCGTTTGACGAATGTCCCCCGGGACAGAGTGATTACGGGTACGCGAAAAAGTCGTTGGAACTCACGCAGCGTTGGTTGGAAAGATGCGTGCGGCAGTTTGACGCGACGGAACCCTTGTACGGGTATCACCAGTCACTTTTTCCTATCGTGCAGGGTTGCGTGTATAAAGATTTACGGGAACGTGCTGCGGAGCATGCCGTGGCTTTGGGACGGGAAGGTTACGCTATCGGGGGATTGGCCGTCGGGGAAGAGGCGGAAACCATGTACGAGATGATTCAGGTTGTCAATCGGATTTTGCCGCGAGATAAACCCCGTTATCTCATGGGCGTGGGAACGCCGGAAAATATTCTGGAAGCGATTTCTCTTGGAGTGGATATGTTAGATTGCGTGATGCCGACGCGTAACGGTAGGAACGGGATGTTGTTCACGACAGAAGGGGTTATCAATATAAAGAACAAGAAATGGGAGAATGATTTCAGTCCTATCGATCCCGCCGGGTTGAGTTTCGCGGATACCGATTACTCGAAAGCTTATTTGCGACATTTAATAAAAGCGGATGAAATTTTAGGCTTACAAATTTGCTCGATCCATAATTTGTCGTTTTATTTGTGGTTGGTGCGGGAAGCACGCCGACATATACAGGCAGGGGATTTTGTAGAGTGGAAAACGAGAACGATTAAAAAAGTTACAAGAAGATTGTAGTGCCGCGAGGTACATGTGAAAATGAAAAAAATAGACATCTATATTATCCGGAAATTCTTGGGTACCTTCTTTTTCTCGATGGTGCTAATCTTGAGTATTGTGATTGTTTTCGACCTCTCGGAACGTTTGGAGAAATTCCTTGAAAAAGAAGCCCCGGTGCAGGCGATTATTTTCGATTATTACGTGAATTTCGTGCCTTATTTCGCTAATATGTTCTCCGCCTTGTTCACGTTTATATCCGTGATCTTTTTCACCTCGAAGATGGCGTACAACAGTGAGATTATCGCTATTCTGAGTACGGGAATCAGTTTCCGGCGTATGGTGCGCCCGTACATGATTTCGGCGGGGGTAATTGCCGGTCTGTCACTCTTGTTGAGCGCGTTCATTATACCCAATGCCAATAAAAAACGGATTGATTTTTCTGAAAAATATATCTGGAAACCTTATAATTTCAAGGAGAATGATATTCACCAGCAGGTGGCGCCCGGTGAGTTTATTTACATGAGCGGGTTCAGTATATATGCCAAACGGGGAGATAATTTCACGTACGAGGTGTTCAAGGATGACACGCTGGTCAGCAAATTGTCCGCGAATTCTATCGTGTGGAATGATAAAAAAGAAAAATGGACTATCAAAAATTGGGTTTTACGGGAATTTGACGGGACGAATGAAACTTATACTGTCGGGAAAGAAGATATCGATACCGTACTGAATTTCAGTGTAAAAGAATTTACTGAAGACCCGAAGAAAATCAAGGAACGTCTGACATTGCCGGAGTTGGACGAGTATATAGCCCGTCAAAAATTGCGGGGAAGCAGTAACGTGGTGGAATACCAGATCGAAAAGTACAAGATGTTTTCGGGTGCTTTTTCCACTTTTATATTGACGTTAATCGGCGTGTGTATAGCCTCCCGAAAAATACGGGGAGGAATGGGATTCCACTTGGGATTAGGTTTATTAATCAGTTTCTCGTACATTTTATTCATGCAATTTTCAACAGTTTTTGCAACCAATGGAAACATGAATCCGTTATTAGCTGTATGGATACCGAATATCCTGTTCTCTGTGGTGGCGTTTTTCGTTTATAGGGCGGCACCGAAGTAATTGAAAATTGAAAATGAAAAATTGAAAATGAAAGATAAATAGGGTGATCACTGTTTCAAAATTAGAAATGGGCATCGGCTCGCGTGATTGAAATAAAATCAAAAATTAAATTGAGATTTAGAACATGAGTAGGGAAACTAAAAGACCTAGAATTACTAGACCGACAGAGAATCGTGATGAGAATCGTCGGGGCAGAACACAGAATTTCGAAAACCGTGAGGGTGGAGAAAGAGAATTCAGAAGACCTAGCCGTTTTAACGCGGAGCGGTCTGACCGTGAACGTGGATATAATGGTATCCGTGATTTGAACAAGGAAAGAGAAAGAGAACAATCCGGGGATTCCGACAACGGGAATCGTTATCGTCGGGAGACGGATGGAAACCGGGAAAGAGGAACACGTGAAGGCAATCGTTTCGAGAATCGGGATAACAATAACCGTGCTCCGAGAAGATCTTTTGATCGGGATAGCCGGGACAACCGTGATAACCGGGAAAGACGGGAGTATCGTGATAACAGGGATAGTCGAGATGATCGTGAAAGACGGGAATATCGCAATGACCGTGATAACCGAGATAATCGTGAGAGAAGAGAGTATCGTGATAATTACCGTAATTCAGACCGTGAAGACCGTCGTGAAAGACGTCCGCAAGATCAGGATAGAAACAGAGAAAATCGATTCCAAGACAGAAATCGTGACGCGTACCGGAGAGATGATCGTCGGGAGCAGGGAAATCGGGATGATCGAGGAGATCGTCGCGAACGGTTTTCCGAGCGTCCCAAGAGATCGTTTGATAACGAGGAGGCATCCAGAAGTGTATACAGCAAGAAAAAGCAAATCGAGTTTCGCAAGAAAAACGAGGGACAGGAAACAGAACTGCGCTTAAACCGTTATATTGCCAAAGGAGGTGTTTGTTCCAGACGTGATGCGGATGTTTTGATTACTACCGGACGAGTGAAGGTGAACGGTGAGATTGTACAGCAGGTAGGGGTGAAAGTGAAACGGACGGATAAAGTTGAAGTGGATGAGCAAGTGATTGTTCCGGAGCGCAAAGTATATCTCGTGTTGAATAAACCGAAAGATTACGTGACCACGGTGGAAGATCCCTTGGAGCGTAAAACCGTGATGTCGTTGATCGACGGAGCTTGCAAAGAACGGGTTTACCCGATTGGGCGTTTGGACCGTCAGACCACAGGAGTGTTACTTTTCACGAATGATGGCGATTTGGCTAAAAAATTAACGCATCCCAAGTATAACCAGAAGAAGATTTATCACGTATTCTTGGATAAGGTGGTAAAAACCGGAGATTTGGATGCCATACGGAAAGGTATTGACCTTGAAGACGGTTTTATTAAAGCCGATGAAGTTATGGTATCTGCTGACGATAAGACTCAGGTCGGGATTGAGATTCATTCCGGTCGGAATCGAATCGTTCGCCGGATATTCGAGCATCTGGGGTACCAGATACTCCGGTTGGATAGGGTATTTTTCGCCGGGATCACGAAGAAAAATCTGCCGCGGGGACGTTGGCGATTTTTAACGCCGGAAGAGGTGAACGTATTAAAAGCATATTAAAAAAGTTTTCTTTTTAATATATTTCTATTACCTTCGCGGATGTCCACCTTTAAGGAATGGTAATCCGCGAAGGTTTTTATTTTATACTAATAATGATATGGTTGCTTTTATAACAAATGGTCTTTACAGAATGAGGACATTGCATTCATTTTCTTACACGCCTAGATGGATTGTATTCCTGATAGACGTGGCGTTGTGCATAATGGCTGTGAGTGTTGCCTATCTGATCTGGGTTAATTTCCAAATTGACCGGATGAGGTTGGATTTTGTTCTGAACGGAGCCCTCGTGATCGTGGGAGTCCGAATTATCAGTTTCGTGTTGGGGCGTACTTATTCCGGCATAGTGCGTTTCTCGGGAACAGAGGATGCTTTGCGTATCTATTACGTCTTGACAGCGGGAGAGATAGCTCTTTTGATGGGAGACGGTATCTATTTTCTCGTGTTTGGCGAGACTTATATCCCTTTGTCTGTGCTTCTTACCGAGTACGTGGGACTGACAAGCGTGATGGTGATGAGTCGTGCGATCGTGAAAAAAATCTTTTCCCAGTACATCGGGGCTGAGCGCACGAAAAAGAACGTGATTATCTGTGGTAGTGACGAGTACGGGATTATGGCAAAGCATGCCATGGATAACGTGGAAGATGCCACTTATAACGTGTTGGCTTTTATCGACGTGAACAATCGCAAGGCGGGGAAAGTACTTGAAGGAGTCAAAATATACAAGATGTCCGCTTTGCCCGGGCTGTTGAAACGTCACCGGGTAGATAAAGTGGTGATTGCTAAAAAACAGATTTCGGCTGATAAAAAGCGAGAGATCGTGGAAACCTGTTTGACCGCGAATGTCAACGTGCTTGAGGTACCTCGTTTCGAGAGTTGGATAAACGGGGAACTGAGCATGCGGCATATCAAAAACATAAAGATCGAGGATTTACTCGAGCGTGAAGTGATCCATATGGACGAGATGAACTTGCGTAAACAATTATTGAACAAGGTTGTGCTGGTAACGGGTGCGGCAGGTTCAATCGGTAGTGAAATCGTGCGACAGTTGACTCATTTCAACCCGGCGATGATCGTGTTGTTCGATCAAGCCGAATCTGCTCTTTATGATATCGAATTGGAATTAAAGGAAGAATGTGGTTTTACCGATTACAAGATCGAGATCGGTGATGTTCGTGACCAGAGTCGGGTAGAAGGTATATTCAAAACATACAGACCTAATATAGTGTATCACGCGGCGGCTTACAAGCATGTCCCGATGATGGAAAAACACCCGATCGAAGGTGTGAAAACCAATATTCTGGGAACGAAAAACGTGGCTGATTGTGCTGTCAAATATGATTGCCAACGTTTCGTGATGATCTCTACCGATAAAGCGGTGAATCCTACCAATGTCATGGGTGCCAGCAAGCGTATCGCGGAAATCTATACACAATCTTTAAATCGAATAGCGAATACTCGTTTTATCACGACGCGTTTCGGAAATGTTTTAGGCTCCAATGGTTCGGTTATCCCTCGTTTCAAAAAACAGATAGAGGCCGGGGGGCCGGTTACGGTAACTCATCCCGAGATTACCCGTTTCTTTATGACTATCCCGGAGGCTTGCCAGTTGGTACTTCAAGCCGGGGCATTGGGGAACGGTGGTGAAATATTCGTGTTCGACATGGGTAAGAGTGTCAAAATCGTTGATTTGGCGCGGAAGATGATTAAACTTTCCGGTTACGAGATAGGTAAAGATATTCATATCGTGTTCACGGGCTTGCGTCCGGGTGAAAAGTTGTACGAGGAGGTACTTAACGTGAAAGAAACCACTTTGCCTACCGTGCACGAGAGAATCAAGATTGCTAAAGTGCGTGAATATAATTATAATGAAGTTGTCGATTCGATCAAAGCTCTTGATATCGCTTTGCAAACGAGGGATAACTTTGCCGTGGTAAAACAAATGAAATGTATCGTTCCCGAGTTTAAATCCAAGAATTCTACTTATGAGTCCATTGATTTCCAAATGGAAGAAGAGGGAGTTCAACACCACATGCAGGAGGTGCTGGATAAAATTCAGGTGACTGAAAATTTAGAAGTGAGAGAATAATGGAGCAGACGAATTGGTATGCTATATATACCGCTTCTCGGGCGGAAAAACGTGTAAAAAAACGACTTGATGAAGCCGGAATCGTGTATTATATCCCTTCGCGTGTGGTGGAGTGGAATTCGGATAATCAGGTAAAACGGGTGGAAGTTCCTCTGTTTAGCAATTGTGTATTCGTGCGGCTTACACGTTCCGAGTTTTCCAAAATTCAAGACATTACCGGCATAATATCTTTTTTACGAGAGGGCGAAACCCCTGTCGTGTATTCCGAGCAACAGATTACATCCTTGCGTCTTTTAAATGATCACGCGGAGGAAATAGATGTTGTTGAAGGTGATATTCCGGTTACTTCTCCCGTTCGTGTCATTCAAGGTAAACTTTTAGGACTTGAGGGAGAATTGCTTGATGAGCCGGGCGTGTGTCGGGTTTTGGTTCGATTGCCCCGGGTTGGTAATGTAATTGCTGCCGTGTCACAGGATAGTGTGGTTCGTTTGTGAACGATTTTGTAATAAATCCCTCTTGTGCTTTTAACCGGAAAGGACTATCTTTGCTTATCTCGTGAGTATGAATTGAAAAACTGAAATGACGATGGAAAATGTAAAGAGAATCCCTTATGGTGTTTCTAACTTCGTGGAAGTGGTGGAGCAGAACCAGTATTACGTGGACAAGACGATGTATTTGCCCATGCTGGAAGAACAGCCTAATAGTTTGTTCCTTATCCGTCCCCGTCGCTTCGGGAAGAGTATTTTCCTAAGTATGTTACAAGCGTATTACGATATTTCGCAGAAAGAAAAGTTCGAGAAACGCTTCGGGAATTTGTGGATTGGTAAACATCCCACGCCGTTGCGGGGAAGGTATCAAGTTCTTTTTCTCGATTTCTCGAAAGCGGGTGCGGGCATGAGTTCTTTGGAGGAGAATTTCAATTTGTATTGTTGTCGTCAGTTAGACGGGTTCATGGCAACTTACGAGGATGCCTATCTGCCGAGAGTGGTGGAGAGTTTTTACGCTTCGATGTCTGCTGCCGACAAGTTGAGTGTTATCGAGGTGGAGGCAAAACGCTTGGGGTACCCGCTTTACTTGATTGTCGATGAATATGATAACTTTACCAACGTGGTGCTTAACGAGCAAGGTAATGACGTGTATCGTGCTTTAACCCATGCCAGCGGTTTTTATCGCGAGATATTCAAAAAGTTCAAGGGTATGTTCGAGCGTATCTTCATGACGGGGGTAAGTCCCGTGACACTGGACGATTTGACCAGCGGATTCAATATTGGTTGGAATATTAGTACCAAGCACGAGTTCAACATGATGTTGGGATTCTCTGAAACGGACGTGCGAGAGATGCTTCAATATTATAAGGATGCGGGGCGGTTGCCGGGGAACCCGGATATCGAAGCGATGATAACGGAAATGAAGCCGTGGTATGACAACTATTGTTTCGCGGAAGAGAGTTTGGTATGTGACCCGAAGATATTTAATTGCGACATGGTGCTTTATTATTTGCGTAATTACATAAGTCTAGGCAAGTCACCCAAGGAGATGATAGATCCTAATACCCGCACGGATTATAATAAAATGAAAAAACTTCTCCAGCTTGATAAGTTGGATGGTAATCGTAAAGGGGTGTTACGTAAGATTGCGGAAGAAGGACAGGTTGTGGCGAATTTGGAACTGACTTTTCCTGCCTCTGAGATAACGAATCCGGAGGTGTTTCCTAGTTTGCTGTTTTATTACGGTATGTTGACAATTACCGCTACACGGGGTACTCGTTTAGTATTGAGTATTCCCAATAATAACGTACGCAAGCAGTATTACGAATTTATGTTGGAAGAGTACCAAAGCCGGAGGTATATTGATTTGAACAATTTGATAGATTTGTTTGATAATATGGCCTACGATGGTGCTTGGCGAGAAACGTTGGAATTTATTGCCCATGCCTATAAGGAGAATTCTTCGGTGCGTAGTGCTATCGAGGGAGAGCGCAATATACAAGGTTTCTTTACCGCTTACTTGAGTGCGAATGCCTATTACTTGATAGCTCCGGAGATGGAATTGGACCATGGTTACTGTGATATATTCCTGATGCCTGATTTGCTTCATTACGAGGTGAAGCATAGTTATATCATTGAATTGAAATATTTGTCGGCAAAGGATACTGATGTCAAAGCCGAAATGCAATGGTTGGAGGCCACGGAGCAAATAAAGAGGTATGCTGTGGCTCCGCGAGTGAAGCTGATGATACATGACACGAAATTACATTGTATCGTGATGCAGTTCCGTAATCATGAACTAGTGCGGATGGAGGAAGTTTTGTGAAAGTGTTTCTGATGTAATTATTGTTTTCTCACGAGATAATGAGGTCCATTTGTGAACGAAGATTTTGAGATTTTCGGGTGTTTTGGGTAAAAAGAGCTATTACTCAATTGTATGAAGACGATTTCAGAAAGATTGATCTTTCCGGGAGAGCATCAATGCTTTCTGCAATAAGTTTTCCAATAAGATACTTTCTCGTTATCTCGTTTATACAAAGGATCTTCATAAAGAAGAGCAAATTATTTATCTTCCCGTGTATATGGCTCAATTCTTGTGATTCGAGGAGAATATCCTACTGAAAACCTATCGTAATACTACCCAAGACCTATGGAAATAAGTACACGGGGGCGGTGAATTGGTGTCTTAAGGGCGGGGATTCTATATTGGAGGTAATAGAATCTCCGGATGATAAACGGAGGAAGACTGGAGGTAGGGTATGACTACGGTATTATTTGGGTAGAATTGCAGTGGGTTCTCTATAGGTTTACATCTTTGGTAAATTCTATTGAGAGTTATTTTGTTTGTTATTTTCGTGTGGTGCTATTTTTAGTTATGAATTTATGGTAGATTGTTATTTTGGAATATGGGATGAATTGTAATTGTGAAATCTGAAATAAACACTGTGTATAATGATTTCAGATATTTCTTGTGCTTTTTCTCTTCTTAACTGTTCATGAGGACTATTGGCAAGAGAGTCTGGTAATAATAGGCTTTGGCCGACTCCTCTCCAAGATGAGTGAATTCCGGTAAGGTCTAATAGGGTAGGAAATATATCCATTTGAGATATGGGATAATTACTATTTTTATTTATTGCCACGGGGGAATTGACTATGTAAAGAGGTATCTTTTGTGAAATATATTCTTGATCTGGTGATAGATTTAAATTGTATGCATGTGCTTCATGGTCGCCGGTTATAATGATTATTGAATTCTCGTATAATTGACTCTCTTTTAAAAAATGAATGTATCTCCCGATTTGTTTGTCCGTGTAATGAAGAACTTTTAAATAATTTTTCAATTCCGTGGAATAATTAGGTGGAAAATTGAATTCATTGTCTTCAAAAACCTTGTTATAGGGAGAGTGCATTGATGAGGTCAAAATAATCGATAAAAATGGATAATTGGTAGTCAAATCTTTATTTTGAGCAAGTTTAAAAATGTTTTCATCATTTAGCCACCTATTTTGGTGTGGATAATCTTCTTGGGAAAATAGAGAATCTACACCATAGTTTTGACAAACTCTGTCTTGTCGCCAAAAAGTTGCTCCCGTGGGGATAATCATGCGACTTTCTGAGATTCTCTTTTGTTGCTTTAATAATGATGGTAAAGCAATGTGCGTATTATTTAGATAATTGGTAGCAGTAATTGTGTTGTTTAAAGGGAGGAGTCCTGTCATGTAAATGAATTGACCATCACTAGATTCCCCTAATTTTACTTGAGGTGTTACATTGGAATTGTAATATGTATTTTCTTTTTTAAGCTGATTTAAATTAGGCGTGATTTCTTTATCATCGAATTCGAGTTCGTCAGCAAATGATAAAAAAGATTCTACAATGATGATAATGATATTGACTTTGGGTGTATTTGTTTTGAATATTTCTGAAGACCATAATAATAATTTTAATTTTTCAAGTTCATTTGTTGAATACGTTTGTGAATTGACATCATGTGTTTCCATTGTAAAATAGTAGAAAATACCAAACTTGAATGTTTGTTCCATAGGAAGATATAAGTAAGGGAAGATTATTCTTTCTTTTAATGGAACAGACCTAAGCCTGTAATAGCTTAATAGGATTGATACTAATAATATGGCAATTCCAATGAAACTTAGAATAATCTTAAATCGTATTTTAAGGCTCGAGGATAGATTTTTTCGATAAACAATTAATAAGGCGATAACACTTGTTAGGGGAATGATGATATCTCGGAAACGAATACTTGCTAAAATGTTATCTGTTATTCCCGATAGATTGTTGAATTCAAAATACAGTGATAATGGAAGATAGGCATTGAAATTCCGGCTATACCAAATATTAGCGAGAACAAATAAATCGATGGAAATGAACAGAAAATAATAAATGAATTTTCTTTTATTGATTAATAAGAATGGGAGAAAGAGTATAAAT
>OHAT01003212.1_pt1 | contig 11071 bp, 9 predicted proteins | sample 1577141 | NCBI WGS metagenome assembly OHAT01 (sample SAMEA3541578, study PRJEB24748) | human gut metagenome | biome: human gut; feature: human-associated habitat; material: faeces | place: China | collected 2012
TCCGCTTTCTATACCATATGAGTGATTTTCGGTTTCAGCCATGGCCGGGAACCATTGCAATTACTGCGTTTCCTGCGTTTTGCTCATGGCTGGGAAATAATAATATAGGAGGGGATTAACTTGCATCAACAAATCGCATTTGCCGAAATTGAGCGCTGGCGGAAACAGTTGGACCGGCTGGCGCTGGATATCTGGGAGAACCCCGAAGGGCCGTACCGCGAGTATCATGCCTGCGAATGGACGGCGCAGCTGCTGCGCGATGCTGGATTTGACGTTGAGGTCGGCGTTGGCGGCATCAAAACAGCTATTCGTGCCACTTATGGATCGGGCAAGCCGGTTTTCGGGTTGCTGGGCGAATACGATGCATTGCCCGGTATGAGCCAGAAAGTCTGCACTCACAAAGAGTCCGTCGTCGACGGCGGTTGGGGGCAAGCCTGCGGACATAATCTTTTAGGCGTTGCCCATGCCGGTGCCGCCATCGGTCTGAAAAAGGCTATGGAGGAGGGAAAGCTACCCGGCACAGTCATCTACTTTGGCTGCCCGGCAGAAGAGGTGCTGACTGGCAAAGCCCTTATGGCCCGCGCCCATGTGTTCGACGGCATTGACTTCTGCGCAGCGTTCCACCCCAACCCGATGAACCAAGTGTTACTGGGCACGGCAACTGGTCTCAACTCCTTTAAGCTGCACTTCAAGGGGCGCACCGCCCACGCCGGCTGTGATCCGCACAACGGCCGTAGCGCCCTTGATGCCGTTGAGCTAACCAATGTCGGCATCAACTATTTACGCGAGCATGTGCCGACGTCGGTGCGTATACACTATGTCATCACTGAGGGCGGCGTTGCCCCCAACATCGTCCCCGACAAGGCATGTGCATGGTACTTTGTCCGTGCGCTGACCCGCGAGGTGATCGACGACGTGTATGGACGAGTGCTGGATATCGCTCGAGGTGCGGCACTGATGACGGGTACCACGCTTGAGGTGGAGTTCCTCGGCGGTTGCTACCCCACCCTCAACAACCAAGTACTCGGTCAAGTCATGTATGATTCCTTGTGCGAGACACCGCACGATTTGTGGACGCAGGAGGAACTGAATTTCGCCGCTGCCCTCAACGGCGATAAAAAGCTGGACGAACCCATACATACAGGCGTCGTTCAAAGCAGAGAGAACTGTTACGGCTCCACTGACGTCGGCGACGTACAGCACATTGCGCCGGGCATTGCCTTTGATGGCGCCTGCTGGAACATGGGCGCACCGGGTCACCACTGGCAGGTAACGGCCTGTGCAGGTCATTCCATAGGCCTCAAGGGTATGATCTATGCCGCCAAAGCAATGGCTCTCTTCGGGCTCAAGGTGATGAGTGATCCCGAACTGCTGGCGCAGGCAAAAAAAGAGTTCGATGAAAAAACGGAGGGCAAGCCCTATGTCTGCCCCATCCCCGATGAGGTTCCCGTCCCCGATCAGGATTGAACCACACCGAAAATGCTCTGCCTTTACCTACCGCAACATCTACAGGCAAACCGCTGTTCTGCACAGAATTTCTATCTCACCTGCACAAACAGGGGGACACTTTTCGAATACTTCGAAAAGTGTCCCCCTGTTACTATATTGTAGCGGCCGAGCCTCGTTGCCGTAAAATAGACGGCGTTGCGTGTCGGAGAGCGCCGAGGAATTTGTCGCAGAATGAGTGAGCATAAGGAGTGGCCATGGGCCACTCCTTTCAAAATTCAAGCTACTTCGCCCTCCAGTACAATCTGCACCATGCGGTCATCAATTATGGCTCTGCGGTTCTGGCACGCATAGATCAGTGCCTGCGTACAGGCACGGTTAATGAGGCGTGGAACACCAGAGGAAAACTCAAAGACCCGCTGGAGCGCATCCTCAGAGAAAATGGGATTCGGATGCCCCCGCGTAGGCCAGTTGTTTTTCAATGTATGCCTTGGCTTGAGCGAAGTCATACGGCATCATGAAGCACTGGATGTCAATGCGGTGCCGGATGGCCCGGTAGTGTCAGGCCCTTTACTCTCCCATTCTAACAGCTTCGGCTTTAAGACGGAAAAAGACGCGGTTGGCTGCCGCGCCTTCAACCGTAATTATTATTGTAGGAGTGCATTGAGATTGAGTCGGACTGTGCTCACTGCGTATTCCACGTTATGTGTTGAGTATAGTTTTGTTGTACGATACATCGCTTGTGACAATGCGCTTGCTGCGCATTTCGCCCTGTACGTCAAAAGTGGTTTCGCTGTACGAAACCGACACCGTGACAATAGACACCGCTGTTTTGCTGCATGAAACTAAAACATAAGAAATCGTAAAAAAGTAATGCAAAATGTAGAAAAAACTTAATATATATATTGTTTATTGACAGTATACCGCTTTAAATTTTATAATTATGATAATTTCAGTAGATAATTAGAGGTTCTGTATGGCGAAACAGAGAAATAATAAATATCAAATTCAGGCTGTGGAAAGAGCTCTCACGATCCTTCAGTGCTTCCATGCCGAACGCCTTGAGATGTCTATGATGGAAATGGCGGGAATCCTGGAACTCAACAAGAGCACAACTTTTCGAATGGTTTCTACGCTTTGCGATATGGGGTTTCTGGAAAAGCTTGCAAACGGGAAATATGCCCTTGGCACAGAAATCATACGCCTTGGACACCTCGTCTCGGAAGATATGACGCTCCTGCGGGCGGCACAGCCGATTATGGACGAACTTTTCCATCACTGCGGAGAAACTGTTGCAATCTGCCGCTATTCAAACGGACAGATGATCTGCATCGGAAGAGTGGAGAGCCAGAAGTCTCTCAAATGTGCCTGCACGGTGGGAGCGGATGTCCCCGTTCTTCTGGGCGGGACAGGCCGCTCGGCGGCGGCATTTTTGAGTGACAGCGAGTTGAGTCGCTGCATTGAAACCCAGAAACGGATTGGAAATCCTGTTTGCGGAAAGGAAGAACTTCGTGCAGTAGTGAAGCGAGCTCGGAGTAATGGCTACTATATCAGCCACAGTGAGCTGGACGATGCCATTAACGCACTGGGACTTCCCATTTTCGGAAAAAATGGAGTAGTTTTAGGAAGTTTGAGTATTGTTGCTCCGTCAAGTCGGATGAGCGATGAAGTGACATGGGAACTGCTTCCGGAGGCGCGCCGGTCCGCACAGCGCATTTCAGAGCGGATGGGGTATGACGGAAACATGCTGAACAGTAAAGGAGAATGAAGATGAAACAGGCAGATCTGATTGTTCATACGCATCACATGTACACGATGGAAGGCGATGGAGTCGGATATCATCTTGATGATTCCATTGCCATCGTAAACGGGAAGATCGCAAAGATTGCACCGCGGGATGAGATCGAGCGTGAATTCACAGCTGTGGAAACGCTCGATGCGACGGCGTATCTGGTGCTGCCTGGGTTGATCGATGGGCATATGCACTCCACAAATTGCGCGATGCGAGGAATCGCACAGGATGTTGGCAACTGGATGATGCATGGCGCAGGACCGTTTCAAACGAACGCAACGTCGGCAACAAGACGGGCGGGAAGCAAGCTTGCAATTGCCGAAGCGGTAATGAATGGCACAACAACGATCGGCGAAGAAGGCTTTGCATTGGATAGCCCTTGCGAGTTTATTCAAAAGGTCGGCGTGCGAGGAAATGTCGGTGTTCGTATTCGCAGTGCACTCAATCGGGTGTATGCCCCCGGCGAGTTGTATGAGTATGACGAGAAGTATACGGAAGAAACCTTTTCTGCGGCAAAGGATGTATTCAATCAATGGCACGGGGCGGACAACGGTAGGATCCGGGTCATGTTTGCGCCGCAGGGGGCAGACTTTGTTTCGGAAGAAGTACTGCACGAGGCACTGGATCTGGCGCACAGGCACAACACCCTGATGTATCTGCATCTTTCGCAGGGATCGCGCGAAACGAAACAGATGATGATGCGGTATGGCTCTCGAACGATCCCCTGGATGATCGAGCGAAATTTGATCGACGATCACGTAGTCGGCATTCATTTGACAGATGCGCTGCCGGAAGAAGTACAGCAGATGGTCGGGCACGGCGGGCGAATGGTGCTCTGCTCTGCGGCGATTGGGCTCATTGACGGAATTCAGCCGCCGGCAAAGCTTTTCCAGGATGCCGGTGGAATGGTTGGACTTGGCACCGATCAGGCAAACGGCAACAATGAGCACAGCATCTTCAATGAAATGCGCATGACGGCGCTTTTCAATAAGCTTAAATATGAGGATCCGGAGGTCATGCCTTGCTGGAAGGTGCTTCGTATGGCAACGATTGAGGGAGCAAGAGCGATCGGGATCGACGATGCTGTCGGCTCACTCGAAGCCGGGAAGGATGCGGATCTGATTTTGTTGAAGCTGGATACGCCCGCTATGCGGCCGATCTATACAAAGCCCATGAGGAATCTTGTGCCGAACGCTGTTTATGCAGCCTGCGGCAGAGACGTAGATACTGTGATTTCCGGCGGGCGAGTGATCGTAAAGGATCGTAAGCCGCAGACATTCGATCTTGAAGAAATTATTGCTGAGGTGCAGGAAGAGGCGGATCGCCTGGCGGGAAAAGCGGAAAAGCAGTTTTGGGAGATCCGGGGTGCCAACGCCCTGTACATGGAGGAGAATAAGCTGTAAGGGAGGTCAAGAATTTGGGCAATGAGAAGATGACTTTTGCAGCCGCAGGAGATATTTTTATCAATCGCCGGCTGCCGGAGCGGGCTTATGCAGGATTTGAAAAGCTCAGCGCGCTGATCGGATCGGCAGAGGTGCGCTTTGCAAATCTGGAAACGACCATCCACAACCGGGAGGGATATCCGTTTCCGTTCAGCGGTGGAACGTGGGCAATGAGCGCGCCAGAGGTTCTTGAAGATGTAAAAAAGTACGGATTCAATATCTACAATGCGGCAAATAACCATGCCATGGATTATAGCCACAATGGACTGCTTGCCACGATGCGGTATCTGCATCAGTACGGAATTCGTTTTGCCGGCATCGGAGAAAATCTGGCGGATGCCAGTGCACCGGTCTATATGGACTGTGAAAACGGGCGCGTGGCTTTGATCGCTGCAACCTCATCGTTCCACGAGGCGTGGAGAGCTGGAAACCAGCGCGGAGATATGCAGGGACGACCGGGAGTCAATCCGCTGCGCTTCCAGACCAAGCTGCATGTAACGGCAGAAGAGCTTACGGCGCTGCGAAAGATTGCGGAGGAAACACAGATCGACGCGCAGCAGCTGCTTGATATCAAAGAGGGATTTGCTGTTGAAACGCCCGGTGCGTTTCGTTTCGGCGGACACGAGTTCGTTGAGTCCGAGGCGCCTGGCAAGGAGACGATTCCGCATCCGGCGGATCTCAAGCGGATCACCGCTTCGATTCAGGAGGCAAAGTCGCAGGCGGACTGTGTGATGGTCAGCATCCATTCTCACGAACTCGGCGGGCTGCGAAAGGATGTGCCGGCAGAATTTCTCGTGACCTTCGCTCACGCTTGCATTGATGCCGGAGCGAATGTCGTTCTGGGACACGGGCCGCACGTTTTACGCGGTATTGAACGCTACCATGGCGGAGCAATTTTCTACAGTCTGGGCAACTTCCTTTTTGAAAACGATACGACGACGCATCAACCGGCGGACTTTTATGAAAAGTACGGACTGCCGCACGATGCACAGGTTGGAGCGGGCATGGATTGCCGCAGCAAGAATGGAACAGTTGGCCTCGGTGTCAACCCGAATGTCTGGCACTCGGTGGTGGCTTGCTGGAGCATGGAGAATGGGGAGATCGGACCGATCAAGCTGCATCCGATTACGCTGCATCAGGAGCTTCCGCGCTATCGAAGGGGCCTGCCTGCTTTAACGGAAGATGAAACAGTACTGCACGAACTGGCAGAACTATGCAAGCCGTTTGGAACAGAACTCAGTATTCGGGATGGCATTGGATATGTGTAAGGAAGGCGATATGATGTGGGATTTACTGATTAAAAACGCCGATTATGTTTCTGAACATCAGATCGAGCACGGCAATATTTATGTAAAGGACGGAAAAATCGCTGCAATCAGCGCAGAGCTATTGGCCGGCGATGCGAAAGAGACGATCGATGCGACGGGAAGACTTGTTTTTCCGGGATTCATTGATACGCATTGCCATTCGCGTGACGGATCGAAAGGCGCATGGTATAAAGAAGACTTTGCGCATTCCTCCCGTGCCGCTGCTGTGGGAGGCATCACCACGATTCTGGAAATGCCAAACTGCAATCCGGCAATTTACAATGTGGAAAATCTGCACGATCTGATCAAAACGATTACGCCGAAAGCGTATGTGGATTTTGGCGTATGGGGACTGTGCCTTGGAAAGCTCAATAATGATTCCTTGCAAGCGCTTGCGGATGCGGGAGTTGTTGCTTTCAAGTTCTTCTGGGGCTACGCGATCGATGCGAAGAACTACCAGCTTATTTACAACTATGAAGAGGGCATGAAGGATGTTATCCCGCCGATGGGCAACGGAGAGGTCTATCAGATGTTCCGCGCCGTGGCAAAAACGGGAAAGCTGGTCGGAATCCATGCCGAAGACTTCAGCATCATCAAAGAACTGACGAACGAGGTTCGCGCTACGGGAGCTGACGATTACGAAGCAATGATTGCTTCCCACCCGCCGCTGAGCGAGACGGTGGTGATCGACACGGCCATTCAGATTGCAGAAGCTACGGGCGCGCATCTGCACATTCTGCATCTTGCCACCGGCGAAGGCGTCCCCTATATCCGGCGCGCACAGCAGGAGGGTTATCCGATCACGGCAGAGACATGCCCGCACTATCTGACTTTGACGGCAGAGGATTACGCCCGCGTCGGTACGGCAATGAAAGGATATCCGCCGGTACGCCGCAAAAAAGATCAGGATGAGCTCTGGGCGGCACTGCGTGAAGGAGTGATCGCTTATGTTTGCTCCGATCATGCACCGCATTCTCCGGAGGAGAAGGCCAAGGATCTTTGGTCGGCACCGGCAGGAATGGTGAATATCGAGACGATGGTGCCGCTGATGATCGATGCGGTCAATGCGGGTAAGCTTACATGGCAGGAACTTGTCAGAGTACTTTCAGCAGAACCGGCAAAGATGTATGGTCTCTATCCGCACAAGGGTGCAATCCAGGTCGGTGCGGACGCAGATATTGTTCTTGTCGATCCAGAAAGAAAGTGGACTGTGGATCAGGAAAAGCTGCAGTCGAGAACAAAACTGTCGGCCTACCACGGAATGACACTCAAGGGAAAAATCGAACGCACTATTTTACGCGGACATACTGTGATGAACGACGGAGAGATCTGCGGCGGCGCAGAGGGACGGTTTGTTCGCCCGGATAAAGAAACGGAAAGATTATGACACTTTCGAAGGAAACGAGAGATGATCTGCAAAGCTTGATTACCCGATTTTCAGAGGTGGGAAAGCTGCCGCAAGGCGGTGTGACGCGACTTGCCTATACGCCGCTTGAGGATGAGATGCACCGGATCTTCCGCGAGGAAGGAAAAGCACACGGCTTTAACGTGTGGGAAGACTCTATTGGGAACAGCTTTGTCGGCAATATCTCGGATGAGAAAGAGCCACATACTTTACTTGGCTCTCATTTGGATTCCGTGATCGAAGGCGGCCCATACGATGGAGTTGTCGGTGTGGCGGGCGGCTTTGCGGCTATGCTGGAACTGAAACGTCAAGGAAAGAAAATCCCCCTTGTGGTGGCGGCTTTCCGATGCGAGGAATCCAGCAACTTCCAGCATTGTACCGTGGGAAGCGGTCTGATGACACATGCGCTTGACCTGCAAGGATTGCAGAATGTGGTCAGCCTTGAGGGGGAAAAGCTTTCTGATTGTCTGGCAAGACACGGCTATCGGGGAGAAGTTCCGGTTCCGGAAGGTATTACCCGCTATATCGAGCTGCATATTGAGCAGGGCAGAGTTTTGCAGGAAAATGATACACAGATCGGTATTGTAACAGCAATCGCTGCACCGCATCGTTATCGACTGAGATTACAGGGATTTTCAGAGCACTCAGGTGCAACGCCGATGAATCTGCGTCTGGATGCGCTGTGTGCGGCATCGGAAGTGATCCTCGCGGTGGAGCAGATCGGAAGAGAAGAGTCCGTCAATGCATCCGTTGCAACAGTTGGCTGCATTGATAATCATCCCAATATCATCAATTCGGTTCCCGGCATGACCGATCTTCGCATTGATATGCGAGGGATTCATACCGGAAGCCTGTTAAGCATGGACAAGGCACTCAATGAACGGGTAGATGAGATTTGCCGCCGGCGCGGAATATCCTACCAGCTTGATTGTATCGACACGATGGAGCCGTGCCACATGGATGGAACGCTTGTTGAACAGCTCTGCCGTGCCGCACACGCAGAAGAATTGAGCTTTCGCAAAATGCCCAGCGGTGCGGGACATGATGCGCTCTCCTTTGCGCACCTGTATCCCACAGCAATGGTTTTTATCCCCTGCAAAGACGGGATTAGCCACAACATTGCTGAGTACACCAGCCCCGAACAGATCGAAGCAGGTGTTCGGGTTCTAGTACGATTCCTGCTACAGGGAGAAGGAGGAGATAAACAGGCACTTGACCAGTAAATAAGAAAACACAAGATAACAACCAAAATTTTTAGGAGGAAAACAATGGAAGCTAACTATGGTATTCTATCAATTATCCCCGCAGTTATTGTTATCGGCCTTTCGCTGTACACGAAAAAAACAATCATGTCGCTTATGATCGGCACCTTCATTGGTGTAACGATCCTTAGCGGATGGAATCCTCTTGTTGCAGTCGTCGCCTTTTTTAAGGATTTCATGTATCCCAACCTGACCAGTGTCGGCAACCTTAAAACGATCCTCATCATTATCATTTTGCAGGGCTTTGTAAAAATGCTCAAACTGACCGGTGCAGGCGTGGCCATCGCCCGCTGGGCAAGAGCGCATGTTAAGAGCAAGCGCAGTGCAGAAGTTACCACTTGCGCAGCAGGCTTTGCTTTCATTTATACCGAGCCTAACTTTGTTCTCGGTGCTGTTATGCGTCCCATCACCGAGGCGTTCAATGTGGCTCGCGTGAAGCTCGCTTACATCACCGACTCCCTTGGCTGCAACATGGCTTCGTGCTCCCCTGTGTGCTCTTACGGCCCGTATTACGTTGGCCTGATCGCTGCGGAACTTGCGGCAATTGGCATTACGACGGATGCTTGGTCCTATTACTGGAAGTACATTCCCAACAACCTCTATGCGATCCTTGCAATCGTTGTTGCTTATTATGTCGCGGCTTCTGGCAAGGATATCGGTCCGATGTATCTTGCTGAAAAGCGCGCCAGCGAGACTGGTCGTCTCCTTGGTCCGACGGATGAGCCCATTGTTAAGGATGATCCCGGTGAGACGTTCAGTGAAGATGATCATCTCCCCGTGCGCAACTTTGTGATTCCGATGGTCACGATGCTTGTTGCTCTGATGTCCAGCATCTTCTATACGGGCAACATCGTTGAAAACGGTTCGAAGGTCTTCACCTCCTGCGATATTACGACGAGCATTATCATCGGCTTCACCGCGGCAAGCTTTGCGGCCCTTCTGGTCGGTACGGTACAGAAGAGATTCTCCTTTATGGAAGGCTTCCAGCAGTGGACGGCAGCCTTTGCAAACGGCATGGAAGCGGTTGTGATCATTGCTCTGGCATGGTGCCTTTCCACGGTTTCCGGCAACCTCGGTCTCAAGTTCTTTGTTGCGCATGTTATTGAATCTGCCGGCGTTTCTCCCGCTCTGATCCCGGCGCTCGTCTATATCGGCGGCTGCGCGATCTCCTTTGCCACCGGCAGCTCCCGGGGGACCACCGCGCTGATGATGCCCAGCGCCGCACCGCCGTAGGCAATCAAATCCATAACCGTGATGGAGTTGAGCTGCATGGTCAGCACCTTCATGGTGATTTTGCGAAACTTCTCGGCTTCCACATTCATCTCTTTGTTTTTGAATTCGTCCGCCTGGTAGATTTTGAGGGTGGTTAAGCCCTGAAGATTTTCAAGGAAGGTATCTCCCAGCGCCGTATACTGCCCCCAGTATTTGGAGAGCAGCTTTTTGGCCCAGGTCTGTACCGCCGCGATAGCAACCGGAATCAGCGGCACGCAGATGAGCAGCACAATGGCCGATGGCATTGTCACAAAGCAAAGCACTACGAACAGAGTCAACGGAGCCAGCATGGCGTAAAAGAACTGGGGCAGATAGGCGCCGAAGTAGGTTTCCAGCTGATCCCCGCCTTCCACCGCCACCTGCACCACTTCGCTGGTCTTAGCCTGCTCTTTGTAGGATGTGCCCAGCCGCAGCAGCTTTTCATAGATTTTCTCCCGCAGGGTTTTCTTGACCGCTTTGGAGGAAAGATAGCTCATCCGGCTGGCCCCGGTGGTACACAGGAACCGGATGAGGAGCGCCAGCGCCACCACAGCCGCCGTCGTCCACAGGGAGGCGGGGCTGGTGCTTCCGTAGTAAAGCCCGGCAAACAGGTTTGTAATGCTGAACATCATAGAAATGTTCGCCGCCAGGGAACACCACTGCAAAACAACGTTCCCGGCGATGTATTTTTTGCTCTCAGCTACCGTGCCGATGAGCCGTTTATTGATCATCATGGTTTTGTCCGCCTTTTAATAATTTTTTCATCGCTGCCTTGACGCCGGAGCACAGCGCTGCGATGGCAGCGGCAAATGCAATAGACGCAAAGCCGTATCACAGGGACTGCATCGCCTCGTTATTCACGACTACTCATCTTCTTTCTTTTTGCCAGCCCCTTAATGGACTGTCCTCGTAGCTTTCCGGGCTGACCGCGTGCTCCATTAGGCTGGCGTCCGCCGCGGCTGTTTTTCCGTCTACGCCCAGTTCCTACAGCAGCGTCTGAAAGGTCTGGTGCCGTTCGTAGGTGGCTTTTGCGATTTTCAATCCCGCTTCCGTCAGGCAGATGGCGTGGTTTTCGTCCCGCGTCAGGTAGCCCTCCCGTTCCAGCGCCTTGAGGGAAACGGAGACTGTCGGCTTGGATACGCCCAGCTCCTCCGCGATATGTGCGC
>OHAT01003218.1_pt1 | contig 11050 bp, 9 predicted proteins | sample 1577141 | NCBI WGS metagenome assembly OHAT01 (sample SAMEA3541578, study PRJEB24748) | human gut metagenome | biome: human gut; feature: human-associated habitat; material: faeces | place: China | collected 2012
AAATTTTGCGATAAAATAGTTGTATTTCATGAAGGATCTGTGATTCAGACTGGAACTCACCAGGAGCTTGCTGCCGATAAAAGTGGAAAATATTTCCAACTATGGACGGCGCAGGCGCAATATTATAGATAAACAGCTTTTCAATTTCCCTTAATCATGTTAAACTAAGGAAAAGTAATGCTATGGAGGTTTTTCTCATGGATGTACACAGTATCAGTACCAAATGCGCCCGCACTGAATTTGTGGGAACTGCTGTTCTGGATACCATCGGACTTGTAATTTCAGGAGTAGATGATACTCTTTTCGAAAAAATGAATATAGGGACACACTATCATACCCTTGGACTTTTCAGTTCCCGTACAGGTGCAGCAGGTCAGATCACTGCTGTCGATGATGCGGTGAAAGCCACTGGCACAGAGGTTCTTTCCATTGAATTTCCACGGGATACCAAAGGCTGGGGTGGACACGGCAACTATATTGTGATTGGCGGAAATGATGTTTCAGATGTGCGCCACGCTATTTCGCTGGCGCTGGAACTAACTAATAAGTATGCAGGAGAATTATATATCAGCGAATCCGGTCATTTGGAGTTTGCTTTTTCAGCCAATGCAGGCGGTGCTCTTGCCATGGCCTTTCACGCAGTTCCAGGGGAAGCTTTCGGATTCATGGCAGGTTCTCCGGCAGCGATTGGACTTGTAATGGCAGACACTGCAATGAAGGCTTCTGCAGTTCATATTACACGCTATATGACACCGAGTATCGGTACAAGCCATTCCAATGAAGTTATCCTTGCAATCTCCGGAGATGCCAGCGCAGTAAAGGAAGCAGTACTTCAGGCAAGACAGATCGGCCTGGAACTGCTGATCGGAATGGGAAGCTATCCGGAAATTCCGGGAGAACCGTATTTATAACAATCCCCCCTATATATTATTACAGACAAATGCCCTGACAGGCAGAAGATTTTAATGATCTTAATCCTGTCAGGGCGTATTCTTTTTCCTTAATTCAGTCTGTAAACCTCCGCACTCTGAAGTCCAAATGCAAGTGCCTCTGAATGGCTGTTAAAATAAATATCCACATGTCCGTAAGGTGTTCCAAGATCCTCCACTGTATACACATTTCCATTGATGAGAAGCTGTGTTCCAAATGGTACAGCCGCCATAGATACGGTTCTGCCTGCTGTGGCAACGGTTCTTCCCGCTGTAGGAACAGTTCCGCTGGCTGTCAGGTTTCCTGCTGTTCCGCAGCACTGTGCGCAGTTGCAGTATGCGGTGAGAGTAAAGGTTCCAAGGTAAGTTCCCTGTGAAGATGAACTGCTGCTCTCGGAAGAACTGTCGGAGCTTTCACTGCTGTCCGATGACTCGGTATAAGAATCATCATAGGCACTGCTGTCATCTGCGTCCTGATTGGAATCACTTTCAGACTCGCTGTAGTCATCGTAGGATTCCTCTGTGCCATAGTTTCCCCCGTCACTTGGTGACTGGGCGGCAGCCTCAGCTTCCTGGGCTACCTGCGCCTCCTGGGCTGCTTTCTCTGCCTCTGCAGCCTGCAAAAGGCTGTAAATACTGCTGTCTGCATTACTGATCTGTGTATTTAAAGCACTGATTTCATCCTGGCTGGCACTGATCTGATAAATATAGGACTGAATGTTCTCATTTGTGCTTGCAGTAAGTGCCTGTACCTCTTGCTGTTTGGCAGATTTCTCTGCCAGAAGTTCATTAATATTCTGAGCTTCCTCTTCTGCCTGCTCTTCCTGGGTCTTGATATCTGCCTGAAGGGCTTTATATTTAGCAAGCATGTCTCTGTCATACTGGGAAATCTGGGCTATATTCTCTGCACGGTTCAGAAACTGAGCCAGATCTTCTGAGGACAAAAGCAGCTCCAGCATGGAAGCACTTCCATTCTCATACATGTATACAATACGCTTCTTCATATCCTGATACTGCTTGTCCGCTGTGGCCTTGGCTTCCTCAAGCTGGGTATTCAGGGTTTTCAGCTGTTCTTCTTTCTCCGCTGCCTGAATTCCAAGCTCAGATACACTGTTGGTAAGGTCTGTATACTGAGCATTCAGCTCTTCCAGATAGCTTTCAAGCTCCTGCTTCTTGCTCTCCAGAGATGCCATGTCGGACTGCTGCTGTGCCAGTTCTGCCTGCGCAGCTTCTTTCTGTGCCTGTACATCAGCGATCTGTTCCTCCGTAGAAGCAGCAAATACTGCCCCAGGCATAGAAACGGCGGTGATTCCAGTTAACAACATTGAAAAAATCTTTTTAAATCTCATCTATGTAAACACCTCGTTATTTTTTTCGTAGGTCAAGTATAACATATTCCGTAATTTTTTCAACACTTTTATTTAACTTTTGTAACATTTACGTAATATTTCACGATTTTCCAGAATCTAGAAAGATAATAAATACATGGTTATAGAACAAATTCAGGCACAGTATACCGTGAAATAGTTTGGGCAAATCACAGGAATGTTTTTGCAAAAAAACACCCCGCATTTCATGAAACTCTCCATAAAATGCGGGGTTGTAAAAACCTCTTTACTTCTTATACCGCAGCTTCTTCCTCTGCTACAGCTTCCTGGTATTTCTCGAGAATGATCGTCTGGATCTTATCACGAGTGGAAGAATTGATAGGATGTGCGATATCCCGATATTCTCCATCGGTTGCTTTGCGGCTTGGCATTGCGATGAAAAGACCTTTCTCTCCTTCGATCACCTTGATGTCATGTACTACAAATTCTTCATCAATGGTAATGGAGACTACGGCTTTCATCTTCCCCTCCTTTGCAACCTTTCTCACCCGTACGTCTGTAATGTTCATTTTTGCTGCCCCTTTCCTCTTAATCGCATTTACTGCGCTTTAAGTCTTATTATATTACAAGCTATATCTATCATTTTTCTCCACAACGATCTCTACTTCTCCATCCCCGCTGTAGTAAGAATTTGCCCGGATGGTTCCCCGGCTTTCAACGATACAATTCTCGATATGTGTATTATCCCCCAGATATACATCATTCAAAATTACGGAATTTTTAATTACGCAATTATTTCCAACATAAACATCTTTAAACAGGACAGAGTTCTCAACCACTCCGTTTACAATACATCCACTGGAAATCAGAGAATTCTTAACATCTGCACCAGGATTGTATTTAGCCGGTGGAAGATCATCAATCTTGGTCTTAACTGCCGGCTCCTGTTTGAAGAAGTAGTTACGGATCTCCGGTTTCAGGAAATCCATGTTGGTCTTATAGTAAGATTCAACAGTGGAGATATTGCTCCAGTAGCTGTCGATCTTATATCCATAGATTCTCTTCAGATTCTTATAACGGATCAGAATATCTTTTACGAAGTCATTTCGACCTTCCTGTGCAGCCTTCTCAATCAGTTCGATCAGCTGTCTTCTTCGGATCACATAAATGCCTGTAGAAATAGTATTATATGGGGAAACCATTGGCTTCTCCTCAAATTCCTCAATCCTGCAGTCCTCATTCATGCGAAGGACACCGAAACGCTCAACCTCGGAAGGATCCGGACATGTAGTGCATACAACGGTAATGTCAGCGCGTTTCGCAATGTGATATTCCAGAACCTTGTTATAGTCCATCTTGTACACGCAGTCACCGGATGCGATGACAACATATGGCTCATGACTGTTCTTCAGGAAATTGAGATTCTGATAAATAGCATCTGCAGTTCCCTGATACCAGAAACCGTTTTCTTTGGTGATAGTAGGAGTAAATACGAAAAGACCGCCCTGCTTTCTTCCGAAATCCCACCATTTGGAGGAGCTTAAATGTGCATTTAAGCTTCTGGCGTTATACTGGGTCAGCACGCCGACTCTCTGGATATGAGAGTTCGTCATGTTGCTCAGCGCAAAATCAATACTTCTGTAGCTGCCTGCCACCGGCATCGCGCCGATCGCGCGCTTCTGGGACAGTTCTCTCATCTTGCGGTTATTGCCGCCTGCTAAAATGATACCGATTGCTCTCACTGTTTGTCACCTGCCTTAATCAATGTTTTGCCGCTTGCCAGATATCCATCCGGATAATCGTCTGCTGTCGTAATGCCGAATACAACGGAATTCTTGCCTACAGATACATTGGCAGGCACAACGCTCTTCTCACCAACAGTGACAATACCGTCGCAATAAATATGCGGTGCAGTATCGTTCGGTGCTTCTTCCCCGACGCCCAGTCTGACGTGATCACCGATCTTCGTGTTTTCTGCTACGATTGCCTTGTTAAGCTCGCAGTTCTCCCCAATCTCTGTATTGTTCATGATAATGGAGTCACGCACAACCGTATCTTTACCGATCGTAACACCGCAGCCGATCACAGAGTTATAAACCTGTCCGTAAATCTCAGAGCCTTCTCCGACAATACTGCGTTCGATCACACCGCCCTTTGCAACGTACTGAGGAGGCAGGATCTCACTCTTTGTATAAATCTTCCAGTATTCTTCATAAAGATTAAACTCCGGAACAACATCGATCAGCTCCATATTCGCTTCCCAGTAGGAGGTCAGGGTTCCGACATCTTTCCAGTAACCGTTAAATTCATATGCGTACATCGGTGCGCCGTTTTTATGACAATAAGGGATGACATGCTTGCCAAAATCCAGGTTTGGCTGATCTGCATTATCGATCAGTGCCTGCTTCAGCGTTTTCCAGTTAAATATGTAAATACCCATGGATGCAAGGTTACTGCGTGGGTTGGCATGCTTCTCCTCAAAATCCACGATCCGCTTGTTCTCATCAGTGATCATGATACCGAAGCGCTTGGCTTCTTCCATCGGAACCGGCATAACGGCGATCGTACACTCTGAACCGTTCTGCTTGTGGAAATCCAGCATCACTTCATAATCCATCTTGTAAATATGGTCGCCGGAAAGAATCAGCACATATTCCGGGTTAAAGCCCTCCATATATTCGATATTCTGATAGATCGCGTTTGCTGTACCGGTGTACCATTCGCTGTTTTCATTTTTTTCATAAGGAGGCAGATACCTGACACCTCCGATATTCCTGTCCAGATCCCACGGAATACCGATCCCAATATGCGTATTCAGCCGCAGAGGCTGATACTGTGTCAGTACACCGACTGTATCAACACTGGAGTTGATGCAGTTGCTTAATGGGAAATCAATGATCCGATATTTTCCGCCAAATGAAACTGCAGGCTTGGCTACTTTTGCAGTCAGCACGCCCAGTCGGCTTCCCTGCCCGCCTGCCAGTAACATGGCAATCATTTCCTTCTTAATCATGTCCTCACCTCGTTGTTTCTATCAACTTTCCCACGGCTGTCGCCGGGTTTAAGAAAAGTATAACACACGCATCTGTAAAAGTGAATAATAATTTTACATTTGCACGCCCTTTTCGACCTTTTTTCTTGTGAAATATAGACACAAATCAAATTAGTAGGTTTATGTTTTTATTCAAAATATTCAATTTTCCCAAGCTACCGCTTCCATTTCCTTCTTTAATTATTCACAAAATGTCCTTTTTCGTCTTTTCCGGTATGTTTTGTCAACCGATAACACATTGTTATTTTGTCGAAGAAAAAAAACGCTGCAGACGGCGCCGAAGTTTCTATTTGTTTTTTCAGAGAGTTTGCGCTACAATTGACCCAGTACAGTATTCCAATTCAGAAATGGAGATTCTTTATGTATCAGGTAGATTTTAACCATCCAATTCACGTTTATTTTATCGGCATTGGCGGTATCAGCATGTCCGGCCTCGCCGAAATTCTTTTATCCGAGGGCTTTACCGTATCCGGCTCCGACTGGAACCGCTCTGCCCTGACCGAGCACCTCGAAAAAAGCGGCGCACACGTCAACTATGGCAAGCCCCAGAAAGCGGAAAACATCACAGACGACATCGACCTCGTCGTATACACCGCCGCAGTACATGCAGACAATCAGGAATTTTCCCGTGCCAAAGAGCTGCAGATTCCCATGCTGTCCAGAGCGGAATTTCTCGGACAGCTGATGAAAAACTACGACACGCCGATCGCTGTCAGCGGCACCCATGGCAAAACGACCACCACTTCCATGATTTCCGAGATTCTGCTGCAGGCAAATACCGACCCGACCCTTTCTGTCGGCGGCATTTTGAAATCCATCCACGGCAATATCCGCGTCGGCCACTCCGGTCTGTTCGTCGCAGAGGCATGCGAATATACCAACAGCTTTTTAAGCTTTTTCCCGAAAATCGGCATCATCTTGAATATCGAAGAAGACCATTTGGACTTCTTTAAAGACCTGGCAGATATCCGTGCTTCGTTCCGCAAATTTGCACAGCTTCTGCCTGCGGACGGCACTCTGTTTATCAACGGCGACATCGAAAACTGGCAGGAGATCACAGAGGGTCTGGCATGCCGCGTCGTTACATTCGGCACAACCTCTGCTTCCGACTATTATCCCTCCGATATTTCCTATAATAAAACAGCGGACGCAACCTTCACTGTCCACAGCTTAAACGGTCAGACCAGGCAGCTTACCCTCGGCGTTCCCGGGGAGCACAATATCTCCAACGCCCTCGCTGCAGTCGCCCTGTCCGATCTGCTCGGCATCGATTATCAGGATACTGCGGAAGCGCTGCTGAACTTCCACGGGACTGACCGCAGATTCGAATATAAAGGAACGATAAATGGTATAACAATTGTGGACGATTACGCACATCATCCGACTGAAATCGCCGCGACCCTGCACGCTGCACTCAACTATCCGCACAAGACGCTCTGGTGCATTTTCCAGCCTCACACCTACACCAGAACGAAAGCGTTTTTACCTCAGTTTGCCAAGTCCCTCGCTCTGGCGGATAAGGTCATCCTCGCAGACATCTACGCCGCCCGTGAAACCGACACCCTCGGCATCAGCTCTGCCGATCTGCAGGCTCTGGTACAGAAAGAGGGCAAAGAATGTTTTTATTTTCATACATTCGAGGAAATTGAGGACTTCGTTTTAAAAAATTGTATCAACGGGGACCTGTTGATAACTATGGGAGCCGGAGATGTTGTAAATATCGGCGAAAACCTGCTTTCCAGATAACTTATCCACATTATCCACAGCCAGAACGTGGAAAACTTTCCTCTCTGGCTGTGGATATTTTTTTTTCAAAAAAAGATGATATTTCTGCGCCTTTGACAATCTTTTACACATTTTCCACATTATCCACATCCACGAAAACCCCAGTGTTTATCAGCCCTGAGCCGGAAACTTCCTGTTTCCTTTTTAAAATGTCTGTGTTAAAATGGGGCTTGCCAAAAGGAATTGAAAAGTTTTCCACAGTCTGCAGGACGCAGACAAACTGCAGCAATTTTTACAGAGAACCGGGAATAATAGGATGAGTGAGATTTTTTTGTGCGGCGGGGCAGCGGATGCTACCGTCCTTTCCAACGTTTTTATCGATGAATATTTAAAAGATGCCAACGATGCACAGTTAAAGGTGTATCTTTTTCTCGTGCGCCGTCTGCAGGCAGGCGATCCTGTCAGCATTTCGGACATGGCAGACCGCTTTAATCATACGGAAAAGGACATTCTGCGCGCCCTCTGCTACTGGGAAAAGTGCGGCATCCTGACGCTCAAGCTTTCGCCCGACCGCACAACCCTGCAGCAGATCCGTCTGCTCCCCCTTTCCAAGGGGAAGAGACAGGACGCAGGACAAACTGATTTTTCTACGGAGCAGACCACCGGACATATTTCACACGATGTCGGACGGTTTGCGGACACGACTCGCGGCTCTGATACCGAACGCTTTGGCGACGCAGCCCGCAATTCTGAGCAAGGCGCTGACGCAGCCCTGCCCGGAGCAGCCGCGCGCGATACGTCCAACACCACGGCTGCTTCCTCCGGGCGCACGGCCGCACCGCAGATCCGCAGCATTACGATGCTTTCCCACCAGTCTCTTGAGCCTGCCGATCCCTATGCCAAACCTGCATACAGTCTGGACGAGCTCAAATCCTTCCAGCAGCAGGAGAACACCGCGCAGCTGATTTTCATCGCAGAGCAGTATCTCGGACGCACATTAAGCCCCGCCGATATGAAGTCGATCCTCTTTTTCACGGATAAGCTCCATTTCTCCGATGACCTGATCGACTATCTGCTGCAATACTGCGTCGAGCGCGGCAAAAAGGATTTCCGCTACATTGAAAAGGTCGCGATCGCCTGGGCGGAAGCCGGGATCACGACACCTGCCCAGGCAGAAGGTCATATTTCCCGTTATGACAAGAACGTCTATTCCATTATGAACGCCCTCGGCAAAACCAATACCCCCGCACGCAATGAGCTCGCCTATATCCGCCGCTGGACAGAGGAATTCTGCTTTGAGCTCGACGTTATTTTAGAAGCCTGCGGACGCACCGTCCTGGCTACCGACAGACACCGCTTCGCCTATGCAGACAGCATCCTCGCCGCCTGGTACAAGGCAGGCGTCCACCATGTCGCGGACATCGCCAGACTCGACAGCTCCTATCAGAAAGAGCGTGCATCTCGCCCGGCGCGCAGCGGTTCTACAGCAGAATATAACAGTTTCATGCATTCCAGCTATGATTTCGATGCGCTTGAAGAGGCGCTTTTGAAGCAGTAAGGAGGTTTGATGTGGCACTGACTGTTTCCCAATACAATTCCATCCTGCGGCAATACGAAGAGCATCAGACCCGCAACCGCCATCTGCACGATCAGCGGCTGCACCATATTTATGAGACAGTCCCCGGCTATCAGGCCCTCGACGAAGCCGTTGCATCCACCTCTGTCGCACAGGGAAAAAAGATGCTCGCAGGGGATACAAATGCGCTTGCACAGCTCAAAGACCAGCTCAAAGACCTTGCACAGAAACGTGCCGCCCTTTTGCTGGAAAACGGCTACCCGGCAGATTTTCTCGATCCGATCTACGACTGTCCTGACTGTCAGGACACCGGCTATGTGCACGGTCAGAAATGCCACTGCTTCCGTCAGGCGGAGATCGCGCTTCTTTATGAACAGTCCAACCTGAAACGAATGCTCGAAAAAGAAAACTTCGGCACGCTCTCATATTCCTTTTTTCAGGGAGACGAACTGACCTCCTATCGCCAGGCTGTCGAAAAATGTAAAAATTTTTGCACAAATTTTAAAACGTCCTACCAAAACCTTTTCTTTTATGGTACAGTAGGTACGGGCAAGACATTCCTGACCAACTGCATTGCAAAGGAATGTATCGAGCAGGGCTGTTCTGTGCTTTATTTCAGCGCAGCATCCCTTTTCGACTTACTCGCCAGGAACACGTTTGACTATAGGGCACGGGAAGAGCTTTCCGCACTCTGTGCGGATCTCTATGGCTGCGATCTGCTCGTTATCGACGATCTCGGCACCGAAACTGCCACGACAGTGACGCTCTCCCATTTCTTTACCTGTTTGAACGAACGTCTGCTCCGGCAGAAATCCGTTATCATTTCTACCAATCTTTCTCTGGAAGATTGCAGAAACCGTTATCAGGACCGAATTTTTTCCAGAATTGCCAGCAATTTTGAATTCTGTAAACTCACCGGCCCTGATATTCGTATGTGTAAAAAGGTATCCGCTGTCTCGGGTCCGGTCCGCTGACACAGATATCCAAAATATTAACTTTTACCTTCAGAAAGTGAGGAACTTCCATGATGGAACGTGAAGAAACCAGAAATCTCGAAACCATTCCGGTTGGCTCCCTGGGGATTATCCCGTTAAGGGGCTGCGAATCCCTTGCACAGAGAGTTGACCAGTATCTTGTAAGATGGCGCACCCAGCGCGAGAGCGAGCACAAAGACAGCCTTGCCTTTGCAGGCTACCAGCGTGACTCCTACATTTTAAAAAGCAAGGTGCCGCGTTTTGGTTCCGGCGAAGCCAAGGGCGTTATTCTGGAATCTGTCCGCGGTACGGATCTGTATCTGCTGGTTGACGTAACCAACTACAGCCAGACCTATTCCCTCTGCGGTCATGAAAACCATATGTCTCCTGACGATCATTATCAGGATCTGAAGCGTATCATCGCTGCTGTCGGCGGTAAAGCAAGAAGAATTACCGTTATCATGCCTTTCCTTTATGAAAGCCGCCAGCACAAGCGCACCGCACGGGAATCCTTGGACTGCGCACTCGCTCTGCAGGAGCTGGTAAAGATGGGTGTTGACAACATCATCACCTTTGATGCCCATGACCCGAGAGTCCAGAACTCCATCCCGTTAAACGGTTTCGAAACCGTTCAGGCTTCTTATCAGTTCATCAAAAACCTGCTGCGCACCGAGCCCGACCTGCAGATCGATTCCAACCACATGATGGTTATCAGCCCGGATGAAGGCGGTATGGGACGTGCAATTTACATTGCAAACGTACTCGGTCTGGATATGGGTATGTTCTATAAGAGAAGAGACTACACCAGAGTTGTTAACGGACGAAATCCGATCGTTGCTCACGAATTCCTGGGTACCAGCGTAGAAGGCAAGGATATGATCATCATCGATGACATGATTTCCTCCGGCGAAAGCGTACTCGAAGTTGCATCCGCATTAAAGCAGCGCGGTGCCCGTAAGATCTTCATCTGCACCACCTTCGGTCTGTTCACGAGCGGTATGGAGAAATTCGACAAGGCTTATGCATGCGGCAATATCAATCGTGTCCTGACCACCAACCTGATTTATCAGCCTGAAGAGCTGTTAAAGCGGGAATGGTATGTCAACTGTGACATGAGCAAGTACGTTGCTTATCTGATTGATACCTTGAACCATGATACTTCCATCAGCGATCTGCTCGATCCCAACGATAAGATCCAGGCTGCTGTCGCAAAGTATAAAAAAGGACTGGCTTTAGATAACGACGACTGAGCCAGATAAAAAATTGAGCTGAACAATATTGTTCAGCTCCTATTTTTTCTGTGCAAAATGTCTCTAAATGGAGGATTTATGAAAATCGTAGTAATTGACGGTCAGGGCGGCAGAATCGGCTGTCTTGTGACTGCCCGCCTCTGTAAAGAGCAACTGCCCAACTGTGAGCTGTATGCCATCGGCACCAACGCAACCGCAACCGCTGCCATGCTCAAA
>OHAT01003219.1_pt1 | contig 11048 bp, 8 predicted proteins | sample 1577141 | NCBI WGS metagenome assembly OHAT01 (sample SAMEA3541578, study PRJEB24748) | human gut metagenome | biome: human gut; feature: human-associated habitat; material: faeces | place: China | collected 2012
ACGTAGTTTCAAGCGGCTTTCTTTGGTAGCTTTCTTTCAACGATGAAAGAAAGCTGCTCGCGCCAGGGGGCGGCGAAGCCCTCCCCCGCCGCGAAGTATTGACGCAAAATCCCCCGCCGTTACTGCCACGCCGCCGGTACCGGCGGCATAATACGCCGCACATCTTTCTCCATGGTATCCCCCGCCGTGGGCACAAAGCCCAGCCGCGCGAAGAACAGCCGCAGCCCCTTGTCCGGGCAGTCCACCCGCAGGATATCCCTCCCCCGCCGCAGGCAGGCGTCAACAGCCTGCCCCATGGGTGGGATACCCAGGCCCTTCCCTCGCCATTGCGGAGTCAGGCCGTACCAGCTCAGCCGCAGGGCGTCCCCCTCGTCGGACAGGCTGAAGGCTCCGATCAGCGCCTCGCCGTACCACACGCCGGTAGCCTCGCCCCCGGCGGGCATACCCAGCGCCGCCCGCTTCTCCTCCGGCAGCGGGCCGTAGCCCTCGCCGGACTCCACCATGTTCTTCTCCTTCCACCAGCTCTGCCTGGCAAAGGTGGACAGTCCCCGTTCCGTCAGATGGCTGTTGTCGTCCCGGTATACCACCCGGAACGTCCCGTTCTCCCATTCCAGCAGCGACACGGCGGTGTTGTCCCCGTGGGGCGTCTGCCCCACCTCCGCCAGCGTCTGCCCCTGCAAAACGCCCAGCACGGTCCGCAGCGCCATCCCATGGGAAAATACCGCTGCGGTGCCGCCCTCATGGGCCCGGGCCACGCGCTCCAGCGCCGGGATAAACCGGTCCACCACCTGCTGTGCCGTCTCGGCCCCCGGCACACGCCACAGGTCGGCCCGCCGGTTGAAGTTGTACATCTCCTCCGGGTATTTCACGTTCAGCTCATGCCAGGTGTGGTCCTCCCACTCCCCCATGCAGATCTCCCGGAACGCCGGCTCCAGATGCAGCGGCAGGGCCTTGGGCAGCCAGATGGCCCGTGCGGTGATCTGCGTCCGGTACAGGTCGCTGCTGTACACCGCGTCGATGTCCACCTCCCGGAACCTCTCCCGCAGAGCGTCGATCTGCTGATAGCCCCGGTAGTTGGTGATCAGCCCGTTGCAGTGGCCGTGTGCAACGCGGTACAGGTTTCCCTCCGCCTCCGCGTGGCGGATCAGATACAGCCGCGTCATACCACCGTCACCCACTGCTTCCACGCGCGGACCGCCTCCTCGACCGCCGCCGCCGGCTCCGCCGCGTACTGCAAAGCACTGTCTGCCGCCAGCGCCCCGTGACCCATATCGTCAAAGGCCGGCAGCGCATTCTCCCCGTCGCAGTCCTCCAGCAGCAAAAACGCCCCCGGACATACTCTCCGCACGTCCCTCACATCCAGACTGTACCCCGTGGACACAGCCAGCGCTGCGCCCCGGCGTGCCATCTGCTCCGCCACGGACAGCCACAGCGCCCGGTCGCCGGCCACCAGACTCTGCACCTGTCCGCCGGTCCGTACCGCCGCGATGGGCAGCATCTCCCCAGCCTCCAGGCACCCGCTTCCGCCGTAGGGGCACACCGTCACGGCGTCCGCCCCGTACCCGGCCCAGCACTCCGGCTCCGCGGTGTTCATATCCAGTATCACATACAGTTCCTTGGCATGGGCCGCGCTGACAAGGTTCGCCAGTACGTCCGCCCCCATCATCCCGTGACGCAGATACGCTCCGCCCCGCAGCACCACCGCGGGCAGCTTTCCCGCCACCGCGTCCAGCAGCGTCGTGCCGTGATACCGCAGCGCCTCCGCCTGGGCCATGGGCGTGTCGCCGAACATATCGATAAAGTTCTTCACAAACTTCCCATTCAGCTTCTCCGCCTCCGGCGCCAGCGTCAGCGCCAACGGTGTTTTTTTCTCGCGGATACGCCGCTGCAATTCCAAATCAAACATCATGTTCTCCTTTTTTACCTTTGCGCTCCCATATACACGCGCTAAGAGCACGCAAAATGACAAATGGCATATAAATAGTGTATAGATAACCTATAAACAACATCTACGCAAGTGTCTGACATCGTCTCATGGTATTATACCAATTCCGCCCCTGCTTGGCAAGAAACACCGCCGTCTTTTTCGCATTTTTTCACCTCTGCCGGGCATACTGTACACAGGCCGATAAAGGATAAAAATGCAACGAAAAAGAGGTGAACACGATGAAAACGTGTACTTTCCTCAAGGGAATGGTCGCCGGCATGGCTGTCGGCGTCCTGCTGGACAACGCCCTTCGTCCCTCGCCCAAGTTCCGCAAGACCCAGGCGGGCAAAACCCTCCACCGCCTGACCTGCGCCCTTGACGACGCCGTGGACGAGGTCTGCTCCAAGCTGCAATAATCGCGGTATCGCATCCGGGCGGTGTGTGGTTATGTAAGCCACACACCGCCCTATAATCAGCAGATTTCCATTGTTCAAAATTACACATTATGTTAACTTAGATATTTGCTGTCAATTCCACGACTCACCCCGAAAATTCCATCTTGACAAACCTGGTATTTTTGGTATAATAGTCCATGCTGTTTGTCAGCGAATCGAATATGCAGTGGTATCGAAGAGGTCATAACGAGCACGACTGGAAATCGTGTTGTCGTCAAAAGCGGCACGAGGGTTCGAATCCCTCCCACTGCGCCAGTGAAAAACCCTGTAACCATGCCGGTTACAGGGTTTTCTTTTATGCCAAAATGGGGGTTTGACCATAATTTTGACCACAAACACGCCGGTGCTGACCGCCCGCGCGGGCTGTCACTCCTCCACCAGCGGCGGCTCAAAGCTCTCAATAGCACTACGAAGCTTGGCGTGACGGATGACAAAATGTATGGCGGGTGATTTTTCCTTGGACACCATGGCCCACCGCCCCTCGTGCATGACGATCTGCAAATTGCGGAAGGTGCTGTCGGCGGTCAGTTCCAGGCGGCAGCGCGGGTGCACTGCCGCGAACTGTTCTGTCTGATCGATGTGTTCCAGATACTCCTGATAGGTATACGGTATATCACGTTCATAGAACGATCCTGACAGGGGCAGGGACATCGGGTATCGTTCAAAGGCTTCCTCTGTCAGTCGGGGCAGCGCCAACACCATTTCATTGTCCCGCAGGATGGTTTCGGCCTGCTCCCGGCGGCCTTTGGCGTGGGCCAGGATACGCTCCTGATCCGGCGCAGGCACATCGTGTCTTTGCAGCACCGCCGCCAAAAACGCGGGGTCCGCGGTATACAGCGGCGGCACCGATAGGACACACCGCCGTCGGCCGGGGGTGCGGCTGTCGGCCAACAGAAACGCGTTCAGCCGGGAAGCGCCGTCGGCACGGTATATCTCCATCAGCGGCTTGGCGTTCTCCAGCAGAGCGTCGGCCCGACGGCGGTAATAGGCCACCTCTGTGCGGTTGTTGGTCAGGTAATACCGCCCCTCGCTATGGTGGCCGGACACAGCCTCGCCGGTCAGCGCGGCGGTGCCGGATACCCGCAGGAAATGCAGGAACACACCGCCTTGGGGCGCTTTGAAGTAATACGGCTCGATCTGGCCGGTCATATACATGGGGATGAAGCTCTCCAGTCCCAGCATCATCTCCGGCAGATTGCGGTCAATGTTGTGGATGATCTGCAGCCGCAGACCTTTTTTCAGCAGCAGCGCCATGCCGAACATCCACTTCTTGGGGAACTCCGGGTCCTGGGCCATCTCCGTCATGGGCATATCGCTGTACAAAAACACCGGCTCTGTGGAGCGCGACAGCACCGCCGCCTTCATAAAGTCCAGCTCGCTGTCCATCATCTGCCGCAAGCCGGAGTAACTGCGGCTGGTGGGCAGCTGGAAGGGCGCCACAGGGACCTTCAGCTCGTCAAAATGGACGGAGCGTATGTACGCATTCAGATCGAACTCATCCAGCTTGGTCAGGAAGCGGGAGACGCTGTCCTCCCGGGGCGCATGGCTGCCCAGCAGCCAATCCTGCACCCGCCGGCAGTAGGCGGCGCGGTCGCCGAGATCTTCAGCGGCACAGCCCAGCAGCGCGGCGGCCACTTCCCGCTGGGCGGGGCCGTCCATCTCCCGGGAAACATAGGACGCCACGGCGGCGGCGAACTGCTCCGGCTCCGCCGGCTGACGCTCGCCCCGGCGGAAGCGGAAGATGGCGGACGGGTCGTAGTTGGCGCAGCGGCACAGCCTCGCCACGCTGAGCCCCATGACCTCGATCAGCGCATTGAAGTTCTCCCGCAGCATTTTCTTGTCCGTGCCGGCATATTCATCGCATTGCAGGAACGCGCTATACAGTGTGTCCGCGTCCATATCCGGCAGCGCCTTTGCTTTGGCCATATCGGCCAAAGCATCACTCAGCGCCGTGAGCACGGCGCTGCCGCGGCCCGGCGTGCGCTCGCCGGTGCGGTAGCGGCTCAGGGACGGTGCGGATAGCCCGGCGGCCTCCGCCAGCTCCTTGCCCCGGCAGTCCAGCCGGGTGATGTATTCGTTCAGCTGCTCACAAAAGCGCATGGCGCACCTCCTGCGGTGAAAGCTGTGTATAGTATACGCCCATATGGCAGAAAAGTGAAGCAAGAAAATTTCCAAAACCAGCAATCGCCGCAGCCGGTAATCGCGTTTCCCTGCCTCGGCCGCCGTGGTACAATAGAAAATGTAAAAAGCTTGTAAATACGTGAAAAATTGAAACAGGAGGATGGAACAAAATGGCAAAGAAAAGGTTTTTTCCGGCGCTGCTCCTTACGCTGGTCCTGGCGCTGTCGCTGACGCCGCTGTCAGCATTTGCGGATTCCGGACCGTATGCTGTTAAATTTTACCCCGGAGATTATGGAACCATGACTAAAAACGACCAGATTCCGTTTGTGTGTTATGGCATTGACGATGATGTTAACAAGCCCTACTACTACAAGCTGAATGTATCCGAGACAGAGACTCTCAGCTTTGCCGGCAGCATCATAGATACTTTACTTCCAAATTCGGGATATGAGTTTGCCTACTGGACAGCCAATGCTGCCGTCTACCAGGTCGGCAGTGACACTGCCATTCCTGCCAGCACTGCCCTTTCCTCTGATCAATTACAGAACAAGGTTACCGTGAAAAGTGATGTGACATTCACGGCCCACTTTAAGCAGAGCTCTGAAAATCCCGAGGATTCAGAAATCACCACCGTTGAAATCATCGGCGCGACCCTTTCCTACAACCCCGGCGAAACCCCGCGGGCCACGGCTGCCGTAGCCGCCGCCGATCAGGGCAAGTACCGGATTGCAGATGAATGGTGGCAGGAGTTAAATGAAAACAATGTGGCCGTTGCCGCCTGGTATTCCGATAACGGTTCACACGGTTCTCTGCCGACCATCACGGAATTTGAAAGCGGAAAAAAATATGTATATTCCGTTCTGCTGATGCCGGAAATGGGTTATGACTTCAGCAGAGAAGTCGCCGCTACGGTGAACGGAAACACGGTGACAGCGGGTCCCGCCACAGACGGATACCTGAGTCTTCCCAATGTTAAAACGATCACGCCGACCGGACAAATCACTCCCCCTGCCACCGGCGGCTACTACTATTCCCCCTCTGCTGGCGGCAGCAGCGCCAGCCCCAAGACCGCGGACCCCGGCGTGGCGCTCTATGCCGCTGCCGCCCTGCTGAGCACCGCCGGTCTGGCGTGGAGCGGCAGGCGCCGCGGGCAGTAAACCAGCTATTTTCTCCGGGTCGATACCGACAGGGGTAAGCCGCAGCAGCGGTAAACAAAAACGCCGCCCTTTCGGGTGGCGATTTTGTCGATCGCGCACACGCGGAAAAACAAGCGTCATATCGGTGGAAATACCTTAAGACCCGCGAACCGAGTCATACTTGGAATTGCCCAAAGCGCTGAGGTAGGCGTCGTAGGCCTCCTCTAACGAAGAAAACGCTTTTCCGTTTTTCAGGATTTCCTTATATTGCGTTTGCGAAATAAGTGATTGAGAAACGGCAACATAGTTTTTGCCGTTTTTTGTTCGCTGGCCGGTCGTGGTTTCGGAAACATAGTACTTCCCGTCCCCGGTCTGGACGATCACGGGAATTTTCTTTCCGGCCCCGACCTTATCCGTGTTCAGGGATGTCCAAAAGAGATATCGGTCTGCCTTTTTCCCGTCTATTCCGCTGCCGAGAAAAGCCCAGGTGCAGTCCGGCTGCTGCAAAAGACTGTTATCCAGCTTTTCGATCGCCGCGGTAATGATCGGAACATATTCCGAATTCGGACATCTGGAGTCAAACTCAAAGTTTGAATGCGTTTGCATTTTGCTCCAAAAATCCGTATCGTATAAAAGCTGGAAGAAATCCGTCACGCTTGTGTTAAATGGATACTTGGGGTCAGAAGGGTCGGCTTTCCCGCTCCAAGTCAGAATAATTCCGTAATTCTTATCATATGAAACAACACAGGTTCCATTCGGCGTAGCAACGCCTTTCCAATTATCCGTATCTCCTTGGTTTTTGTAATGGACGATGCCGCCGATATTTACCGGATCGACCGACTGCCAGTCCGCCTGCTTCTGCTTCAGATCGACCGTGACCGTGGCCTCAAAATTTCCGAGCTGCGCCTCTGTGGAGACCTGTGCATACGCGGCGCGTACATTCGCAAGGTCTGTGGCCTCCCTGCTCTTTTCAAGCTGTGACGCAAATACCGGAATCGCGATCGCGATCAGTACGGCAATGAGCGCAATGACGATCAGCATTTCCATCAATGTAAATCCGCTGCGATTTCGTTTCATATGATCCCTGCTTTATCTTTGATAGGACAAACACATGGTGCACCCATCATGAATTGTTATTTTTAGAGTATAACACACCACTGCCGAAAAATAAAGTAATCAAATGAAGCCAAAAAAGGATTTCTGCGAAAACTCTGCTTTTTTCGATCCCACTTTTCAGCCGCACCGGTATTTCGCCATCGGAGAGCCACGTCTGTACGATCATAGTCCCGATCCCAGGTAACAAACTGGATGCCGTGTTTACTATGCGTTCCCGCCAGTATCGTGCCATTGAAGTCGGCAAGGATGCGGTAGTCACCCTCCAGCTCACTGGCTTTGAGCTGCGGGGCAGTCTCCATAGCAAGCATATACTCTCTCGTCCGTGCGGCGATGTCCTCATCACGTGGCTCGACTCGCTACCGGCATCCCACGAATGGCAGAGCCATTCGCAGGAGCCCTGCCGGACCTCTTGATTCAACGCGCTTCGCGCCGGTCGAGGCAGCGAGTTCAAGCCTGCCCGCGGCATTCCAAAAAGAAACACCATCCTGACGGATGGTGTTTCTTTTTGGAGCGGGCGACGAGGCTCGAACTCGCTACCTCGACCTTGGCAAGGTCGCGCTCTACCAGATGAGCTACGCCCGCAAACGCAAGGTGAATTGTAGCAGAAAACACGCTGCTTGTCAACCCTGCATTTTTATTTTTTGTAAAAACGCTTCCGGCGCAGCATGGGCTACCGCATGAGGATCTCCACCACGCCGGCATTGGCGGCGTTGGGATAGAAATTCGTCACCCAGCCGCTGCCGCCCATGGCGCTCTGCACCTGGTACACCGTCTGCTGCACCTGATAGGACTGCCCTTCAAAGGCGCTCAGCTGCACCACCAGCTCCGTTTTGCCCGCCTGGGCCGCCTCGGTCAGCAAATCGTGCAGAGCAGAGACATTGGTGGCATGGACGATGTCGATGAGCTGCTGCTCGGTCTTCTTATAGCCGATGGTCACGGTGATCTCGCTGTAATTCCGGGCGGAATCGTCCACGGTGTACTGGATATAGGACACCGCATAGGAGCCCATGGGCGTGTCCTTCTCCACCTCGCGGCAGGCCTTCTCCGCCGCGTCACCGGCATCCAGCCCCTCCTGGGCGTAATAGAGCCAGATGGTCCCCTCCTCCGCGTGGTTGCCCACGAAGATGAGGATATTGTTCACCAGATCCTGATAGGTATCTGCCCGCAGCACGTCCCGGCCCTCGCCCTCGTAATAGGTAGGGCTGTGGTCCTTGACCTCGTACCACTCCCGATTCAGCAGGCTGCCGCAGCCGGTCAGCGACACCGTCAGCAGCGCGCACAGCAGCGCCGCGCACCATCTCTTTACCATGTCCGTGCCCTCCTTTCCGTCTCGTTACAGCAGCTCCAGCTGCTTCTCCTCGCTGTCCTCCGGCTTCAGGAGCGCACCCGCCGCGGGGATGGTCCGCGTCCGGTAGCGGGCACCGTTGACGATGCCGCATTCCACCGCGGGAAGCACCTTTTCCAGCCGGTACTTGGGCTTGATGTTCATCACCTGCACGCCCTGGGTAGAACGGGTGGTCTTGGGCGCGAGCAGCGCCGTGTGCACCAGCAGGGCCCGGGGCTCGTTGGTCTCCAGCGCCAGCTCCGTATCCTCCGTCAGGTGTACGGCGCACACCAACGGGAACTTGTCGCAGTAGGCGCCGGTGAGCTTCCGCCGATTGGACACCGTGGCGTAGGCGCTCAGCGCCACACGGGCGGCACGGCCGTTCTCAAAGAAAAACACCACGCTGCCGCTGTAATCTCCCGGCAGACACAGCCAGATCACATTCTCGCCGGCGTCCATGCCCAGCTTGGCGGGCAGGTAGTCGCCCAGGGCGGAGGCCTTCGTCTCGCCGAACTCACTGGCACGGCTCTTGTACACCTGGCACTTATCCGTGAACAGCAGCAGCTCCGTACTGTTGGCGGCCTCGAAGTACTGCCGCAGGCTGTCGCCCTCCTTGAACTTCTGCTCGCCGGACATCCGCAGGGACTGGGGCGTGATCTTCTTGAAATAGCCCTCCCGGCTCAGGAACAGGTGGACGGGGTAGTCCTCCACCGGCTCCTCCTCCGGCTCCTCCGGCATCTCGTGGCTGTATACGATCTCCGTCCGCCGGGGCATGGCGTACTTCTTCTTCACGTCCTCCAGCTCGTTGATGATGATCTTGCGGATGCGGCCCGGCTTGGCCAGAGTATCCTCCAGATCCTCGATCTCGTCCTGCAGGGCGCTGGTCTCCGCCACGCGCTTGAGGATGTATTCCTTGTTGATGTTCCGCAGCTTGATCTCCGCCACGTACTCCGCCTGCACCTGATCGATGCCGAAGCCGATCATCAGGTTGGGGATGACCTCGGCTTCCTCCTCCGTCTCACGGATGATCCGGATGGCCCGGTCGATATCCAGCAGGATGCGCTTCAGTCCCTGCAAAAGGTGAAGCTTTTCCTTTTTCTTATTCAGGATGAAGTACACCCGCCGCTTGACGCAGTCAGTGCGCCAGGCGGTCCACTCCTCCAGGATTCCGCCCACGCCCAGCACGCGGGGCATACCGGCGATGAGGATGTTGAAGTTGCAGCTGACGGTATCCTGCAGAGGCGTCAGCCGGTACAGCTTGGCCATAAGCTTGTCCGGGTCCACGCCACGCTTCAGGTCGATGGCCAGCTTCAGGCCGCTGAGGTCCGTCTCGTCGCGCATATCGGCGATCTCCTTGACCTTGCCGGCCTTCACCAGCTCCGCCACCTTGTCCAGAATGGCCTCGATGGTAGTGGAGTAGGGGATCTCGTACACCTCGATGACGTTTTCCTTTTTGTCGTACCGCCAGCGGGCGCGCACCTTCAGGCCGCCCCGCCCGGTGTCGTAGACGGCGCGCAGGTCATTGCCGTCGCATATCACCTGCCCGCCGGTGGGGAAGTCCGGCGCCAGCAGCGTGGAGGCGATGTCGTGGGCAGGGTTCTTCAGATAGGCGATGGTCGTTTCGCACACCTCGCCCAGATTGAATCCGCAGATCTGGCTGGCCATACCCACGGCGATGCCCTGGTTGGCGGACACCAGCACGTTGGGATAGGTGGTGGGCAGGAGAGACGGCTCCTTGGTGGTGTTGTCGTAGTTGTCCACGAAGTCCACGGCGTCGCAGTCCAGATCCCGGAACAGCTCCGCGCAGATGGGCGACAGCTTGGCCTCGGTATAGCGGCTGGCGGCGTAGGCCATATCACGGGAGTACACCTTGCCGAAGTTGCCCTTGCTGTCCACAAAGGGGTGCAGCAGCGACTCGTTGCCCTTGGCCAGACGCACCATCGTCTCGTAGATGGCCTGATCGCCGTGGGGGTTGAGACGCATGGTCTGACCCACGATGTTGGCGCTCTTGGTGCGGCCGCCGGTCAGCAGCCCCATTTTATACATGGTGTACAGCAGCTTCCGGTGGGAGGGCTTGAAGCCGTCGATCTCCGGGATGGCGCGGCTGACGATCACCGACATGGCGTAGGGCATATAGTTCTCGTCCAGCGTGGCGGTGATGGGCTGCTCCACCACCGCGCCCCGCAGCCCCATCACGTTGGGGTCGCCCGCGTGCCGTATTTCCTTTTCTTCTGTTTTCTTCTTTGCCATAGGAAACAGGTTCCTTTCTTATTTACCGGCATGAGATCCGATGATTTCATTGCCATAGGGGAGCTTTTGTTTATCGTGCGGGTTTTTCGTCCTGCCGATGACGGGTGGGAGAAAGGCGCGATCCTTGCGCCAAGGCAAGGCGCGAAGGCTGCGCGGATTTTTCGTCCTGCCGATGGCGGGTGGGAGAAAGGCGCGATCCTTGCGCCAAGACAAGGCGCGAAGGCGAAGGCGTACCGTGTGTACGTCGAGCCGCCGCAACGACGTATTGGCGCAAGAGGCGTGCCTTTATCAGCTGACGTCGATCATATCAAGGTATTTGTACCCGTTCTCCGCGATGTAGTCCTTTCGCCCCGCCAGGTTGTCGCCCAGCAGCAGGTCGAAGACCCGCGCCGTCTCCTCTGCGTCCTCCGGCAGGACGCGGATCAGCCGCCGCGTCTCAGGGCTCATGGTGGTCATCCACATCATCTCGGGGTCGTTCTCGCCCAGTCCCTTGGAGCGCTGGACGTTGACCTTTTTGCCCTCCAGCTTCTTCAGAATGTCCGCCTTCTCCTTCTCGGAGTAGGCAAACCACGTCTTTTCGCCGGATTTTTCCTTGCAGGTGATCTCGAATAGGGGCGTTTCCGCAATATACACATAGCCCTCGCGGATCAGCGTCGGGCACAGGCGGTAGAGCATGGTCAGGATCAGCGTGCGGATCTGGAAGCCGTCCACGTCGCCAT
>OHAT01003243.1_pt1 | contig 10986 bp, 10 predicted proteins | sample 1577141 | NCBI WGS metagenome assembly OHAT01 (sample SAMEA3541578, study PRJEB24748) | human gut metagenome | biome: human gut; feature: human-associated habitat; material: faeces | place: China | collected 2012
CCGCACAGAAAGCCATCCGCGCCGCCAAAGCGGAGGCGGAGCAGAACGCGGGGCAGTACTTAGCGCCGCAGAGGACATGGTGGGGCGAAAAAGAGCTGATGGCGCGGTTTATCTGCGAGGTCGTTTCGCTGATCCGTGTTCATGAGATTTTCAGTGACGCATTGGAGAATATTGCTGCAAAAATTTTTGAGGAGTCTTGAAAACTGTACGTTTTCAAGACTCCTCAAGATCATTCCAGCTCAAATGTGCCGGTATAAAGCTGATAATAATGTCGCTTGCCTTAATGATTTCCAGCTTTGTGTTTGAAATAATCTGATTGTCGGTCATTCTTTGATTCTCCTTTTCGATAGATAGTGCGGGCATTGGATAACGGTGGCACGGAAGCTTTGCTTGCAGCTCCTTTCGCATTTTCTGCAAAGCTCGTTATATTTCTTCCTGCCACGCTCATCAAGAAAGAACGCCCATTCTTCCTTGAGATAGTTCGGCATACAGGGCATAGCGGACACCTCCTTTTCACTGCCGAATTGCCGATTTGCTCCCGAAACGCAGAAACGCCCAAAACCGTTTCCCGCTGTACAGTTTCGGGGTGATTTCGGGCGTTTAATTTTGATATGAGCGGCTTTCAAGACGGCGGCGGTATTCTTACCGCCGTTTACTGCTTGCCGCTGTTTGTCGCTTCCGGGTAACAAAAAAGCGCCGTATTGCTACGACGCTTTTGTCTTGCTCGGAAGATAGAGCAAGGGAACGCTATTCAATTATCTGTTATACTTTTTCTTTCTGCTGACAACCGTTGTACCAATGGCTGCACCGCCGCTGATGAACAGCAGTGCGATCCACAGCATGAGGTTGCTTGTATCGCCGGTCAGAGGAGACTGCGGCAGCTTCGCCGTTACGGTATCGGCCTGCTTGATTTCCTGTGTTGCTTTGGCGTCCTTGTAATACTTGTTGCAGCCGTCGCAGTACCAGTATTCGATATTGCCCTCAGAAGTCTTTGTTGCCGCCTTTGCATCTATATGCTTGAGGTTGGCGTGGTTGTTCGGGTCAAGCTCTCCGTAGCTTTCGCCGCAGACCTCGCAAATCGCCTTGTCCTTGCAGGTTGCCGTTCCGCCGGAATGTGCGTTCTGAATGGCTACAGTCTTTTCGGCAGAGAACTCAAACCCGTCAGCGGTCTTTGCACTCACGATCAGCTTAAAGCTGTTTTCTTTCGCCGGATATGTGGATGCTTTTATGATACCGCTGTACAAACCATTCTCAACGGTCGGCGTAAGAGGACCGTCGCCAAGTCCGATAAACTCATACCCATAGGCTGCATCCGTCGCTCCTTCCGGCAGGGTAAAGCTGAACTTGTAATCCTGCGTCCGGCAAACCTTGTCGGAGCCACTGATGTTAATGGTCGGAATATCCTTTTTCGCAGTTTCGTGATTGCAGAATTTGCACTTCTGCCAATACTGTCCGTTTTCGCTCTGCCACTCGTAGGTGTGTCCGTCGTTCACGGTCACGGTAACCCTTGTCTCGTTGCCTGCCTTATCGGTCACAACAATCGTTTGCTCGCCGCTTGCGGGAGAGAGAATAAATTGACCGTTTTCATCAAGGATGACTTCCGTGCCGTTCACCTTCACTGTGCCGATATACTTTTCGTCAACGGTAATAGTCTGTGCTGCGCAATAGGTTTTGCCGGCTTCAATGCCGGAGATAACGGGGACTGTTGCGTCCAGCACGATGCCGTTTGTGTTAATGTAGGCAACGTTTCCGCTGGTATCGGTCAGTTTTGCATAAATAACATACTCGTTATCGGGATTGATACTGAACGGTACGGAATATGCCGTGAAGGTCATTCCCGCAAGTTCCGATTCGGTAAGCGCCTTATCGCTCAGCAGGTATTCGATCTTAACCGCTTCGCCGCTGTTGTCCGCAGCGGTAACGGTTACCATCTGCGTATCCTTAAAGAACAAACCGAAGGTGATGGTGTTGAAGAAAGACTTCCAGCCGTTTTCGGCAATCTTGATTTCGCCTGTAGGCACTGCAATGTCACGCCACTGAGCCGTGATCGTCAAATCCTCGGCGGGCATGGTTGTCGGGAATGCTTTATCCCAGCCGTTGAACTGATAGCCCTCTCTTGTCAGGGTCGGAGCGGTAATTGGTGTGCCGTAATCCTGCGTTATGGTAATATCCGCTTTGCCGTTTTCGGGTTTGACTGTGATGGTATATTGATTGATCTCCCACTTCGCCCAGTATTCCTTATTGCCCGTTTCGGTGTTGCTGATCGCCGTAACAGGAGAGCCGGTCAGATTTTCGTTGTCATACCAGCCCTTGAAGGTGTACCCGGTGCGCGTCACATCTGTCGGGAGCGTTGCACCTGCGCCGTAGGTGTATTCGGTGACATTGCCGTTGTTGATCGTTCCGCCGTTCGTGTTCAGCGTGACGGTGTAGGCATTTTCTTCCCACTTCGCCCAATATTCCTTGTTCCCCGTTTCGGTGTCGCCGATTGCCGTAACAGGAGAGCCGGTCAGATTTTCGTTGTCATACCAGCCCTTGAAGGTGTACCCGGTGCGCGTCACATCTGTCGGGAGTGTTGCGCCCACGCCGTAGGTGTATTCGGTGACATTGCCGTTGTTGATCGTTCCGCCGTTTGTGTTCAGCGTGACGGTGTAGGTATTTGCTTCCCACTTCGCCCAATATTCCTTGTTGCCCGTTTCGGTGTCGCTGATTGCCGTAACAGGAAAGCCGGTCAAGCCTTCGTTGTCATACCATCCCTTGAACGTATATCCCGTATAGGTCATATCGTCGGCTGTCGGAAGCGTTGCACCTGCGCCGTAGGTGTATCCGGTGACATTGCCGTTGTTGATGGTGCCGCCGTTTGTGTGCAGGGTTACGGCATAGGTCGGGGCTGTCCACTGCACCGTCAGTTCCGTCACATCAGCAGGAACACTGGCACCGGGGGCGTAGAATTTACCGTTGCTGCCAAGCCACATAAAGAAACTTCCTGCATCCCCGTCCGGGCGGGTCAAGCCATCGGACGCAGGCGCGGTAAACTCGCTGCCGTTTTTCACGATGATTTGAATATCCTCGGAGCTATTACCCAGCTTGCCGCCGCCAAGGTCAAGGGTAACGGCCTTCAGTCCGCCAAAGCCCAGTGTGCCAGGGTTCAGGACTTCAAGGACGGGGCGGAAACCGAGGTAGACGTTCCGAAACGAGGACGAGGTGTAATACCAGAAGCGGGCCGAGTTGTACCCACGGTACGCCCGGAACGACTCGGCGGCAGAAGAAGTATCCTGTCCCCACGAATACATTTTATTCCAGTTTTGGATATATCCGCTGTTCTTGTTCAGCATCGTGTCCCATTCGTTGCTTTGGGGCACGCCGCGTTGGGAATCGCCCGAACCTGTAGAGATACTTCCCACAGACGGTGCGCGCAGGGTATAGTCCACGCCGCCGCTGGCATAATTTTTGCCGAAAATCAGACCTTCGTCATTCAGGCCACCCCAGCTAATCGTATGCGTTACGGCATAGTCCGCCACAAACAGGCTGTGGGGATATTTGTTCTGCTGTGCATACTCCTCGGTGGTTGCCGTCGCAGACGTGAGTTTGTAGGCTTCTATCGTTCCCACATAGGTAAAGGGAACATAGTGCAGCGACGTATCCGGCAAAGAAACCGCACCATCTGAGTTTCCGCCGTTTGCCGTTCCGGGAATATTCATCGCCGAAAGGTCAAAATAATATCTGCCGCCGGGGGTGAGGGTAAACTGTTCTGATAAAGCAAACTGCGCCGTGAGCTTGGTAACGTCCGCCGGAACACTGTCGCCGGGCGCGTAGAGCTTGCCGTTGCTTCCGAGCCACATGAAGTAGCTATCTGTATTTTCGTCCGGGCGGGTCATGCCGTCGGACGCAGGCGCGGTAAACTCGCTGCCGGTTTTCACGATGATGTGAATAGCATCGGAGCTGCCGCCCAGCTTGCCGCCGCCAAGGTCAAGGGTAACGGCCTTCAGTCCGTCAGAGCCCAGTTCGTCAGGGTTCAGGACTTCAAGGACGGGGCGGAAACCGACGCTCGGGCTGAAGTTCGTAGCATAGTCGTGGCTCCAGCCGCGGGCCGAATAGTACCCGCGAACCGCACGAGGCGACGATTCGTAACTTGATGTGTCCTGCCCCCACGAATATATGTCGTTCCAGTTTTTGACATAGCCGCTGTTCTTGTCCAGCACCGCGTCCCACTCATTGCTTTGGGGCGTACCGCGCTCTGAATCGTCTGAACCGGTAAACCCACTTCCACAAGACGGTGCGCGCAGGGTATAGTCCACGCCGCCGCTGGCATAATTTTTGCCGAAAATCAGACTCGCAGTATCTAAGTTATTCCAGTTTACCTTATGCGTTACGGCATAGTCCGCCACGAACAGGCTGTGAGAGTATTTGTTCTGCTGTGCATATTCCTCGGTGGTCGCCATCGCAGACGTGAGCTTGTAGGCGTCCACCGTACCCACATAGGTGAAAGGCACATAGTGCAGGGTGCTGTCCGGCAGATCGCCGTTTACCTTGCCGGGAATATTCATCGCCGAAAGGTCAAAATAATATCTGCCGCCGGGGGTGAGGGTAAACTGCTCTTGATACCCAACGGTGAGATCGATGTCTACAAAATCGCTTGCATAGCTAGTTGTGCTGTCATAGCCCGAAATCCCGCTTGCGCCGAGCTGGATGCCCTTGCCGGTGTCCGCCGCAAATGCCGTTGTGGGCATAAGCCCCAGCAGCATCACGCAGCAGAGCATAAGACTTAAAATTCGTTTTCTCATCTTGTTTCCTCCGTTTCGCCGTCCATCGACAGCTTAAAATCGTATTTCATTTCCAGCATAGCAAAGAGCTTATACATAACCTCTGTGGCAATCGCCTTGATATCCAGTGTCTGAATAAAGGCAAGCACCTTTTCCTGCTCCTCCTCCGGCACCTTGTACACCCGAAGTGCCGCCGTCAAAAAGCGGCTGAGCTTGCGTTCCAGTTGGAAATGGATGTCACATTTGCGTGCCATATAACTGCGCATCAGCCCCGCCGTGCCGATGTCCATTTCATAAAAATCGCTGTCGCTGTAATCGGGGAAATTCCCGCCGAAAATCTCTTTTAATTCCGCCGTGGTATGCACATAGATATATTCTGCCGTGTCCGGAGCGGTATAGGCTTCGATATAAATCTCTCGCAGATTCTCGTTCAGCTCGGTGAGGGTGAGCTGGATCGCCGTATCCACCGCATAGGCATACACCGACGGCAGCTTGCTGCCCGCAATGCTCCTTGCCACACCGAACTGACCGTCGAACATCGTCTCGGTCAAGTCCAGCAAAATTTTATCCTTGGTGGGAAACAGATTCAAATAGCTTCCTCTTGCAACGCCCGCTTCGTCAACAATCTGACTGACCGAGGTGTTTTTATACCCCTGCTCCAAAAAAAGCCGGACACAGGCGGTCAGGATTTTCTTCCTTGTTTCGCTGCTGCTTCTTCGCAAATAAATCACCTCTCTATAAAAGTGTTAGTATCCGTACTAATAATATCATCTCGAGAGTGAAAAAGCAAGTGGTATTTGAGGCTTTCTGCGTTGAATTGTGACATTTTCGTAAACGCTGCCTTCTTCCATTACTCACGGAACTTTATGACCTCTTGATTACTTCCCGAAAAAGAAAAGCCGCCGTCGCTTGACAGCAGCCTTTCCGATAGCTTGTTATGCGTAAATCAAATCGCTTGAAACAATTTCCCTATAGTCTGATTGAAACAACAAAGGAAAACGGTCTGGATCCGTACCGATATCTTTTGTGGAGGTTGCAAAGCGCACCCAAGTTGAGCGAGATGGACACAACATGGGAGGAACACTTCACGCCGTCCACGCACTGGATAAATGCAGGATGTCAAAAGATTAAAGAGAGCTGGCTCGTGCCAGATCTCTTATACTGTGCGCTGTCAGGTTCTACGGTTACTATCAAAGTGCATTGACGGTTCCTGATTTCTCAAATATTCTGTTTCAGGCAGGTCTTAATGTCATCCTCAGCATTGGTAATAAGCCGCAAGTCGAATGTGTCCACTAAATACTGAAGCACATTCGGGCTCAAAAATGCCGGCAGGGTAGGGCCTAAATATATGCCTTTAATTCCCAGACTCAATAATGCCAGCAAATCAGCAACAGCCTTTTGTTCGTACCATGATACGATCAACGACAAAGGCAATCCGTTTACATCGGTACCAAAAGCATCTGCTAAACCTGTTGCGATCCGTATGGCAGAATATACATCATTGCATTGCCCGACATCCAAAAGTCTCGGCAGACCCGCTACTTCACCGAAATCCAGTTTGTTAAATCTGTTTTTTCCGCATGCGAGCGTTAATATCACGCAGTCTTTCGGGACCATCTTAGCAAACTCTGTATAATAGTTTCGACCGGGTCTTGCTCCGTCACAGCCGCCAATAAGAAAGAAATGTCTGATTTTTCCTGCTTTTACTGCCGCTACGATTTTGTCAGAATCGCTTAATACCGAATGATGCCCGAATCCGACAAGTATCTCGTGGGGCTCCTGATCCTCCGGATAGCCGCCCAATTCTATTGCCTGCTGAATGATTTCACTGAAATCCTTTTCACCGTTTTCTCTTTTCCCAATGTGTTTTACCCCTTCCCAGCCCACTACATTCGTGCTGTAAATTCGGCCTTTATAGCTCTCTCTCGGCCGCATAAGGCAATTCGTCGTCATTAGAATACATCCCGGAAGATCATCAAATTGTTTTTGTTGATCTTGCCACGCACCACCGAAATTTCCGACAAGGTGGGGGTATTTTTTTAATCCCTCATATCCGTGGCACGGCAGCATTTCACCGTGTGTATACACATCGACCCCCGTTCCCTTTGTTTGTTCCAGCAGCATTTCCAAATCCTTCAAATCATGTCCCGAAACAACGATAAAGGGTCCTTTCCTCATATGGATATTGACCCTATGGGGTGCCGGATTTCCGTAAACTGCAGTATTGGCTTCATCCAATTTTTTCATAACCTCAATTGCCGCTTCTCCGGTGCGCATGGTCATTCGGATCAGTTCTTCCACTGTAAGGTTATCGTCTGTGAGAGCTTCCAATGCCTGAATATAAAATTCATCTACCTCATCACTGTAATAGCCCAGTTCTCTTGCCTGATGCCCATAGGCGCTGATACCTTTCAGTCCGTATAAAATGGTTTGCCTCAATGAGCGAATATCCGGGTCAAGGGATTTATCATACATAATTCCCGCGAATTGAGCATCCTTTAGCATTTGTGTTTTTGTTTCGGGAAGATCATAAGTGGCGTATGATGTCTGATTGTGAATCTCTCCTGTGATTGTTCTCAAATTTTCTTTTATCCGTTGTGATTCGTTCAATAATTCCACGTGTACTTTCGAATCAAAATTAACATTCGTCAGCGTTGTGAAAAGAACATTTTCGATAAACCGTATGATATTTTTATCGATATGCTGTCCCTCATCTTGCAGAACTTTTCCGTAACAGCTGATCCCTTTGATTTGAAAGATCAGCAAATCCTGCAGATTGGCGATTTCCGGTGTCTTTCCGCAAACCCCAAGCTTTGTGCAGCCCTTTCCGTTCGCTGTTTGCTCACATTGATAGCAAAACATTTCGTATCCTAAATCCATATTATTCATATGCTGACCATCCTTATCTTTCGTTTTTATAGTTAAAGTATCGGTCAGGAAACGAAAAATATACTTGGTATGAGAGACTTTACTAATTGTCTCATGTGTGTCTATGCGTCATTTGCTGTGGCGGTTACGTCGAAACAACAGATATCGTTGCAGACAGAGAAACACCACAAGTTTTCTTGTTGACAAACTATCGCCATAGCGATATAATCAATTCAAGTTAAAGCTATCAGTGGAGCGATAGGCTCGTGAAAGAGGCACAGCTATGAATAAAATAATCTGCGTTTATCATGGTTCCAGTCAAATTATCCAACAGCCTGTTATTGGCAAAGGAAACCCAAACAACGATTACGGACTGGGGTTCTACTGTACTGAGAGTGTGGAGCTTGCAAAGGAGTGGGCTTGTTCCGCTGAAGCGGATGGCTTTGCAAATCGATATGCCTTTGATTTAAACGGCCTGTCTATCCTCTCGCTTACAGGAGGTAATTATCATATTCTCAATTGGCTTTATGTGCTGCTGAATAATCGGAAGTTCCGTATTGGCGGGGCAGTCGCAAGGCAAGCCAAGCAGTATATTGACGAGCATTTTGCGGTAGAGTATAAGCAGTATGATGTCATCAAAGGATATCGGGCGGACGATTCTTATTTCTCATTCGCAAGTGCGTTTCTGAATAATACGATTTCTCTCCAACAGCTTGAAAAAGCGATGTTACTTGGGAAGCTGGGCGAACAGATCGTTGCGATGTCGGGAAAAGCGTTTGCTCGATTTACATTTGAGGAAGCCATTCCTGCACCGTGTGATATGTATTATCCGAAGAAGCTGGCACGAGACAGTAAAGCACGCGAGGATTTTGCAAAAGAGAAGGATCGTGAAACGGTTTTGTCTGAAAAATATGTGCTGGACATCATTCGGGAAGAATGGGGGAATGAAGATGAACGCCTACAACGAATTATACTTGGATGATGCAATGGCCAATCTCGGAGATATGGTCGAGTACGCCGTGTGTACACTCGGCTATGCACCGGATGACTTCTTTGGCTGGTTCATTTCCTCCGGAATTGCCTCAAAATTCGAGAATGGAAATCCGAAGTATGTTGCAGGAATGTCGGGGGTCGAACTGGCAGACGCTGTGCTTGCTGCCGTGAATATGCAGAGTGAGCGTCATCATCAGCCCCATCTATCCTCAAAGGGGAGAGAGTACTGGGCCGGATGGATCCTTGCCTATTACCAGTGGGAAACAAACCGACGCTTCAGCGATATGGTAGAATACGGATTGACACTATCGGTAGTAATGTCTCTATATATCCTGCACGAAGCGGATGTAAGCAAATTCGTGGAGAGTGCAGATGAGATCATTCAAAGGAACAAGGGTAGCCGTAAGTCTAAGCTACAGCTTACACGGAAGGCGAGAGGGCTGACACAGCAGCAGCTCAGTGAAGCATCCGGAGTCTCCTTGCGAATGATCCAGCTCTACGAACAGAAGCAGTACGAACTTGCAAAAGCGCAGGCCGGTATTGTGCTTGACCTTGCCAAAGTACTTGGATGCGATGCCGCTGATCTGATTCAGGGATAGAGGGTAAAGATATTCAGCTGAACTGGGCTGCTGAACCCGCATTTTATCCAGACTACTATTTGACTACTACTGCGAAAAATCTCGAAAGCCCTGCCCCACAAGGCTTCCGAGGTTTTTCTTAAAAATGGTGGAAATTTGTGCAATTCCCACCAAACCATTGTGCCACAACGGTTCGCGGCTTGACGGCCTGATAACTCCGACTCTAAAGGCCGCTGGTTCGAATCCAGTCGGGCGTACCATATTAACGAAACGGTATAGATGCGTCTGGCGAAAAGCCAGGCGCATCAACCGTTTCCGGGCTTTTTCAGGCCCGGATTTCTTCTTTTGAACCATAGATTTTTATGGAGTTTTCAGAGCAACTGATCGGATTTGAACTGGAGGATCTCATGTCTTGGACAGTTTCCAACCTCCGGTGCCTTTTAGAGAGGACTTTTCTCTCCAAAAAAGCGGCATCATTGCAGAAAAAGAATCACAAATATTGGGGTGTCGTTTTGTCGGCTTTGACGAGCCGAAAAAGCGGCGCCCTTTTTCAATTTCTAAAAGGGCGCTGGTCGCAGCGTCTGAAACGGCAGGCCGGAGATGACCTCTCCGGCTTTATTTTTTTACAACAGGAGGATCGCTCACATGGACACCCAAAACACAAGCCGGCAGCTCCGCTACCTTGAAGAAGTCCGTATTCCCCTGCACCGTGCGGGCATTGGAACCTTGCCGTTGGAGGGAGAGCAGTTGCCCGTCCTTTGGAACGGCGCACCCCTCTGCCGCATCACCGGCAAGGGCAGCGTGTTCTATCGGCGGGAGGACGCGGACACGTCCCAGGCAGAGGACGCCCTGTATCGCGTCGAGGACATCGCCGCGAAGACGCTGGAGTATATGACCGCTATGGAAGCCGCCCCACAGCTCAAAGCCAGCGGGCTGGATGGCGACTACCGTATCCTCGCTGACTTTGGCGGCACGGTGCTGGCAGGTACTCCAAGCAAATACGGCGTTCAATTCGTCACATGGGATTGGGACTATGACCGCACGGGTGTGGTACACGGGCACTACTTCATGGAGAACTATCGTCGGCCCCTCCGGCTCCGGCAAGACCACTCTCTGCAATCTCATGGCGCGGTTCTGGGACGTGCAGGGCGGCAGCGTGTGCCTTGGCGGGCGGGATGTGCGGGAATAGAGCTACGACAGCCTCATCCGCAATTTCTCCTTCGTGTTCCAGCGGACCTATCTGTTCTCGGACACCATCGCCAATAACATCCGCTTCGGAAAGCCCGATGCCTCCATGGAGGAGGTGCAGGCCGCTGCAAAGAAGGCGCGGTGCTACGACTTTATCATGGCATTGCCGAACGGCTTTGACACCGTCATCGGCGAAGGCGGTGCGACGCTCTCCGGCGGCAAACGTCAGCGAATTTCCATTGCGCGCGCCATCATGAAGGACGCACCCATCATCATTCTGGACGAAGCCACTGCCAATGTTGACCCCGAAAATGAAAAGGAGCTGATGGAGGCTGTTGCGGAATTGACCCGCGATAAGACGGTCATTATGATTGTCCACCGGCTGAAAACCGTGCGCCATGCCGACCAAATTTTTGTTGTCGATCACGGTGAGATCGTTCAGCAGGGCACCCATGACGAGCTGGTTGCTGTTGACGGGCTCTATCGCCGCTTCGTGGTGGAGCGGCAGCAGGCCGCCGGGTGGAAGGTCTGATTTCACTTTGCATATTATTCAACAAAGCCCGTACCAGTTAAACTGATACGGGCTTTGTTATGCTCCG
>OHAT01003248.1_pt1 | contig 10973 bp, 9 predicted proteins | sample 1577141 | NCBI WGS metagenome assembly OHAT01 (sample SAMEA3541578, study PRJEB24748) | human gut metagenome | biome: human gut; feature: human-associated habitat; material: faeces | place: China | collected 2012
CGCGCCGCCCCGCAGGGGTGGCGCGGCAGCCCCCGCAGGGGGCGCTCCGCCGCAATGGGCGGGCTGCACAGGGTGGCGGGGATAGATCGGGCAAGGGGTAAGTGGGAAAGCTAAGGCAGCCCGCGGCAGCCGCGAGGTAGCGGATAGAAACAACATTCCAAGTTAATTGTAGCACAGGTTTGGTGGGGTGGGCAAGACTTTGGGATGAAAAAACGAACAAATTTTCGTATTTGTAATAAATCTGGGCATATATGGGAAAACCGCCCGCTCTCCAATAAACAGGGAACGGGCGGCCGGCATTGGCCTTTGTGGATCAGGCAAGGGTAAAATTGGAGCCTTTATAACGCAGGCGGATCTTATCCGCGATCATGGCGATGAACTCGCTATTGGTGGGCTTGCCGCGCAGATTGTGGATGGTATAGCCGAAATAGGAATTGAGGACATCCACATCCCCGCGGTCCCAGGCCACCTCGATGGCATGGCGGATGGCACGCTCCACACGGGAGGCGGTGGTACCGTTCTTTTTGGCGATGGCCGGATAGAGCACCTTGGTAACGCCGTTGATGATCTCCGGTTCCCGGACGGTCATAATGATGCCATCCCGGATATACTGGTAGCCCTTGATATGCGCCGGGATGCCGATCTCCATGATGATCTCGGTGACGATGGTTTCCAGGTCCACCACTTCCACGGCGGGACGGGCCGCGGCAACCGCTTCTTCCCCGGCGGCCGGGGCGCACATCATTTCTACCCGCTCGGCAATGATATCGGGATCGAACGGCTTGACAAAGTGATAGGCGGAGCCTGCCCGGATCAGCTGATTGGTGATGCCGGGCGCATCCATACCGGTCATGGTAAAGATGGTGGGCTGGACGCCGCACTCCCCGCGGGAAACGGCCATGAGCACGCCCAGGCCATCCAGGCCGCTCATTAGGGCCTCCATCAGCACAGCGGTGGGCTTCTTCTCCCGGATCATATCCAAAAGAGCGCGTCCATCCTTGCGGCAAACCTCTACTTCAAAGCCCTTTGCCTCCAAAGCAGCTTTGCAGGTATCGCGGAATTCGCCCGCATCATCGGCGATCAGCATATAGTTGTGGTTCTCCATGTGAATACTCCTCCTAAAATGTTATGAAATCCGGCCGTTGAGTTGATGTTACCATAAATTGTAAAAGATTTCAACATATATTTCAATATTTTTTGATAAAGTTTTCGCCAATATTTTCCAATATTAGATGCTATGCCGCATTGCGGGTGGTTTGGTCGAGGTTTTTCTCGGCGTTTCGCACTGTTTCGGCAAAAATCGCGTAGCCGCGGTCCGGTTCATCCACAAAGACATGGGTCACGGCGCCCACCAGCATCCCATTCTGGATGAGCGGCGAGCCGCTCATGCCCTGTAGGATACCGCCGGTTTTTTGCAGCAGCGCCTCATCGGTCACCCGGATGACCATATTCTGCCCCGCGTGGCCGCTGCCTCGCAGCACCTTCTCGATAACTACATCATACTCCCGCGGAGCGCCGCCTGCAATAGTTGTCAGCATTTTAGCGGGGCCGGGCTGCACTTCGTGCGAAAAAGCCACTGGCAGCCGCTCCCCCTGCGGGATATAATCCGGGCGGAGAGCCCCGCAGACCCCGCATTCGCTATTGGCGGTAAGGCCCGCAAAGGTGCGCCCCGCCACAAACTGACCCTTCAATTCGCCGGGGGAGCCGCTTTTGCCGGTGGTATAGCCGGTAATGACCGCTTCCACTCCCTCCCCGGTGGAAAGGGTCATGATCTCGCCGGTATCCACATCGCAGATGGGATGCCCCAGGCCGGAGAAGGTACGCGCGTTTTCATCAAAGTAGGTGACGGTGCCGATGCCGGCGGAGCTATCCCGCACCCAAAGTCCCAGGTGCCAGCGGCTGTCGGAAAGGATTTTTTGCGGGGTGAGGCGGGCGGTGTACTGCCGCCCCTGCCGCTGATATACAAGCTGCACCGGGCGGCCGCCGCTGCCCTGCACCAGAGCACCCATCTGCTCATTGGAGGTCAATGTGATGCCGTCCAGGCTCAGCAGGATATCCCCGGTGGCAAGGCCCGCGCTGCGGGCCGGATTGATGCGCCTGCCATCGGCGGAAAAATCGGTGAAGCCCACCACCATCAATCCCTCGGTAAACATCTTGATGCCGAAGGGACGGCCGGAAACCAGCACGGTATCCCGCTGCACATAGCGCACCGAAACAGTCTTGACCGAAACGCCCAGCGGCAGGCGCAGCTGGGCTTCGGCCGTTGCTTCCCCGCTGCGGGCCACGGCGGTCTCCTCGCCATAGACTGCAGTAATATTGCCGGGCAGGCGAAGGCTGCCGCCGCGGGTCAGGGCGTATTCATCCGGCAGGCGGGCCTGCCAGTACACCGCCGCGGCCAGCACCAGCAGCACCGCGGCGCCAAAGATCCAAAAGCCTGTGCGTATTGCTTTTCTCAAAGGATTTCACCCCCTTTCCCCCAAAAGCGGGGCCGCGCCCGCACTGATGCGCCGCCCCATAGTCTACTGTGCGCCGGAAGCGGCGGATGATGTGATGTAAATACTTGCGGCGGATGCAGCAAAAGGACAGGGATGCCAAAATATGCGTCCTATGACAAAAGTCCGCGGGGATCCCGCAGGACCAGGTGAACGGTGTAGCGGAGCTCCCCCAAGGGGATATTTTGTAAATCGTGACCGCAAAGCGCCGCCCGGGCCGAAAGCCCCAGCAGATCGCTGCGGGTGCGGGACATTTGGGTATTCAGCGCGGCCAGGCGCCGCTGCAGTTCATCCAGCAGGGCCGCTTCCAGCGTTTCCCGGGTCATGTTTCCATCGGCGGACTGTACAGAGGCTTCCGCCGTCAGGGTGAGGGTGGGTGCTTCGTCCTCCCATTTGACCCCAGAAAGGGTCAGCCGCCGCAGCAGGATGCTCGCCTCCCCCGCTCCAGTCGAAAGCGCATGGCGCATTTCCGGGCGCTCGCCCAGCAGCATAAGGCAGATCTCCTCCGGCTCCTCGGGGGCGGTGTAGTCGCTTTGCCCGGTGGCGATGGCACCCGTTTCCCGCAGCTCGCCCTCCGCCGTCGTCAGCCAGGGGATCAGACCATCCCGGCCGGTCCCCTCCAGCAGGTTCAGCAGCTCCTTGAGTCCATTGCGGCGGCTATCGGTATACTGGCGGGTCAGCAGGGCGGTGATGCTATCCCCAGTGAGCGCTTCCCCATCATACAGTGAAAGGGCGTCCCCGCACAGGGCGATCTGGGTATTGGGGGAAAGCCTTCCATCGGCCAGCAGCGCACGGAGATACTCCCGCAGCGTGCTGCCATCGGGCACGCCGGAAAAGACGATGCTTTGCAGCGCGCCAAGGTAGACCTGCTCCCCGGTTTGGCGCTCGGCGGCGGAAAAGAGGTCGGTGAAGCTTTCCCCCTGCACGGTGATGGTCTCATTTTTCTCCTCGCGGATCACCTCCAGCACGGCGGTAAGCGGACGGGCGGAGCACTCCACCCCCATGGAGGAAAGGACCAGACGGGAGGAGATGGGGCGCTCTCCGCAGCCGGGCAGCAGGCAGAGCACAAGGGGCAAAAGCAGGACAAAAAAGCGGCGAAGCGGCATGGGGGACCTCCTAAATGAGAAGATAAGCAAAGGGCGGGGCGGCGGGCAGAAGCGGCGAGCGGCCAGGCAGCGGCGAGGGCAGGCTGGCGCCCGATGAAATCGGGCTGGCGCCTGTTGAGCCGCTAACGCCGCCGGTCCCGCTTATTCCCGGTGCCCCGCGGCGGCAGCAGGGCAAAAATCAGCCAAAGCAGGCCCGTCACAGCCAAGATGGGATAAACGGCAGCATCCGGCCAGCCGGTATAGTGCAGCAGCGCTACCCCGCCAAGGGAAAGCGCCACGCCTGCCCAAAGGGAGTATTTTGGAGGGCAGCCAGCCATACCGCCCAACCGCGCGGCGGCAACCGCCAGTCCGGTAAGCCGGAAAAACGCCGCCGTGATAAGCAAAAAGCAATACACCGGCACCATGCCGGAAAGCCCGGCCGACCGGGCCAGCTGCATCATGGGGTAGGGCTGCAGGCTGCCGTAGTGCCCCAGCACCAGCGCCGCCAATAGCAGCAAAAGGCCGCCCAGCAACCAACCGGCGGGCACCCACAGCAGCAGGGCGGCAGACCGCGGCCGGCTGCACTGTTGGGCAAACAGCAACAGCAGCAGAGGTTCTATCTGGCGAGGCAGGATGAATAATATCTCCTCCCCCAGGCGGGAAAGATCCTCTTCGGGCAGGCGGAGATTGAGCGCCGTAGCCTGCGGCAGCACCCCAAGGGTAAGCAGCAGCACCGCGAGCAAAAACAAAAACAGACTGACAAAGGCGGCCCGGCCCAGGGCCTCCTGCCCGGCGGCAGCGGCCGCCCACACCGCGCCCAGCAGCACCAGCAGCAGGAGAAGCGGGGAAAACACACCCTCGAACAGAACACGGGCGGCGGAAAGCAGCTGTTCGGCCGTGACCGCGAAATATCCCACCGTAAGGAGCGCACCCCATGCGGCAAATACCGGCGACAGAGGGGTCTCCCCCCGGGCGGCGCAGCGGCGGCAGAATACCGCCAGCAGGAACACCACCCCATAGGCCACCGCCGAGGCCGCCATGCTCAACAGGCCGTTGACAAGGGACGGGCGGCAGCACAGCAGCCAAAAGCACTGGGATAATACCAACAAAGCGAATATTTGCCCGCTGCCGCTGATCTCACGCGTCCTGGTCATCGGTCTGCCCCCTTTCCCGCTGGCGGGCGGAGGACACATTGTAGTCCTCCTGCCCCAGCCGCTGCCAGCCGCTGCGCCAGAATAGATCCCGCAGGGTGCGGGGCTGCCACGGCGCGATGGGCGCCGTGAGCGGTGTGCCCAAAGTATGCAGGCTGCACAGGTTGACCACCAGCACCAAAAAGCCCAGCACCATGCCGTAAAGCCCCAATATCCCGCCGATGAAGATGAATAAAAACCGCAGGATCGTCACCGGCTCGTACAGGCTGGGCACCGCGAAGGCGCTTACGGCGGTCAGCGCGATAATGATGATCATGGGCAGACCCACCAGTCCGGCGGTCACAATGGCATCCCCGATGACGATGCCGCCCACCACACTGAGGGTATGCCCAATGGCATCCGGCAGGCGCAGCCCTGCCTCCCGCAGCAGCTCATACAGCAAAAAAAGGGCCAAGGCTTCCCCCATGGCGGAAAGCGGCGTGGCCGAAACAGAGCCGAGGAAGGCGGGCAGCAGCATCCGGGGAATACGCTCCGGGTGGAAGGTGACCACCGCCACATAATAGCCCGGCAGCAGCACCGTAAGGAAGAACGCTGCCAGCCGCAAAAGCCGCACAAACGCCGTAAAATAGGGTCGCTGGGTGTAGTCATCCAGCGTGTGGAAATGCTCGGTGAAGAGGTAGGGCGCGATCATCACATTGGGGCTGCCGTCCACCATAACGCCCACTCTGCCCTCCGCCAGCTTGGCGCACAGGGTATCGGGGCGCTGGGTGGTGCCCGTCCCGCTGAAAAGCGACGCCGCCCCCTTGCCGATGAACGCCTGCAAAAAGCCGCTGTCCAGCACCAGCGGCAGAGAAGCCTCCCGCAATTTTTGCCGCACGGCCTCCACCGTTTCGGGCGCCGCCACATCGCTGAGGTAGCAAAGGCGCACATTGGTGCGGCTCTGCCGGCCCAGGTACAGCGTTTCCACCGTCAGATTGGGGGATTTGAGCCGGCGGCGCACCATGGCGGTATTGGTATTGTTGCTTTCGGTAAAGCCCTCCCGGGAGCCGCGGAGGTTCTTCTCCATGGCTGGCTCCCCCACGCCCCGTGTCTCAAAGCCCTGATAGCCCAGCGAGAGCGCCCGGGGCACACCATCCAGCATCACCATGGCAAAGCCGCTCATCGCCTTGGTAAAGAGATCCTCGTAGGTCTCCACGATGCCCTGCTCGCTGCTGAACAAAAACTGTGAGCGCAGGTACTCCCACAGCTTTTCCGGGTCGGCCTCCGGCGGGGCCATGCGGTTTATGGGGCGCAGCAAAAAATCGCTGACCTGGGTATTGCTCACCAGACCATCGAACATAAAAGCCAGGCCCTTTACCCCGGCCAGCTCAAATTCATCCAAAATGAGATCGGCGGAGCCGCGCATCCCCTGCTCAATGCGCTCCCGCAGCAGCACAATGCTGCTGTCCAGTTTTTCCGGCATCATTTCTCCCTCCACTCGGCGCCGCTCCCCGGCAGATATCGGGTCTTTCCCGGCAGGAGAAAGCCGCAGGCGGGCCAGGAAGCGCCGTGGGCAGGCTGACGCGCGATGCGGTTTTCTTCGCCGAAAATATTATTTTCCCTGCCGGGGAAATTCCTTTTCATTATTCGCCGCGGCCGCCGGAATATGTGCGGGAATATGCCGCCCAAATCCGTAAATAATACCCTCCATGCGAGGTGATTTTTTGTGCTGGTCACATTTTTGCGGACGATGATCCTGTATCTTGTGGTTGTGTTCGGCATCCGGCTGATGGGCAAACGCCAGATCGGGGAGCTGCAGCCCTCGGAGCTGGTCATCACCATCCTCATTTCCAATATCGCCACCCTCACCATTGAGGAAACGGACAGCCCCATGTTTGCGGGGCTTCTGCCCATTTTGGCGCTCATGTGCTTCGAGGTGCTTACCTCCTTCCTCTGCTTGAAAAGCGCCCGGCTGCGGCGCATTGTCTCCGGGCGGCCCATTATCATCATCCACGATGGGAAAATAGACCAGCGGGAAATGCGGGAGCTGCGCTTTTCCGCCGATGACCTGATGATCCAGCTGCGGCAGAACGGCATCTTTCGGGCAGAGGAGGTGGAGTTTGCGGTGGTGGAGACCAACGGCAAGCTCTCCGTCTACCAGAAGTACCAAAACCGCCCGGTGACGCCGCAGGTGCTGGCCATGCCGGATCAGCCGGAGGATAACGCCCCGCCGCTGGCCGTGGTTTGCGAGGGCACCGTGATGCACGAGGCCCTGCGCCGCAGCGGCAAGGATCTGCGCTGGGTGGAAAAGAAAGCCGCCGCTCAAAAGCTCAAAATTGATGATGTGTACCTGATGGTCGCCTGCCCCGATGGCAGCTGTGATATTGTGGCGAAGGAGCGTGGCCGATGAAACGATTTTTAGCGGCGGTGGGCATTTTGCTTATTATCATCGGCATCAGCATTTACACGCTGGTGGATATGCAGCAAAGCATCGATCGGCTTACGGAGCACACGGCGGCAGTACGGCAGCAGGTGGAAAAAGAAGGCGCCGCCACCGCCCAGCGCCAATGCGAGGAGCTGATGGCGGAATGGAACGGCATGGAGTCCCGGTTTTTGCTGTATGTGCGGCACGACCATCTGGATAATATCATGGAGCACCTTTCGGAGCTGCCGGCCTACTGCCTGGAGGACGACCGGGCAGAGCTGCTGAGCACCCTGGATGCCGCCCTGCGCATGATGGAGCATCTCAAGGAATCCATCACCCCCAGCTGCCGCACGCTGTTGTAGCGTTCCCCGGGCGCTGTGACCGGCGGCACCGGCAAAAGGCGGCGATGACTGCGCGGCCGGACCTTGTCAGGCATCAGCCTATCTGCGGCCCGTCCTCCTGTCCTCCCACCCTTTTTTCCATTCGCCGCCGCAAAATAAAAATCAGCCCGCAGGAGAGCGCCTCTCCCGCGGGCTTTGGTTTATTCTTCTGTTCAGCCGTAGAATGGCTCCTCCGAAGCGCCCTTGATGGTCACCGTGACGGTATCCACCTCGGCGGCGGTCCTGGGCCCGACGGGACTGCCCGGCGCGATGCTGGTGCCCACCACTGTACCCGGTTCCCCGCCCGTTTCCGGGTTGGTATCGTAGGCGATGGTATAGCTGATCTGGCAATCGGTAAGGATGCGGATGGCATAGGCTTCATTGGCGCCGTACAAGTCCGGCATGACGGTATACTGCGGTCCCTTGCTGATATAAAGCGTCACGCTGCCATCCTCCGGCAGCACCTGCCCCACCGCCAGCGATTGCTTATAGATCACCCCGCTGGGGTAGGTATCGCTGTACTCATAGCGGTAGATGAAATTATACCCACTCATCTGCTCCAGCTCGTCCTCTATCGCCGGCAGATAGTACCCCTCCAGGCTACGCTCCATCACCGGGGTGGCGGGCTGCTCCTTGCCGTCAAAGGCGCCGCTGTTCCACAGCGCCAAAAGGACATTCCCGATGACGCTGACCGCCAGCAGCACCGCCAGCAGCACCATGGGCGGAGAAAACTGCTTTGGGCCCGCGGCCGCCGGTTTTTCCGTCGGGCGGGGCGGGGCCTCCGGCCGGAACACGGCGGTATTGGCACCGGCTTCCTCCAGCAGGGCGGCGGAAAACGCCTCCATGGAGCGGTAGCGCTGCTTGTGATCCACCGAAAGTGCCTTCATGATGCCCTCGCAGACATGCTCCGGCAGGTCGGGGCGCAGCTTACCCAGCGGTGCCAGGTAATCATCCCTTTCCCCGCGCAGCTCGGCGCTTACCGGGGCCTGTCCCGCCAGCATGCGGTACAGCACCGCTCCCAGCGAGTAGATATCGGTCCATTCTCCCTGCCACAGTGCCTTGGAATACTGCTCCGGGGCGCTGTACCCGGCGTAAAGCTCGGCGTGCAGGCCGTTGCCCACGGTGCGCAGCTCCGGCAGGGCAAAGCCATCCAGGATGACCCGCTTGCGGCTGTCCACATAGATGTTCTGCGGGGAGATGCCGCAGTGGGTCAGGCCCATATTGTGCAGCTGGCTAAGCAGCGAAATGAGCGGGCTGATGAGCTGCCGGGCATCGGTCAGGCTCATCTCTCCCTTCTGGCGGGAAAGATACTCCTCCAGCGGCTCCATGCGCAGATATTCGGTCACCCGGTACAGGGTGTCATTTTCGGAAAAAAGCACCAGTGTTTTCAGCATCGCCTTGTGGTTCACTTCCATCAGGCGCTTCCAGCGGTCGTGCAGGTCGCTGGCCATGGTACGGAACAGTGTCTTGCTCTCGGCGGAGATGAGCAGGATGCCCTTATGGTCCTCTGCCCGCTTCAGGATGCCGGGGAAGAATTCCTCCACCCGCACCTTGCGGTCCTTTTCGGCATCCCAGGCCAGATAGGTGGTCAGCAGGTCATTGTGGTGCAGCACCATCCCCACGCGGTACTGCCCGGAGAGCACCGTTCCCAGCGGCAGGGCGGCATCGGGGTTGGGGGCCTCCGGCTTCTGCCCGCAGGCGGAACAGACCGTCTCCCCCTCCTCCAGTACGGAAAAACAGTGGCGGCACAGGTTCGGCTCCGGCATGGGCGCTCCTCCTTTCGGATCGTGGCTTCTCATGATTTGGTTTCATCGGCGGGGTCATCCTCCCGCGCCGGGTGGGTAAACAGGTAAATGGCAATGCAAAGGGCCCCGGCCAGCAGCGCCCCGATGAGGATGTACCGCACCGGGCTGCCGGTTCTCGCTTCCCGCTGGGGCAGCACCAGCTCGGTGGGGGCGGCATCGGCCGCCTTGCTGCCGGCGGGCTTCTTCTGCTTCTCTTCTTCCTCCGGCAGGGCGGCATTTTCCCGCTCCGCCTCCCGGAACGCCTCATCGCGCTGCTGCTGTTTTTCCTCCAGCTCCCGGCGGGCCTCCTCCAGCTCCTGCTGCGCTTCGGAGGGCTCCTCCATACCGGGGATATTGCTCGGGTTACTCCAATCGCCCCACAGGCCGTCATCCAGCTGGGAAGAATTCCCGTTCTCTGTCCCGGCGCTGTTTGTCCCAGCGGCATCTCCGGCATTATTTCCTGCACCGTCCCCGGTGGGTTCCTGCGGCGGCTCCGTGGATGGAGTCGGCGTTACCTCATTGGGGTTATCTACTTGAGGGTTTTTATTAACAGTATCCGAGTCAAAATCGCCCATACCAAAGCCATCGGCCATAACCGGGAGCGAGAGCACCAGCAGCGCGCACAACGCCGCAGCTATCAGACGCACTCCTTTCATAGTCTGCCCTCCCTTTTGCCAAAAAAGCGGCGCTTTGGGGGCGCCGCTCTTGGAATATTTGCGGGGATATTACATTTCCCAGTTGTGCCAGAATCCCTGCACATCATCGCAGTCATCCAGCAGGTCCATCAGACGGGTCATCTTATCGGCGGCGTCCTCCGGCAGGGCGGTGTAGGTGCTGGGGATATAGGCCGGCTCAGCGGAAAGGAAGGTATAGCCCTTCTTCTCCAGCGCCTCGCGCACCTCGCGCAGCTCATTCACCCCGGTATACACCTCAATGGTATCCTCATCGAAATCCACATCCTCGGCCCCGGCATCAAAGCAGTCCTCCATCACCTTCTCCTCGTCCAGCTCGCCCTCGCTGTTATCAATGACGATCTGGCCCTTCTTGGTAAACAGGTAGGAAACGCAGCCGTTCTGGCCCAGGTTGCCGCCGCACTTATCAAAGTAATGGCGCAGGTCACCGGCGGTACGGTTGCGGTTATCGGTCAGCGATTCAATGATAACGGCAACGCCGTTGGGGCCGTAGCCCTCATATACCATCTCTTCGTAGCTGTTCTTATCCTCGCTGCCGGCGGCCTTTTTTATGCAGCGCTCGATATTCTCGTTGGGCATATTGGCAGCCTTGGCCTTGGCGATGCAGTCGCGCAGCTTGCCGTTGGTATCGGGGTCGGCGCCGCCCTCTTTTACCGCTACCGACATCTCACGGGCCACCTTGGTGAATACCTTGGCCTTGGCCGCATCGGAAGCGCCCTTTTTGCGTTTGATATTATTCCATTTGGAATGTCCAGACATAGGAAAAATCGTCCTTTCGTGTGATAGTGCATACTACATTAGAATTTTAACACATCCCGCGGACGCTGACAACCTTTTTTGCAAAATTCTCCCGCTAAATTCTGAAAAACGGTTGACAAAGCCCCCCTCTTTTGGTATGATAACTGATGTCGCCAAAGACCGCCTTTGGACCTGCGGGTGTAGTTCAATGGTAGAATTCCAGCCTTCCAAGCTGGTTACGTGGGTT
>OHAT01003254.1_pt1 | contig 10957 bp, 12 predicted proteins | sample 1577141 | NCBI WGS metagenome assembly OHAT01 (sample SAMEA3541578, study PRJEB24748) | human gut metagenome | biome: human gut; feature: human-associated habitat; material: faeces | place: China | collected 2012
CTTCAATTCGGCAACCGTCGTTTCAATAAAAGAAGCAGCACTCCAATCCTGTTTGCAACCGCAAACATCCACCACGAAATTCTTCAGCATCTGCGTGCCATCTTCGCTATGAAATACTTCCGGATGGAACTGTACACCCCACACCTTTTCGTTCTCTATCTGATAAGCAGCAATCGCCACCTTATCCGTCGAAGCTATTTTTTTGAAATTGGAAGGGATAACCGTAATTGTGTCTCCGTGACTCATCCACACCTGTGTATTTTCCTTCACGTCCTTGAACAACACATTGTCATTGTCAAAAGAGCTCAAGTGCGCACGTCCGTACTCACGACTTCCGGCAGGTTCCACCTTGCCGCCATTGGTATAAGCGATAAATTGTGCACCGTAACAGATCCCCAGAACAGGATATTTCCCACGGATTTCACTCAAATCTGTTTTAAACGCACTTTCATCGTATACAGAGAACGGGCTGCCCGAAAGAATAACTCCCTTTACACTCTCATCTCCCTGGGGAAATTTGTTGTAAGGCACAATTTCGCAATATACATTCAGCTCGCGAACACGACGACCGATAAGCTGCGTGGTCTGTGAACCGAAATCAAGAATAATAATCTTTTCTTGCATAGAAACAGAGGTGTTAATTATTTGGAGCACAAAGATACGAAGAAAAATGAGATTGAGCACAAAAATTAAACGACTTAAATATCGTATCTTTGCAAATAATTAAAAGGCAGATTGTTTTAATAACAAAAAGATAATAAACCTCTCAGGCGCGTTGCTAGACAGACTATAAAAACACCCGCACAGCTTATCCTTCAAAAAACCAAAGGAATTATTGGAATTATAAAGTAAAGAATTTATATTTGCCTTCATTACTAACCCAAACATCTAATATCATGAAAAGAAACATTCTATCAACGGTCTTTACTCTTTGCTGCCTATTGCCGATAACAGCACAGTCCCTTTCCAAGACAGATTCGCTACAAATTGAAATCGCTCAATTAGAAAATGCACTGGCAAACATACAGACTGATTTGCAAGAAAAGACTTTGCAGTACAATTGGGAAATAACAGAAAAGTACATTGAGTATTGCAAAAAACTCTACAAAATTACAAACTTCAATCAAGAACCCCGGCTGGTACAACTTGCCACTACCATAAAGCCTGAAGAACTGGAACCTCAGAGATTGGCCTATGAAAAGACTAAAAAAGAAGTTGAAACACTACTGAAATCCTACCCGGAGTATATCACCCTCGATTCTTTATACAAAAGAGCCACCAATACGGAACAAAAAAAAGACCGCAAAGTAGCCTTAGACGGTTTCTATCAACGCATATACAATGAGGATAAAGCTTACCGCCCGCTACTCGAAAAAAGACGCAAAACCCTCAAAGAGCATTATATTGCCTGCGCTTCCTATCTACTGAACGAATGTAAAAGAAACGGAGAAATAGTACCGGAAATCTATGATTATAAAACAGCACGAATTCTCAAAGAGGCTAATCCCAAGCTCCGCCAACTATCCATAGAGATCAGCACACTTGAAAGCCTTCAACGGGAAACAATTCGCAAATATCAAAAGCTAAAATACAATTTGGAGGACTAAAAAAATAAGACAGAAAATTGACCCTTAGTCAGAAACGCTTTGCTAGGCCTTTTGACAACTGTCTAATGACTTTTGTCCCCCAACCTTGTTCTCTTTGTTTAATTAGAATATCATTGCCTATTTTCCAATATAAAGCGAGCAGTTCCGCATTTACACTAAATATAGCCTTCAGTTTGGAACTTTCTATCAATGAAATAACCTCTTTCCGCCAATTATCATAATTATCGGGAAGTACATTTTGCTTATCAGCCATTTGCGGTACTATTATATTATTATATGTTTTCGGAATGGAATTTTATATGCAAATATACATTTTTCTAATCACCGAAATAATTGATAATAAAAACAGCCGAAACCACTTCTAAAAAGCGATTTCGGCTGCGCCTAAAACAAAGTAACCGCTGTTACCCGTCATTTACCAGTATCACACTGCATCACATAATGTCATACTACACTTGCGAAGCATCTCTCCGCCTACGTACCACCAATGGTGCTCCGAGTTCTTCACGCTCCACTACTTCGAGGAAACCATTTTGTTCCAACTCGAATAAGGCAGGATACACACGCAATTTGTCAGCACCGGAATTTTGAATAATATCATCTACCGAAACAGCACCATAAAAAGAAGCTATATAATCGATAATTTTCTGCGTATCAATAATCTTGTAATTCATATCTTATTTTTTGCTTTTCAACAATGCATACCAAGCATAATGTGCAAAATAATAACAGGTACTAAAAAAACCGATCTTCTCTACATTCCTGTAAATATGCCATTGCCAAGAAATAACAGTCAATTTGTTAGCAGAGACAGATTGCTTTCTCACTCTATATAGTGCATGAACCGTATTTGTATTTTTTGCTATATATCCTTTTCTCAAGATAGACAACCACAATACATAATCTTCATGATGTATATTTTGGCAATATACCTTACCTACTTTCTTCACATCATAGACTCCAGTCAGATTACCTATCACATTCCCTTTTAATAAATCTCTGTAAGAAACCAACAATGGCGCTGTTACGATTCTCTCAGCCCGTACTCCTTCCTCACTTATTTTCTCATAATTAGAATACACGATAGCAATCTTTCCACCCTCAAACATCTTCAACTGTTCTTCCAATTTATTAGGCAGCCACATATCGTCACTGTCTAAAAAAGCAATGTATCGACCTCGTGCATATCTTATACCGATATTGCGGGGCTCGCAAGGAGATCCAGAAGGCTTATCTGTATGAAAAAGATGAACTCTGTCATCCTTTTTTACGTAATTACTAACAAGGGAAACCGATAAATCAGTAGAACAATCATCTACAATCAGTAGTTCCCAATTTGAATAGCTTTGCGCCAAGACAGAATCAATAGCAAATGCTATATATTTTTCTGCATTATAAACAGGCATAATGACAGAAACAGTCTCATTCATAAAAAACTGATTACTTACTGCTAAATAGATAATGCTTTAATTTTCCAAAAGCCTTAATAGAACGTTTTAAGTCCGAAGGATTAGACAAACCTACGCGCAGACGATGAAGAATATAGCCAATGCGTAGATAATATCTTTTACGGGCCATATTACAAAAAGTTATCATATCTTCGGCTGTAAGTTCTGGAGTGGAAAGTACCGTATTATGCGTACCATCCGGCAGACAGTATTTTGCATAGTCAGTCTCTATATAATTGTTATCTTTTGCCCATTGATAGGCTTCTGTGCCCGGATAGGGTATTAAGGGAAAAAACTGTGCAGTATCCGTATTCAATCTCAAAGCCAATTGTAAAGTTTCATTCATGGTATCTTTAGTCTCTCCCTCATTACCTACCATATAACAAGCATGAATCAATAAACCTGCCTTCTTGGCATTTGCTACATACTCATAAAACTGTTCTACCTTTGTTCCTTTCTTTATATTATCCAGAATTTGCTGGCTCCCACTCTCTATGCCAGGAATAATCAAACGACATCCCGCCTTTTTCATGGTGCGCATAGTTTCCAAGTCCAAATTGACACGTGCGTTACATAACCATTTTAGCCGCTTGTAAAGTTTCTTTTCTATTAGCAACCGACAAATATCCAATACACGTTTCTTATTAGCCGTAAAAGTGTCGTCTTCTATCACCACCTCTTTCACATCTGGAAAGTTTGCTGCAATATACTCAAACTCAGCAACCACATTCTCTGCAGAGCGAGCACGAAAAGCATGTCCATGCATGGTCTGTGGATAGACACAAAAATTGCAACGAAACGGACACCCACGCCCTGTAAATATCTGGATAGACGGATAAGTTGCCGCTGCAAAAAAATAATCTTTTTCGTCCAAATATTCTTTGATGAATTGTGAAGCGAATGGCAACTCATCCAAATCCTTCATAGGTGGCATTTTTTCGGTACGAATAACCCCTTTTTCAGTACGTATACATAATCCACGAACTGTTTGAAGTTCTGTACCAGCTTGTAATGAATCTGCTAGTTCATTTATGATACAATCATACTCACCAATGGCTATGGCATCCACAGCAAGAGAATAATCTAACGTTTCCTCCGGACAAGCAGAAGGATGCGTACCTACCAAAATGACAAAAGAAGAAGGATATAACTTCTTCAATCTTTCGGCAAAAGCCACGTCACTTTTTATGGAAGGCGTGCTCGTATCAAGTACGAACAATGTTCTTTCATTATTTTCTTTCTGAATAATTTCTAATGACTGCTTTTCATTCAACTGTTTGGCAGGAGCATCCAAAAAATGTACCTTATGTCCATGCTTTTGAGAGTATAATGCAGCATATATCAGCCATAAAGGGTAGTATAAGGCACCGCTTTTCGTAATGGCAGGGCTGCGCGATTCTCTAGAAAATTTACCAAACTCTGCTTTAAAAGGGGGATTAACAAAATAGATGTTCATAACATTCTGATTACTATATTACTTTTTATTTTCTTTCAAATACAATTTCTTTCCATACAACAAAAAAGACAATACCGACGATAAGGATAATACTTTCTTTATACCGACGGCAATCCAAGAAATGAATAAGCTAATAAGAAGAAATAAAAATATGGAGTACAAATTATTTGCATCTGAAAGCGGTAGGACATCTTTTAGGAAAAGCATAAAGGCAAAAGGGCCATTATGGGTCACATAAATAGATAAAGATTCCCGACCGAAACATTGCACCACATCATCTATGCGCTTATTCCATGTAATATGGGTCACAATGTAACCCATACACGATATAGCCAAACATGCCAACACAACTTTCATCGCTTGATTGAATATTGAAGACATATCATAAGTAAACTGAGACAACAATACAATAAATAAAGGCAACAGTGCAGAAAATATTTTCTTATTCGTAAAAAACACATCTAACCACTTATACTTGCCAACCAGCACGCCCGCGAAATAAAAGATAAAATAACTAATGGTCGACCTTAGTCCCTCAGAGAATATCTCAAGCACATGGGGAAAGGTAAAACATTTATATATTAAAACAACAAAGGCACCAAGTATACACAAGATTAAAGTATCCCAAAACATGTTTTGTTTCGGCAATATACGTTCCCCGCCTTTATATAAAACAAACAAAACTGACAAAATAAACAGAGTAGCAAAGAACCACAGCCCCCCTCCCCAATGGTATATGTAGTCATAAACATACATGCCGAAACTTTTATCGATATTCCGCAATAAGAAAAAAGGAATCAGAATTCCCCACGTCAAAAACGGAAGTAACAACGTCCTGCATTTTTTGCCGAGATACAGAACTACATTAAAAAAATTAAACCGTTCCATCCTGAATGTCACGTAAGCCAAATAGCCACTGATAAACATAAATAATGGCATGTGAAAAGAATAAATAAAAGTCCACAAAAAATTATCCCTACCGGCATTATGCTCTATTAAATGTCCTATTACCACTAACAAAATAGTGATCCCTTTGAGCTGGTCTATAAATGAGATACGATTTGCTACTTCCATACTTTTATACCACTACGAACTAATAACCAATAAACCAAATAAAGGCGATAACTTATTTTATAAGAAAGTTTATTAGTACTTTTACTTCCGGCAAAAGACACTGTATTGTCATGTCTTCTATAAAGTTGAAGAACTTTTGGATAATAACCGCATTTAAAATGTAATTGACTGTATAACGCAATCCATAAATCATGTGTCGCCATTTTCTTTGGAAAAGGAAGAGTTGCAAGGAGTACTTTACGCTTAAAAGCCATACAACTACCAAGCCACAAATTTTTTACAAAGTTACCACACACACTTTTATCTAATGGAGATTGCGTTGTATAATATTCCGACTGAAGTACATTTAGCTTAGAGTCAGTCAAAGCACAATTCCCAGTTACAACATCGTAATCTCCATGAAGTAAAAATTGACTTAATTCCTTTATTTTAGTGGGCAACCAAATATCATCTTGATCAGCAAGAAATATTATATCACCATTTGAATGTAAAAGAGCATTTTCAAAATTATGAGTTACACCTTTTGTTAATTCATTTAATACCAATTTTACCCGCGAGTCATTATATTGTTTTATAATTGCACATGTATTATCTGTAGAATGATCATCAGAAATAACTAACTCATCATTTACCGATAATTGATTCAAGATACTATCAATTTGTGCCTTTAAATATTGACCACCATTATAAGTAGCCATACATACAGAAATCATATATTCAATAAGTTTTATCCATTACTTCTTTATAGACATCATAGGTTTGTGCAGCAACATTTGACCATGAAAAATCTTTTATATTCAAATCAAACTTTTTTCGTTCCTGATAAGCTTGTAAAAGTACTTGTTCAATGACAGATATATCCAAGGGATCTACAACATAAGGTGCTTTAGAAAAATAAGTTTTTTTAGGAAGATATTCACTTGTTGAAATAACGATAGGACATCCCTGCGCAGCAGCTTCCATACTAACCAAGCCTGGAGATTCTCTTAGGGAAAGTAATACATGTAAAGCTGCATAGTGATAGAAAGAAGCTATTTCGTCATGCGGAACTTTATTTAAGAAAAATACATTTCCGCGTTTTTGAGCTATTTCATGTAATCTTTTTCCATATTTAGCATCGCTAATTTGCCCAATAAACACAATCGGTATATTTATATGTTCTCGAAGTGCATAAAGCAAATTAAGCTGATTTTTAAGATATTCAATTCTTCCTACTTGCAAAATATAATCTTTTGGCAACTTGTATTTAGAGAAAAATAATTCAGGAGGTAATATTTGAGTATCTTTAAGTTCAACACCATTATAAACAACGCGTATTTTATCTGCTTTTTTTATTCCTGCAAAATCTAAAAGTAGATTTCCTTCTTCAATAGAATTTGGCAATATAAAATGAGAATAATCAATAAACTTTTGTGTATATTTTTTAAATTCTCGTGAAACACCTCTAGGCCTCTTTAAAAAAGCAGTAACATTTTTATAAAGAAAGCGATAAAACAATACGGAAAATTTCCCTATATGTGAAGGATAACCCATAAAATAATGCAAAGGAGGAATAGAATAAGAGTAATCCCAATAAATACATGATGATATAATAGGGATTCCCAACTGATGGGCCTTTTCCACAAAGCCATTAGTTATTTCATAAGTAGCAAAATTAAACACATGTACTATATTAAAATTTACAGTCAACTCATTAGGATGCGTTATAATAGAAATATGTATTCCGTATAAGATTTCCAACCATTCTTTAGTTTTCAACATTTGTATTGCATCACCACCTAATGGATTATCATATGATGGGCGATTACAAAAGGCTACATTAATTTGCATCATAAGGCGAATTTTGTATATTATAAGAACTACGATATGAATAAGAAGGATGACCTCCTATGTACTCAAAATAATTTGTATATGGAATATATCGATAATCATGTGTTACATTTTTGTATACTACAAGCATTCCCCAAAAGAAAAATATCATGAACAATAGCCTTTTATGTAACGACATAGACAATAGTTTTATATCATGGAAAATAATTTCAATCGAAACAATAAAGAAAGGCATGGTATAAAATAGAAATCTCTGAATCATTTTCATTGACATACCAAAAGGGTAAATCATAAAAAACAATATGGCCAAATTAAATATATACCTCCCATAAACAGAACTACTTTCTATCTGCTTACGATTATACAATACAATAATGAAACATATAATTCTATAAATCGTACCTAAATTAACAGACGAGTTCCAGACTTCATCTTGTATAAAATAAGTTCTTACTCGTTCTCCCAAATAACCATCAATTCCCAACAATGGAAATAATATATAATCAGTAATCAGATCTAGTCGATATGCCAAAATATTTGATAAAATAAAAAATAAAATGATGTATCTATTTTTTGCACGAAGGTTAGAAAATAAATATATGATTATTAAGAAATAAGCACTTGAATGCACTTGAGCAAGTAAAATTGTTATAAAAAAGAAAATTATGAATTTCCTTTTTAAAAATAGATTTATCGCCAAAAAAAATCCTCCTGCTGCTAATAAATTCCGAAAAGGACAATCAATGAAAAGATAAAATCCCATGTCTGGAAGAAATAAAAACCAAAATAAAAAAAGATTTTGTTTAAATACTTTTACAAAATAACATAATCAAAAAAAAACTATTGACTTTAACGCAATATGAAAAATCCAAAAATTTATTCCTAATGTATGACATATTGCTTGTAAATAGCTATATCCTATTTCAAATATTTCTTGGTTAACTGTTGACAAAGAAGAATGATTATAAGCAAATTCATAACTACGCCAATCTGTACCACACATGTATCCCGCACACAAGAATATCATTAACCCCACTAAGATAAAGAGTTTTATTTTCTTATCTTTGAAGAATGTTGCGATAAAACATATTAGTACACTACTATAATAAATAAACATATAACTAATATGATAATATGTCACATATTCGTTGACAAGCCTTACCATCCCCGTAAGGATTCACAGCTCTACTCATTTTATCATAATAGGTGCTATCATCCAGCAACGCAGATACCTCATTCACTATTTTTTCATAATTCGTACCTACCAATTTTACCGTACCAGCTTCTAACGCCTCTGGACGTTCCGTGGTATCACGCATCACAAGCACAGGCTTCCCCAGCCCCGGAGCCTCTTCCTGTATTCCACCACTATCAGTCAACACTATTGTAGATTTCTCCATCAAGTAAACAAAAGACAAATATTCCAACGGCTCGATGAAAAACATATTTTTCAATCCCGATAAATCTTCACCAAACACTTCATGTATCGGTTTTCTCACATTCGGATTCAGGTGCATCGGATAAACAAAATCCACATCTAGGTATTTCTCTGATAATGTCTTTATCGCTTGACACATGTTAATGAATCCATCCCCGAAATTCTCCCTTCTATGCCCGGTAATCAAAACTATTTTTTTACCATCATTCAAACGCTCTATATCGTACCCCGCCTTTACCAAGGAACAATTCAACCCAAAATCAAGCGTTTTATCATTTTTAATCTGCTCCACAACCATGTATAAAGCATCTATCACGGTATTTCCTGTCACGGTTATAGATACCTCGCAAACTCCTTCATCTAACAAACTTTGGCGACTTAATGGAGTTGGAGCAAAATGATACGTTGCAATACGTCCCGTGATTTGCCGATTCATCTCTTCCGGCCACGGGCTGTAAATATTATGTGTCCGTAATCCAGCTTCAACATGTCCTACGGGTATCTGTTGATAAAAAGCTGCCAAAGCGGCGGCAGTTGAGGTTGTTGTATCTCCATGCACCAGTACCACATCCGGTTTCGTTTCTTTCAACACGTCACGCATCCCGGTCAAAACCCGTGCTGTCACGTCATACAAATCCTGACCTTGCTTCATGATATTCAAATCATAATCAGGTCTTATTTCAAATATATGAAGCACTTGATCCAACATTTCCCGATGTTGACCGGTCACGCATACGATCGTTTGAAACACTCCCGGGTATTTTTGAAATTCTTTCACCAAAGGAGCCATCTTTATAGCTTCAGGACGAGTCCCGAAAACTAACATTACTTTTTTCACGCTTATCTTTTATAGATTCCACAAAAATCAAGAATTACTTTCTTGTTTGTCCAAGGTAATTCCCGGAACACATCATGAGCCACTAACATCACTACAATATCTGCCTGCTCGTAAGCTTCTTTATAATTCGTTAATTTAAATACCTTATGCTCATATACATTTGGCTCAACCACAAGTATATCCGCATTACTACACCCCTGCATCACTTTCGTCGTGATATATTTAGCCGGAGATTCACGTAAATCATCAATATTAGGTTTAAAAGCTAACCCCATCATGGCTATAACAGGCGTGCGATGATGTTTTAGTTGAAATTTAAGCATCTCATTCTGCACTTTTTCAGCACACCAAAAAGCCTTATAATTATTAATTTCCCGAGCATCAGCAATAATTTTCGACTCTCTCGGAAAATCTGCCGTAATAAAATAAGGATCAACAGCTATACAATGTCCCCCAACACCACAACCGGGTTGAAGAATATTCACTCGGGGATGTTTGTTAGCCAAATTAATCAATTCCCACACATTAATCCCGGCTTTGTCACAGATCAAAGATAACTCGTTCGCAAACGCAATCTGCACGTCTCGCGAAGAGTTTTCCGTCAATTTACACATTTCAGCCGTACGAGCATTGGTCCTATGTAAGATCCCTTGAACAAATTGTGAATAAAACTCGATAGCCTTATTCGTTGACGCTTCATCAATTCCCCCGATCACACGATCATTATGCACTAATTCATAAATCACGTTCCCCGGTAATACTCGTTCTGGACAATAAGCTATATATATTTTATCTTTCAATTCCGGTCGTTCTCCATAAATCAAATCCCGCATTTTCTCCGTCGTGCCTATGGGAGAAGTGGATTCTATAACATACAAGTCTCCTGCTTTTAATAAGGATAACACGGAACGTGTTGCCGCTTCCACGTAAGAAATATCAGGTTCGTGATTTCCTTTAAAAGGAGTTGGAACTACCATAAAATAAGCCTCACAAACTTCCGGTTTTAAGGAAGCTTTCAAGCGCCCATTTTTTACCACCTCTTGCAAATATCCTTCCATTCCCGGTTCCACAATATGCAATTTCCCCCGGTTTGTCAACTCCACCACACCCGGATTTATATCAACCCCAGTAACTTCTATACCATGTTTTGCGGCAATAATTGCCGTGGGCAGACCGATATAGCCTAACCCCATAAAACAAGCTTTCATAAATTATTTTTAGATTAATGAATATTCCTTTAACGCTAAATTGTCAAAGCATAATGTT
>OHAT01003262.1_pt1 | contig 10935 bp, 9 predicted proteins | sample 1577141 | NCBI WGS metagenome assembly OHAT01 (sample SAMEA3541578, study PRJEB24748) | human gut metagenome | biome: human gut; feature: human-associated habitat; material: faeces | place: China | collected 2012
GGCTTGGCTGTGGCCTCGGTGTTTGAAGCAGCTTCCTTCCCCTGCTCTGCCTCCTTCGGCAGTTCAAACGGGACAACGTCGTCCGGCTGAATCTCGATGCGGCTGCTGCCGGGTTCGAGCACGCGCGTGCCGTTCGGGACGGTGATCTTGCTGGTCGTGCCGCGCACGGGCTCCTTTGTCTCGCGCGGGTTGCCGTTGGCCGGCTCATACCACTCGTTGGCGCCGTGCATGAGAACAGGGGTTCCGTCCTCGGCCAGGTTCCAGATCAGGGCCATGGCCTGCTCCGGCGTGTTGACGCAGCCGTGGGAGCCGCCGTAGACATAGAAGCTTGCGCCGAAGTTCGACCGCCACGATGCGTCGTGCAGGCCGATGATGTCGCCGACCACGCTGACCCAGTATTTGACGAAGACGAGATAATCGTCACCCTTGAGCCAGACGTCGTGCTCCTTGCCGTGCGTCTCGTACAGGCCGGTCGGGGTCTGGTGGCCGTTGAGCGCGCCGGTCACGATATTGGTGTTGACGACCAGACGGCCGTCCTTGATAAAGGTCATCTGCTGGTTGTCGAAGTCGACCTCGATATAGCTGTCGCCCAGCGAGAAGGGCTTGCCGTCCTTGTCATAGCAGACGGCCTCGGCAGATACGGAGCCGGGCTGCATCGTCAGCAGCTGCGTGCGGATCTGCTCCGTCAGGCTCTGCACGTCGATCCGATAGTCGCAGGTGATAAACCTGATCTCCGTCAGGCTCTTGACCCACGAATCGAACAGGAACGGCGCGTCCTGCTTGCTGTAGCCCTCGGCCAGCTTGGAAACCTTTTCGCTCAGAACCTTTTCGTCAACCGTGACTGTTCCGTCCGGGTCCAGGTCTACGATGGAAGCCAGATCATGGCTTGTGAGCGTTTCCTCGCCGTGCGGCAGATACTGCGCGGTATCTGCGTTGAATGTCACCTTGATTTCAAGCTCTGCCAGCGCCTTGCGGAACAGGCTGTCCGGCGTGTCTCGCAGCGTCGCAGTCGTAATCTCGGGCTGCTTGTAGCAGTCAACCGAGGTCAGTTCAAACGCCGTGTCCTGCGGCCCGTCCGCCGTAACACCGAGCACGGAGACCGCCGCGCGCAGCCCGTCCAGAACAGTTTGCTCGTTCAGTTCGGTTCCGGGAACCTCGGCATGAACCGTGTAAACACCGTCTTCCAGCGTGGTGTAGGCGTTCTCCGCTGCCGTGCGCTTCATGTTCCGCAGGTCGGCCAAAACTGCTGCCGCGTCAAATTGCTCCATGCTGACGGTGCAGGGATAAGGCGCGGGATGGGCGGTTTTTGCCCAGTTCAGCTTTTCGCGGATGCCGAGCGCAGCAAACTGCTCGTCCGTCATGCGATCCGTTTCCTGAAACTGCGCCGCGACTTTGTTCATCAGATCGTCGCGCAGACCGAGTTTCTGTAAATCATACTCGCTGACCGGCGAACCGTCCTCCGTTACCGTAAGCGTGACATTGTCAACGGCGGCAGTCATGGACGCATACTGTGCGTAAACAGTGCTGTGCGCCTGCTCCGCCTCCGCTGCTTTGGTCGAAAGCCAGTACCAACCGCCTGCGGCAGCCGCCGCAAGCACGACGATCACAATTAAAATCACCCAAAGGGCGCGATGCTTTTTCATGCTTTTCCTCCGCTCCAGCGCGGCGTTTTGTCCCGCGCGTTCTCTTCTGCTGAAATTATAACAGATTCCGCCATAAATTCAACACGTTTCGCGCACGATTCCAGATTTTTCTTTGCGCTGCGCGTCCCGGCGCGGTATAATAAAGAAACTATCGCGATCGGAGGGCTTGTTATGCTTGATCTGCTCTGTCCCGTGTGCGGCGGGAGGCTTGCGCGGGAGAAAACCGTCTGGCGCTGCGAAAGCCGCCACAGCTTTGACGTTGCGCGCAGCGGCTATGTCAATCTCCTGCCGCCCTCGGCGTCCGGAAAACGCCATGGCGACGACAAGCGCATGGTCGCGGCGCGCACGGCGTTTTTATCGTGCGGCTATTATGACCATCTGATCGGAGCCGTGGCCGGGAGCTGCGCACAGCTGACCGGGCCGGACGCCTGCGTGCTCGACGCGGGCTGCGGCGAGGGGACGTATACGCGCGCGATCTATGACGCGCTTGCGGCAAAGGGCGGCTGCCCGCAGCTGCTCGGCGCGGATATTTCCGCAGAGGCCGTCAGGCGGGCGGCACGGCAGGTGCCGGAGGGGATCTTCTGCGCGGCGAGCACCGCGCATCTTCCGCTGGCGGCGGAAAGCCTCGATCTGATCGTCAATATTTTTTCGCCGCTCATGGCGGAGGAGTTCCTGCGGGTCCTGAAGCCCGGCGGATATCTGCTGCGTGTTGTGCCGATGGAACGGCACCTGTTCGAGCTGAAGGCCGCCGTCTATGACCGGCCATACGAAAATCCGCCCGCCGAGCCTGCGGTCGAGGGCTTCCGCCTGCTGCGGACGCAGACGCTCCGAAAGACCATCACGCTTTCGTCAAACGAGGATGTGCAGGCGCTGTTTCTCATGACGCCCTATTATTACAAGACCGGCGCGGAGGACCAGCAAAAGCTTGCCGCCGTGCCCTCGCTTCGCGTCACGACGGAATTCCTGATAGCCGTCTGTCAAAAACCGTGATACGAAAAGCGGCATTCCCGGCTCAGGGAATGCCGCTTTGATTTTTTACAGCGTTCCGATGTACGCAAGCAGGGCGGGCAGAAGCTCGTCATAGGGGAGCTTTTTAAGCTGCTTGCCCTTGACGAACAGAATGCCGCAGCCGTCTCCGCCGGCGATGCCGACGTCGGCCTCCCGCGCTTCGCCCGGGCCGTTGACCACGCAGCCCATGACGGCGACCGTGATGGGCTTTTGGCAGTCGGACAGCGCCTGCTCGACCTCGTTTGCCAGTCGGATGAGATCAATGCGCGTCCGTCCGCAGGTGGGGCAGGCGATGATGTTGACACCGTCCCTGCGCAGCCCGGCGGCCTTCAGAATGTCCTTCGCCGTCAGCACCTCCTGCACCGGGTCGGCGGTCAGCGATACGCGCATCGTATCGCCGATGCCCTGACACAGAAGGGCGCCGATGCCCATGGCGGACTTGATGGTGCCCATGCGCTCGGTGCCCGTTTCGGTCACGCCGACGTGCAGCGGATAGTCCGAACGCTCGGAAAACAGCCGGTACGCCTCGATCATCAGCGGGACGGAGCTGGATTTCATCGACACGCAGATATCATGGAAATCATACTTTTCCAGCAGCACAATATGTCCGAACGCGCTTTCTACCAGCGCCTCCGGCGTGGGATGACCGTATTTTTCCAGCAGACGCGGCTCCAGACTGCCGCCGTTCACGCCGATACGGATGGGGATGCTCCGCGCGCCGCAGACCTCGACCACGGCCCGCACCCGGTCTTCCCCGCCGATGTTGCCGGGGTTGATGCGGATCTTGGCCGCGCCGTTTTCCGCCGCGCGGATGGCAAGGCGGTAGTCAAAGTGGATATCCGCCACCAGCGGCAGCGGGGACGCGGCGCAGATGGCTCCGAAGGCCTCCGCGGCCTCCATGTCCGGAACGGCCAGCCGCGCGATCTCACACCCGGCGGCAGCCAGCGCGCGGATCTGCGCAAGGCAGCCGTCCACGTCGGTCGTTCTCGTGTTCAGCATCGACTGGATGGATACCGGCGCGCCTCCGCCGACCGGAACGCCGCCGACCATAATTTTTCTTGTGAGTTTTCGCTCCATTTTTATCGCACCAGCTTCCAGATATCCTTAAATGTGATAAACGCCATGAAGCCCAGCAGCAGGATCATGCCCGCCGCATGGATATAGCCTTCAAATTTCGAGGGGATCTTTTTCTTCGTAATAGCCGTAAACACCGTGTTCACCAGCAGCAAAAACGCGCGTCCGCCGTCGAGCGCAGGAAGCGGCAGCATATTCATAACGGCCAGATTGATCGCGATGAACGCGCCAAGGTAGAGAACGTTCAGAATGCCGTCTGCCGTCGTCGCGGCGCTCTGTCCCGTCTGCGCGATGGCCGACACAACGCCGACCGGCCCGGACATATCATTGACCGACACAAGCCCCGACACCAGATCGCCGAGGCTCATCCACACGAGCCGCGCAAAATCCAGCGCGGTATACCATGTGTTTTTGAGCACCGTCCCGACGGTCTTTTCCTCATAGCCAAAGTACAGGCCGTATTTATACTGCTGCTCGCCGTCGACTTCATAGAGCTGCTGCTTCATTTCAAAGTCGTCCAGCTTGATGAGTTTCCCGTCCCGCTTGACAATGAGATCGAATGTTCCCGTCTTGTTCCGGGCCAGAAGCGTGCCGACGTCGGAGTAGATATACACGCGCCGTCCGTCGATCTTATAAAGCTCGTCGCCGACCTGAAGTCCCTGAGAAGATTCCAGCGGGCAGCCGTCAAAAAAACCGGAGATTTTCGCCGTCGAGAAGCCCGAGACGCAGGAATAGATCATAGCCAGCACGACAAGACCCGTCAGGAAGTTCATAAACGAGCCTGCTGCCAGAATGATCAGCCGCTTCCACCAGACCTTGGACGTGAACGCTCTGGGGTTGTCGGATTCTTCATCCTCGCCCTCCATCGCGCAGTAGCCGCCCACGGGGATGCAGCGCAGAGAATAGAGCGTCTCGCCCTTCTGCTTTTTGAGGATTGCCGGGCCCATGCAGATGGAAAATTCGTTCACCTGCACGTCCAGCGCCTTGGCCGTCAGAAAATGGCCCAGCTCGTGGATGAAGATCAGAAAGCCAAAAATGAGGATTGCAAAGAGAATATACATGAAATCACCTTTATTTCAAAAACCGCTCCCGGGTATGGATGCGGGCGAGGCGGTCGGCCTCAAAAATATCGGCAAGCGACGGCTCCTGCACGACCGGCAGGCGCAGCGCGGCCTCGACCGCGTCCGCAATGTTGTAAAAGCCGATCTTATCCTGCAAAAACAGGCCGACGGCCTCTTCGTTGGCCGCGTTCAGGGCTGTGCAGGCCGTGCCGCCGGTCTGCGCTGCCTGCTGTGCAAGCGCGAAGCACGGAAACGCCGTCTCATCGATCGCGTCAAACGTCAGCGGCCCGCAGGTCAAAAGATCGAGCGCCGGGGCCGGATTGTGCGCCCGGTTCGGATACGTCATGGCAAGGCCGATGGGGATGCGCATATCGGGCACGCCCAGCTGCGCCAGCACGGCTCCGTCGACAAACTCCACAAGCGAATGCACAACCGACTGCCGGTGGATGACGGCTTCGACCTTTGAAAGCGGCAGCTCATACAGCCGCATGGCCTCGATGATCTCCAGCCCCTTGTTCATGAGCGTTGCACAGTCGACTGTGATCTTCGCGCCCATTTTCCAGTTCGGATGGCGCAGCGCGTCTGATTTGGTCATACAGACCAACTCTTCCCGCGTCTTTCCGAAGAACGGCCCGCCGGAGCAGGTTAAAATCAGGCGTTTGACCTCGGCTCTGTCCCGGCAGCCCATGAGGCACTGGAAAATGGCCGAATGCTCGGAATCGACGGGAATAATTTCAGCGCCGGATTCCCGTGCGGCAGCCTGCATGATCTGCCCTGCGCAGACCATCGTCTCTTTATTGGCAAGGGCGATGCGCTTTTTTGCGTGGATCGCCGTCAGCGTGGGCCGCAGCGCGGCAAAGCCGCACACGGCCACAACGACCGTATCGGCCTCCTGCAGAGCCGCCGCTTCGCACAGCGCCTCCGCGCCCGCGAGCACCCTTATATTCATATCCGCCAGACGGACTTTTAATTCCTCCGCGGCGGCTTCGTCCGTCAGAACGGCGAGCTTTGGCCGGTATTTGCGGCACTGCGCCTCCATGAGATCAACATTGCGCTCCGCCGTCAGCGCGGCGACGCGCAGTCCCAGCTCATCCGCGACGGACAGCGTCTGCCGCCCGATGGAGCCCGTGGAGCCTAAAATCGTGATCGTCTTCGTCATACCAGCTTCTCCAGCAAAAACAGCATCGCGTACACGACGGGCGCAAGGAACAGCGTCGAATCGAACCGGTCAAGCACGCCGCCGTGGGTCAGGAAAATGTGGCTGTAGTCCTTGATCCCGGCCTCGCGCTTGATGAGGCTCATGGACAGATCGCCCAGCTGGCCGAAGAGATTGGCGACAATGCCGGTTACGGACAGATACCACAGCGGCAGCTCCATCTGCCAGATCCATTTGGAGACAAGCCCCAGCAGCACCATGCCGAGCGCACTGCCCACCGGTCCGGCGAGAAAGCCCGCCCACGTCTTGTTCGGGCTCACGTGCGGGGCGAATTTCTTATGGCCGAAGGCCATACCGCCGAGCATGGAAAAGCTGTCGCCAATAAACGCGATGACAAACGGCATGAGCACGAACGCAGGGGAGACATTGCGCAGCAGGCCGATGCAGCTGTACATCGCCGGGAACAGGAAGCCTGCCACGATGCAGACCGCCACGTCCGCAAACGGAATGGCAGTTTCCTTCCCATGCGTGCTGACCGCCATGTAAAACAGGAACATCACATAGAAAAACGCGTAGATGAGCGTCGCCGTGATCGCCGTTCCGAACACGATGGCCAGAACAACGAGCGCCGCGCATAAAACCGTCGGCACATAGAGAAGCTTTGGCTGCCTGCACGCCGTATGCAGCAGCTCCCACGCGGCTGCGCCCGCGATGGCCGCCGTCAGGATTGCCGTTGCGATAGGCGGCAGGAGCACGAGAACTACAATGAGAAGCGGCACGCCGACGGCGGCGACGAGAAGTCTTTGTTTCATTTGCGGCCTCCAAACCGGCGCTCGCGCTTCTGATATGATGCGATTGCCTTGTCGAGTTCAGTTTCGTCAAAATCGGGCCAGAGCACATCCGTGAAATAATACTCGGCATACGCCGACTGCCAGAGCAGGAAGTTCGACGTGCGCAGCTCGCCCGAGGGCCGGATGATCAGCTCCGGGTCGGGGATGCCGTCGGTGTAGAGATAGTGCGCGAAATCCGCCTCTGTTAATTCCTCAGGCTTTTTTACGCCATGCACGCAGTCGGCGGCAAAGCGCCGCGCGGCGTGGACGAGCTCGTCACGTCCGCCGTAGTTGATGCAGACGTTGGCCTGAAAGCCCTGATAGTGCGTGGAAATTTCGTCCGTGCGCTCAATGAGCGCGCGCAGCTCCGGGCTGATGGGGCCAAGCTCACCGAGAATTTTCAGGCGGATATGGTCGCGCTCCATCTCATCGATGGCCTCGTGCAGATATTTTTCAAACAGGGCCATGATGGCCTGCACCTCGTCCGCCGAGCGCTTCCAGTTTTCCGTGGAGAACGCGTAGACCGTCAGGTATTCAACACCGAGGTTCTTGCAGTAGGTCGCGATGCGGCGGAACGTCTCCGCACCTGCCGCGTGGCCCATTTTGCGCGGCAGCCCGCGCTTTTTTGCCCAGCGTCCGTTGCCGTCCATGATGATGGCGATATGCCGCGGGAGCGTGTTGTTGTATTCCATATAAAAAGCCTTTCACGACAAAAGCCGCCGTCCGGCGGCTTTTGAGAGGTTCTGGGGAGATTGCATTTAATTGAATGCGAACAGGGGCCGGCCGTACCAAAGCCTCCTCTTGCCGCGCCCCGCGCGGTAAGGGGAGGTGGTATTCCCGAAGAAAATGACGGAGGGGATTCGCCGCAAATTTCTGTAAAACCAGTGCAGTTTGCATGGGCGGACAGAGGCGTCCGCCCCTACAGAGGGTACGCGTTGGAAACACGCACTCAGATCTCCATCAGTTCCTTTTCCTTCTTGGCGCACATCTCGTCGATCTTCTTGACGTGCTTGTCGGTGAGATCCTGAATGTCCTTTTCGGCCTTCTTCTGGTCGTCCTCGGTCAGCTCGCCCTTCTTCTGGGCCTTCTTGACGTAGTCGACTGCGTCGCGGCGGATGTTGCGGACGGCGACCTTGGAATCCTCGGCGTATTTGCGGACCTGCTTCGTGAGATCCTTGCGGCGCTCCTCGGTCAGCTGCGGGAAGACGAGGCGGATAACGCGGCCGTCATTCTGCGGGTTGATGCCGAGATCCGAGGTCTGGATGGCCTTTTCAATCGCCTTGAGCAGCGACCCGTCCCACGGCTGGATGACGAGCGTGCGGGGGTCGGGGGAAGAGACGGTGCCGACCTGGTTGATGGGGCTCGGCTGGCCGTAATACTCGACCGTGATGCGGTCGAGCACCTGCGCGTTGGCGCGGCCTGCGCGCACAGCGGCAAAGTCGGACGCGAGAACGTCGAGCGTTTTTTCCATTTTGCGCTGGAATTCCTTGAGATCTGCCATGTTATAGTTCCTCCTTTACAATCGTGCCGATCGGCTCACCCATCACGACGCGCAGAATGTTCTGCGGATCCTTGAGGGCAAAGACCTGAACGGGAATATGGTTATCCATGGAAAGCGAAGTCGCCGTCGTGTCCATGACGGCCAGATGGCGGGCCAGCACCTCGTCGTAGGTGATGGCGTCGTATTTGACGGCGCTGGGATCCTTGGCGGGGTCGGCGGAGTAAACGCCGTCGATATTCTTTGCCAGCAGGATTGCGTCGGCGTTAATTTCCGCCGCGCGCAGCACCGCGCCGGTGTCCGTTGAGAAGAACGGGTTGCCCGTGCCGCAGCCGAAGATCACGACGCGGCCCTTTTCCAGATGCCGGATGGCCTTGGAGCGGATATAGGGCTCCGCGATCTGATTCATGGCGATGGCGGTCTGCACGCGCACCTCCACGCCGCGCTGCTCCAGGCAGTCGGCCACGGCCAGCGCGTTGATGACGGTCGCAAGCATCCCCATGTGGTCTGCACGCGTGCGCTCCATCTTGCCGCCGCCGTCTTTGACGCCGCGCCAGAAGTTGCCGCCGCCGACCACGACGCCGACCTGTACGCCTGCTTCGACGCACTGCCGGATCACGTCGCACACTCCGCCGATGACCGCGAAGTCCAGTCCCCGGTGCGCGTCGCCCGCGAGGGCTTCGCCGCTGATCTTGAGTAACACTCGTTTATATTTCGGTTCACGCATAGTCAGTGATCTCTCCTTTTCGATTCGCGTCTATTTTATAATAGATTCGGCGAGTTGAAAAGAGGAAAATGCAAATTTCCCGCATTGTTTTCACTTTTTTCACATTCTGGAAGCCTCCGCGCATTTTTGCATTGCGTTATGGACGGCAATCGGCTATAATGTATAAATTACAGGACATTTCATCCGGGAGGATTTTTACTATGGAAGAAGAAAGAAAGCCGTTGGAGAACCGAAATTTCATCGACGCGTTCATTGAAGAGGACCTTGCCCCCGGCGGGCGGTTTGAGGGAAAGCGCGTGCACACCCGCTTCCCGCCGGAGCCGAACGGGTACCTGCACATCGGCCACTGCAAGGCGCTGACGATCGATTTCGGCACGGCGGAAAAGTTCGGCGGCCTGTGCAACCTGCGCATGGACGACACCAACCCGACGAAGGAGGACACCGAGTACGTCGACGCGATCCAGCAGGACATTCACTGGCTGGGCTTCGACTGGGGCGACCGCTTCTTCTACGGCTCGGATTACTTTGAAAAGGACTACGAGTTTGCCGTCGAACTGATCAAGAAGGGCCTTGCCTACGTCTGCGACCTGACGCCCGAGCAGTTCCGCGAGTTCCGCGGCGATATCGGCAAGCCCGCCGTAAGCCCGTACCGCGACCGCTCCGTCGAGGAAAACCTCGACCTGTTCGAGCGCATGAAAAACGGCGAGTTCCCCGAGGGCAGCCGCACGCTGCGCGCAAAAATCGATCTTGCCTCCGGCAACTTCAATATGCGCGACCCGGTCATTTACCGCATCCGCTATATGCACCATCACCGGCAGGGCGACAAGTGGTGCATCTATCCGATGTATGACTTTGCCCACCCCATTCAGGACGCGCTGGAGGGCATCACGCACTCTCTGTGCTCGTTGGAATTCGAGGCGCACCGCCCGCTGTACGACTGGGTGGTAAACAATGTCTCCGTTCCCGCCAAGCCCCGGCAGATCGAGTTTGCCCGTCTCGGCATCGACCACACCGTCATGTCCAAGCGCAAGCTGCGCCAGCTGGTCGAGCAGAATTATGTCTCCGGCTGGGACGATCCGCGTATGCCGACGCTCTGCGGTCTGAGAAGAAGAGGCTACACCAGCCATTCCATCCGCGATTTCTGTGAGCGCATCGGCGTGGCGAAGTCCGCCAACACCGTGGAATACGCCCTTCTGGAGCACTGCCTGCGCGAAGATCTCAACGACACGGCAGAGCGCACCATGGCCGTTTTGCGCCCGGTGAAGCTCGTCATCACGAATTATCCGGAGGGCCAGTCGGAAACCTTTGAGGTCGAAAACAACCCCGTCCATCCCGAACAGGGCACGCACACCGTCATGTTCTCCCGCGAGGTCTGGATCGAGGCGGACGATTTCCTCCCCGAACCCATCCCCAAGTACAAGCGCCTGTACCCCAACGGCCCGGAGTGCCGTCTGAAGGGCGCGTATCTCATCATCTGCACCGGCTGCAAGCAGGCCGCCGACGGCAGCATTGAGGAAATTTACGCGACGTATGACCCCGATTCCCGCGGCGGCGACCCAGCCGACGGCCGCAAGGTCAAGGGCGCGACGATCCACTGGGTCGACTGCCAGACTGCCGTTGACGCGGAGGTCCGTCTGTACGAAAACCTTTTCTCCGACGCCCAGCCCGACGGCTCGGACAAGAACTTCCTCGACTGCCTGAACCCGGATTCCCTGACGGTCCTGACCGGCTGCAAGGTCGAATCCGCGCTCGTCGAAGAGGCAAAGAAGTACGACGCCGAGGGCGAAGGCCGCACGGCAAAGACCGCGCCGGGCTTCCAGTTCATGCGCGTAGGCTATTTCTGCATGGACTCCCGCGACTGCCGCGCGGACCATCTGGTCTTCAACCGCAGCGTCCTGCTGAAAGACAGCTTCAAGCCGGGGAAATAAAGGAACCGCG
>OHAT01003266.1_pt1 | contig 10921 bp, 6 predicted proteins | sample 1577141 | NCBI WGS metagenome assembly OHAT01 (sample SAMEA3541578, study PRJEB24748) | human gut metagenome | biome: human gut; feature: human-associated habitat; material: faeces | place: China | collected 2012
CCTCGCGACCATGTGGGGCATCCGCATCACCGCGGCGGCCCTGCTCGCCCCGCGCGTAGGGCTCGCGGGCGTGTGGCTCGCCATGTGCGTGGAGCTCTGTTTCAGAGGAATCCTGTTCACCACAAGGCTTAAACGGGAAAGATGGATGCGGGTGTTTGAAGAAAAATAAAATATGATGTTTTATAATTGCAAGGTATGATTAAACTTGCAATAAAGCATCATTATATTAGGGAGGGAAATATGCCAGTATTTGATTTCAGCGGAAGTGACAACAAGAATAAGAACATAGTTACATATGAGACGTTCCAGTCTTCGGAGTCTGCAGCAACAGCGGAGAAGCCGATCATGATCCTTGAGAACACGGCCAGAAAGTGGGCGCATCACTCCAGCGGAAAGTTCACCAATCCGATCAAAAGGACAGCATTTGAATTTGACGAGGTGGACGGAGTTCAGTCCGCCGACATATTGAAGATAGATGCGAGGTTTGTAAGTCTTCTCAAATGGCTCGGCGAAAATCACATCAATGTCCGTCTGTCAGGAGAGAACAGACCGGAAGGCTATGCAGTGTACAAGATAAGGGAGACCGAGTTCGGCGGCGGAGCAAAGCTGTCGGCAAATGACGGATTCCTTCAGTTCATGATAGAGAGACTTCTTGCCAGCGATGCCCCTTCGGAGGAAGAGAAATCCGAGGAGGAAGAAGAGGAGGAGGCACTTGGCGATGACATGAAGCTCACGAGCATGCAGAGCATCATTGACTTCATGCACTGCGCCGGAAGAACACTTCCTGACAATATAAGGCTGTGGGCCAGAAGAAATCTTGCGGTTGCGAGATCCAGCGAGGTATCACCGGAGGAGAGACGCCACGCCCAGAGAGCACTTTCCATGGCGATGAACATCAGATGGAAGAGCAATTACTTTGAGGCGATAGATCCGGAAGAGGCCAGAAGGATACTGGACGAGGAACTCTACGGAATGGAGAAGGTAAAGCAGAGGATCATCGAGACAATCATCCAGATCAACCGTACACATACACTTCCTGCATACGGACTTCTGCTCTGCGGACCTGCCGGAACAGGAAAGTCACAGATAGCCTACGCAGTTGCGAGAATACTGAGACTTCCATGGACGACCCTTGACATGAGTTCGATCAATGACCCGGAGCAGCTGACAGGAAGCTCAAGAGTATATTCAAATGCCAAGCCGGGAATCATCATGGAAGCATTTTCACAGGCGGGCGAGTCCAATCTTGTATTCATCATCAATGAGCTGGACAAGGCAAACTCTGGCAAGGGCAACGGCAATCCTGCGGATGTACTGCTGACACTGCTGGACAACCTGGGATTTACCGACAACTACATGGAGTGCATGATCCCGACAAACGGTGTATACCCTATAGCAACGGCAAATGACAAGGAGAACATCAGCAAGCCTATCATGTCGAGATTTGCTGTCATAGATATACCGGACTACACCCCGGATGAGAAGAAGGAGATATTCAACAAATTCGTCCTGCCTAAAGTCCTCAAGCGCATCGGACTTGAGGGAAGCGAGTGCATCATACTTCCAGATGGTGTGGATGCGGTCATAAAGAAGTGCGACGGCGTGACCGGAATCAGAGATATAGAGCAGGCTGCAGAGCACATAGTTGCACATGCGCTTTACCAGATCGAGGTAAATCACGTTCAGAGCGTGACATTTGACGGAGCTATGATAGAGGAGCTTTTGAGCTGATTATCGTCATATTACACAATTTACATTACGGAAAGTATTATGGTATACTCTTCTTATGAAACAAGTTTCATGGACTGCAGTCTGAAATTCATAAGGAGAGTATATTTATATATGGCAAGTATAAGAGACGTTGCGAAGGAGGCGGGGGTCGCCATCTGCACGGTGTCAAGACTTATCAACGGCACGGCAAAAGTTGAACCCGAGACTCAGAAGAAGATAGAAGATGCGATGAAGAAACTGGATTATGTTCCAAATGAGCTTGCGCGAGGCATGTTCAAGGGCAGATCAAACTCCATTGCGATGTTGGTTCCAAATATCCAGCACCCATGGTTCTCATCACTGGCATCGGAGATAGAAAAGATACTTTATGAGAAGAAATACAAGTTTATGCTTTTTTCCACATCCGATGACAAGCAGAGGGAGAAGGAGTGTTTCAAGCTGTTAAAGTCCAACATCGTGGATGGGATCATATGCGGAACGTCGGCATGTACGGCGAAGGAATACCAGAAGATAGATAAGCCGATGGTCATGCTGGATTATAAGGTTGGCAGCAAATTTCCTGTCGTAGTGTCGGATCACAAGATGGGCGGACAACTTGCTGCCCAGGAATTTATAAACAGTGGATGCAAATATGTCATCCACATATCAGGAATCAAGGTAGATAAGAATATCATGTCATTTGAGTGTCATGAGGAACTAGATAGAGTCCTTGCCGAGAATGGGATAAAATCCAGACGAGTTCCAATACAGTGGAACGACTTTGATTTTCATGGATATTTTGAGATGGCAAAATGCATACTGGAGGAGTATCCTGACGTGGACGGAATATTTGCCGCAGACATGCCGGCGATAGCATTCCTAAAGGCGGCACTTGCCATAGGCAAAAAGATTCCTGATGATCTGGCGATCGTGGCATACGACGGAACGTACATAACCAACGCCAGTACGACAAGGCTCACATCGATACATCAGCCGTACAAGGAGATCGCCCAGGAGGCAGTACGCCAGCTTATGGAGATGATCGACGGACCGGAGGAGGAAGATGATGCCGAAGGACAGGTTGAAAGTGCAACCGCAGATCAGATCGACAGCGCAAAAGAGAGAAACACACATATAGACGGAAATCTTATACTACTTCCGGTGAGCGTAGAAAAAGGTGATACAACTTTATAGTATGATTACGAAAAGAAGTTCATGAAGAGAAAATGAGGTGCCACTCAAAAATCATGAACTTCTTTTTTGTGTGAGTACAAAACATAGGAAACTTACTAAGAGCACAAAATACAAAAATCTATAAATCCCCTATTGACGAAACATGTTTCATGTGATAATCTTAATGCAAATGAAACATGTTTCATTCAAGCGCTTATGAAATATGTTTTATCGGGACAATATAAATGATAGCAAGAATTAACAAGAGGGAAAATTCAAAGCAAGAAAAGGAGAAAAGGTTATGAGAGCAAAGAAATTAGTAGCATGTGCGCTTTCAGCAGCTATGATGCTGGGACTTTCATCTATGACAGGATGTGGTTCAGCAAAGAAGGATTACGATCTGTATATTTACAACACAAAGTCTGAGATCGCAGACAGTATCCAGGATCTGTGCAAGGATTATGAGACAGAGACAGGAGTTAAGGTTAAGGTTTACACATGTGGTACACAGGAGACCATGGAGACACTCAGATCTGAGATGAATTCCAAGAACTATCCTACACTGTACGCGATAAACCAGGCACAGTTCACAGAGTGGAATGAGGGCGGATTTGTACTTCCATCAACATCAGTAAATAATGAAGAGTTAAAGTCAATCTACGATTCAATCCCAGATAGCATGCAGCTCGCAGATGAGAGCGGAGCAAGCTGCGGAATCCCTTACAACGTAGAGGGTTACGGACTTATCGCAGATACGCAGATGATATGTGATGTATTTGGACTTGACAGCGCAGACGCATTTGTCGCTGATTACAGAAGTGCCAATTATGAAGAGTTTACAGGCATGATCAAGGCAATCGATGATTACATAAACGGCAAGGGTGGCGAGAAGGTTACACTTTCAGGCAATGCATACACCACGGCAAAGGACAAGACAGCCACAACAGAGAACATGAACGGAGTGTTTGCAATCGCAGGCGCAGAGAAGTGGACATATGCAAACCACTATACAAACTACGCACTGAATGCAGTGTTCCCTAACTACAATGCAACGGCAGCAGCTACAAAGGAAGATGTTGATAAGCTTGAGGAGCCACTTGTAAAGATGGTTCAGGAGCTCGATATGCTTTCAAGCTACACAGCAGGACCAAGCGGCAAGGTAGAGCGTGGATCAGAGTACATCAACTCAACAGTGACAGGATATGATCAGGCAGTTCAGACATTTGCCGAGGGTAAGGCAATGTTCATCAAGCAGGGTAACTGGGTATACGGAACCATCGCAGGTGTGGATGCAGACAAGGCATCAAGACTCACAATGCTCCCAATGAAGGTCAACCTTGAGCAGAGTGACATCTCAGCTGAGGGCGTTACAGTTGACAAGATGAACAGTTCAATCCCTGAGTTCGTTTCACAGTATTACGTTATCAACAAGAAGGATTCCGAAGAGGAGCAGAAAGCCGCTGAGGACTTCCTTGTATGGCTCTACACATCAGATACAGGAAAAGATTACATCACCAACAAATTTGCATTTGTCCCATTCAACGCAGACGAGAGCGAGAAGCTTGAGAATCCTCTCAGCAATTCACTTGTATACTATATGAGCAATGACCTTGTAATGGGCAATGACTTCGATGCATTCCCTGAGTCATGGGGACTCAATACCATCGGTGCAACTATTCAGGAGCAGTTGTTTACAAATCCTGATCAGTGGGATGAGAACACTATAAGAACAGGTGTGGAAGATGCACTGACAAAGTGGAAGGACAGTATCAAGTAGTAGTAGTTTAAGATATGTCAGATTCCCGATGGGAATCTGACAGGCAGCACCAGCCTTGACCGAGGAGATGCCCATGTGGCGAAGCCACATCTTAAAATGGCATCGACGACCTATCGCATTGCGAAGCAATGCGATCATACAACGAAGGCAAATTTTGTATGGCTGGTGTTCAATGTAGGAAAGGAAAAACTATGAAAAGATTTTACAAAAGAAAATTCTGGTTTATGGTTCTGCCTTCTATAGTGTTGTTTCTGCTGGTTATCATAGTTCCTTTTATAGAGGGTGTGATCTACTCCTTCACTGAGTGGAGAGGTTCATACTTCGTAGGTGGGGAGCACTGGTGGAACGCACTGGTGGGACTTAAGAATTATACAAGCATATTCAAGTCAAAGGATTTCCTTCAGTCACTTGGATACACGGCCATATATGCTGTACTTGCAGTAATAGCACAGAATGTTGTCAGTCTTCTTCTGGCACTCATGATCAAGAAGCTCACCAAGGGCAAGGGACTTTTCAGAACGGTACTGTTCCTTCCGTATGTACTTGGAATGCTTGCCATGGGTTATGTATGGCGTTTCATATTTGAAAATGTATTTTCACAGACACTGTTTGGAACAGATGGCGTGGTACATGTAGAGGTGCTCAACAACATGCTTCAGAATCAGTGGAAGGCACTTCTGGCATATGCCATTGTCGGAGTATGGCAGGTTGCAGGTTACTACCTGATAATCTACCTCAACGGACTCAACGATATTTATGAGGCTGCCAGAATAGATGGAGCCACAGGCTGGACAAGCTTCAGGAAGATCACACTTCCGCTTCTCATGCCTTCATTTACGATAGTGCTCTTCATGTCACTGGCAAACAGCTTCAAGATGCTTGACCTCAATGTTTCACTGACAGAGGGCAATTTCGGAACGACCATGATATCCTACATGATACTGAAAACAGTAAGAGAGAGCTCTCCTCCGGCATACGGAGAGGCGCAGGCACAGGCAGTTATATTCTTCGTTATCATTGCAGTTATATCTATAGCTCAGGTAATGATCACTAAGAGAAAGGAGATCGAATCATAATGGGAGTAAAAGGCAAGATCAAAAGAGCAATCATAGTGGTTATACTCGCTGTATTGGCAATCGTGACCATATTCCCGATATGGTTCCTGATCGTCAATTCATTCAAGGGACAGCAGGAGATAGTAGCATCTCCAATAGCTCTCCCGAAGTCGTGGAATCTGGACTATCTGAAGAATGCAGCTGAGCAGATAAATCTCGGCAGCAGCCTGCTTCAGACAGTACTCATAACAGTTGCAGCTGTGGCACTTATCGTGTTCATATCTTCATTTGCCGCATGGGCAATTGCCAGAACAGATTCCAAAGTGGCCAATATACTCTTCATCGCGTACACAGCAGCCATGCTCATACCTTTCCAGTCAGTTATGTACCCATTGGTATCACTTATGGACAAGCTGGGACTCAAGAACACACCGGGTCTGATCCTCATGTACGGAGGCTTTGGAATCAGTATGTCGGTTCTGCTGTACAGAGGATTCATCAAGAGTATTCCGCTGTCACTTGAGGAGGCAGCCATGCTCGATGGAGCAAATATATTCCAGATATACAGATATGTGGTCATGCCGCTCTTAAAGCCGACGACCATGACAGTTGTCATCACAAATGCAGTGTGGATATGGAACGATTACCTTCTTCCATTCCTCGTAATAGGAAATAACGACAAAAAGACGCTCACGCTGAGCTTATATTATGCAAAGAGTCTGTCAGGACAGTATGGAAATCCATGGGAGCTCATCTTCCCTGCAGTACTTCTCTGTATCATCCCTATTGTGATCATATTCATCATTCTTCAGAAGAATATCATCGAGGGAATTTCAGCCGGAGCTGTGAAAGGATAAACATAAAATATGGACAAAAAATGGTGGAAAGAGGCGGTATTTTACCAGATATACCCTAGAAGCTTCTATGATAGCAACGGAGACGGCATAGGAGATCTGAAGGGGATAACCGAGAAATTGCCGTACCTCAAAGAACTTGGCGTGACCGCTGTGTGGATATGTCCATTCTTCAAGTCGCCTATGAAGGACAACGGATATGACATATCGGATTACTACGATGTGAATCCTGAGTTTGGAACCATAGAGGATGCGGATGAACTTATAAGATGTGCAAATGAAAATGGCATCAAGATCATCATGGACATGGTCATCAATCACACATCAGACCAGCACAGATGGTTCCAGGAGGCGTGCCGGGACAGACACAGCAAATACAGAAATTACTATATATTTAAGGACAACATAGATGGACTTGCAGATCTCAGATCTAATTTCGGTGGAAGCACATGGACACAGATTGAGGATGGCAGCTGGTATTTCCATTCATTTGCGAAGGAGCAGCCGGATCTCAACTGGGAATGTGAGGAGATGAGACAGGAGCTCTACGACATGATGAACTGGTGGCTCGACAAGGGAGTTGCCGGATTCCGAATGGATGCCATCACATTTATCAAGAAAGACCTCTCATTCCCGCCTATGCCGTCAGACGGCGAGGACGGCAGATGCGATGTTGGCAAATGCTGCCTCAACAGGCCGGGAATAGATGAGTTCCTTCACGAGTTAAAGCTCAACACATATGGCAGAGGAGACTTTGTGACTGTCGCAGAGACTCCTGGAGTTCCAAGTAAGGATTTGGACAAATACATTGGAAGAGATGGACATTTCTCCATGATATTTGACTTCAGCTACACGGACATAGATATCAATCCGGGCGATCTCTGGCTGCACCAGAGAGACTGGACGATAGAGGAGTTCAAGGACAAGCTGTTCACCAATCAGAGACTCGTGAAAAAGATTGGATGGGCGGCGAATTACCTGGAAAACCACGATCAGCCTAGAAGTATAGGCAAATACTTCCCAGCCGGTGATATACCTGAATACAGGACACAGATGGCAAAGGCGCTTGGCGCGTTGTTCTTCTTCCTGAAGGGCACGCCATTTGTATATCAGGGACAGGAGCTTGGAATGATCAACACTCATTTTGACAATATAGATGAGCTCGACGATATCAATTCCAAGGGACAGTATGCGAGATGCCTTGAAGCCGGATACAGTGAGACTGAGGCGATGGAATCCGTAAATATAAGGAGCCGCGACCAGTCAAGACTTCCAATGCAGTGGAACAGCGAAAAAAACTTTGGATTTTCAGCGCATGAGCCATGGCTGGCATGCAACAATCAGTGTGACCTCCAGACGGTGGAGCTTGAGAGCGTTGATAAGAATTCTGTGCTTAACTTTTATAAGGCGATGATACAGCTCAGAAATCACTCAGAGTACACACAGACTCTCATCTACGGAGACCTGGAGGATGTGGAGACGGATAATGCAGGAATCATAGTGTACAGGCGCAAGCCGGTTCAGATTGAGTGTGCATGTGGAACTGGAGCAAATGCAGAAAGCGCAGACAGATCGGTATATGTTGTTGTCAACATGACCGGTAAGGATGTGGGCTATGCAATTCCTGAGACTGCGGATGTGCTTATGGGTAATTATGCGGATTATGATGGTACGCTCAGACCTTATGAGACTGTGGTGTACGCGGTGTAGGCCGGAGCTGGCAGAAAAAGCCTGAATATTGGTGGAGACTGATTGAAAATTACAGTTGGTCTGGTATCAGTATTCAGGCTTTTTTCATTGTCTGTATACTTTTTGGATACTTTGCTCAAATCTATAGACAAAGTGAATGGATCATTAAATGCAAGATATGTCTTAATGTTCAAAGCGTATTCACAGTTCAGAATAATCACCCAACTTAACCATCAGCAGTACCATATTTGGTCAACTTTTTTCCATATAAAATATAATACCCAGATATTAAAATAGCTGTATAAAAAGCAGTCAGACATGAGATTTAAGAGCAGAGGGTGCGCAGTGTACAGGCGTAAAGGAGGTTGTCTGCTCAGACAAATAAATGGAGAAAAGGAGATACACTTATGGGTATTATATTTCACGAAGAGACACAGATATTTCACCTTACAAATGGTGAGATAAGCTACATCATGACGGTGCTCCCGAACGGACATCTGGGAAATCTGTACTATGGTAAGGCGATAAGGGACAGAGTGGATTTCTCACATCTGTTGGAGCTCGTCCAGAGACCTATGTTCCAGTATGTATATGACGATGACAGACTGTTCTCACTTGAGTCAGTGAAGCAGGAGCTTCCTGTGTACGGAACCACAGACTACAGAGCACCGATGGTTGAGGTACTTCAGTCAAATGGCAGCAGGATATCAGATTTTGTATATGTATCACATGAGGTAAATGCGGGCAAGCCAAAGCTTGAGGCACTGCCGGCAACATACACAGAGAATGATGACGAGGCAGAGACATTGATCGTCACATTGAAGGATTCACTCACAGGCATAAAGGCGAGAATGCTTTATACAATATGGAGCGACAGACCAGTCATAGCAAAGAGCGTAGAGTATGTAAATGAAGGCACAGAGGCGGTACATCTCACCACTGCTTACAGCATGTGCCTGGATCTCCCTGATCCTGATTACCAGTGGATGCAGCTTTCGGGCGCATGGGCAAGGGAGCGCCACATAATAACAAGAGACCTCGAGCAGGGCTTACAGTCGATAGGCAGCAACCGTGGTCATTCATCCCATGAGCACAATCCGTTCATCGCATTGAAGAGAGAGACAACGGACGAGAACCAGGGAGAGGCGATTGGAATAAGCCTTGTATACAGCGGCAATTTCAAGATACAGGCAGAGGTTGACACGAGAAATACAGCCCGCATTCTTGCCGGAATAAATCCGGATACATTTGACTGGAAGCTCGATGCAGGTGAGCATTTCCAGACTCCTGAGGCGATCATTGTGTACTCAGATCAGGGACTCAACAAGATGAGCCAGACATTCCACAAGCTGTACCAGAAGAGACTTGCGAGAGGCGAGTGGAGAGACAAGCCAAGACCAATCCTTATCAATAACTGGGAGGCTACATATTTTGATTTTACCAGAGAGAAGCTCATAGCCATCGCACAGAAGGCAAAGGAGTGCGGAGTTGAGCTGTTCGTCCTTGATGACGGCTGGTTTGGAGCCAGAACCACAGACCATGCAGGTCTTGGAGACTGGGTTGCAAATCCAGACAGACTCCCGGAGGGAATCACAGGAATTGCGGGGGATATAGAGAAGGTAGGATTGAAGTTCGGACTGTGGTTCGAGCCGGAGATGACAAATAAAGATTCAGACCTCTACAGAGAGCACCCAGACTGGATACTTTCAGTTCCGGGAAGACATGACTCACACGGAAGATTCCAGTATGTTCTGGATTTCTCCAGAAAAGAGGTCGTTGACAGAATATATGAGATGATGGCAAAGATACTCAGCACGGCAAAGGTGTCATATGTGAAGTGGGATATGAACAGAAGTATCACCGAGTGCTATAGTGCGGCTCTTCCGGCTGACAGACAGGGCGAGGTGTTCCACAGATACATACTTGGTGTGTACGATCTGTATGAGAGACTTACGAGCACATTTCCACATGTACTCTTTGAGTCATGTGCCAGCGGCGGCGGACGTTTTGATCCGGGTATCCTCTACTATGCACCACAGGGCTGGACAAGCGATGACACGGATGCCATAGAGAGAGTCAAGATCCAGTATGGAACGTCCATGTGTTACCCGATCAGCAGCATGGGAAGCCACGTGTCGGTTGTGCCAAATCACCAGACAAGGCGAGAGGCTCCGCTGAGAACCCGTGCAAATGCTGCATACTTCGGAACATTTGGCTATGAGCTGGATCTAGGCAAGCTTACCGCTGATGAGATAGAGGAAGTCAAGGAGCAGGTCAGGTTCATGAAGGTATACCGTGAGCTGATCCAGTACGGAACATTCTACAGACTTGCAAGTCCATTTGAAGATGAGGAGTGCGGCTGGATGGTCGTGTCAGACGATAAGAAGACCGCCATAGTTGCGTGGTTCAGAACGCTCTACACACCTAACAAATGTTTTACAAGAATGAAGCTCCACGGTCTTGATCCGGATGCGTTATATAGCTGCAATGTGCTCGGAGGACAGGCACTCACAGTGAGCAAGACACCGGATGGAAAGCTGATATATGAGAAAGTGTCAGGAGACAAAGGAGAGGATTCTGCAGTCAATGTCATCGCAGGCCCTTCATGCTATGGCGATGAGCTGATGAACCTCGGACTCATCACCAGCGACACATCGGCGGGA
>OHAT01003276.1_pt1 | contig 10893 bp, 8 predicted proteins | sample 1577141 | NCBI WGS metagenome assembly OHAT01 (sample SAMEA3541578, study PRJEB24748) | human gut metagenome | biome: human gut; feature: human-associated habitat; material: faeces | place: China | collected 2012
AGATTTACACGGCTGTGAAGAACGAAATCGGCAAATCCCGTAACTGGCAGCAGTTACAGGAGCGGTTAGCAGAAAAGGGTATTACCGTCCGGTTCAAACGAAAGGGACAGACCGACGAGATACAGGGCATATCCTTTTCCAAAGGTGAATACACGTTCAAGGGTTCGGAGATAGACCGGAGTTTCAGTTTTTCCAAACTGGACAAATGTTTCGGGTATGCAGGAATGAATGTTGCCGGAAGCCAACGGCAAACAACTTTCGCGCCCGTTCGGGAACAAGCACCTGTACCGGGCAAGGCTGACAGTCCGTTGATAACTGGTTCGCTCGGTCTGTTTTCCGCTTCTTCTCCCCCAGTGGATGAAGAACCTAATTTTAATTTGAGAAAGAAGAAGAAAAAGAAAAAACAACTTAAATTGTAAATACATGGAGGAAAATTTGATTTTAGAGGGGCTTCTCTCAATGGTTACGGAATTGAAAGAGAAGCAGGAAGCACAGGTAACGCCAGCCAGTCGGGAAGAAACTATCGAAAGGCTGAACGCAATCGAACAGGCATTGTCGGAACTGCACAATAATCCGGCTGTTCCCGAAAAGGAATTGCAGGCTATCCAAAGCCAACTTGCCGACATAAAGAATACGGAACAGGAGCAGCAGCAATCCATAGGAGAAGTGAGAAAATTTGTAACGGCTACCTACCGTTGTCTGAAAGAAATGCTGGATGCGTTGGATTCTTACCATAAGGAACGCACAACTGAAAAAGCGGAAACCGAACCAGCATCGCTGTCCCAGCGGATAAGCGGTTTGTTGCGTCCGAAACTGCTTCTCTTTTTGGCAGGGCTGGTTATCTGTTTCGTTTCCTTGTTCCTGAATATCCATTTGGCTGGACGGATGCAGCAGTTGCAGGACAACGATATGAAATACCGCTACATTCTGATGAAAGGGGAAGCGGACGGGGACTGCCTTGATTTGCTGGAAACGAATTTCAGTAGGGAACGGGATAACGTTTTCATCCAAAACTTGACTGATTCGGTGACGGATTTTGAATACCGCAGTAGGAAGCAGGCGGAAGCGTTGGAGCGTGCAAGGCTGCTCAATGAACAAGCCGAGCGGTTGAAAAAGGAAGCCAACCGACTGGGCAAGCCATAAACCGGGAAAACAAGGGATACAAACTGTAAATGTTAAAGCCCACCCAATATATGGAGAAAAGTGCAGTGCATCTTCGTGGTGTATTGCACTTTTTCTATATTTGCGGATAGTCTAATTTGAAAAGCCCAAAATCCCCAATCCGCTGAATTGTTTGGATGATGATTAGGCAATGATTTAATTGTGAATAGGAACTGCACCTACGGGGGCGTTTGCTGAAGTAAATATACTTGACAGATGCTATTATGAAGACATTAGCAACAATCAAATCATTATCGTTATTATGGACATCTAAAGTAAAAAAGATATTCCTATAATGATTAAAGCAATAGATGCAAATATGTATCTATATCTTTTTGTAGAAAACATTGCTCCTATACAAGAGATAGATACAGCAAATTGCATACATTTTAAACTTAACTCTGTAGTCTTAAATATACACATAGACAAAAAAGATAATGCCAAAACAAATAGTATAGCATTCAATATATATTTCAGTTTCATATTCCTTTGATTTACATTGACCTTATTAGCAGTAGCATATAAATTGCTCATCCTATCCCAATAACCAATCCTATGTAAGAGAACAAGGTGAATCTCTTTTCCTTGTATTTCAGCACATAGACCAGCCCGATAATAGCACATAAAGGAATATTAGATGAATCTGCATTTTCCCTTTGTTTACAAGGTATTTATATGTTCTTTCATCCTTTCTTTGCTCAATTTGCGAATCTCACGGTTCTCTTTGTTTTGTTGTAGCATACATTTATGCAACTTAATGTTCCTATGATTCAGTTTAATCTATTTTCTCTAATTCAATTGTAGCTACTTTCTCTTTATCTGGACTAATTTCATTCTGTATAATGGTTATATGTTTTTGGGTATAGCTTTTGATAATCCAAGGGGCTCCACCCAAATATAAAGCATTGCTATTAAATGTGATATATTTCCCTTCTATTGTATAAGTAATATCAATTTCATCGTAACCTTCCCAATTTACTTTCCCTTTCCGAGTATCTACAAATTGCATACCGACCCCCATATTTTGTACTGTCCAAGCCTCACAATGCCCTGTTCCACGCCATGAAGTCTGATAAAGTGCTTCGGGGGTTAATTCATTTGTCTGTTCATTATCATCGTCGCAGCTTATAAAACTGAATGTACAGAGGAATAGCATAAGTATTCCAAGAATTTCTTTTGTTTTCATATTCTCTTTTTTAATCTCTTGTTTAACTCATTCAATCTTTATTTTGTCTCTTCGTTGAACCAACCAAAGATAAGACAAAGATAAAAAGAAGAATCCTTTGGCAGATTAAGATACTCTTGGAATATTGTTATGAATGTAAATTTCTAAACCTATGTTTATTTTTTGTTGTCAAAACTTTGCTTGCGTCTGATTCGGCTCATGTGTATGGGTGTAATTTTAAGGTAGGATGCTATTTCTTTTAGTGATACCATTTGAAGGATTGCAGGGCATTTTTTTAAAAGTTGGAGGTAACGCTCTTCCGGTGTGAATCTGAATAAATCCAAATAACGTGAATATGATTGGAAAAACATCTGTTCGGCTGCGATACGGGCTATCCGTTGGTTTTCATTATTTTCCTTGAATTTTTGCTGTAAGAATGCAGAAGAACAGATGTAAATCTCGCACGGGATTATCGCCTGTATATTCAATTCTGATTTCATGCCATATAAGCAAGTGGGATAATCGGCTATAAATTCATTTGGAAAGGAAAAACCGACATTATACGGCTTGTTTTCTGTCCGGTTGGTGCAACTGTATTTGACTACGCCTGACAAGATAAACCCGAAGAAAGAACAGGCATCACCTTCATGGAGAATAAACTCATTCTTTTTATAATGTCGTAACTCTCCATGTTTCAGACACAACTCCTTGAAGAAGTCTATGTCTATGTTACTCATATATGAATTGAATTCGGCTATCATTTGTATATAAGAGAAATGTATAAAAAATATCTGAATTTCCAGATTTAGAGTTTAGTCTGTTTTTTGTCTATATATCCAAACCGTACTAAACTATTTTCTGTTGACTGCAAGATATAGGTGCTGGCGAAAAGAGTAAGAATAAAGGGTATTTCTTTTTGCCAGTATTACTTTTAACAATTTGAGGAAGAAATGAATGCTTTTATTTCTTCTTCGCTTGGAAGTTCTATCATGTACTTCTGTACGAAGATGTTCGGGTCTAATCCGGCAGTGGCATACTTTACTAATGTATCTCCCTTTTCCGTACAAAGTAGAATACCGATAGGTGGATTATCGTCCGGCTGCATCACTTCCGCTTTAAAGTAGTTAAGGTACATATTTAGTTGCGAAGCGTATTCATGGCGAAATTTGTCTATCTTCAATTCCACAATGATATGGCACTTCAAAATGCGGTGATAGAATACGAGGTCGGCAAAGAAATAATCTTCATCAATCAAGATACGTTTTTGCCGGGCTTCAAAGCAGAAACCATGTCCCATCTCCAACAAGAAGTGTTGCAGGTTATCAAGAATGGATTGTTCCAAATCGTTTTCCGTCACTAATGCACGTTCATTCAATCCTAAGAACTCTAAAGTAACAGGGGTGTTGATAACATCTTTAGGTTGTAATAGGGTTGCTTGTTGCTGGACTAAAGCGGAGAGGGCTTCTTTGTTTTTAGATAGTCCGCTACGTTCATAATACAAAGATGATATTTGCCGTTCCAGTTCTCTTGCAGACCAACAGCCACGTATTGCTTCCATTTCATAGAAAGCACGCTTTGTCGGATTTTCGATTTTGGATATGAACTTTAAGTGAGAATAAGGTAATTTATTGAACAACCTTTCAGCAGGAATACTCCACTTATTATATTGTATTTCTGATGTTTGTAATTCGGCACACACTGAGTGCCGAATTGGTTCCGTGAATTCGGCGGACAGCGTGTGCCGAATTTCATTTCCTGCCATGATGTAGTGTAATACTTGTTCTTTCAGCTGTGGATAAACAAGGTACAGCCGTCTAAATTCACGGAATCTACGTTCATTCAGACCTTTTGTTTTCAGCCGTTGTTCCAGCTTTTTCAACAGTTGTTCACCATATGCGGCACGGTCTTCTCCGTTCTGCTCAAATTCCACGATATAGCAACCCATAAGCCAGTTACGGGAAGTAAGTGCAAGGTTTACAGCGTGTGCGGCTTGTGCCTGCAACGTGTTCTGTATCGTACTGATATGTTTTACTAATGCTTCAAAGTTCATAGTTACAAAGATAAGTCTTTTATGGTTAAAACTTTAGTTCGGGTAAGCTGTTTATTGCTTCCTCTTTCAATTTATCCACTGCACGGGTATATTTCTCTGTATGCTTCAATCCGCTGTGTCCTAAAAGACTGGCTACGGTCTTGATATTTGCTCCATTGTTCAGAATATTCACGGCAAACGAATGTCGGGCACAATGCCAGCTTATATGCTTGTCTATTCCGGCTCTTTTTACCCAACGCTTAACCGATTTGCAGCAGCTTTCGTATGTAGGCAAATCGAATATCAAACAATTCTTGTCTGCCGGAGCTTCGCCAATAATGGATAATAGACCATCATTCAAGGGAATAACTACACCGCTACTGGCAGAATGCCCCTTGGTCTTGCTTTGCTCAAACTTCAATAATCGGTTAGCATAGTCCACATTTTTATAAGTAAGGTCTTTTACATCGCAGAAACGCAGTCCACAATACAGACAGAAGACAAAAGCCCGTCTGACATTCGGATTTTCATTATCGTAATGGCAAGCCACCAGTTTTTGTATTTCTTCGGGAGAAAGTACATCTTTCCGAAGCATTTGACTATCTACTTTGCAGGTAACACTTTTGCACGGGTCTTTCAACATTACATCGTGGTCAATCGCATATCGAATAACTTTCTTGAAACGCTGGTAAATGCTTTTAGCACCCTCACCCACACTTCGGGATTGCAGGTAGGCTACAAACTGCTCCATCATTTCTTTGGTGATAAGTTCCGGTTTGATACTAAACTCATTCATAGGGTACTGCTCTTTTAAGAAGTCCTTAAAACGGCTAAGCGCAATTTGTACCATGCGAATATCTTTCTTAGTATAACTGTTGATATAAGCTTGGAAATAGTCTAAGAAATTGACTGTTCTATCTTTTTTCAACCGATACCCCAACATACTTTCCTTAAATTCCTGTTCACGCTCTGCCCGTATCTTTGTGGCAAGCTCCAACGTTTCTTTGTTCTGCTGACGTTCCGCAGGAGTACGGGGCTTATCTATCAGATACAGACTAAGGTTTTCTTTTCGCCTGTTATGCTTTACTGCAAACTTGGGCTTGCCTTGCATTTTCCCACTATCGTAATATACTTGATTACCGTTTTCGTCTAATACGGGCTTTTCTTCTCTACCTAAATAATACTCTAAGTAAAGGCTTATTCTACCGTCCGAGAGCTTATTTTGCTCCAGCTTGGGGTTCTCTTTCGTTTTATTTTCTAACTTTGCCATTGTTTAGAGGTTTTATCCCGATTTAGGTACCGTAACCGGGTTATTACACTAAATAGTTGATTTTCTTTTGTTTTCCGATATTGCAAAGATACAAAAGAAAATGAGATTTCAAAGTGTACTAAAAGTGTACTGAATAACAGAAAACGGGCAAAATAGGGCAAAAATGGAGAAAACAGGAGATGTGCAAATGGTTGATAATGAGTAGAATAAACTCTTTTTGTTTTCCTGTGATTTCTATGGTTTGTATCAGGTCTGGGTACAAGAGATCCTGACAATATTGATTGTCAGGATTTTCTCTTTTATAGAGCGGACAAATCCTTTAATAGTTTGATAAAGCAATGAAAGCTTTTCTGGTTCCGTTTGCACGGCGGGCGGTTCTTAGCTTGGAATATAAACTTAGTAAGATGCTAATATTATGATGAAGAGTCAGAATTCGGCAATTGGCCGATCGCATGTTGTTTGGCTGGATGTGGTACGTTTTGTTGCCATGTTTACCGTGGTTTGTTGCCATAGTGCAGATCCGTTTAACTTTTATCCGGGTGAACCACCAGCTAATATCGATCAGATTAAGTTCTGGGGAGCAGCTTATGGATCGTTTCTCCGTCCTTGTGTCCCCCTGTTTGTGATGATTACGGGAGCCTTGCTGTTGCCATTGAAGGACGATACTTCCGTCTTTTATAAAAAAAGGATCAGCCGTGTCTTTTGGCCTTTCCTGATTTGGTCTGTGCTTTATAACCTGTTCCCTTGGATAACCGGACAGCTAGGCTTGTCACCGGAGGTGATCTTGGACTTTTTTCCCTATTCGGGCGAAGAAGTGGCTCGTCAGTCATTGGATGTTTCCTTGAGATATATTGCGGAGATCCCATTGAATTTCTCGATTGTAGATGTGCATATGTGGTATATCTATCTATTGATCGGGTTATACTTGTACTTGCCTGTTTTCTCTGCCTGGGTGGAAAAAGCCTCTGAAAAGGCCAAGCTATGGTTTTTGCTGGCCTGGGGCGTGTCGACACTGTTGCCTTATTACTATCAGTTCGTTTCACCTTATGTATGGGGAGGCTGTTCCTGGAACTCCTTCAATATGTTGTATTATTTTGCCGGGTTCAACGGCTATCTGCTTTTAGGACATTACCTGCGCAATCACGACTGGAGTCTGAATAAAATCTTGTTGGCCGGGATCCCGATGTTTTTGATCGGCTATGTCGTAACTTTTTTCGGTTTCCGCTATGTAACCGCTCTGCCGGAATACAGCGAAGAATTGCTGGAACTTTTCTTTACCTATTGTTCTCTTAACGTCGTGATGATGACGGTCCCCGTTTTCCTATTGATGAAAAAGGTGGATGTGCGATCCGAAAAGATCAAGAGTTTGCTGGCAAACCTGACGACTTGTGGGTTCGGAATCTATATGGTGCATTATTTCTTTACCGGTCCGGGTGTCGTTCTGATGCGTGCCTTGCATGTACCGGTGGCTTTACAGATACCTGCCGCCGCGGTTGTCGCATTTGCCATTTCCTGGTTGATCGTAGCTTCCATTTATCGATTGATGGGGAAGAATGCCAGGTATGTAGTAGGGTAACTTTATACTGTAATAAAGTAAAGCTATTCAAGTCGATGTGCCTATGTGTCAGGAAGGATGTGTGGGTAATTTTTGAACAGCATCTTCTCAGATGGTCGTCGAATGCTTGGGGGGAGCTCAAAGTTAAGTCAGAAGAAAAAATGCTCGATTTTCTGGTTGACACTCCCTTATTATCCGTCTTAGCATTGGCTTGATGTCAATGATCGTATCCTGGCTAATGGGACGTTTTTGCCATAATGTGGCTCAAATACAAGCATATTAGGTTCTTGAAATGAAAAAATGCTGTACATTTGCAGGTATAGTCTAATAACAACGGGATAATGATGCTAAATGGCAAGTTGATAATCGACGAACTGCTGATAATTTTATTTGTTTTTACTCTTTCTCTTTTCCCTGTGGAGGCAAGGACGACAAGCGGCAATGGTCAGAAGGTTTTGGTCATTAGCTCTTATTCTCCGATCAAGGAAGAGGGAAACCATCTGATTGCGTCTTTCATAGATCAGATGCAGGTAGATTCGGAAGCGAAAATATTTGTTGAGTATATGGACTGCGAGGCTTCTCCCGTCTTTGAAACCTGGGTAGGATGGATGCGGCAGCTTTTTGCTGCCTATAAGGTAAAGCCGGATGTGGTCGTGCTGCTAGGTAATGAGGCTTGGTCTTCCTATCGGGTCACTTGTGTGGATAGCTGGCATGAGATTCCTGTCGTGTTGGGTTATGTGAAAGGAGCCTTCATTGATTATGAGAATAAAGACAAGAAGCTGTTTTCGGTTGCCGATATGATGCCGATGAAAGAGTCGTTCGGCGATTTCAGAATAACGGGATATTCCTATAAGGACTTTGTCATTGAGAACCTGTCGCTGATAAAACAACTTCAGCCACATATCCGCAAAGTGGCGTTTTGTTATGACAATCGTTATAATATGGCGTTTTTCGAGTCCTATATCAACGATCTTTTCGAGCAGATCGATTCGCTCGACCTTTGCTATATGGATGGCTGTAAGCTGTCTACTCCCCAACTACTCGATTCGATTGCCTGTATGGATGATTCCTATGCCATCTTATCGGCGGGATGGTATACCGATGCCCTTCAATATCCCCATGCACATTCGATGCTCCACAATGAGCTGGCACGTTATACGTCCAAGCCGGTTTATCAGGTTTTGGATCAGGGCACGTCGAACATGAATTACATTGGTGGCTATTTTATTTCCGGAGAGGATTTGGGTAAGGACTTGGCATTGCTGACTCATTGTGTTCTGACGAAAGGATTCGAAAATAGTCCGGCTTTTCAGTTCACTCCTTCACTTCCCAATTACTATATCAACTATCCGACGCTCGTAGCTTCAGGGATCGACCCCTCGTTGTTGCCTGAAAATACGGTGTTCTATAACGAAGAACCTTCATTATGGCAAGAACATCCGGTAGAAGTGATCCTGTTTGTCTGTTTGGTTATTTTGATGGTGGTTATCTTTATTGGTATCTTAAATTACAGGAAACGAAAGGAAGACGCTTACAAGACGGCAAATACCAAAATGATGGAACTTTTGAGCCGGATGCCGGACATGGCAACCATCTATGACTTCGATCTGAATATAGTGGATATCGTGAACCCTGATAATCACAATTGGAAAGATGTCGACACGAGATGCCAGATAGGGAAGAATCTGAAGGATCTTCATCTTGAATATCCGCAGGCTAAAGAGATGCTGGATGAAATTATCTTGCATGTGAAGCGGACGGTCGAAACGGGTGAGGTGACTGTCTTTAATTGCAAGTACGGGAAAAAGGATCGGATCAAATATACAAAGGCACGTGTTGTACCGTTTGAGAATAATTCGGTTATCTGCTTTACCCATGACGTGACTCCTTATGTCGTTGCCGAAAAGGAAATCCTGCGTTTGAAAACATTCCTGCAATCGATCATGGATAATCTGCCGGTAGGATTGTTTATCAAGGATGTGAGTAATGAGTACCGCTATCTGTTCTACAACAACAAAGTCTCCGAATTTTATAAAGAGGCCTTTGATTGTATGTTGGGGAAGAATGATTTTGAAGTGAACGATTTGAAAGCTTCTCTTTTCAGGGAAGAAGATAACCGGGTGTTGCAAAGCGACAAGCCGATTTCTTTTAACCGGGTATTGTTTGATGAAGAAACCGGGTTACCTGTCCGTTGGGCTGTTACTACTAAGACGCGCTTGGAAGATAAAGAGGGAAACCTATATATTGTTGCTACAATGGTTGATACGACGGATATTCGTAGGAATGAACTCGAGCTTGATGATATACGCCGGGAATTGTCCGTTGCCCTTGATGCCGGTTCCCTGTCGGCTTGGTGCTATGATGTGCAGAAGGATACATTCACCTCTCTTTACCGGAAGACGCTTGCCAACGATGGTTTGAGCAATAAAGGTGCACTGGATTTATTGCATCCGGACGACAAAGAAAAATACAGTCGGTTTATGTCCCGCCTGTCCAGGGGAGTAGAAAACAAACTGAGGGAAGTGTTTCGCTTCCGGCGGGGTGAAGGCTATGATTGGTTCGAAACCTATGCAATCGGGTTGAAGTCGGAAAAGACTGGCGAAGTCGAACAGATTATCGGGACGGAAAGAAATATAACGGGTGAGATGAAGAGACGGCAGGAACTTGAAGAGAACAAACTACAGTTGGACTTCACTCTTGATGCTGCTCAGATTATTTCGTGGGAGTACAATCCGGATACTCGGATTTTCTACTCGCCGCGGTCTACCGTGTTCGAAGGAATGACAATTTCGTTGGATGAGTATCTTTCGTTCGTAGATCTCGAAGACCGTGATTTGCTTCGGAAAGGTTTGGAAGACCTTGCCTGTGGAAAGATCCATGTGATGGAGGTCCAGATCAGGACAATGGTCCCGGCACTGGGAGATCGCTGGTTCGAGATGCATGCCGTTCCCTATGGACGGAATGAAAATGGAAAGATACGTAAACTCATCGGGTTGAGGCGCGATATTACGGACTTGAAGATGACGAACGAACTGATCCGCCTGCGTAATAAGGCGGAGGAGGCCAATCGGTTGAAAAGCGCTTTCCTGGCCAATATGAGCCATGAGATACGAACGCCCCTAAACGCGATTGTCGGCTTCTCGAACCTGATTGCGATGGCGGAAGAGCCGGATGAGATACATGAATATGTCAAGATCATCGAGACGAATAATGAGCTTTTGCTCCAGTTGGTCAATGATATTCTCGACCTTTCGAAGATCGAAGCCGGGCAGATGGATTTCAATTATTCGGCAGTCGACTTGTCCGAGATATTCAATAACTTGCAGCAGGTCTATAAGTCGCGTGTGAAGGATGGTGTCGATTTGGTTTGCCATCTGCCGTCTGTCGCTTGTGTGATCCATTCGGAAAAGAATCGGCTGACACAGGTTCTCTCCAATTTCCTCAGTAATGCTTGCAAATACACTTCGGAGGGTTCTATTACGATGGGATATGAGAGGATAGGCGCTATCCTGCGCTTTTATGTGGCGGACACCGGCAAAGGACTTGCCGAGGAGAATATTCCGCATGTTTTTGAACGTTTTGCTAAATTTGACAGCTTTGTCCAGGGAACGGGGTTGGGGCTTTCCATCTGCGAGTCCATCATACAGTCTTTGGATGGCAAGATCGGTGTGGATTCGGAGTTAGGTAAAGGCTCGACTTTCTGGTTCACGATT
>OHAT01003279.1_pt1 | contig 10891 bp, 9 predicted proteins | sample 1577141 | NCBI WGS metagenome assembly OHAT01 (sample SAMEA3541578, study PRJEB24748) | human gut metagenome | biome: human gut; feature: human-associated habitat; material: faeces | place: China | collected 2012
GTCGCCCATGCGCAGATAACCGGTGGTGTAGCTGGCGCTGAACAGCATGACCAGACCAAACACCATGATCACCGCCAGCGTGGCCAGCCAGTTGATCAGCAGCCGCGACCACGGCCCCGGGTCCCGCTGGAACACCGAGACCGGTTCTTTTCTTTTTTTGCGGATGGTTGCCATCAGCTCGTTTTCTCCCCTTTTTGTCCAATATCCGGCCCTGTGCCCTCAGCGCACAAAGGCCAGGGCAAGCGCCAGGCCGCATACGCCGAGCGCACACAGCCAGTAAAATACCGTGACCGGGCCCGCGCCCCGGGCTTCCAGCCAGCGGTGCAGCGGAGCCGCCCGGAACAGCGGCCGCCCGGTGATGCGGTGGTACAGGATCTGCAGCAACACCATGCCGCCCTCCACCCAGAAGGGCAGTGCCAGCGGGATGCTCAGCTCTGCGTAGCCAATGCACAGCGGGATGCAGCCAATGGCTCCCGCTGCATACAAGCAGCCGCACCGGCCGGGGTGCAGCTTTGCCGGTGGAAAATTCCACAGCAGAAAGGCCAGCAGTGCCCCGGCCAGTGCTGCCGGCAGCACCGCCAGCGGGAACCAGCCCAGCCGTGTTTCCAGCATCATGAGGCCCAGCATGGCCGCAAAGGCCGTGCCGCACACGGTGCCGTCGGCTCCGTCGGCGGTGCGGGCGCATTCTGCCAGCGCCACCAGCACAAGTCCCCACAGCACCGGGGCTGCGCCGCCCAGCTCCACATAGCCCGCACCGGGCAGCTGCAGGCCGGTGGGCAGGCAGCCGTTCACTGCCAGCAGCACCAGCACCGCTGCCGCAGCGGCGGCTTCCAGTGCAAGGCGGGGCAGACGCCGCAGGCCAAGCTGTGCGCGGCTGCGCAGGCGGGCGGCGTCATCCGCCAGCCCGATGGCCCCGAAAGCCTGTGCACCGAGCAGCGCGATCAGCAGCCGGGTCATCAACTGGCTCTCGCTGCCCAGCAGCGTGGGCTGTGCGATGCAGGCCGCCGTCCAGCCCACGCCTACGGCAGCCAGTGTGCTCACCATCAGGCACAGGCCGCCCAGCGCGGGCACCCGGCTCTGCACCGGGGTCTGCGGCTCCTGCTGTTCCTGCGGTCGGAAGCGTTCCAGCTCCTGCAGCAGCGGTGCCATAAAATTGCCGAGCGCCGCCGTCAGCACAAAGCCCAGTGTTGACGCGACGATCAAGGCGAAACGAATCATTTCTCAGTCTCCAATTTTCGCCAGAATGTTATTCTCTGGCATCTTTCTGCTCTGCGTAGAAAATTTCCAGTGCCTTTTCCAGCGCCATGCCGCGGCTGGCTTTCACCAGCAGGGCGTCACCGGGCTGGATGCGGTTGAGCAGGGCATCCGCTGCCTCGCGGTAGTTGTTGGCGTGCAGGGTCTTCTGCCCCTTGGCGGCGGCCACCACGGCGGTGCGCTTGGCCTGTTCGCCATAGGTCACCAGACAGTACAGGTCGCTCTCGGCGGCCAGACGGCCCAGCTCCTCGTGGGCCTCGCGGCTCAGGTCGCCCAGCTCCAGCATATCGCCCAGCAGAGCAAAGCGGCGCTTGCAGGGGAACTCCTTGAACATGGCCAGAGCGGCCTTCATACTGTCGGGGTTGGCGTTGTAGCAGTCCTCAATGACAGTCACGCCCTTGCTGTCCACCACCTTCTGGCGGCGGCCGGTCTGCTCAAAGGCGGCCAGGCCTTGGATCACCTTGCGGGGATCGCAGCCCAGACGGGTGGCGGCGCAGTAGGCCGCCAGCGCATTGGCCACATTGTGCTTGCCCATCGCCGGGATCTTGACCACAAAAGTGCCTTCCTCCTGATCCTCCAGCACAAAGCTCATGCCGTCCTTCTCCTGTCGGATGGACAGTGCGCACACATCGGCGCTCTCATCGGCCATGCTGAACCACACCGGCCGCACATGGGCGGGCAGCTTTGCCGCCCGCAGGAACTTATCGTCGTAGTTCAGCACCAGCGGGGCCCCCTCCGGCAGGCCGTTGCAGATCTCCAGCTTGGCCTTGCAGATGTTCTCCTGACTGCCCAGATTGCCGATGTGGGACACGCCGATGCAGGTGATGATGCCCACATCCGGGCGGGCAGCGCGGGCCAGACGGTCGATCTCGCCAGCGTGGCTCATGCCCATCTCGATCACAGCGTATTCGGTGGAAGCGCCGAGGCGCATCAGGGTGCGGGGCATGCCCAGCTCGTTGTTCTGGTTGCCCTCGGTCTTGATGGTCTCACCAAAGCCGCACAAGGCCGCGTAGGTCATCTGCTTGGTGGTGGTCTTGCCCACGCTGCCGGTCACGCCCACCACCTTGGGGTGGTACTGGCTGCGGTAGTTGGCACCCATCACCATCATGGCGTGGTAGCTGTCCGGGCAGAGGATGGCTTTTTCGGCCGGGACGCCCTCCACCGGGTGGTTCACCACCACAAAGACTGCACCCTCTTCCAGTGCTTTGGCCGCAAAGTCGTGGCCGTCGAACCGCTCGCCGGGAAAGGCCACAAAGATGCAGTCCGGCCGCACCTCACGGCTGTCGGTGGTGACCAGCTCCACTTCCGGGTCGCTGGTGAGGAAGCCGGCAGGCACAAGCCCTGCCAGCAGCTTGCTTGCATGGATCTTTTCCATAGTTCATTCCCCTCTCGTTTTTCTGGTTCCTTTATCCACAGGTAATGGTAACGATGGTACCGCGCTGGACGCTGGCCCCCACCTCACTGCTCTGGCTCTGGACCATGCCGTTGGCGTCACCCTCCACCACGCAGTTCAGCCCGGCGGCCGCCAGCATCTGGCGGGCAAAGTCCGCGCTCTTGCCGGTCACATCCGGCACATCGGTATGGCTGCCCTCATAGGTATCGGTATACAGGTACACGGTGGTGCCGTAGGCCACCTTTGCACCCGCGTGCGGATACTGGTAGGTGACAGCTGCTGCCGCCTGACTGGTGGTGCTTTCGGCCAGCTGATGCCTGAGGCCCTTGATGTTCAGCTGCACCTGCGCACTGCTCCACTCGGTGCCCACCAGATTCGGCACAGTGACCACAGTCTGGCTGCGATCCTCGCCATCGGCGGCAATGCCAAGGTAAGGTGCGATCTCGCTGATGATGTTGCCCACAACGGGCGCTGCCAGCAGGGACGAGTAGTCCGTTCTGGCGTTGTTGGGGTCATCCAGCATCACATAGACCAGGATCTCCGGGTCGTCGGCGGGCAGGACGGCCGCAAAGGAGGCGACCTTCTTGTAGTCACCGTCGGCGCGGCGGTGCATGTTCAGCTGTTCCGACGTGCCGGACTTGCCGCCGATGCGGTAGCCGGAAACGTAGGCGTTCTTGCCGCCGCCGGTGCCGTTGCCCACCTCGTACTCCATCATCTGGCGGATGACATCGCTGGTGGACTCGCTGATGACCTGACGGCGGATGTTGGTGCCGATCTCCTCCACCACGTTGCCGTTGGTGTCGGTGATCTTATCCACCACATGGGGGGTGACCAGATAGCCGCCGTTGACGGCTGCCGCCACGGCAGTGCACATCTGCAGCGGCGTGATGGCCATGGCCTGGCCGAATGCCGAGGAGGCCAGTTGCACCTCACCCAGCTGATTGGCCGAATAATACTTCATCAGGCCGGTCTCGCTGGGCAGGTCCACGCCGGTGCGCTCGGTAAAGCCAAAGGCGTCAAAATAATTGTAGAACTGCTGGGAGCCCACGCGCTGGCCCAGCTGGATGTAGTAGATGTTGCAGCTCTGGCGCAGAGCGTCGGCCATGTTGATGGTGCCGTGGGCCTTGTGGCCTGCGCAGTGGTAGGTCTGTTTGGCCACACCGTAGGCACCGGAACAGGTGAAGGTAGTGTTCATGGTCGCCACGCCGGAGTCCAGACCCATGGCCGAGGTGATGACCTTGAACACACTGCCGGGGTAGTACAGCTCGGTGATGGCCTTGTTCTTCCACAGGATATCGCGGTAGGTGCCGGTATAATCCGGGTCCGGGTCCACGATCTTGTTGCCGTTTTCGTCCAGCTTGAACTTCTTCGGGTCATTTTCGTCCCGGAGGTAGATGGTGTACAGCTCCGGCTCTGCGGCCACCTGCTCCTGCAGGTAGGCCAGGTTGGCGCTGTAATCCAGCGGCGTGTTGGGGTCAAAGTCCGGTTTGGAAGCCATGGCCAGGATCGCACCGGTCTTGACGTTCATCACGATGGCACAGCCGCGGTTCTCGACGTTGTTGGCCGCAACGGCCTCAGTCAGGTAGCGTTCCGCGATCTCCTGCACGTTCACATCCAGCGACAGCACCAGATTGGAGCCGTCCTTGGCGGCAAAGGTGGTGGCGTTGGCGTCTGCAATGGCGTTGCCCACCGCGTTGCGCTGGGTGATGGTGCGGCCATCCACACCGGCCAAGGTGGACTGGTAGGATTTTTCCAGTCCGTAGGTGCCGACGCCGTCCGCGTCCGTAAAGCCCAGCACCGCTGCGGCAAACGCACCGTAGGGGTAGTTGCGCTGGAAGCTTTTTTCCGAGGACACCGAGATGCGCCCCTTGCGGGAGGTATCGGTGTCCTTTTTGTGCGTCTTGTTGAAGCTGGTGACGTACTTTTCAATGGAAAGCTTCACCGCGTTGTTCACCTTGGTGGCAAGGGTGACGTAGGCAGAATCCAGCCGGGAAAGTGCATCGTAAACGGTCTGGTACTGCTGCTGGTACTCTGCCGAGGAGGTGTCCACGCTGTCCAAGCTCTCGCCGTCCCCGGAGAGCAGACGCAACGTCAGCTCCCGGCTCACCTCGGCGCACATGGCGGGGTCCAGCGTTTTGGTCACAGTGTCGTCATCGTTGGTCTTGCTGGTATAAAGGATGCTGCTGTAACTGGGGTCTGCCCAGATGGTCCACACCACGCTGGTGGAGGCAAGGGTGATGCCGGAGGCATCGTAGATCTCGCCCCGGGTGGCCTTGATGGTGGTATCCAGCAGCTGCTGCTGGGCGGCGTACTGGCGGTACTCTGCCCCGTGGATGATCTGGATATTATACAGGCTGCGGATGACGATGGCGGCCGCCACCACCACCGCAAGGATGCCCAGACGGCTGCAAAGCCGCCGCACCCGGCTGTCCAGCCGATCCCGGCCGGAGGCCGGACGCAGGCGGTAGCCCCTGCTTTTTTTGTTACGGAAAGGTTCTTGCATTGGTTCTCTCCTGCGGGGCGTGCACTGCATTCCGCGCGCCCTGCGCTGTTATTTATTCAGACTGCGGTGTCCATAAACCGAAAAAAGCGTGCGCTGCCGCACGCTTTCTTCGTTTATCTCACGGTGCCCAGAATGTTCACCGCGCCGGTGTACAAAAAGTCGGTCCATTGCCGCACAGTGGACTCCCGGCGCACCAGTGCGCCGCTTTCGCCCAGGCGGATGTAGGTGATCTGGCTGGGGTCTACTTTCATCAGACCCAGCCGCCCTGCGGTCTCCTCCACGCTGGCAATGTTGGTCTTGCTGTTCAGGGTGCTGTTGTAGTAGGTATACTGGCTCTGCTCGCTGACCAGCTGCGCCTTAGTGGCTTGGATCTGGTCGTTCAGCTCCACCAGCTGTGCCTCGCTCCACAGCAGACTGATGGCAAAGCCCACCAGCAGTGCTGCCGCCACCAGATTCATGGCGTTATGTACGGCGGCCTGCAGCGGGTTCAACCGCCGCTTGCCGCCCTTTGCTACCCGCAGGTTTGCTTTGCGCTGCGGCTGCGGTGCCCTGCGGCGGCGCACCGCATTACGATCATATGCTGGCTGACCCATGGTTTCTCTCCTCCTCACAATGCCGGTGCTTCCGGCATCTCAGCATTTTTCCAGCACACGCAGGTGGGCGGAACGGCTGCGCCGGTTCTCCTCCAGCTCCTGCGTATCAGCTTCAATGGGTTTGCGGGTGATAAGCTTTGCCTTTGCCTTGCCGCCGCATACACACACCGGAAACTCCGGCGGGCAGGTACAGGCTGTGGACCAGCGGCGGAATTTGTTCTTGACCAGCCGGTCCTCCAGAGAGTGGAAAGTGATCACGCACAACCGGCCGCCCGGTGCAAGGTGATCGAAAATGGTATCCAAGCCCTCCTCCAGCGCATCCAACTCGTGGTTCACTGCAATGCGCAGTGCCTGAAAGGTGCGGCGGGAGGGGTTCTTGTTCTTGCGGCGCTCTGCCGGGGGCATGGCGCTTGCTACGATATCTGCCAGCTGCAGGGTGGTCAGGATGGGAGCGGTTTCCCGCGTCTCCACGATCTTTCCTGCGATCTGCCACGCATAGGGCTCCTCGCCGTAATCCCGCAGGATGCGGGCCAGTTCCTCGCGGCTTTCGGTGTTCACTAGGTCTGCGGCGGTCTCGCCCTGCTGGCTCATGCGCATATCCAGCGGTGCGTCCGCCCGGTAGGAAAAGCCCCGGGCGGCATCGTCCAGCTGGTGGCTAGAAACGCCAAGATCCAGCAGTGCGCCGTTGATTTTTTCAATGCCCAGCTGTTCCAGCGCCTGTCCCGCATAACGGAAATTGATCTGTACCACGGTAGCAGGCAGCCCGGCAAGGCGGGAGCGCGCGGTCTGCACCGCGTCCGGGTCCTGATCCAGCGAGATGAGCCTGCCGCCCTTGGCGGCATCCAGCCGCAGGGCGATCTGGCGGGAATGTCCCGCGCCGCCAGCGGTGCCGTCCAGATAGGTGCCTGCCGGGTCGATGGCAAGCCCCGTCAGGCACTCGTTCAGCAAAACGGGGATATGCTCAAACGAGGCCGGGTCAAAGGGCTGCTGTTCTTCAAAGGCCATTGGCACGGCCTCCTTTCTCGGTTTAGTTTTTTTGCATCAGAGGTGCAGCTTGCGCAGCCGCTCGGCGCGCTGGTCGTTGGTCACGGCGGCGCGGCGGGCATTCCAGACCTCGGTGGCCCAGATCTCAGCATGGTTGCGGTTGCCGATGATGGTCACGTCCTTTTCCAGCCCGGCGTAGGCGCGCAGCTCTGCGGGCAGCAGGATGCGCCCCTGCTTGTCCGGCACCACCTCGCAGGCGGTGCTGAACAGGTCGCCGGAGATCGCCCAGCTGTCCATCAGTTCATCGCTTTCCAGCTTGTCCGCCAGCCGCTGGACTTCCTCCATGGGCAGTGCGAACAGGCAGCTGTCCACCCATTCCAGCACCACGAAACTCTCGCCCATGGCGTCGCGGAATTTTGCGGGGAAGTTCAGCCGCCCCTTGGCGTCGATGGTGTAATCATAACGGCCAAAAAACACGCGCTGTTCCCCCTTTCAGGGGCGTTTTCAGGGCATGCGCCCTACTTTTACCCACTTTGCCCCACTGACACATCTTTATTGTAGCAAATCAAGTTCGTGAATGCAAGGGTTTTCGGGCGGCTTTTTGCCGCAAAAATCCACAAAAAAAGTCCCTGTGAGCCGTCATTTTTGCTCGCAGGGACTTCGTTTTCCGCAATCTGTGGAATTTGTGTGGAAAGTTGACCGTTATCAGCCGTTTTTCTTGGCGTTCTGGCGCAGGCTGGCACGGATATTTTTGACCTGTGCGGCGTTTTCCACCATGGTGTCCTCGGTGGTGCGCAGCATATTCTCGCAGTAGTCGGTCACGGTCTGGCGCAGGGTGCGCGCCTCGGTCTGGGCTGCGGAGGTGATCTCAGAAGCGCGCTGCTGGGCGGCCTTGACGATCTCGGCGTCACTGACCAGAATGCGGGCGCGCTCCTCGGCCTTTTTCACGATGGCCTGTGCCTGTGCGTTGGCGCTGTCCACGATCTGCGCCCGGTCGTTCACGATCTGCTGCGCCTGCCGCAGCTCGCCGGGCAATGCCGCCCGCACCTCGTCCAGATAATCCCGGATCTGCTCCACATCCACGATGCGCTTGCCGCCGGAAAGGGGCACGTTTGCGCTCTCTTCCAGTGCATCCTCAATGGTATCCAAAAGCTCGTTCACGTTCATAAGGCTTCTCCCTCCTGCTCAGCGGCGGACTGCATGGGCTTTGTATACTTCCACAGCAGCACCTTGCCGTATTTATACTGTTTCTGCAGGGTCAGACTGCCCGTCTGCGCGGGCAGCACGATGCCTGTTTCGCTCTCGCACAGCACGATGCCGCCCGGAGCAACGCACTTTTCCACGGCAGGCAGAATCTTTTCCAGCGTACCGCCACGGAAGGGCGGGTCCAGCAGCACCAGATCGAACTGCTCCCGGCAGGCCGATAAGAACCGCGCAGCCTCGCCGATATTCACCCGGCTGCGGTCGAACACGCCGCAGGCCTTGCAGTTGCGCATCACGATGCTTACGGCCTCCCGGCTCTCGTCCAGAAAGACGCACCGGGCCGCACCCCGGCTGAGCGCTTCGATGCCCAGCTGGCCGCTGCCGGCATACAGATCCAGCACCCGGGCCCCGGGCAGGTCGAACTGTACGATGCTGAACATCGCCTCCTTCACCTGCGAGAGGGTGGGGCGGGTGACATCGGTGCCGGGCAGTGCTTCCAGCCTGCGGCCCCGGGCTTCTCCTGCGATCACGCGCATGATGTTACCTCCTTGCCGTAGCTGCCGCCCCCGCGGCAGCCGGTTTGAACTCTTTCGTATCCTTTATTATCTCCCAACTGCATAGCATTGTCAAGAGCCCGCATTGCGCTGCGGGCGGCTTTGTGCTACAATCATAGCAGCAATATTGCGCATTTTACGGCGCATTTCAGCAAAGGAGAGTATACAGCATGAAAGTTCTGCTCATCAACGGCAGCCCCCACGAGAAGGGCTGCACCTACACCGCCCTTTCCCTTATTGCCGGGGAGCTGAAGGCACAGGGCATCGAGACCGAGATCCTGCACGTCGGCGGTCAGCCCGTAGGCGGCTGCATCGGCTGCGGCGGCTGCCGCAGCGGCAATGGATGCGTGTTCGGCGGCGTGGTCAACGAGGCCATTGAGAAGGCCAAAACCGCCGACGCCTTTGTGTTCGGCAGCCCGGTGCACTACGCCTCCGCTGCGGGCAACATGGCCAGCTTTATGGATCGTCTGGCCTACGCGGGCGGCAAGTATCTGGCCTACAAGCCCGCCGCCGTCTGCTGCTCTGCCCGCCGCGCCGGTACCACCTCCACCCTTGACCAGCTGGTCAAATACCCCCAGTTCTTCCACATGCCGCTGGTCAACGGCTCCTACTGGGCGATGGTACATGGCTCCAACCCCGAGCAGGTACTGCAGGACGCTGAAGGCTGCGCCGTGATGCAGGAACTGGGCCGCAACATGGCATGGCTGCTGCGCTGCATCGAGGCCGGTAAGGCCGCAGGCATCGACCACCCGCAGAACCCGCCCCGCCCCATGACGAACTTCATCCGCTGAGCAGTATGCTCCCCCATTCCGGGGGAGCATTTGTTGTTTTGGACAGCACCCTTCCCCGTCTGCCGCCAAAAAGGTGTACAAAAAGGGTGGGAGGTGCTTTTTTCGTTCATAACTTTGTGCTACTATAAGAAGTAAAGTAACTTTGCTATGGACGGAGACCCGACTATGGAACACTACGACTGGAACGACGGCTGGCTGTTTTGCCCCACCTTCGACCCCGCGCTGGTGCGCCCGGAATGCACCGGACTGGAGCTGGAGTCGGTGCGCATCCCGCACACGGTCAAGGCCCTGCCCTACAACTATTGCAACGAGAACGACCACCAGCGCCTGTGCGGCTACCGCCGGGAGTTCTTTGCCCCTGCCGAGTGGGCAGGCCGCACCGTCCTGCTCACCTTCGGAGCCATCGCCCACGACGCCACCGTGTTCTGCAACGGGCGGCGGCTGTTCCACCACGGCTGCGGCTACACCGCCTTTACGGTGGACCTGACCAGCGCCCTGCATCTGGGCAAGAAGAATGTCGTGGCTGTGCGCTGCGACAGCCGCGAGGACCTGAACATCCCGCCTTTCGGCGGTTCCATCGACTACCTGACCTACGGCGGCATCTACCGTGCCGTAAGTCTGGACATCAAGGAGCCCGCCTACCTGCGGGATGTGTTCGTGGAGGCCCGGGCCGAAGGCGACTTTCGCATTTACACCGCCACGGTGGGCGAGACGGTGGGCTGCACCCTGCAGGCCGAGATCCGCAGCCCCGCCGGAAGCCGGGCCGTCTACCGTGGGGAACTTGCCCTGCCCATCACCGGCACCCTGAACGGGGTGCATCCGTGGAGCATTGAGCACCCCACCCTGTACACTCTTACCGTAAAGCTCATCCGTCCCGGCACCAGCGGTCTGCCCGACCGGGTGCTGGACGAAAAGACGGTCCGGTTCGGCTTCCGCACGGTCCAGTTCGTGGCCGGTGGCCTGTACCTGAACGGCCAGCGGGTGGTGCTGCGGGGCATCAACCGGCACCAGAGCTACGCCTATCAGGGCTACGCCATGCCGGACAGCCTGCAGCGGCTGGATGCCCAGTTCATCAAAAAGGACCTGGGCTGCAATGCCGTGCGCACCAGCCACTACCCCCAGAGCCCGGCCTTCCTGGATGCCTGCGACGAGCTGGGCCTGCTGGTGTTCACCGAAATGCCCGGCTGGCAGCACATCGGCGACGAAGCCTGGAAGGCGCAGGCCCTGCAGAACTGCCGGGAGATGGTGTGCCAGTGCCGCAACCATCCCAGTGTGTTTTTGTGGGGTGCACGGGTCAACGGCAGCCCCGATGATGAAGCCTTTTACAAGCGCACCAACGAGGCCATCCATCGGCTGGACCCCACCCGCCCCACGGCGGGTGCCCATATCCGCCGCCGCGAGCAGCTGCTGGAGGATGTGTACGCCTACAACGATTATTCCTACCGGGGCCGAGGCCCCGCCTGTGAGGCCCGCGCCTCCGTCACCCCGGACATCCGCAAGGGCTACCTCATCAGCGAGTTCGGCGGGCAGAACTTCCCGGCCAAGCCCTTTGACGATGAGGCCCACCGGCTGGTGCAGGCCCTGCATTTTGCCGCCGTGCTCAACGATTCCATTGC
>OHAT01003288.1_pt1 | contig 10854 bp, 9 predicted proteins | sample 1577141 | NCBI WGS metagenome assembly OHAT01 (sample SAMEA3541578, study PRJEB24748) | human gut metagenome | biome: human gut; feature: human-associated habitat; material: faeces | place: China | collected 2012
AGCCATGGCCGGGAACCATTGCAATTACTGCGTTTCTTGCGTTTTGCTCATGGCTATTACCTTGCCATTCGGAGGTGGAAAAATGAATACGGGATAAAAACATTTTTAGCAATTTATAAAATAATAAGGAGCTATACAAGAAGAGTACCAATCTCGGAGATAGATGCCTTGGGTAGAAATTGATCCGAGAACGGCCCTGAATAATTAATAATTTGCTGGCGTAGGTTAAAATATTAGCTGTTTCTTTTTTGTCACATGCAGTAAGTATAATATTTTCCTTTGTTCTCTTTAGTATAATGGGCCGTAAACCACCTATGTTGCATTAACAAAAAGAGTCAAAAACTATAACATTAAGGGGGATAACAAGATGAAAAAGGCATTACTTAAACTATTGGCATTGTCCTTAGCTCTGACATTTGTAATGGGTGTTTTAAGCGGATGTGGTGATACTGCGGAAAAAGATAGCGACGGAGATGTCGTAAAAATTGGCTTTGTTACCTACCTCGCCGGTGACCAAGCCTATGTGGGCCAGGCAGCAAAGCTTGCCCTGGAGGACTACGTAACAGAGCTTAATGAGAATGGGGGGCTTTTGGGCAAGCAGGTCAAGCTTATAACTTACGATTATTCGAAGGATCCTGCTACAGAGGCTGTAAATGCAACGAACAAGCTTATCCAGCAAGATGGTGTTATTGCAATTCTTGGTCCCAGTGGTAGTCAGTCGGCAATACCTATGATCCCGGTTGTGACTGCAGCAAAAATTCCTGTAATTGCAACGTCTGCCAGCAATGAAGCGGTAACCATAGATCCCAATACAGGCAAATTAAATGAGTGGATGTTTAGAGTTTGCTTTGTGGATCCTTATCAAGGCAAGGCACTGGCAAATTTTGCTATTACAGAGGCCGGAATCAGCAAGGTCGCATCATTGGGAGCGATTGGTGATCCGTATACAGAGGCCTTGACTAAAATTTTTGAAGATGAGTTCACAGCAAAAGGCGGCGAAATGGTAAAGAAGCTGAATTACCAGAACAAGGATGTTGAATTTAGAGCACAGCTGACTGAGGCTCACAAGGCTGGTGCGGAGGCAATTTTGGCCCTATCTTCTTACTATAAAGATGTTGTTTTGATGGCGCAGCAGTCAAGAGATCTGGGATATGATTTCAAATTCCTGATTGGTGATGGCTGTTATTCTCCGGAGCTTGTAGAATTAGCCGGAGATGAACTAGAGGGTTCATATATGATCAGTGGTGTTTCAGAGGATGACCCTGCCCTGAAGGAATATTCTGTGGAATTTGGAAAAAAATATCCAGGGCAGACTGCAAATGTTTATGTTGCTTATTCATTAGATGCCATGATGCTGTTGGAATATGCGATCAACAAGGCAGGATCCTTTGACACAGAAGCGATTCGAACTGCTTTGGAAAACGCTCAGGGTGTAAAGCTTTTTAGCGATGATAACTTTACTGTTGATAAAGAAACACATAATCCTCTGAATAAAACGGTTAGTGTTCTTAAAATTACCGACGGCCAGTATACTCTGTATAAAAAATATAAGCCAGAAGGCTAATGTTATATTGCTCTCTTTAAACAAATTTTTGATATTTGCATAGATAAACAAAGCCTTTGATAGGCAATGTGTAATTGCTTTAATGGGGTGCTGGTATATTTTTCATATATCAGCACCTCTGAAATGGAGAAGAACTATGAACCAATTGATTCAACAGCTTATAACAGGTTTGTCCATTGGTGGCATCTATGCTTTGCTTGCAGTGGGTTACTCCCTTATTTACAGCATTTTCAATTTTACAAACTTTTCATTCGGCGCGATTATGATGACATCGGCATTTGCCGGATATTTTGCTATTTCTAAATTGGGCTTACCTCCGGTAGGCGGTATGCTTTTTGCTCTTCTGTTTGGTGCGTGTATTTCACTTTTGGTCGAATTTATTGCATATAGACCAATGAGAAAGAAAAAGGCTCCCAGGTTATTTATTATGATCTCTGCGTATGGCATCAATATGTTTATTATTAATTTAACATTGGTTCTCCTTGGTGCAAATCTCAGAGAATTTCCAATATCGATTGGGCAAACGGCCTTTCTTGTCGGTAATATTTCTATTGGCAAAATTGACATTATTGCTTTGATCGTTTCGCTAATATCCCTTTTGGTTTTATGGATATTTTTGGAAAAAACAACCGCCGGTATTGCAATTAGAGCATGTTCTCAGGACTCCTCTACCGCAGGCCTGATGGGAATCAATGGTAATAAGGTATCCACGATGGTATTTGCCATATCAGGCGTTACAGCAGCTGTTGCAGGGATTTTTTTCGGTATAAAATATACAGTTTATCCGAACTTGGGTGATTTAGCGACGAAAGCTTTTATTGCAAGCGTAATCGGAGGCTTGGGGAGTCTGCCCGGCGCAATTACAGGCGGCATCCTGCTTGGTGTACTGGAGACAATGGTATCGGGTTATATTTCTTCAACCTACAGAGACTTATTTGCATATGGGTTTATGGTAGTTATGCTATTGTTTCTTCCAAACGGTCTCATGGGAAAGACTTCTCAGGATAAACTATAAAAAAGGGGGGGAGCTTGTGCTATATATTGAAAGCCTGGTTATTATTGGTTGTATAAATGTTGTGGCAGTTTGCGGGCTGGTTTTGCTGGTGGGATATACGGGCATTTTTTCTATGGGACATGCCGGTTTTATGGCAATTGGCGGATACGCAGCTGCGTTGCTTTATTTACATCTTCATATCCCATATGTAGTTGCCGTAATTGCCGGAGGATTAATTGCAGCAATTTGCAGCATAATTATTGGTTATCCAACGTTGAAAATGAAGCTTCGTGGAGATTATTTTGCAATAGCAACGCTTGGCTTTGGCGAGATAGTGAAATTGATTTTAGCCAATAGCGGGCCAGATTCTATATTTGGCGGAGCTATGGGAGTAATTGGCATTCCTAAGAAAACCAATCTTATATGGGTAATAATTTTTACCGTAATTAGTATCTATGTTTTGCGTTCTATTATCAAATCAGATTATGGGAAAAATTTCGTTGCGATTCAACAACAGGAAGTAGCAGCCGAAATGATCGGAATTAATGTTTTTAAGGTAAAAATGACTTCTCTGCTTATTTCTGCGTTTTATGCTGGTATAGCTGGCGGGTTGTTTGCATTTTATATGACCTATATTTCACCGGGCACCTTCAATGAAGTAAAATCTACAGATTTGACAACCGCTGTAGTTATGGGTGGAATTAACAGCATATCCGGGCCTATTCTGTGCGGCTTTTTCTTAATTCTGCTGCCGGAGGTATTAAGATCACTTATCGAATGGAGACTAGTTATATATGGTCTGATTTTTGTATTAGTTATGATTTTTAAGCCAGAAGGCCTATTCGGATATAAAGAACTGCCGTTTGAGAAAGTAACTGCTTTTGCCAAAAAACTGATAAAGCCAAGGGGAAAAGAGGACACTATGGAGAAATGTGCAAAGGATAGGAGGCCTACAATTCGTGGAGGGAAGAAATAATAGAATATTAGAGATCGACAGCCTAGCGATTTACTTTGGCGGCTTGAAAGCAATTGATGGCGTGAGCCTATATATTGAAAAAAATGATTTTTTGGGACTGATTGGACCTAACGGTGCAGGTAAGTCAACTTTATTTAATGCAATAACGGGAAATATTGTTCCAACTATGGGAACAATTGCTTTTAATAATACAGTTATCAACAAGAAGCGGCCTGATCAAATATGCCATTTGGGGATCAGCAGAACCTTCCAGAATATTCGGCTGTTTCCTAAAATGACAGCCATTGAAAATGTTTCGATTGGTATGAATAGTATACCAAAATACTCCTTGCTACAGGCTGCTATACGCAGTGGGAAAGTGGAACAAATTAGTCGGGAGACGATTGATCAGGCATATTATTACTTGGATTTGCTCGGGATAGCCGGATACAAGGACAACTTAGCCGGAAGCTTGCCCTATGGACTTCAGAGAAGATTAGAGATTGCCCGGGCGATTGCAACCAAGCCAGAGCTTCTTTTGCTGGATGAGCCGGCAGCCGGAATGAATAATGATGAGTGTAATGAGCTGGTAGAAGTATTGAAGAAGATACATAATGAGCTAGGGTTCACGGTTGCGTTGATTGAACATCACATTGATTTTGTGATGAATCTATGTAACCGACTCTATGTTTTGAATCTCGGAAAAATTTTGGCAGAAGGAACACCGGAAGCCGTCCAAAATGATCCTAATGTTATTAAAGCATATTTAGGAGAAAGGAGAAACGGTCGTGGGAAGTAGTGCGCATGAGTTGACCGGGAAAGACGAGAACCTTTTAAGCGTAGAGCATTTAAATGTATTTTACGGAGGGATCCAGGCGCTGTATGACGTTTCTTTAAATATCAGAAAGGGTGAAATACTGAGTATTATTGGGTCAAATGGCGCAGGTAAATCATCTCTCCTTCGAACAATTGCGGGCGATAAATCCATTGATTCGGGATCTATAACCTTTCAAGGGGAGCAACTGCCTAAAAGCTCATATGAGGTAGTAGGAAAAGGAATTTCCCTTGTGCCAGAAGGCAGAAGGATCTTTCCTAACTTATCTGTTAAAGATAATCTTGCAATTGGCGCATACAATCGAAGGAAGGATAAAGAAGGCATTAAGGAAAGCCTTGAAGAAGTGTTGGATCTGTTTCCGAGGTTAAAAGAAAGATATCATCAGCTTGGTGGAACATTGTCCGGCGGTGAACAGCAAATGCTTGCCATAGGCAGAGCACTAATGAGCAAGCCGGAGCTGATATGCTTTGATGAGCCTTCTTTAGGACTAGCGCCAATTATTGTCGATGAACTGTTTGATAAGATCAAATTTTTAAATGACGAAAGAAAACAGACAATTCTACTTGTTGAACAAAATGTTTATCTTGCGCTTGACATATCAAGCAGAGCTTATATTCTTAGCAGCGGATGTATCGTTGCGGAGGGAAAGTCGTCAGACCTATTAGAAATGCCAGATATCCAAGAACAGTATATGGGAATCAGGTAAGAAATAAGGGGGATATAATGTCTGAATCGGTGTTAAATATGTTTGCGCAGCAATATATCGATATGATTTTGTGCAAGAGTCGATACGATGTCGGTGATATCCAGTGGTTTACAGAGGGGCCCTTTTGGCGAAGAACCAGCATGAAGTTCTCCAGGGAATATAGAATCCTTCCTGATTACGAGATCGGTGATTTAAAGCATGGCCTTACATTGGAAAATATTGTAGACCGATCGGAGACTCTGCTCAGAGAACTGAAAGACTATGAGGAAACCTCTCCGCTTTGCGAAAAGCAGAGAATAGAATATCTAATTTGCCACATGAGAAGCCTTTGGTTTCGGTCAAAGATGCTTTTAGGAGAAAAGAGCTCGTTTGATCAAATGACGAGTGCTCTGTATAATCTTGTTGCGCCGGTATATGACTATTCTTTGTTTCAACAAATTAAAACTGAGCTGGACGAGAATTTACCGGGGCAAGGGAACGTTCTTAATCGCATAGAGCAATTTCGAGAAGGTATTACGATTCCTGCAGATAAACTATTGAATGTATTGCGAGATGTTACGGAAGCATTTCATCGTCATGCCATTCAAAATATGCACCTGACAGGCAATAGTATGCCGCGGATTCGTGTGAGGGCTCTGCCGGATCCCAATATGGTGTTTTTGTCTATTTTATTCGCCTACGATTACGATCATATTCAATATGAGCGCAACTTTAATTTGAAGTATAACTGGACAGTCGACAAAGTAATGGAATATACAGGGCATGAGATGGAGCCGGGGCATTTGACCTATTATGAAAAAAGAACGCAGTGCTTTATTGATACAGGCTGGCCGGAAATGGCGGAGGTATCATTGTATTCTCCATCTTCTGCATTTACAGAAGGGTCTGCCCGATATGCGTCAGATTTATGCTTTGCAAGCTCGATGGAGCGTAAGGTTGAATTTGAGAAGGAATATATTTTTAAAAAAGCCGGTTTAGATGATCGCCTGGTCGAATATATGCCGTTATGGCACAGATTTATGGAAGTAAGCGGATATGCGTTCTTAGAGGCTTCGCGCAAGGTTTGGGATAAGCTTTGGACAGAGGAGCAAGGTCTGCAGTTTCTGAAGGAATATGGATTTATGGAACAGACAGCGACAATAGAGCAATTAAAAGCTGCTATTTCTGATCCAGGCCATTTTGTCTGCCACGATTATGCACGGGATACAATAAGGCGATACTTCGAGAGCACTTGTTCAAGTATTGAGGAAAAATGGGCACTTTATGAGAATTTATGTAGTTCACATATGTCTATGACAGAAATTCAAAGCGGAAGATTTAAGCCAGATGTGTACATGTGGCGGTAGGAGTATTTGTATAGTATACTTTTGAAAAGATGAAAGGCAAACCATGAATAGAATTATTGAAAGGCTTTCCTCTTTTGGGGTAGTTCCTGTTGTTGCTTTGGATCACAGCTGTACAGCAGCTTCAGTAGCGAAGGCTTTAATAGCGGGCGGATTACCATGTGCGGAAATCACATTTCGCACTGCTGCGGCAGAAGAAAGTATACATCTTATAAAAGCTGCTTACCCTGATATGCTGATTGGTGCAGGTACAGTCACGACCACAGGACAAGTAGACCAAGCTATCAATGCTGGTGCAGAATTTATTGTATCTCCTGGTATAGATCGCAAGCTAATAGATTATTGTGTCAAAAAGCAGATTGCGGTCATTCCAGGCTGTGTTACTCCATCTGAATTGATGGAAGCCGTAAGCTCTGGGATTGATGTAGTGAAATTTTTCCCGGCCGAGCAGTGTGGTGGGGTGGCGACAATTACGGCGCTTTCTGCTCCTTTTCCGCAGATGATGTTTATCCCGACCGGTGGGATCAATATCAGCAATATAGGCGATTACCTATCAGCCCAAAGGGTAATCGCATGTGGTGGCAGTTGGATGGTAAAAAAAACATTGATAAATACCGGAAGGTTTGATGAAATCCAAAGGCTCACAAAAGAAACTGTTATGAAGGTTTCCGAGGAACGCGGTAAATAATGAGCACTATAGGCCGTATCATCTCACAACCTCCGGTGACGCTACGCTCCACGTCCCCCGGCTCAAGGGCGTATCCTTCGAGACAGCCATCATCGAGCGGTACCGCCGCCGGGAGAGTAGCGTGGAGGAGGCGCTCATTGAGATGTATCTGGCAGGCGTCTCCGTGCGCCGGGTGGAGGACATCACCGAGGCACTGTGGGGCAGCAAGGTTTCTCCTGCCACCATCAGCGAGCTGAACAAGAAAGCCTACGTCCACATCGAGGACTGGCGGAACCGCCCCTTGCAGGGCGGCAAGTATCCATACGTCTACGTGGACGGTATCTACCTGCGCCGCAACTGGGGCGGAGAGTACGAAAATGTAGCCATTTTGGTGGCAATCGCCGTGAATGAGGAGGGTTTTCGTGAAGTTTTAGGTGCCGCTGAGGGGATGAAAGAGGACAAGGCCAGCTGGGTCAGCTTCTTCCAGTGGCTCCGTGGACGCGGACTGGACGGCGTGAAACTCATCGTCGGCGACAAGTGCATGGGGATGCTGGAGGCCGTGGGCGAGGTGTTCCCGGACGCCAAATACCAGCGCTGCACGGTGCATTTCTACCGCAACGTTTTCTCCGTTGTGCCCAAATCCAAGGTCAAAATTGTGGCAAAAATGCTCAAGGCGATCCACGCCCAGGAGAGCAAAAAGGCGTCCCGCGAGAAGGCGAAAGCCGTGGTCGCCGAGCTGCGCGCCATGAAGCTGAAGGAGGCTGCTAGGAAGGTCGAGGACGGCATTGAGGAGACGCTGACCTACTGTGATTTTCCCAGCGAGCATTGGACCCGTATTGACGAATATTCTTTTACCGTTCCGAAGGGCTTCAATGGGTTTGATCTGTTCATTACGTAGCGACTTAAACCCGAATAACCGTAGAGCTTCTTTTGTGTCATTGTGCGGTTTCATGGTGATTACCTCCTGCAAAGTATTTATAACTTTGTTAGAGGTTTTTCATTTTTTACATGGGTTTTGGTGACATATTTTTACGTATCAACTGGAACCGGGACAGGAGAAGAAATAAGTTGTAGACCGGCTTATATGGACAGTTTGGGTGGAAAGCGGAGGAAAGAATACAAGAAAAGCGAAAATAAGGGAGATGTATTATGAACATAATTGCCAATTTGCTCGCGGGATTTGCTAAAGGCTAACAAAGCATAACGGAACTAATTCCTTTGTATATACGCGCTGCATGTAGCACTTTATTTCGCATCAGGATAAAACAGTGGTGGGAACGGTGGGAATTCGCACGTCCCACCATGATACGATGACCTGATTCATATGCGGCGATTTTGCGATTCTGCCAAGTGTGCAAGTTTCGATTGATTTTGCAAACTCTGTGTGTTAAAATAGGCATATCCGAAGGGGGGTGTTTGCTATTTTAACAAACGAGCTTCTTGAATTAGCAAATACTGTTTGCAAACAAAAAGCCGAGTCGCAAACGATCGAATGCAAGGCGGCTCATGTGGATTGTCCGAAAAGATTGTATGATACGCTGTCCAGCTTCTCCAACCAGGACAGCGGCGGCGTGCTGCTGTTCGGCATAGATGAAACCGCCGGGTTTCAGGTAGTCGGCGTCTACGATGCTCAGGACTTGCAAAAAAAGGTCACGGAGCAGTGCAACCAGATGGAGCCGCCGGTTCGCGCCGTATTCACATTGGCCGAGGTCGATGGCAACTGGATTTGTGCCGCCGAGATACCGGCTTAATATCTGGCAGAACGCCCCTGCTATTACCGCGGTGCTGGGCGTATCAAAGGCTCCTATGTCCGCGTGGGCGATGCAGACCTCCCCATGACGGACTATGAGTTATACAGCTACGAGGCATTCCGCCGACATTTGCATGACGATGAGCGCCCTGTGGAGCGCGCCGACCTCTCTATGCTGGATACGGACAAGCTGGAACGCTATATTCTCCAGCGCCGAGCAGATCGTCCCGGATTTGCCCAGCTTTCCCGCCAGCAGACGCTGGAGATGCTGAATATCACCCGAAACGGACAGGTGACACTGGCTGCCGTGCTGAATTTCTGCATCTATCCGCAGGGCTATTTCCCACAGCTGGGTATCACCGCGGTGGTCGTACCGGGAACACAGATCGGCGATACCGACGCGGACGCAGCCCGTTTCATTGATAACAAACGGATCGAGGGTACGATCGATTCCATGGTGGAAGAGGCCGTCGGTTTCTGCCGTCGGAACATGAAGAACCGCACGATCATCGATCCTGACACCGGCACCCGAAGCGACCGTCCGGAGTATCCGGTGGAGGCCATCCGCGAGGCTGTCCTAAACGCGCTGATCCATCGGGATTACAGCATCTATACGGAAGGCACACCTGTGCAGGTCGATCTTTTCGCTGACCGGCTTGAGATCCACAGTCCCGGCAGTCTCTATGGCCGTATGACGGTGGAGCAGTTGGGGATCGCCCGTCCCGATCTACGCAATCCCGCGCTGGCTGTTATGACGGAGGCGCTGACCGGAGCCGAAAATCGCTACTCCGGCATTCCCACCATCCGCAGAGCCATGACGGAGTACGGCCTGCCGGAACCGAAATTTGAGAACCGGCGCAACGAGTTTGTGGTGACGCTGTTCAACGGCGTTACAGCTGTGACCACACCCATTGAAACCGTGCAGGAGAAAAAAGATCTGCTTACATTCTGCCAGACGCCGCGTACCCGCCGTGAGATCGCCGATTACTTGGGGGTAAAGACGGTATTCTATGCCATGGGGCATTATGTGCAGCCGCTTTTGCAGACGGGCTGCGCCCTGTTTCAGTCTCGGAAGTGCCAGATGTGCCTGAGCCTGTGTATCTTTCCCGATCAGTCCCAGTATACTGCCATGGGCGGTCTGCTGCCGGGGAACTCCGCGCAGGTTCTTTCCCCCATGTTTCTTCTGCCGCACGCGCCGGAGCAGCTTTCTGTATGCCAAACGCTGCTGGAACGCCGCTTCTTCGACCTGCCCGGTGAGGACGGCCCGGAGACCTATCCCTATTCCACGCTGATCTCCGATCTGACGGACGCGATCTGCCGCCTGCAGGTCGAAAGCTACCATCAGACGCTGCTGCTTCTGCTGCGCCGGGCCTGCGCCCAGTATCCCCCGGTGGATTCCCTTCGTCAGCTTCTCTGCGGCATGATCTACGCCACCCTGCAGGGAAACTCTTCCTTCGTGGCGGTGTTCAGCCAGATGGAGCTGACGGCGGACGACATCATCTGTGCCATTCAGCAGACCCATTCCGCCGAAGCGCTCTACCGCAGCATGACCCGCATCATCGACCTGCAGATCAGCCGCATACAGGGACAGATCACCACCAGCGACGAGACCCACGTCAAACGCGCCTGCGAATACATTCAGGCCCATTTTGCCGAGGATTTCACCCTGACCGATCTGGCCGGGTATCTGGAGCTCCATCCCAACTACGTCAGCACCATTTTCCGCAAGGTCTGCGGCACGTCCTTCAGCCGTTACCGCAAGCACCTGCGCATGGAGGAAGCCTGCCGCCTGATCCGGGAGACCAACGACAAGTTCTATCTCATCGGCAGCAAGGTGGGCTACCCGGACGCGGTCAGCTTTGCCCGGGTCTTTAAGGAAGAAATGGGCTGTACCCCCAGCGAATACCGTTCCATGCACGCCTCCGGCGAGGAATCGTGAGATGGACGTTTTCGAAAACACTCCCTATTCACAAACAAGCGTCCCCGAAGCCGCCCGGCTGGGCTTCGGGGACGCGCTGTACTTCAGCCGCCGCTTTCGTC
>OHAT01003297.1_pt1 | contig 10833 bp, 7 predicted proteins | sample 1577141 | NCBI WGS metagenome assembly OHAT01 (sample SAMEA3541578, study PRJEB24748) | human gut metagenome | biome: human gut; feature: human-associated habitat; material: faeces | place: China | collected 2012
CATCATCTTGGCGGTGATGGGCTCGGTGCGGCACATGATGGCGTCGGGCTGGAACTCGGCGAGCTCCTTGACGTAGGTCTCCTCGTCGTTATGGCTGCACAGCTTCACTTCAAAGTCGTTGGACTCGAAGATGTGCGTGGCCACCTCGTTGAGCTCGATGGTGTAGTAAACTTTGAACTTTGCCATGATAAAGATCTCCTCTCAAATTTTTATTTATTGAATTGCCAAATGATTTCATACGGTTTCTTCATTATACCTTGCGCTTTGCACAAAAGCAAGCGATTTTCAGAAAGATTTGCAAGAACTTATTCAAATAATTGAACAGCGTCTTTCATTTTGACGATTTGCCGTCATGTCTTTCCCCTGTTTTCTGCAATTTTCGCTGCAAAACAAAAAAGAACATAAAAGGCGCTTGACAAACTACTACATATGTAGTATATAGTTATCAGCGACAAATGTAGTAGATCATCTAAGGAGGTCAACCCATGGACGATAAGAAGAGACTGCCCGACGCGGAGCTTGCCGTGATGCAGGCCATCTGGGCCGTCGGCGGCGAGGTCAGCCGCGGCGATCTCGACGGCGCGCTCGCGAGCCACGGCTGGAGCGCCAACACCGTCAACACCTACCTTACTCGCCTGTGCGAAAAAGGATTCCTCTCGAGCCGCCGCGAGGGGCGGAACAATTTGTACACGCCGCTCGTCTCAAAGGACAGATACCTCGAATTTGAGAGCCGCAGCGTCCTGAAGCGGCTCTACGGCGGGTCGCTCGGCAGCTTCGTCGCGGCGCTGAACGCCGAGCAGCCGCTCGAGCAGAGCGAGATCGACGAGCTGCGGCAGTTTTTGGACGATATGAGCCGTTAAACGGAAATATAAGGAGGACGCACCATGGAAACATTTCTGCTGAATCTGTTGAAAACTTCCCTGTTAGGTTCCCTCGCCATTCTGGCGATGCTGGTACTCAAACCCCTCTGGCGCGAGCGCTACCGCGCGAAAACGCGCTGCTGGCTGTGGCTGGCGCTGGCGGCATTTTTGCTGCTGCCGGTCGATTTTTCGATGAAAAACGCGCCGGTGCAGGCCGCGCCGCCGAAAGACTACACCCTCTTTGTCGGCACGGATAAGACAGCCATCCAATCGACCGACAACCTGTTTGGCGACATGGCCGAAAAAAGCGGCCAGTCCCCCGCACAGGTGCGCGACACGATCATCCAGCGCCCCGTGACGAATCCCGAGCAGAAGACGACGCGCTACATCCCCGTGACGACGATCTTATTCTACGGCTATCTTGCGGGCGCGGCGGCGTTCCTGCTGTATCAGGGCCTTTCCTACGCCCTCTTCCGCCGCACGGTGCGCCGCTGGAAGAGAGACGTCTCCCGCGCGGACTACGCCGCGATGCTCTCTGACACGGCGCGCGACTTAGGCGTGAGCGCGCCGGAGATGATCGTCTGCGAGGCCATCTCCACCCCCGCGGTGACGGGCCTGCTGCGCCCGCGGCTGCTCCTGCCCCACGAGCGCTATGACGTGCAGGAGCTGCGCTACATCCTGCGCCATGAGCTGTGCCACCTCAAGCGGCGCGACATGCTCTTAAAGCTCGTGCTGCTCGCGGCCAACGCAATGCACTGGTTCAACCCCGTGGTGTATCTGATGCTGCGTCAGGCGGACGAGGACATTGAGCTTGCCTGCGACAGCGCGGCGACCGACGGGCTCGAACTCCCCGAGCGCGCGGCTTACAGCCGGACACTGCTCGCCGCCGTGCAGTCCAGCGTGCGCGCGCTGCCCGCGACGACGTGCTTCGGCGGCACGGTCGAGCGCCTCAAGCGGCGCATCACGAACGTCCTCGGCGCGCAGAAAAAGCGCGGCCTCGGCGTTGTCGCCCTCGTGCTGGCGCTGACGCTGACGGCGGGCTGCGCCGTCAGCTGGGGCAGCAGGGACGCATCGGCCGCGCCGTTCGACGGCTCGCGCTATAACCCCATGTTTGTCTTCGGGAACTCGGAGCTTACGACCGGAAAGGATTTCCGCCCGCTCTACTATGTCTCCGATGGAAACGGCTTTTCCGTTCAGCTTTCACAAGGAAACGGCGCCAAATCGGTCGCGCTGACATACGGCAGCACAGTGGCGGTCTACATGCCGCTGGAATCCGTCACGCTGACGCAGGAAAACTTTGACGGTACGCTGCTGCCCGACCTGGACGCACTGCGCGGCGACAACAAGGCCGCGTGGCGCGTGCAGCTGCCGGACAATTTCGACGACCATGACCCCGAGGCCTCGCCGAACCTTGTCTTCCTGCTGGAGCAGGAGGACGGCACGCTGTATCTGTGCATCGGCTATCACTTCGACGGCGGCGACGCCTTCATCGAGGATACCGACCGCATCCGCTGGGTCTACCGGCTCGAAAAGGAAGACGACACGATCTACGCCTCGATGGACGACTATGCCGCCACGTGCGTGGAAGACCTCAAGCAGGGCACGATGACCTACTACACGTCCGAAAATGGCAATTACGGCTCTCAGGCGGTCGAAGACACGGTCGCCGACGTGCGCGTGACGCAGCTGGAGTTCGCCGATTCGCTCGGCAACCTCTCCCCCGACGGCACGGTGCTGGAGCTGTGGTACTTCCAGTACGAGATGAAGCCCACGAACGAGGCGGGCGTGGAAATCGAACCCGTGGGCGGGCAGTATGTGACGGATGATGGTTACCTCAGAGAGAGCTGGACGCACTATCTCACCGTCCTGCGCTACACCTACGGCGAGAAGACCGGCTATCAGGTCATCGGCACCTATACCGGCAACGACGGACTGTGGTACGACGGATGCAACTACAGCGGAGAGGAAAAGTATTACCTGCACGACTTCTATATCGACTATGCGGGGCTTGATCTGCCGAAGATGTTCATTCCCAACCTGCTGAACGCGGCAACGGACGGCTACGGCCGCGCCAACCAGTGCGAGGCGCGGCTCATTTCGGGCGACGGCAGCTACTACTTCTATGCGCCGATCACCGCCTGGGCGTGCAATCCGGGGACGGAGTTCTGGTACTCCCGCTACGACACCGGCTCCTACTTCAACGCAAAGAAGCTCGAGCAGAGCCTTGACGAAGCGAAGGCGGAATGGGAAAGCACCGGCGCAAAGGCCGAGAAGACCGACGCGGGCTGGCGCTTTGTGACGCACGAGGGCATGAGCAACACAATTGTCACGCTCTTTGATGCGCCGGACGGCACCTGCTACGAGGTCACAACGCACTGGACGTTCGACGGCAGCACGGAAGAGAATCAGTGGGGCTGGAACCGCGACCGCGCCGTTGAGGGCGAGGCCGTCATCTTGCAGGCGATGGTCAACAGCTTCCGGACGTCAAAGATTCTTTTCACGGATGGTTCCCCCAACGGTTCCGAATCTTCCGATCCAGCGCCTGACGATACCGCATTTCAGACCGACCTTCAGCTTGCATCGAATGGCGGCGCGTCCTGGCTCAGTCTGAATACCGACGGCATGGCGGTCGGCGGCCACGATCCGAAGGACGCCGCCCCGACCGTTCTGCTCGATACGTGCGATTATAAAGAGTACGATCCGTCTGAGTCCTCGCCCTCGGGCAGCGCTGTTCCGCCCGGCGGCGGGAATCCTCTCGCCCTCTGCCTCAGCCTCAGCAATTCTGCGCGCTTTACCTTCTACGAGGGCTCGGATTTCATGCTCTACCAGCACGGCGATACGCGCTACTACAAGGTCAGCAGCTACGGCGACTATGCGACAATCTTCGACGCGATGCTCGCATGGTACAACAAGACGCCGGACAAGGAAGCGACATTTGAAAGCGACCTTGTGCTCGCGTCGAATGCCGCCACGGTCGACATTCTCGCCTTCTGCCCCGCCAGCGGCGAGAGCGGGAGCCATGCTCCCCTTTTGACGGGCTATTCCGTCGCGCTCGACAGCTATGAATACAAGCCCATCGACAAGCCGAAAAACCTCGACGGTCTGGACTCTGTCGAGCTCTGGCCGCACAACGCGCAGGCGACGTGCCTGATATTCTATAAGGGAACGAACACCGTCAAATATGTGTCGGGCAAAAGCGAACGCTATTACCGCGCGGTCGGCGATTTCAGCATCGTGGACAATGATGGCCGCACACTTTACGACTTGATGCGCGTGTGGTACGACACGGCGGAGTATTCCGACATGCTCACCTCCGACGTCCGCGCCCAGTCGAAGAGCTTTTCGTGGCAGGAGGCCGCGCAGAACTGGGCGAACGCCTATTACGGGACGCAGAAAGAGGTGACGAGCGGCAGCATCTATAAATTCACATGGCTCAATGTCACGGTAAACCCCGCCGAGGAGACCACGCAGGCCAAGCGCAAGGCGGGCGAGATCGACGACAACACCTACTGCTTTGCCGTAAGGGTGGAATTCACGGCGGAGAGCGCCAACGCGCTGCAAAGCGCCATGGCGGGCAACACCGTCAAATGCGAGAACCCTGCCGCGCCTAAGGACGCCTATGAGTTCTACCGCTGCTGCACCATCCAGCTCAGGGACGACGGCCGCTGGTACGGAACAGAGCTCGGGACCGGCTGGTAATGCGCGATTCCTAAAAAGGAGGGGCTACCCCCTCCTTTTTTTGCGGTTTTTCAGCGGCGGGCGGGAAAAAGTACTGGAACATCTCAAAGATATGTGGTATGATGGGAATATTCCAAAACGTATTTCTCGGGAGGTTCCCATCATGGAGCACAATCCGATTCTCAAAAATCCGCTGTCGCTCGACAGTGAAATTCCGCTCTACTCCCAGCTGATGGGCATCATCAAGCGCAGCATCACCTCCGGCGCGCTCAAGGTCGGCGACCTGCTGCCGAGCGAGGCCGAGCTCTGCCGCGTTTACGATATCAGCCGCAACACGGTCCGTCAGGCCATCGGCGCGCTCGAAGAAGAGGGCTTTGTCGTGCGCAAGCGCGGCAAGGGCACGTTCGTCACTGACCCGAACACGCGCCGCAAGGGCGTGCAGTATTCGTTCACGACGGAAATTTCCCAGCTGGGCAAAACGCCGTCGTCCACGCTGGTCGACTTCGCGGTCATCACGCCTTCTCCCAAGATCGTGACGCTCATGGGCCTTGAGTCGGGCGTGAAGGTCTATCGCTTCACGCGCGTGCGAAACGTCGACGGCGAGCCGCTCATTTTGGAGACGTCCTACTATCCCGAGTACATCTACCCGAACCTGACGCGCGAGCTTTTGGAGACGCACAGCTTCTATAGTCTGCTCTACCACGTCGGCGTCATCCCGTTTTCCGCGTCGGACACGTATGAGGCCGTTGTGCTCGCGCCGCACGAGGCGCAGCTTCTGCACTGCGCGCCCGGCTCGGCGGCGTTTTTCCATCAGCGCCGCACCACGACCGAGAACGGGCATACCTATGAATACACCACGAGCTATATGCGCGCGGACCGCGTGAAGCTGGACGTGAGATTCCAGAAGGGATCGACGTCCTTCATGCGCACGGTGGACTGAAAAAATCGGCAGCCGAAAGGCTGCCTTTTTTTGCGCCCTCCCCGCGCAGCGGGGGTTTTTATCGCAGCGCGGCAGCGCTGCATCGTTGTTCCCCACACCGTGTGGGGACGCGACAAGGGGGGATATTCTCTTTCTCGAAAGAGAATATCCCCCTTACACCCCCAAGAGAAAGGACGAGGGGCCTTCCCCCTCGACCCCGCACATTGGCAGTTTAGGGCTCGAAGAGCTGCACGCGCTGCGCAATCGGGTGCGGTGTACATGGCTTCGCCATGAACCCCTGCGAGTCGTCACCACTCGCAACCGCGCCTTACTACCGTGAGGCGCGAGTGACGTTACTTCGGCGGCAGACTGCGTGCGAAATAGCGGCATTGCTAACGCTCGCCGCATTGTGGAGTGCTCCGGTAGACGGAAATTAGGCTCTACTTCTACAAGATGGGCAGAGCGGCAGCGGATAATAGAAGCAAGTCAAATCGTATAGCAACTCTCAACGCGGCAGCGCCGCACGCAGGCATTTCCATTCCGGAGGCATCAAGGTCATTCAAGATTGAAACTGCCAATCAAGGCCCTTTCTCTTGGGGGGTGTAAGGGGGGATATTCTCTTTCTGCGGAAAGAGAATATCCCCCCTTGGTGCTGCGGCGCGCACGCCGCATTTTCCCTCCGCGCTCTGCGCGGAAAGCAACCGCTCCCCCGAGGGAGCGCAAAAAAGAAGCAGCCCTTTCGGGCTGCCACTTTTTTACTTTTCACAAATGACCGGCTTTTGGCGGTCAGACTCCACAAAGGCCTTGGCCTTTTCCACCACTTCCGCGCGGGGGAGCTTCACCTGCTCGCCGGTGCGCATGTCCTTGCAGGACACGACGCCCGCGTTGATCTCGTCTTCGCCGAGGAAGTAGACGTAGGGCACCTTGAGCTTGTCGGCGTAGTTCATCTTGGCCTTGAATTTCTTCTTTTCCGTGTAGATCTGCGTGCTGACGCCCGCGGCGCGAAGATCGGTCGCGAGCGAGATGGCCTCGCTCAGGTCCTCGGTCATCGGCAGGATGAGCACGTCCGCCGGCGCGGTGCAGAAGTCGCTATTCAGAAGGCCCTGCTCGCCGAGGACATAGAACAGGCGCGTCACGCCGATTGAAATGCCGACGCCGGGAAGCTTGCGGTCAGTATAGTACTCCGCAAGGTTATCGTAGCGGCCGCCGGAGCAGACCGAGCCGATCTCGGGGTGGTCGAGCAGCGTCGTCTCGTACACCGTGCCGGTGTAGTAGTCGAGGCCGCGCGCGATGGTCAGGTCGACCGCGAAGTTCTCCTGCGGCACGCCGAACGCGCCGAGGTACTTGGCGACGGTCGTCAGCTCGTCGAGGCCCTGGTCGAACATCTCGTTGCGGCCGCGGTACTTTTCAAGAGAAGCGAGCACCTCTTCGTTCGTGCCCTTGATGCCGATGAAGGCGAGGATCTCATCCGCCTTTTCGCCCTCGATGGCGTAGTCGTCGACCAAGATCGCGCGCACGAGGTCAGGGCCGATCTTTTCGATCTTGTCGACGGTGCGCATGATATCGCCGGACTTGTCGGAAAGGCCCAGCATCGCGTAGAAGCCGTTTAAGATGCGGCGGTTGTTGATGCGGATCTGGAAACGGGACAGGCCGAGGCGGGAGAAGACGGTATAGATGATGGCGGGGATCTCGGCATCGTTCGTGATGTCGAGCTCGCCGTCGCCAATGACGTCGATATCTGCCTGATAGAACTCGCGGAAGCGGCCGCGCTGCGCGCGCTCGCCGCGATAGACCTTTCCGATCTGGAAACGGCGGAACGGGAAAGCGAGGTCGGCATAATGCAGGGCAACGTATTTCGCCAGAGGCACCGTCAGGTCGAAGCGAAGGGACAGGTCGCTGTCGCCCTTGGAGAAACGGTAGATCTGCTTTTCGGTCTCGCCGCCGCCCTTGGCGAGCAGCACATCGCTCGCTTCGATGATGGGCGTGTCGAGCGGGGTGAAGCCATAGACGCCGTAGGACGAGCGCAGCACCTCCATAAGGCGCTCCATCTGGGTCTGCGGCGCGGGAAGCAGCTCCATAAAGCCGGATAAGGTGTGAGCTTTGATCGTTGCCATGATAGTGTGTGTCCTTTCCTAATAGAATGTATGGACAGCGTACTGTACTGCGGTGGCACAGCAGCGTATCGGAGTGGTTGACAGATATTTTACGGTACGGCGCAGGGATTGTCAAGCGTCCGCGGCCGTTTTTTTTACTTTCGAGACAGTATAGCATTTTCCGCGCGGAATTGCCATAGCTTTCGCCGCCTGCGGTGCAAAAATTTTTCTTTCCGTCGCGGACAGTGTTCACGAAAAATGAAGATATCCGCCAAAAAGCACGAATTGCGCTTGACGGAACTGCCGCTTTTTGTTACCATAGAGACAATATCAACGGGCAAGCTCCGAAAACCGAGGTTTGCCCGCAAGCAGCTTCCGGGCAGCCGTCATTCGGCGTCCGCCGCGGCCACACCGCGCGGGCAGGAGTCGATCCGATCGGATCGTTGAGGAGGAACGTTGGATGTACCAGAGCAAAATGAAAAGCGAAGAGACCGATCACCTGTTCAAGGCGATCTTATCTTTGAAAACGGAGGAAGAATGCTACCGCTTCTTCGACGATCTCTGCACCTTCAGCGAGATCGAGGCGATGTCCCAGCGCTTCGAGGTGGCGTCGCTTCTCGCCGATGGCAAGACCTTCACGCAGATCTCGCAGAAGATCGGCGTTTCGTCCACGACCATCACGCGCGTGAATAAGTGCCTTTGCTACGGGGCGGACGGCTATAAGCTGCTGCTCGAGCGGGCCAAAGAAGAAAAGTAAGCCATTCGTCATTTTGATCAGAGCAGGCGCTAAGCGCCTGCTCCTTTTTGTCTGTTTTGCTTTATTGCAATGCCGTAAAAGCATATCAACATAACACCACGTCATCCCGATATAGAAGAATTGACTAAAATATTTTTTGGAATCTGCGCGAATTTTATTGCTTTCGCTGAACAGGTATGTTACAATTAGTTCACAAATAGATTAGGGCATGGGAAACAGCGTGCAAGAAACCGTTGCCCGACGGTGCTGTTGCCTAAGTTCTGTGTCTGTTTTTCTGTGGGACCCCTCCACAGAAAACGCACGTCCCCGCGTGCGGTGTGCAGCGTGTTCGTCACGGGGAGGAGCGGCTTCCCGCTTCCTGACGGGCAAGTATTTTTATGAAGAGAGAGGTATTTTATCAATGGCAAACGAAAAGAAAGTCGCACGGGAGCCCAGTTTTCTGCTGGCGTTAGTTCCCATTGTGGCAATGATCGGGTTCATGCTTTACTGCTTCCTCGGTCATTCCGAATCCGGTTATCATGACGCGCACATGCCCCTGGTCATGTCCATCGTCGTCGCGTGCATCGTCGGTCACTTCTGCGGTCACGACTTCAAGGATATGCTCTCCGGTATGATCGAGCGCCTGAGCGCTTCCATGGAAGCGGTCCTGATCCTCTGCACCGTCGGTTTCCTGGTCTCGAGCTTCATGGCCTCCGGTGCGATCCCCTCCCTGATCGTCTACGGTCTGGATCTGCTGACCCCGAAGCTGTTCCTGCCCATCGGCTGCATCCTCTGCGCGATCGTCGGTATGGCGTGCGGCTCCTCCTGGACCACCACCGCCACCATCGGTCTTGCGTTCCTCGGCATCGGCGCGGGCCTTGGCATCAATCCCGCCCTCACCGCCGGTATGATCATCTCCGGCGCGTATGTCGGCGATAAGTTCTCCCCCCTGTCCGATACCACCAACCTCGCCGCGGCTGTTGCCGAGACCGGTCTTTTCGACCACGTTACCGCGATGGTCTCCTCCACCGGCCCGACCTTGGTCATCGCCCTCATCCTCTACACCATCATGGGCCTGAACATCGACGCCAGCGCCTATGATCCGACCGTCGCCCAGTCCATTCAGGACGCGTTCCGCGAGGCCTTCGTGATCTCCCCCGTTCTGCTCATCCCCATCATCGTGGTTATCGTGATGTGCATCCTGCGCGTGCCCGGCCTCGTCGGTATCGCCATCTCCGTTGCCACCGCGACCATCTTCATGATGATCTTCCAGCCCACCTCCATCTACGGCTCCCGCGCCTTGGGCGACATCTTCAACATGCTGCACAACGGTATCGTCGTTGAGACCGGCAACGACGTCGCTGACTCCATCCTCGGCAAGGCCGGCGGTATGAACGGCACCATGTGGACCATCAACCTCATCCTCCTCGCGCTCGCCTACGGCGGTGCTCTGGAGCGCTGCGGCTGCGTCGAGCGTCTGTTCGGCGGCCTGAAGCACAAGATCCACTCCGTCGGCAGCCTCATCCTCGCGACCCTGCTGACCTCCATCTTCTGCGACGCCACCATGTGCGACCAGTTCCTCGGCATCGGCGTTCCCGCCCCCATCTATGCTGACAAGTACGACGAGCTCGGTCTCGGCCGCAATATGCTCTCCCGTTCTCTGGAAGATGCCGGTACCCTCTGGGCCGTTATGTTCCCCTGGACCGGCTGCGGCGCTTACCAGACCGGCGTTCTCGGCATGAGCCCGCTGGTGTTCTTCCCGTATGCGTTCGTCAACCTGCTCAACCCCATCTTCGCCTATGTGACCGCTGCGTTCGGCCGCAACATCTTCTGGGCTGACGGTTCCTACACCAACATCTTCGGCAAGACCAAGGCCGGCAAGCCCGCCGGTGCTCCCGAAGAAGCCCACGCCAAGGCCATCGCGAACCTCGAGGCTCGCCGTGCCGCCGGTAAGGCCCCCAAGATCAACGCGTAATCTCTCCCCCCGCTTACTTAGAAAGGAATCACCGCTGTGAAACATTCGCTTCCCTGGGAATCCGTCCCGCCTCCGATCTACCCCGCACAGGCATCGCTCAAGCCACGTAAAAAGTGGGTGCAGACCGGCGGATGGATCCTGGTCGTTCTGTTGCTGCTGTTCGGCATTTCGACCCGCAGCAGAAATCCGCTGCTCGCCTTCGTCTCGCTCGCGTTTTCCGTGCTGTATCTGCTGACGCTGATGACCAAAAAGGACGCCGCTCTCACGAGCCGCGGACTTGAGATCTACTACGATATGCAGTTCACCACCAACTATGAGTTCTTCCCCTGGGAGGACATCAACGCGATCGTGTGCGAGGACCGCGGCCATGCCGACATGGTGCGCCTGCACATCGGCCACGGCAACACGGAAAAGGCTCTCTTCTTCCCGCGCGAAGACCTCGACGAGATCTACGCGTTCATCAAAAAGAAGAATCCGGCGATCCGCATCATGGATTATGCCGCGCCCGAACCGAAGTCCAGCAAGAAGCACAAGAAGTGAACAACTGTGACCTTTCCACAAAGAATGAAGGG
>OHAT01003298.1_pt1 | contig 10827 bp, 5 predicted proteins | sample 1577141 | NCBI WGS metagenome assembly OHAT01 (sample SAMEA3541578, study PRJEB24748) | human gut metagenome | biome: human gut; feature: human-associated habitat; material: faeces | place: China | collected 2012
GATTCATGGCGAAGATTATACACAATAGTAACATTCCACTCGTTGCGAGTAAAAGTAATCTTAGATAACTAAAAAAATTATTCATAATTATATTTATTAAAATGTGAAAAAACTCTGCTTTCTGTGGGTTGAGAGGCAGAGACCTTCTCACAACTTATCTGTCAGGCATTGCCAAATGGATGGCAAAGAAATGGACCGATGCAAGTATACCCTATTTAAACAGAAAGAGAAGCCAGTGTGTTTTCCTTTTGAGAGGAAAGATTTGAACAGGTCTAAAGAGGTCGCAAAAGTATATTTTGCTTTATTGGAGGGTGAATGTTAGAGTTGACATTTTGTTGACAATATGCAAACGACTGGCATACAAAATATTTTGATGATAAACGGTAATCCTTATTTGAAAGGGGAAAGTTAAGGTTAGGGTTGTTTTTTTAATGTGAAAAGAGGTAAATAGAGGAAGATTCCTAAGATAGACATGGCAAGCCCGCCGATGGTGCCGGCGGCCAGCGGGAACCAAAACGCTTCCTTATCCGGACCTAACATGAATGGGATGAAGCCTAAGATGGTCGAAACGACTGTGAGGAAAATGGGCGTGATCTTAGCATTCCAGGCTTTCAGATATGCCTTGTAGGGCGACATCAACGGTTTGCGTTGCCGGATTTGGTTGTATTCATTCAAAATGTAGATGCTTGCGTTAACGGTTATGCCGCACAACAGGACGAAGGAGGCAAATCCTCCTTGGTCGAAATTCAATTTGAACCAATAGAACGTGAGGAATACGCCAATGTAAGAGATCGGTATTACAAAGATAACGGCCAACGGCTGTTTCAGCGAATTGAACAGGATACTGGTGGTAAAGAAGATAATGACGATGATCAGCAATAACAGAAGATATTGTTTATTGTCCTTTTTGTCCCAATACCAGTAAGCGCTTTCCGACTTGGCGGTATAACCCATCGGCAGTATGGCATTGATTTCCTTCAGGTCGCGTTCCTGTATCTTATTTCCTTGATTGGAAGCCCCGATATATTCGTATTGCAGACAGAGGCGGTATTGTTGGTTTACTTTGCAAACCTTCTGCGGCATCTGTCCTTTTTCGACACTTGCAAGTTCTGCTAACTTGTAGGGCTTGCCGTCAATAGTTTGTGGAACATACTGCATGCTCCACACATCGTATTCCTGTGACTGGCGGGAGGAGAGTTTCAGTTTCTCTGTCTCTTCGTTGACGACGATCGTCCCGGTATAAATGTCCTTTCCGAAAACGGGATTGATGGAGGCGAACAGGTCGATCGGCTGTATGTCCTCCTGGGTCAGCCGGGCTTTGTTGAGGTTGAAGTAGAACTCCTGGTAATCGTCTTTCCACCACGAGAATTCTGAATTGATCAGCACTTCCTTGATGCGGCGGTGGGTGAGCAACTTGGCTTTCAGCTGTTCGGCCCATTCGTACAGCTCGTCGTAGTTGTAACCATACATCACGATACGGAAAGAACCGGCTCCTTCGCGTACATCGTTGCTGAATCCCTGGTCCTGCAAACCGTAGACTTGCCAGCTCCCCCCCCCAATTCAAGTGCTTTGCTGATGATTTTGCTTTTCAATGTGTACGGGAAACCGCTCCGTTCACTCTCTTTCGTAAAATAGATGCGGATACCGGCCTGGCGTGCGCTGTAGACGTTTGTTTGGAACTGTCGTATTTCTTTGAAGGTGCTGAGATAGGCTTCCATCCGGCTCATCAAGGTATTCATTTGTGGCAAGGTCGTCCCGTTCGGGAGCGATGCGCTGACAGACAGGATCGTTTCTTCGTTGCGGGTGAAGTAACTTCCTTCATAAACTTTTTGTACGAACAGGCGTAGGGTCCCGCCCAATGCCTTATCGACGATGGGTTTGATCTTCTCCTTGTACGTCTCGTTGGAGGCGAATTTATTATATGTATCGATTAGCAGGGTGTCTGTTGCCGTGTAGACCTTCTTTTTGTCTTTCGTGTCGTATTCGATTTTTTCCGGTAACAGGAAAACCGGGATGCCGAATGCTAACAGTAAAATGAAACATGCCAATTTCTTCCATCCGCAAAGGAAATCGATCTGACATTGATAGTACCGGTTGTAGTAGACAGGGAAACGTTTGAGAATGCGGTTCGTTCTTTTTCTGATCCGGCTTTTCCATGTATACTCGGTCTCTTCTCCGGATATGTTCTTTTTTCCGCTTTTTTTCCATTCCAGGTTCATCTTATCGATTAGGGCGGGAACCAGGAAAAGCGCGATCAATAGGGAGACTCCTAAATTGATGATGACGACAGCCGCAAAATCCTGCAGATTGAGGCGTATCTTTTCATCTAAGAAAAAGATAATGACCAGTGCACCTATCGTTGTCAAAGTGGCTGCCAATATGGATAGGATTGCCTTTCGGTTATGTCGGTTCCGGATATGTTCCGTCATGACGATCGTGTTGTCGATCACCAGGCTGAGTGAGATTGTGACGCCTGCCAACGAATAAAGCTGCATTTCCAGTCCTGACAGATAATAAAGGATGACAGCAATACTGAGGTTGATCGAAAGGCTGATGATGATCAGTAACAGATATTTTATCTCGCGTGTGATCAGCAAGACAAACATCAGTAGGATCAGGACGGTGAGCCCCGTACGGACATAAATCTTGTTCAGTTCGTCCTGAATGAATTCGGTCGCGTCATAGCTGGTATGTATTTCATAACCGGGTGGAAGCAAGGTACGGATATGTTCCATTTCGGCTCTTACCCGTTTGGCAAGTTCCAGCTGGTTCGCCGTCTCCTCGGCGCGGATGGACAGATAGATGGAATTCAAGCCGTTGATACGGTAATAACTCTGTGGAGCTTCTTCCTGACGGGTAACTTTTAGCAGTTGGTCCAGGCGGATCAGCTTGCCGTCTTTGTTCAGGACGGTTATAAGCGATGGGTTGAATCCGTCTGTTTCGTTTTCAGGAACCAAAGCGAGACGTATCCACTGGCTACTTTGTCCTTCTTTGCACGAAGTCGCCAACTGGGTTTCCACGTTTCCGGTTCCTAAGAATTCTTTTTGATAATACTGGCTGATCGCTTTCTGTATATCCGGGATGCTGATACCTAACGTTGCCAGCTGACGGCTATCATATTCCAGTCGCCATTCCATCGGGGTGGCACCACTGACATCGATGCGGTAGATGCCGGGAATCCCGCTTAGGCGAGGTTTTATCTGGTCTTCGGCAAAGCGTTGTATGAATATGGGTGTGGCTGCCGCATTCAGTGTGTAGCTCATGAAAGGCCGTACTTCCTTGTCGTCCGGCCGGCTCATTTCCAGGACTGGATAGCTCAGTCCGTCCGGTAGGCTGGGCCATGTCTGTCGGATGATGGTAGACGCTTCGAAACGGGCGGCATCGATATTGGTATGCTTGTCCAGCTCGAGCGTGACATATCCCCATCCGTTGCCGGAAGTGGAATTGATCTCCTTGATCCCCTTGATGCGTGCCAACATCGCTTCGAGCCGCGAGGTCACTTCCATCTCTATCACGCGTGCCGAATTGCCCGGCATGTTATAGCTGATAGTCAACTGTGGCAGCGTGCGTGACGGCGACAGCTTGATCGGCAGCAGCGGTATAAAGGCAATCCCTGCCAGTGCCACGCAAAGGAAGGTGACGATGATGGTGAAAGAGGATATTTTAGGAGATGCACTCATTATTCATTTTTTGTTACAATCCGTATTTATATTCGAACTCGTTCGAAAGGGAAACTCCCGTTTCGAAATCGTGCAACGTCAGTTTTCGGATCTTATAATAGCTCAGCCAGTAGTTCTGTAAAGCCGAAATATAGTTCCGCTGCGCTTCCTGTTGGCGGTTCAGCGACAGAGTAAGACTGTTGATATCCGCTTTTCCGATCATGAAGCGTTGCTTGGTTTCGCTGTAGGCTGTTTCTGCCAGGTCTACCGCTTCTTCGGCACTCCCAATCAGGGCTTGCTGGATATTGAAGTCGCCGACTGTCATAATCACGTCTTCTTCTACTGTCAATTCTTTTTGTTTGGCGGATGTTTCGGTGACAAGCAGGTTGTTCTTGGCAATATTATGCTTCCCTTTTCGTACGCCCCAGTCTACCAACGGGATCGAAACAGACAAAGAGACGATTTCCTGCTGTTGCAGATTTTTGTAGGCGTCCTGTATGTTCTTGGACACTTGGTTGAATCCGACGCTGGCATTGATCTGGGCGTTGAACATCGCTTCTTTCTTGGTTTTGTCTACCTGCTGCTGGGCTTCTAATATTTGCTGGCGCAACTCCAGAAAGGTCGGGTTGTTTGCACGTGCCAATTCGAGTGCTTTGTCGACCGAGATTTCCATATTGCGCGGGCGGCTTGGGAGGCGCAGGCGTATTTCTGTATTCTTGTCGAAGTTCAAGTAAGAGGCGAGGCTGAACATGGCACGTTTTAGGGCGATTTCCGCATTTTTCAATGTGTTGCGTGCGTTTACGGCATCCAATTTCAGTGTCAGCAAATCCGCTTGGCTGATAGAAGCTATCTTATGCCGTTCCTGCCCTGTCCGGTACAGTGTGTCGGTCGTGGCGACATTTTCCTTGGCCAGATCATATTCCACCTGTGCCATTGCCAGAGCGAAGAAATAGGTCGTTGCTTGCTCGCTCATTTGCTCTACATTATATAATAGTTCTTTCTTGACCTTCTCGTATTTCAACGGTTCGATTTTCCGTTCCCATTTAAAAGCGTTATACCCCAATAAGTCTTGCTGGTAGCCGAGGCGGATCGGAACCGATGAGAACTGGTTATAAGTTTGGTCGCCGAAATAGCGCATATAATCCAAGTCTGTATCCAAATAGAATGTACCGCCTAAGAGGTCGAAATTCTGTTCGATCTCCAATTGCCCGCCCGCATAAAACGATTGTTGTTTTCTATATACGTCGATATCAGCCTCCGAGTCATATCGTTGGGTAAAATAACGGCGGTATTGTGCCGGCGTCAGATTTAGGGTAAGGCTTGGCAGACGGCCGGCCTTGTAAGTCCGGTATTCCCAGTAGCCGGCCAGATACATATTCTTGTATCGGAAAGCGTCCAGCGAACTGTCGGCCGCCAGTGTGATAGTTCGTTCCAGCGTCAGTGTGAGCTGCGCTTTTCCTCCGAACACGCATGCAAGCATCAACAACGTGATGACATATCTATAAATGAATTTCCTGTCCATAACTTCCAATTTTCAATTTTCAACATTCAAATTACCAACCTCATGTTTGCGATAAATGAACCAGTATATCAGTGGTATGACAAAAAGGCTGACTGCCGTACCGATCAGCATGGCCGAGATCATGGCGATGGAGAGCGGCTTTTGCAGTTCGCTGCCCATATCGAATGTGAAAAGCAGCGGAACCATTCCGAATATTGTCGTTAATGATGTCATGATGATAGGGCGCAGGCGCCGCCGTCCGGCTTCATGTATGGCTTCCATAAGAGGAACCCCTTCTTTGCGGAGTTCGTTGATAGCATCCAGTTTCAGGATGGAGTCGTTGATGATGATACCGCAGGTCACGACGATACCGATGGCACTCATCAGGTTCATGGTATGGCCGCATATCCAGAGCACCAGCAAGGAGGCTGCCACATCGATCGGAATTTCAAGCAGCACGATGAGCGGCTGCAGGAAACTTTCGAACTGGGCTGCCAGGATGAAATACATCAGTAGGATCGAAATGAACAAAATCACGACCAGCTCGTTCAGCATCTGCCGGTTGGAAAAGAAACTTCCTGAAAAATCGATATCCCAGTCTGTATCGATTTCTTTTTTTACATTTTCCATCAACTGTTCGGCATTGTCTATATCATAGAAACTGAATGGAATGTATTCTCCGTTCTTTCCTGCCGTGATCGTTTTCAAGTCCTCTCCCGGAGTGACACGCACCAGCGATTGCAGCGGGATATATCGTACGTTGCCTTCCGTATCAGGAACAGTGTTTACCAATGTTTTCTGCAAGACCTCATTTACCGTTTGTTCCTCTCCGGCCAATGCGATTGGCAGATATTGTTGGTAGGAGCGGAGCGTTGCTACTTCATTCTCTTTGAATGCCGTTTTCAGCAACCGGTACACTTCGTTGTAGTCGACGTTATAAAGCAGAAGTTTCTGTCTGTCTATTGTGATATTTAATTGGTTGTCGAAGGTGATACCGACAGGAGTATGTCCTGTTTTCGCCTCGATTTGCTGTTCTATTTTATTCAAGACGGAGGCTTCCGGTGCTTCAGATTTATTGCGGGTGTGCAATTCGGCGACAATGTCGGCTTCACCTGTCACAAACAGCTTTTCAAATACTGTTTCGGGAGGCGAGAAGGATATCACTGCCATCGGGTAATGCGTTTTGATCCATTTTTCCACCGATTTTTGTAAAGGAGCGATTCCGGTTGGTTTCTCCGTCTTGAAATATAACTCGCTTTCGGAAACCGACATCTCGCGATCCCGGTTCAACAGGAATTGCTGCTGCCCGACATAGGCCGTGTGTTCTTGTACCTGATTGTCGATAGAGGCGAATAACTGGCTGACACGGCTCTGGTTTTCATCGATATGGATGTTTTCGTTCCATTCCACATGAGCGATCAGTTCGTTCTGGTCTATCTCCGGCATACGGCTTTTCGGTATTTCGTAGAACAGAAAGGCGCAAAGCGGGAGCGTAATGGCAATGAAAATCAGGCTTGCCGTTTTGTGACGGAACACAAAATCCACTCCGGTATCATAGAAGCGGTCCAATGTATGCTCTTTTACCAGATTGTTGATTCGTATATTGAAACCCTTATGTTTGATGTCCGGAATACTGTATACCAGTTTGTAGAGTACCGGCAGCAGCATGATTCCCGTGAAATAGGAAACCATCAGACCGACGGTGACGGCAAAGGCTTGGTCGAAGAAGATCGCTCCTGCTATTCCGCTCATGAACACAAGCGGAACGAAGACGGCAATTGTCGTAAAAGTGGAACTCAGCATCGGAGTAATTACTTCGGTCGTCCCTTTATTGCAAGCCTCTTCCAGCGAGTCTCCTCGTGTCCTGTATTGGGTAATGTTTTCCGTTACGATGATCGAACTGTCGATCATCATACCCAAAGCCAGGATCAACCCGGAGATGGAGATGATATTCAGCGACATCTTGCAGAGGTAGAAAAAAAGGAAACTGATGATCAGGCTCACCACCATACTTAACCCGATCACTGCCGGGCTCTTGATATCCCCTAAGAAAAGGATGGCGACGATACAGATGAAAAGGAAACCCAACGACAGGTTTTGTTTCAGGTTCGAGATGGTATAATCCAGCAATTCCGTCTGGTTGCGGCTGACACTGAAATCGATATCCGGATAGACGGAAGCAAAGTAATCCGTCACTTCTGCCAATGCCTCTTTCATGTTATCCATATTTTCATCCGCCTGCTTGATTACAGCCAGCGTTACCGCCCGTTTCCCGTTGGAAAGGGAAGCTCCGGTCTCTTTCTCCGGCACGACGGAGATGCGTGCCAAATCTTTCAGTTGAAAAATATGGTTATTTTTCCTGATATAAATATTCTCGACATCTTCCGGTGTGCGCAGCAGTGTCGAGAACTTGATATTGTACTCGTAATAGCCGTCACGTACGGTCATGCTACCCGGTTCTATATTGTTAGATGTCAGTGCGGCCTCCAGATCGTCAAGTGTGATCTCCGACATTTTCAGCAACTTCATGTCCGGAACAATCTGTAACTGCCGTTTCAGAATTCCGGTCACATCTACCATTGCCACTTCGGGCAACTGTTCGATACGACGTTTGATCACCGTTTCGGCAAACTGGCAAAGGTCGAGGAACGATCCTTCGTTTATTTCACTGTAAGCGCTGTCGCTTTTCAATGTCAGATTCAAGCAGAATACGGGAATATCTGTCGCACTGGCTTTGATTACCCGTGGGCGTTCTACTTCACGCGGCAGATAGTTCATCGCTGCGTCTATCTTCTCGTTGACCTCAATAAAAGCCAGGTCCGTATTTGTCCCGAAATCGAAGTTGAGGCGTATGATGGCAGCTCCGTCGCGTGTTTCGCTATGGATGTCGCGCAGGCTGGCAACTTGCATCAGTTGTTGGCGGATGGTTTTTACTACTGTGTTCTCCAGTTCGCGTGCCGAAGTATTCTGGCCGGACACCTGTACGGTGATTTCCGGGATTGCAATATCAGGCAACAGCGACACCGGAATGGTGAAGTAGGTAACCAGTCCCACGATAAAGCAAGCCGTAAAAGCCATCAGTACCGCGATAGGGCGTTGTAGTAGAAACTTTATCATGTATTAGAACTATGATTTATGATTTATAAATTATGATTTATGAATTGTCAATTACCTTGACCGGTGCTTCGTTAGCCAGATTGATGTTGCCGTTTGTGATCACGGTATCCCCTTCTTTCAGGCCGTCGACGATTGTGTAGCTGTCTGCGTTTTCCAGGCCCGTATGTACATAGTTCCAATATGCCTTGTTATCCGTTAATGTGAATACGACCTGCTTGCCGGAACGGAGTACGACAGCGCTTTTGGGAACGACCAACTGTTTGCCCAGCGAACGGTGGATGCTTACGCGTACATTCATTCCTTCGAACAACTTACCTTTATCGTTTACGGCAGCTTTCACCTGTACCATCCCGTCTTTGTCTACCAGCGGGTTTATTTCGGATATACGGCCGTCAGCCGTGACATCGGACAAAGCAAAAGGAGTTACCTTTACACGGTTACCTGTTTTGATAAGCGGCAGTTCGCTTTCCAAAACTGTGAAAGCGGCTTCCAATGTGCGGGTATCGATAATGGAACAGAAAACATCGGAGGTAGAAGCCGTGTTGAATTGTTTGGCGAACAAATTTGCGACGACACCGTCGAAAGGGGCGGTCAGGACTGCGTTTCGTTGTTCGTATTCGGCAAGTTGCCAGGCAATCAGTGCCTGGTCATACCCGCTTTTTACTTTGACCAACTGCATGGTCGCGGGCGGTACTTTTGTGGAGTCTTCCAGTTTGTAGCCTTGTCCGATCAGCACGTCCTGCAATTCCAGTTTGGCGCGTTCGAGTGCATCTTTGGCTTGCGCCGTTTTGTTGGCAAGGCGGAAGGTGGAGAGCTCTGCGAGTTTTTGCCCTTTTGTCACATGGTCACCGTTCTTCACATATATCTTGGCGATCGGTTCTGCCGATTCGAATTTCAGGTTGACAAAGTTTCGGGCTGACAGTTTGCCGTTACTGATCAGTTCGTGGTTGAAATCAGTAGTATTCAACTTCATCACCGTCACCTCGTTTGTCTCGTCCGGCAGAACAGTTGCTACGCTTTCTTCGGAATCTTTCTCTTTCTTTTCACCGGAGCAAGCCATCATCCCGGTCAGAATCAGTATGGCAAACAATTTGTAGTATTTCATATTTTATTGTTTTTATCAAAGTTGTTTCGCAAATATACAAAACTCGCTCACATACGGATAACTTTGGAGAAAATAATGTAAAATGCTGATTGCAAAAAGGGATATGTCGTTTTGTACCACATTCTTCCGCAGAGGGCTTTTAGCAGGTTTTAGGTAGAGGTAGGAGGACAAATCGCTACTTATCCGTCGCCTTTTCGGGATTGGAAAAGAGGCTTGAAAAACAGCTTTCGTCTTTCATTGATTATCCCGTTTACCACCGCAAAGAGCGCTGTTTTTTCCATGTCTGCTGACGCAAACTTAGTCATATTTTTCTGTATCAGAAAAAAATACAAGCTTTGTTTGCAAGCAGAGGGATCTTATTCTACGTTCCGCTATATTTTTCATGCCGTTCATTTGCTCTGCATATAATAATTTTGCAAACAAAGGAATTGGTTATGAATCAGGCAAATGTAAAGGTGTCGTTCTACCTAGGGTATCACCAACATTTACTACAAATGTCACTATTTAACATAAGCAAATATCTATATCGCATTTTTTACATTTACGATAATTTCCAAAAACGAAGGTTAAAGAAAATATCTTATTTTTGTTTTGAGATTATCCTAAAATAGCATATCTTTATTCCCAAAACTATTGTTTAAAACAAATTCCCTTTATTCGTGAGAAACTACGATTTTGGGATTTATATACACATTTATGAAAATAGGATATGCACGTGTTAGTACAAATGACCAAAATTTGGATAGGCAATTAGATCAATTGTCCGAATATGATTGTGAGCGTATATTTATGGAAAAAATTACAGGCTCAAAAAAGGAAAGACCTGAGCTGGATCGAATGATAGATATGCTTAGAACTGGTGACACTGTGGTAATAACGGAATTGACTCGATTAGGACGCTCTGTAAAAGACTTGTTTGGGATAGTTGAAATAATTCACTCCAAACATGCAGATATAAAATCTCTTAAAGAGCCATGGCTTGACACAACAACACCGCAAAGGAAACTATTGTTTACAATATTTGCCGGAATAAGTCAATTTGACCGTGATATAATCCGCCAAAGAACAATGGAAGGCCTATCAAGCGCAAGAGCAAGAGGAAGAAAAGGCGGACGCCCCAAAGCGACCCAACAAAAAATAGAACTTGCATTAAAGATGTATGATAGTAAGGATTACTTAATTTCTGAAATAGAACAGGCTACAAGTGTAAGTAAAAGCACTTTGTATCGATATTTGAAAAATAGAACATAATCCTATAAGTTAGATTTAATAAAATAGTACGTCATGGAAATTTTATACTTTCAGAAGAGCAACGTAAAGAATTATATTCATTTGTTGCTGTCGTTACATATTGTTGCAATGCCTCGTTTGGGAATAGTTGCTGATCGTTACCTTTATTTGTCCCTGTCGGGTATTTTGTTGTTAGTTTCATATCAAATCACTGG
>OHAT01003300.1_pt1 | contig 10812 bp, 6 predicted proteins | sample 1577141 | NCBI WGS metagenome assembly OHAT01 (sample SAMEA3541578, study PRJEB24748) | human gut metagenome | biome: human gut; feature: human-associated habitat; material: faeces | place: China | collected 2012
ATGATGCCCTTTATGACCCTGATCATGAACGGCACCAGCCTGCTCATCGTCTGGTTCGGCGGCAAGGCCATGGATGCCGGCACTATGCAGGTGGGCGAAATGATTGCCTTTATCACCTACACCATGCAGATCGTCATGTCCTTCCTGATGCTGGCCATGGTGGCCGTCATGCTGCCCCGCGCCGGTGTGGCTGCGGATCGTATCGACGAGGTCATCCGCACCAAGGCCACCATCCGCGACCCGGACGAAGCCGCCGCAAAAGCTGCACAGGCGCACACCGACTGGCAGGGCGTGGTGCAGTTCGAGGATGTGAGCTTCCGTTACCCCGGTGCAGACAGCGATGCGCTGGAGCACATCAGCTTTACCGCAAAGCCCGGCGAGACCACCGCCATCATCGGCTCCACCGGCTGCGGCAAGTCCACCCTGCTCAACCTGATCCCCCGCTTTTACGATGTGACCGGCGGCAAGGTGACCGTGGACGGCATTGACGTGCGCGAGATGCCGCAGGCACAGCTGCACGACCTGCTGGGCTATGTGCCCCAGAAGGGTGTGCTGTTCAGCGGCACCATTGACAGCAACCTGAAATTCGGCGGCGAGGATATCACCGACGCACAGGTGCACAAAGCCGCCGCCATTGCACAGGCCACTGATTTTATCGAGGCAAAGTCCGAAAGCTATCAAAGTCCCATTGCGCAGGGCGGCTCCAACGTATCCGGCGGCCAGAAGCAGCGGCTTTCCATTGCCCGGGCAATTGCCAAAAATCCCAAGGTCTATCTGTTTGACGACAGCTTCTCGGCGCTGGACTACAAGACCGATGTAACGCTGCGCCGCGCTTTGAAGGCACAGACCGACAACGCCACTGTGATCATTGTGGCACAGCGCATTTCCACCGTGCTGCACGCAAACCAGATCCTTGTACTGGACGAAGGCAGACTGGTGGGCAAGGGCACCCACGCCCAGCTGATGGTCAGCTGCCCGGAATATCAGGAGATCGCCCGCAGCCAGCTGAGCCAGAAGGAGCTGGCGCTGGATACCCTGAATACAGAAAAGGAGGGTGAGTGATATGCCCAGACCCGGACGTCCCACCACCGAGCGCGCCAAGGACTTTAAAGGCACGCTGCGGCAGCTCATCCGCACCATGAGCCACTACAAGCTGCCCCTTGCGGCAGCCATGTTGTTTGCAATTCTTTCTACCATCTTCAACATTGCAGGCCCCAAGGTGCTGGCAAAGGCCACCACCGCCCTTGCCACCGGCTGGATTGCCCGGCTGCGCGGCACCGGCAGCATCGATTTTGTGTATATCGGCCGCATCCTGCTGTTTTTGTTGGGGATGTACCTGCTGAGCAGCGCCTTCAGCTTTATTCAGGGCTGGCTGATGACCGGCCTTTCTCAGAAGGCCTGCTACGACTTCCGTCGCCAGATCAGTGAAAAGATCAACCGCCTGCCGCTGGCGTACTTTGAAAAGCGCACCGTGGGCGAGGTGCTCTCCCGCATCACCAACGATGTGGACACACTGGGCCAGAGCCTGAACCAGAGCATCACCCAGCTGATCACCAGCGTGACCACCATGATCGGTGTGCTGGTGATGATGCTCTCCATCAGTCCCCGCATGACCCTGATTGCCCTGCTGATCTTACCGGTATCGCTGGCGCTGGTGCTGGTGGTGGTCAAGTTCAGCCAGAAGTACTTCAAGGCACAGCAGGCCACGCTGGGCGTGGTCAACGGTCAGGTCGAGGAGGTCTACGCCGGCCACAACGTGGTCAAGGCGTTTAACCGCGAGGCCGTGGTGCTGGCTGACTTCAACGCCGCCAACGATAAGCTGTACGAATCCGCATGGAAGAGCCAGTTCCTCTCCGGCCTGATGATGCCCATCATGAACTTTGTGGGCAACCTGGGCTATGTGGCGGTGGCCATCGTGGGCAGCATTTTTGCTGCAAACGGCGTTATCACCATTGGCGATATTCAGGCTTTTATCCAGTATGTCAAAAACTTTACCCAGCCCATCCAGCAGCTTTCGCAGGTATCCAATATGCTGCAGAGCATGGCCGCTGCCGCCGAGCGGGTGTTCGAGTTTTTGAATGAGCCGGAGGAAGAGCAGCTGGCCGACCCTGCCCGCCGTGCCGACCCCGCCGACATTGACGGACAGGTCACCTTTGACCATGTACGCTTCGGCTACACCCCGGACAAGACTGTTATCCACGACTTCAGCTGCACGGTGCAGCCCGGCCAGAAGGTAGCCATCGTAGGCCCCACCGGCGCGGGCAAGACCACCATGGTCAAGCTGCTGATGCGCTTTTACGATGTGGACGCCGGTTCTATCACCCTGAACGGCCACAATGTGCGGGACTTTGACCGCAGCGCCCTGCGCGAGGGCTTTGGCATGGTGCTGCAGGACACATGGCTGTTCAAAGGCACCATCATGGAGAACATCCGCTACGGCCGGCTGGACGCCACCGATGAAGAGGTGATTGCTGCCGCAAAGGCTGCCAACGCCGACCACTTTATCCGCACCCTGCCCGGCGGCTACCAGATGGAGCTGAACGAGGACGCCTCCAACGTCAGTCAGGGGCAGAAGCAGCTGCTTACCATCGCCCGCACCATTCTGGCAGACAACCGCATCCTGATTTTGGACGAGGCCACCAGCAGCGTGGATACTCGCACTGAGCAGCGCATCCAGACCGCCATGGACCGCCTGATGGAGGGGCGCACCAGCTTTGTCATCGCCCACCGCCTTTCCACCATCCGGGATGCCGACCTCATCCTTGTGATGCGGGACGGCGACATTGTGGAGCAGGGCACCCACGACCAGCTGATCGAGGCCGGCGGCTTCTACGCCGACCTGTACAACAGTCAGTTCGAGGATGTGGTGGATTAAAGCACCTGTCATCACAATATAATTGCAAAAAGAGCACCTGTCGCCTTTTTAGGGCAATAGGTGCTCTTTGTTTTACCCTCTCAGTCATCGCTGCGCGATGCCAGCTCCCCCGAGAGGGGGGAGCTTTTCTACATCTGTCGGTGCCTGAGAGGGTTTTCGTCTTTTCTTTATGATTCCTCCACCGGTTCCAGCTTCAAGCCGAACAGCTTTTCCGAGAGGGACGGCAGCTGTTGCTGCAACGCGCGGACATAAGCCATTACCACCGGGTCCTCGCGCTTTTGCCCCAGCACGACGCCAAACCGGTGTCCCCTGCCCCAATCCAGCACCCGCACAAAGCTGAGGTCCGGTCTGCGGTAATAGACCGCCGGGACCATCTTGAGTGCCGGGTCGCCGTAGGCTGCACTGCGGATACCGCCCACCGGCGTAAACTCCACCCCTCGGTCCATTCCCTCCTGCAGCAGGCTTGTTTCGTAGACAGTCTGGTACATCTCCTTGATGGGCAGCCAGCGGTATTGCAATGCCTGTTCCAAGGTCAATCTGCCCACCGGCATATCAGCGGGCGGGTGGATGGGGATGCAAAGTTCTGGCATATAGAACAGCGGCACAAAGGTAAGCCCCTGCGCGTAGAACTCTGCACTTTCCAGCTGGAAGGAAAGATCCATCTCCCCTTTTTTCAGGCTGCGCCAGACCTCGCTGCGGTTGGCACACCACCCCAGAATGGAGGTATACTGCAGGCACAAGTCACTTGTCAGGGAAAACAAGTCGTATGCGAACATCCGCATTGCCTCATGGCAGCCTGCAATCACCAGATGCCGTTCCGGCGGTTTTTCCTGCTGTTGCACCGCGCGGGCGTGGCACACCGCCTGCTGATACAGAGCCACCAGCTGCTTTGCCTTGGGGTAAAAATCCTGTCCCGCCGGGGTCAGCACCACCCGGCGGGGCACGTGCTGGAACAGCTCGAACTGCAGCTGCCCTTCCAGCGTGCGGATCTGCTGCGAAAGTGCCGACTGGGAAAGATACAGTGCCTCTGCCGCCGCAGAAAAGCTGTTCAGTTCCACGATCTTTACAAAGCCTTCCAGTGCGCTCTCGTTCATGCTTTTCTCCCTCCCGCAATACATTAGGTTGGCCTAAATTATAATATAAAAAATATGAATTGTAAACAGCACCCTTCTACGCCACAATTGTTAAGGATTCCGCAAAGTGCCTTTTACTTTGCTGCACGATAAGAAGGAACACAAAGAAGAACAAAAAGAAAGAGAGCGCACCTATGAACAAGATTTCCCGTAAGGGCTTTATCAAGATCGCCGCTGCCGCCGCCATGAGCGGTGTGACCGCCGGTGCTTTGGCCGCCTGCAATGCCGCCTCCGGTTCTGCTTCCGCTTCCACTTCCGGTGCTGCCGGTCTGTACACCCCCGGCACCTACGAGGGCACTGCCGAGGGCATCTCCTCCACCGTCAAGGTCACCATGACCTTCTCCGACAGTGCTGTCACCGACGTGGTGGTGGATACCTCCGGCGAGACCGCTTCCTTCGGCGCTGCCGCTGCCGATGAGCTGCGCGAGCAGCTGATGGCCGCCGGCTCTGCCGAGATCGACGGTGTTTCCGGCTCCACCATCACCTCCGACGCCGTGATGAAAGCTGCCAAGAGCTGCTACGCACAGGCCAAGGGCGAGACCGTGGTTTCCAGCGTTCAGCTGCCCACCGGCGATGCAAACGACTGGCTGGGCACCGAGCCCGACATCGACGAGACCGCCATCACCGAGACCGTGGACACCGACATCCTGATCGTGGGTGCAGGCAACGGCGGTATGTTCGCTGCCGCCTATGCTGCTGCCAACGGCCTGAACTTCCGTGTTATCGAGCAGAACGCCAACGTGCAGGACACCCGTCACTGGTACGGCGCTGTTGATTCTGCTGCCGCTAAGGAGGCTGGCGAACCCGCCACCGATAAGGCAAAGCTGCTGAGCGAGATCTCCCGCTATGCCTCCGGCAAGTGCGACCAGCGCGTTGTCAAGACTTGGATCAACGAGTCTGCTGCCATGCACGACTTTATGCGCAGCATTCTGGAAGATAAGTACGGCTGGGTGTGCGATTTCACCTCCGGCAGCGAGGCTGCATGGCCCGCAGAGAATGCCGAGCACAACACCGACTACCTCTACCCTGTGCAGGAGCACAACTACATGGCCAGCGAGAGTGCATCCGGCACACCCCGCAATGAGCTGCTGCTGCAGTACATTCAGGAGCTGGGCTACGATGTAGACTTCAAGACCAGTCTGGCAAAGCTGGAAAAGAACAGCGATGGCCGCATTACCGGCATCATCGCCCAGAGCACCGAGGATGACCACTTCATCCGTTACAACGCCAATCAGGGCGTGCTGCTGGCCTGCGGCGGCTTCCCCGGCAACCCCTACATGATGGAGCAGCTGGACCCGCTGGGCACCAGCGTGACCACTGCCTGCTCCTACTCCCCCGCCGACAAGGGCTACGGTATCCGCGCTGCCGTGTGGGCAGGTGCTAATCTGGACAAGGAAGCCGCTCCCATGCTGTTTGACCGCGGCATTGTTGCCCCCGGTGTGGATGCCGGTTATGTGGACAGCGACTCCGCCTTTGGCGGCAAGGCTTTCCCCGGTAAAATCCGCCAGTATAATCCCGGCACCCAGCCCTTCCTGAAGGTGAACCGCAACGGCGAGCGTTTTGCCAACGAGAGCTGCCCCTACAACGATATCGTCTACGCTGCCGCTCACCAGCCGGGCCGCGTCTACGCACAGATCTGCGATGCCAACATTCTGGAAGATGCAAAGCGTTTCCACACCATCGGCTGCTCTGCCCAGACCCGCAACGGCGGTGAGAAGTACATTCAGGGCAAGATGGACGAGGCTATCGAGGCCGGTGCACTGTTCAAGTGCGATACTCTGGACGAGCTGGCCGACAAGATGGGCTTTACCGGCGCTGCCAAGGATACCTTCCTTGCTACCGTGGAGCGCTACAATGAGCTGTACGATAAGCAGAACGATGAGGACTTCGGCAAGCCCGCTTATCGCCTGAGCGCCATCCGCACCGCTCCCTTCTACGGCTGCTGGCTGGGTGCTTCTCTGCTGACCACTGAGCAGGGCATCGCCATCAACGAAAAAGGTCAGGCTCTGGACACCAACAACCAGCCCATGGAGGGTCTGTACATCACCGGCGATATGTCCGGCAGCTTCTTTGCCAACAACTACCCCTGCCTGATGGCCGGTGTGGCTATGGGCCGCACCCTGACCTTCGCCATGAAGGCCATCAAGCAGATGGCCGGTCTGGAAAACGCCTGATAAAGCGCAGTTCTCCGGCATCCTCTAAGCGTTTCTTCTTTTCTTCTTTTTCATGTGAAGAGGGGCAGCCCCATTTGGGGTTGCCCCTCTTTGCGTTTTTTACCCCGCACGCCCCCTACACAAATGCCCGCAATTGTGCTATGATAAGGCTGAAAACCGGGCAGTTCATCCCACCCGGTCAGAGATCGAGGTGTTTGTACAAATGTCGGATATTCTGGATACCTTACGGCAGGAAGGGGTGGACCCCGCCCTGCTTACGGCGGTGCAGGAATACCGCGCCGCCCATCCGCTCAGCGAGGCGCTGCGCCCGCGCATTCCCGCCCCTGCCTTTACCTACTACGGCAAAGAGGTGTGGGAGCAGGCGCTGGCGGCCATCCTCTGCGGCGAAAACCTGCTGCTGGCCGGCGGCAAGGCCACCGGCAAAAACGTGCTGGCCGAAAACCTTGCCGCCGCCTTTGGCCGCCCCGCGTGGGACATCTCCTTTCATGTAAACATGGACGCCGCCTCCCTCATCGGCATGGATACCTTTTCGGGCGGGCAGGTAGTGTTCCGTCCCGGGCCGGTGTACCGCTGCGCACAGTGCGGCGGCTTTGGCGTGCTGGACGAGATCAACATGGCCAAAAACGAGGCGCTGGCGGTGCTGCACGCGGTGCTGGACTTCCGCCGCTCCATCGATGTGCCCGGGTACGACCGCATCCCGCTGGCCGAGGAAACCCGCTTTATTGCCACCATGAACTACGGCTACGCGGGCACCCGGGAGCTGAACGAGGCGCTTACCTCCCGCTTTGCGGTGGTGCAGATGCCCACCATCACACAGGATAATCTGGAAAAGCTGCTGCGGGCGCAGTTCCCGGATCTTTCGGCAAAATATGTGCACCAGTTTGCGCTGCTGTTTCTGGACCTGCAGAAAAAGTGCGACAGTGCAGAAATATCTACCAAAGCGCTGGATCTGCGCGGTATGCTGGACGCGCTGCGGCTGATCCGCAGGGGCATCCCGGCCGGGGCGGCGCTGGATATGGGCATTACCAATAAAGCCTTTGACTCCTACGAGCAGGGGCTGATCCGGGACGTGATCGCCGCACGCATCCCGGCCAAGCTGGATGCCGGAAAGCTGTTTGCCTGATGGACGCCCAAAGCTACACCGCGCAGGAGCGGCGCGCGGCCAATCAGGTCTGGGCCGCTGCCGGAGCCTACGGCTTTGAGCCGCTGTTTCTGGCCCGCAACACGGACGGTACCATTGATTTTTACATGAACTGCATCGTAGGGCTGGTGCATAAATACTACGGTGACGCGCTGATCCGGGACATTTTTTCTGCTTGGGAGGGCGACACACGCCAGCCCATGCTGGATGATATGGCGTGGCTGTACTTAGAAAACGCCGCCTACCGGCTGGAGCTGCCCCGCCGCCCGGTGCTGGAAGCACTACGCTTTGCCCACGCAGACTACTTTTTTGCCATTCAGTACAAGCTTTCGCGGCAGGAGTGGATGGCGAAAAACCAGCTGGTGTACACCATGCAGGCTGCGCGCTGGCGCAAAGTTCTGGGACGCACTGCCCCGGTCATGACCCCTTACGAGAGCAGCCTTGCTGCCGCGCTGGAACCGGAGACCGTACCGGAACCAGCACAGCTCAAAAACGACCTGCTGGCGCTGTTTGCAAAATTCGCCCTGTTTGACGGCAAGGTACGCCAGAAACCCGCGCTGCATCTGCAGCTGCAAGGCTTCTGGGCAAAGCTTGCCACCAAAACCATGCCCACCCAGATGATCAAGACCGACCGGGTGACAGTGGAGCATTCCGGTGCGGTGGATGCCACAGGCAGCGGGCTGGCGGTGGACAAGCGCCGGGCAAACATCACCCTGAAGCAACGCGCCGCGCAGGATCGCGCCTACATTGAAAGCTGCTTTGGGCGCTGTTTCTACCCGCCGGAGCAGCTGCGCAAGGCCGAGCAGGAGTTGTGCACCGGAGTGCATCTGGGCTGTCATCTGTGGTTCAGCGCCGGGGTTCCCAGCCCGGCACAGGCCCCCACCCCGGAAGCGCGGCAGCTGGCACAGCAGGCCGAATTGCAGGCCGAACGCAACCGCGCCTACTATGCCAAAAATCAGGAGCTGCACCGCAGCGTGGTGCTGCGCCTTACCGAGCAGATCCGCAACTGCATTCTGGTGCATCAGCAGCCCGACCAGCGGATAGCGCGCAGCGGTGATCTGTGCGCCGGGCGGGTGTGGCGTGCCCCTTACCTGAACGATGACCGGGTGTTTTTGTGCCCGGAGGAGGAGAACTGCCCCGCCTTTACAGTGGATCTGCTGCTGGACGCTTCCGCTTCCCGCCTGCACTGTCAGGAAGTGATCGCGGCGCAGGGTGTTATTCTGGCCGAAAGTCTGGCCAACTGCGGCATTCCGGTGCGGGTAAGCGCCTTCAGCAGTCTGCGGGGCTACACGGTGCTGCGGGTATTGAAAAGTTTTACGGACAAGAACCGGCAGAACATTTTCCGCTATTTTGCCTCGGGCTGGAACCGGGACGGTCTGGCGCTGCGGGCGGCGGGCGACCTGATCCGGTACGCCCCCGGCCCCGCCCCGCGCCACCTGATGATCCTGCTGACCGATGCCAGCCCCAACGACAGCCGCCGCATTCCGCCCACAGCAGAGAACCCGCTGGGCTGCGCCTACGAGGACGCCGCCGGTGTTACCGATACCGCCGCGCAGGTGCGCACCTTGCAGCGGCAGGGCGTGCGGGTGTCTGCCGTTTTTATGGGCGAGGACAGCAGCGCCGGTGCCGCCACACAGATCTACGGCAAAAATATGGCGCGCATCCGCGGCATGGATCAGCTTGCCCGCGCTGCCGGGCGATTGATCCAGAACGAGATCCGGGAGCTTGGCGATTGAAAAATATAAAATGACCCCTGTGGGAGCAACTCCTGCCTTAGTCGGCATCTCCCGCAGGGGTCATTTTTCACAACCGCTTATCATAAAGCACAACCATGCTTTGAACTTCCGTTTGCTCTACGCCATAAGTTTTTGCAAAATTTTGTCGTTTCGAAGAAACTTGCAGTTGTTTTTTCCTCAAAAGTATGCTATACTACGTTCAGAGAAGTTTTATACAGCCTGTCGGCCCGATCACCCGGCTGGCACTTTTACAACGTTTCGCTGTTTGCTTTTTAGGAAGGAGATCAATCATGGACGCTTCCCGTTATTTTGACGCCATGCACAACGCCATGTCCACCCTGCACGCCGGTGCACAGCTGCTGCTCACCATCCGTTTGCAGGACACCTGCGGCAACGATGCCTATCTTGAAGTAAAACAGCTGCCCGGGGAGCAGAGCGCCCTTGTGTGCTACTCCACCATGGGGCGGCGCTGCCTGAATTTTCAGCTGTTCCGCAAGGGCTGGCAGCTGTGCCACAATGCCGATGGGCAGCTGACCGGACGTTTTCCGTCCAGTGCCGACAGCCTGCTCAGCCAGACCGACTTCCGCGCCTACTGCCGGGAGGATCGGCTGGATGCCGCCCGCACCCAGCGCCTTGTGGAGGAACTGGGGCAGCGCGCCGGCACGAACTATGTTGGTGTCATCCCGCAGAATGCCCGCACCGGCGCACAGATCACAGTCGAAAGCCACCTCGGCCGCGGCGCACGCTGGAGTTACTGGAGTCAGGACGCTTCTCCCTGCCTGCCGCTGGCCGCAATTTTGTACTGGCTGGCTGATTTTCTGGCCGGAAACGAGCGCCGTGCCTTGCAGTCTGACCCGCAGGCCGCTGCACTGGCTGCACAATGGCTGGCAAAGGACACCGCTATGTTCTTCTGCCCCTCCCCTGCCCTGACGGTATCCTCTGCGACCGGTCATAGTGCCCCTGCTGCACGGCGCACCCGCCCCGCCCCGGTGCCTGCCGCACGCAGCAAGAGCTGGCAGAGCGTTCTGGCCGCCATGGCTGCGGTGTAAGCACATGGTACCTTTTCAATCTGGTTTACATATAAAAGACGAGTGCTCGACAAAACCGAGCACTCGTCTTTTTTTACAAAATAACAGCAAAAAAGCACCCCGCCAACCGTTTCCGGTCAGCGGGGTGCTCAGTGCTTATAGTTTACGGTTCAGCTTACGCTGCACAGCACAGGGAGGAAATCACTCCTCGATGTAGCCGTACTGGAAGTACCAGTAGCCGTAGGGGCTGTGCCAGACGCCCTTCAGAGAAGAGCTCTGCAGCCAGAATTCGTTGTAGTAAGCAACGGGGATGCAGCCCATATCCTCCATCAGGATGTCCTCAGCCTTGTGCAGCTGTGCAAAGTGCTCGGCGACATCTGCAACCTTGGAAGCCTCCATAGCAGCATCGAAGTCAGGGTTGGAGTACTTACCATCGTTGTTGCCGTTGCCGGAGCAGAACAGCTCGATCATGTTGGAAGGATCGTTGTAGTCCATGACCCAGCCGTTACGGGCAACATCGTACTCGCCGGCACGGCGAGCAGCGGTGAAGGCAGACCACTCCATCTTGCTGATGGTCAAAGTGATGCCCAGATCGCCCCAAGTCTGCTGCAGGTACTCTGCCAGAGGCACATGGTAGCCGGAATCGTTGGTGCTGTACTCGATGGTGGGGTAGCCCTCGCCATTGGGATAGCCAGCCTCTTCCAGCAGCTTCTTAGCCTCGGCCA
>OHAT01003314.1_pt1 | contig 10766 bp, 10 predicted proteins | sample 1577141 | NCBI WGS metagenome assembly OHAT01 (sample SAMEA3541578, study PRJEB24748) | human gut metagenome | biome: human gut; feature: human-associated habitat; material: faeces | place: China | collected 2012
GCTCCGCCGGCTTTTAATCCGGTAATTCCGGCCAGCGGTGTTTCGAGCGAAAATGCAGCGATGCCTTTGGCGTCGAGTCGTGTGATGCCGGCGGCCGGAACATAGACGGTCAATTCGGCGTTTTGCACCGTGACGTCTGCCAGTCCGATGCGGAGCGTCCCCTCGGCGACCGAGGTCTGCACGTGGACGAGGAGGTTGTCGTCGGTCTTGACGGTCACGCGGCCTGCGCAGATCATCGTCTCCGCCGCGCGGCGGGATGCAACGCCCGCCTCGGAAATGCACTTTTGCAGCCGCTGCTGCATGGTCATCACCTCAGGATACAGGATAGTAGTAGGAAGAAAAGTAACGGCAGGCGTGCGTCCACAGCCGGCCGAGCCGCGCGAGCGGCGTGATCTTCACGTCCGGGTCGAGCGCCGCGGGTTCGGCATAGCGCAGCGGCACCGTGACGCTTTGGCCATCCGGGCCGGTCGCCGTCAGTATGCCCGCCTGCGCGCCCTGCTCCACCGGCGCAAACGTGAAGCGCGGCAGCTCCGCCTTCAGCGACACCGGGTCATCCGGGTGCACGAGCAGATAGGCAGGCCGCTCCGGTGCCGCTGCGCAGAGCTCCACCGTGGCGGAGAGCACCGGCACGGCGTACACCGGCGTGTCGCCGGCGACGCAGCGGTACTCATAATTTTCAAACGCCCAGTCGAGCAGGTGCGTGTGGTCGTTCCAGTCGTCCGGATCCGAGAGCGTCACGCACACGAACTGCGTCGTGCCGCGCTGCGCGCAGGACACGAGCGTCCGGCCCGCGGTCTTGGTGTACCCGGTCTTGACGCCGACCGCACCGTCATAGCTGCGCAGCAGGCGGTTGTGGTTCACGAGCGTCTGCCCGTCCACGGTCGTGCTCTTTGTGGACACGATCGCGCGGAATGTCTCATTTTCCAGAGCCGCACAGGCGAGCTTCGCCATGTCGCGCGCCGTGGAATAGTGCCCCTCGGCGTCAAGGCCGTTGGGGTTTTGAAACGCGCTGCTGGTCATGCCGAGCGCGCGCGCCTTGTCGTTCATCATGCCCGCAAACGCCGCCACAGAGCCTGCAGTGTGACACGCGAGCGCGATGGCGGCATCGTTGCCGGACACGAGCATCAGGCCGTAGAGCAGCTCCTCAACCGTGTACGTCTCGCCGGCGCGCAGATACATCGACGAGCCCTCGACCACCGTGTATTCCGGCAGGATCTCGACCGGTTCGTCGAGCGCGCAGTGTTCGAGCACGACGAGTGCGGTCATGATCTTCGTCGTGCTGGCAATACCGAGCCGCTCGTCCGCGTTCTTTTCATAGAGCACGGCGCCGGTCTCGGGATGCACGACAATGGCGGCCCTGGCCGCATTGTCCGTCCCGGCGGCATGTGCTCGCGGCGTGAAAAGCAAAGAAATGGCCAGCACGCAGGCAAGGCCAAAAAACGTCCGTTTCAAAACAAGCACCACCCTTTCCAAGTTTCGGGCGGTGCTTATTATGGGCACTTTCGGTGCGGTTTATGCTTTGTCGGCCTTGCGCTGGTCGATAAACTGGTCGATGCGGTCGATCACCTGCGGGGTCATGTCGATCAGGCGGTCAAACGTGTTCGATGCCGGCGGCATGACGTTGAGCATGCGCACATTGCCGTCCTTGACGATCAGAAAGCCCATTGGCTCGACCTTGACGCCTGCGCCGCTGCCGCAGCCGACGCCGTTTTTGTTCTCCTTCATCGGGAACTCCGACCCGCCGCTGGCAAAGGCGAAGCTGACGCGGGACAGCGGAATGAGCGTGATGTCGTCCGGCGTCGTGATCGGTTCGCCGACGACGGTGTTCGTGTCCACCATTTCCTTGATCTTGCTCATGGTCGCAGTCATGACTGCACTGATTTCATTATCCATTGCTGACCTTCCTTTCCTGCGTGGCCGGCGCGGTCTTTGCGCGTGCGGCCCGGGCCTGTTTCGCGTGCATTTTCTGTTTCAGAAATCCTGCGCCGAACGCCAGCGCGATGATGACGATCTGTCCGATACGGATCGTGCAGACGATGCGCGCGTCGATGCGCGGCCGCTCTGCCTGAAAATCCACACCGGTCTGAATGTCCCGCGCGTCGATGCGCAGCGCCCGCTCCGCCAGCGGCGTGAGCGCGCCGAGCGCGGCGTTGACATAGCCGAACGCCAGCGCCGTGTCGTACGGATCCGACGCGCCGGAGACAAACACCAGCCGCAGCAGCTGCACACGCAGCCGCTGCCGGAAGCGATCCAGCGCCTGCAGGCCGAGCTTTGCAAGGGCGAGGATCGTCCGGATATCCGGCGGGGCGGATCGCTTTTTCGGCTTTTCCTTCTTCGGTTTTGGGGGCTTTTTCTTCTTTGGCTTCTGGTCCGGCGGTTTCGGCAGGAGCCGGAGCCGGAACGGGCCGATGCGCGCCGCGAGCGAAAACACATCGTCCGCGTAGGCGGCGTCCACGCCGACCGGCAGCAGATTCAGCACCGTCAGCACCAGTGCGATCGCCAGTATGATCCACAGGGCCGTCAATCGGCATCACTCCCCTGTCGGTTTTTCCTCCGTGTCCGTCAGCTCCATCTGCTCGCCTCGGCCGCGCAGCTCCGAGATGGCCTGTTCGAGCTTTTCCGCGCCCTCGTCGGACGACAGATCCGGCAGCACGGGTAGCTCATCGAGCGACTGCATACCCATGGTGCGCAGAAACAGCGCGCTCGTGCGGTACAGCGACGGGCGGCCGGGCGCGTCGAGCTTGCCGCAGGTCTCGATGAGCCCGCGCTCGAGCAGCGTCGTGACCGTGTAGGCACTGTCCACGCCGCGCACCTGGTCGATGTACGCGCGCGTGACGGGCTGGAAATACGCCACGATCGCCAGCACCTCCAGCGCCGGCTGCGAGAGCTTGGGCGGCTTGCGCTGCTCGAGCGCGCGGCGGATATACTCCGCATACTCCGGCGCGGAGCACAGCTGCAGCAGATCATTCATCTGCACCAGGCGCATACCGCAGCGGTTTTCCTCATAGGCCGCGGCGAGCTCCCTGGCGGCCGAGACGATCGTCTGCGTCTCCTCGCCGGTGACGAGCGCGATGCGCGACGCCGGCACGGGATCGCCCGCTGCAAATAAAATGGCCTCAATGACCGAAAGTAATTCCTCGTGTTCCATAAAAATTTCTCACTCTACAATGGATTCCAGAATATCGTCCGTGACGCCGCCGGTGAAGCTTGCCACATATTCGCCGTTTTGCTCGGAAAGCATCAGATGGCCGAGGCTGCACAGCTCCAGCACGGACAAAAACGTCGCCACGATCTCGCTGCGGCTGGTACACTGGCTGTAGAGCGCGCTGAGCGGCATGCTCCCCCGCTCGCGCAGCTGGTCAATGAGCGTGCGGCATTTGTCGCGCACGCTGTAGACGATGCGCTTCGGCGCCGCCATCTGCAGCGCATCCGTCGCCGCCGCGCCGCCGCGCGTAAACACCGACAGCAGCGCGCGCAGAAGGTCTGCCTGCTCGATGCGGTAGCGGTATTCCCCCGCTGACTTCGGCAGCGGCTCCGGCGGGCGCGAGAGATAGTGCAGGCCGGTCTGGGCCGCAGTGTCGAGCATCGGCGTGACGGACTTCACAGCCGCATAGGTGTCCTTGCACTTGAGCTGCTCGAGCGATGCGATGAGCTGCTCAAGTTCTGTGACCTCCTTCTCCTCCGTGAGGAGCATACGGGTCTTGATATAGAGCAGATAGGACGCCATCTGCACGAACTCGCTTGCGATCTCGAGATCGAGCTTTTCCATGGCGTTGAGGTATTCCAGATACTGATCGAGGATCTCCGAAATTTTGATGTCCCGGATCTCGATCTTGTTCTTCGACAAGAGCAGCAGGATCAAGCTCAGCGGGCCCTCAAAATCCGCCATCTCGCTCTTGTCGTGGATGACGCCCTCGAGAAAATAAGTTGGATCGGCCGGCTTAGCCGAAGATGCCGATAAGTTCATAGCCCCACTCCGCAAATACAAAGAGTTTGTCAAACGCGGCCTCCGTCACCGTGGTGAGCGGCTTGCCGAGCACACCGGTGGCGACCAGCACGAGCAGCAGGATCATGCCATAGCGCTCATAGCGCATGAGCTTGGCATACGCCGCGTCGGGCAGCAGCGCAAAGAGCACCTTGGACCCGTCGAGCGGTGAGACCGGGATGATATTGAAAATGGCCAGCGCCAGACTGATATATGCCGTCAGCCAGATCATGTCCAGCAGAAACTGCACCGAATACAGCGCCCGGTACAGCAGGCCGTACAAAAACAGAAACACCAGTGCGAGCAGCACGTTCGACACCGGCCCCGCCAGCGCCGTGAGCGCCATGCCGCGCTTGGGGCTGCGAAAGCGCATCATGTTCACCGGCACGGGCTTTGCCCAGCCGAATTTGAACACGACCATCATCAGCAGGCCCATCGGGTCGATGTGCTTCAGGGGGTTGAGCGTGAGCCGGCCGGCGTCCTTTGCCGTCGTATCGCCGAGGCGATAGGCGACATAGCCGTGCGACACCTCATGAAACGTGATGCACAGCAGCGACGGAACGACCGACAGCACGATATTCAGCAGATACGACCAGTCGAGCCCGTTCCAGATCGATTGCAGGGTGTTCACGCGCGCACCTCCCATTCCTACAAATTTGCATTATACCAAGTCCCCGCCGAAAAAACAAGTGCAGAGCGCGCAAATGCACGCTCTGCACTTCGGGCAGTTAAGAATGGCCCCGCCATCGCCGGATCGAATGCGCAGCGGGGGTGCTCGAGGGGGCAAGGCCCGCCTCGAATCCAATCAGCCGCCGCAGAAAGCTCTGCCCTGCAGAGCTTCACGGCGCAGAGCGCGCGAATGCACGCTCTGCACTTTGGTTCATCCAATGGCGCGAAAGATCTCGCCGAGCAGCGCCTCGCGGCCGGTGCCCTTCTCCGCCGAAAACGGCAGGAGCACCGCATCGTCCGGCAGCAAAAGCGTGGCCCGGATGCGCGCAAGGTTCGGCTCGATCTCCGGCTTTTTGAGCTTGTCGCACTTGTTGGCCACGACGACCATCGGACAACCGGTGGAATGAAACCACGCAGCCATCGTCTCATCGTCGGCCGTGGGCTTGTGGCGGGCGTCGACGATCATGACGCCGAGCGTGATGCGCGCGGGGTCTGCGAAGAAGTCCTCCATGAGCTTGCCCCAGCGTGCGCGCTCCGTCTTGGCGACGCTGGCGTAGCCATAGCCCGGCAGGTCGACGAAGTATGCCCGGCCGTCGATGCAAAAATAGTTCACATGGACGGTCTTGCCGGGCTGCGAGCCGACGCGGGCAAAATTCCTGCGGTTGAGCAGCCGGTTGATGACCGAGGACTTGCCGACGTTCGACTTGCCGGCAAAGACGATGCACGGCAGGTCGGCAGCGAGAAAGCCGGACGGGCTGACGGCGGACTTGAGAAACTCCGCCTTATTCAGGTTCAGTGTCGCCATGGCAGTCTCCTCACTGGCGCAGGTTCACGTTCGCCGCGTCGCCGGGCGCATCCTTGTGCGCCGCCTTGACGGCCACGGCAAACCGGCGGCCGAACGCGACGTCCAGGATCTTGTCCACATGGTCGGTCGTGACGAATTTGAGCGCACTGCGCACGGTCGGGTCGATCTCCTCGAGATCCTTTTCGTTCTCACGCGGGATGATGACCGTCGTAATGCCGATGCGCATGGCGGCCATGGTCTTTTCCTTCAGGCCGCCGATCGGCAGGATGCGGCCGCGCAGCGTGATCTCGCCCGTCATGGCGAGGTCGCGGCGGACCGGCGTATTCGTGAGCGCGGAGATGACCGCGATGCAGATCGTGATGCCGGCCGACGGGCCGTCCTTCGGGATCGCGCCCTCTGGGAAGTGGATGTGGATATCCTTCTTCTTATAAAACTCCGGGTCGATGCCGAGCATCTGCGCGCGGCTGCGGATATAGGTGACAGCGGCCTGCGCCGACTCCTTCATGACGTCGCCGAGGTTGCCGGTCAGCTCCAGCTTTCCGGTGCCGTCGAGCACGGCGGCTTCAACATCGAGCACTTCCCCGCCGACGGATGTCCAGGCAAGGCCGCGCACAAGGCCGACCTCATCCTGCGCATAGACGTGCTCCGGCTCAAAGCGCGCGGGGCCGAGATAGTTGGCCACGCTGCCTGCGCGCAGCTGCACGCTCTTGCACTCGCCGAGCGCGATGCGCTTGGCCGTCTTGCGGCAGACGGCGGCGAGCTCGCGCTCGAGCACGCGCACGCCGGATTCGCGCGTATAGAGCGTGATGATCTCGCGGATGGCATCGTCGCTCACGCGCAGCTGCGACGGCTTGAGCCCGTGCTTTTTGCGCTGCTTGGGCAGCAGATGCTGTTTTGCGATCTGGAGCTTTTCCTCGTCGGTATAGCTCGAGAGCTGGATGACCTCCATGCGGTCGAGCAGCGGGCGCGGGATGGTGTCAAGCGTGTTGGCCGTCAGGATGAAAAACACATCCGACAAGTCGACCGGGATCTCCATAAAGTTATCGCGGAAGTGGTCGTTCTGCTCTGCGTCGAGCACCTCCAGCAGCGCCGACGACGGGTCGCCGCGGTAATCACTGCCGAGCTTATCGATCTCGTCGAGCACCATGACGGGGTTCATGCTGCCGGCGATGGTCAGGCCGTTGATGATGCGGCCGGGCATGGCGCCGACATACGTCTTGCGGTGGCCGCGGATCTCCGCCTCGTCGTGCACGCCGCCGAGAGAGATACGCGCGAGCTTGCGGTTCGTGGCGTGGGCAATGCTCATGGCAATGCTCGTCTTGCCGGTGCCCGGAGGGCCGACAAGGCACAGCACGCCGCCCTTGACATCGGGCGCGAGCTGGCGCACGGCCAGATACTCCGTGATGCGGTCCTTGACCTTTTCGAGGCCGAAGTGCTCTTTGTCCAGCACCTCGCGCGCGGCGCGCACGTCGAGCGTTTCCTTCGTGCGCGTGTTCCACGGCAGCTCGAGGCAGATGTCCAGATAATTGCGGATGACAGCCGCCTCCGATGAGCCGAACGGCTGCTTTTTGAGCCGGTCGACCTCTTTGAGCAGGCGCTGCTCGGAGTCCTCCGGCAGGTGCAGGGCGAGGATCTTCTCACGGTAGTCCGCGCTCTCGGAGTCCGGATCGTCGGACTCGCCGAGCTCCGCCTGAATGATCTTCATCTGCTCGCGCAGCAGATACTCCTGCTGCGTCTGATTCAGCCGGTCCTGTGCCGCCTCCTCGAGCTGATGCTGCAGTCCGAGCACGCTCGTCTCGTGCAGCAGCATTTTCGAGAGCTTGGACAGTCTCCGGCTCGGGCGCGTCTCCTCCAGCAGCTCCTGCTTCTCTTCCGGACGCAGGAACACGTGCTGGGAGATAAAATTCGACACGAACGCCGCGTTCGTGCTGCCGAGCACGCTGATGACCGACTCCGGCGCCATGTTGCCGGACGCGGTAACATAGGCATCAAACAAATTGCAGCAGTGACGGATGAGCGCCTCGGTGCGCGCCATTTTCCGCTCTTGCACATCCGGCATCGGCTCGACCTCGGCCACAAAGCAGGGCATGTCCGTGCGCACGGCTAGCGTCCGGCCGCGCTCGATGCCCTCGGCCATGACGCGGATGGTCTTGGTGCCGGGCTGCTTCATCATCTGCTTGATGCGGCAGACCGTGCCCACGCCGTACACATCGTCCGGGGTGGGAATGTCGGTCGCAATGTCTTTCTGCGGGACCAGGTAGATGATCTGATCGTCGCTCATGGCCATGTTCAGCGCCGCGATGGACATGCTGCGCTCGACCTCGAAGGTCAGCATCATGCCCGGAAACACGGTCAGGCCGCGCAGTGCCATCATGGGCAGGCTGCGCCGGGCGGTGAATTCCGCATGATCCATAGTCGTTGTGTTATCCATTCAGATTCCTCTTTCGCTCAGGGGTCTTGGGGGCAGGAGGCAATGGCTCACTGCTCCCGGCGCTCGATGCGCGGCGGCTCAGTGCCGTCCACGCTCGCCGCGGTGATGGTGATCTTGGCGATCGTCGGGTCCGACGGAACGGAGTACATCAGGTCCGTCATGACGCCTTCCATAACGCTGCGCAGGCCGCGGGCGCCGATCTCCATTGCGATCGCCTTATCCGCAATTTTACCCAACGCTTCGTCTTCAAATTCCAGTTCGACGTTATCAAACTGCATCAGCGCCTGATACTGCTTGGTCAGGGCGTTTTTAGGCTCTTTGAGGATACGCACCATGTCCTCGCGGCTCAGACTGGCCAGCGCCGTGATGACCGGCATGCGGCCGATCAGCTCCGGGATGATGCCGAACTTCAGCAGGTCGTGCTGCTGCACGTTTTTCATGATCTCGGTCAGGTCGCGCTCCTTGGCGCTCTGGATCTCGGCGCCGAAGCCCATGGACTTCTTGTCCATGCGGCGCTCGATGATCTTGTCCACACCGTCGAACGCGCCGCCGCAGATGAAGAGGATGTTCGTCGTGTCCACCTGGATGAACTCCTGCTGCGGGTGCTTGCGTCCGCCCTGCGGCGGGACCGCGGCGATCGTCCCTTCCAGGATCTTCAGCAGCGCCTGCTGCACACCCTCGCCGGAGACATCACGCGTGATCGAAACGTTCTCGCTTTTGCGGGATATCTTGTCCAGCTCGTCGATATAGATGATGCCGCGCTGGGCGCGTTCCACATCAAAATCCGCCGCCTGCAGAAGGCGGAGAAGGATGTTCTCCACATCTTCGCCGACATAGCCCGCCTCGGTGAGCGTGGTGGCGTCGGCAATGGCGAACGGCACATCCAGCACGCGTGCGAGTGTCTGCGCAAAAAGCGTTTTGCCGCTGCCGGTGGGGCCGATGAGCAGAATGTTGGACTTCTGCAGCTCCACATCGGACTGCTGGTTGTAATAAATGCGCTTATAGTGGTTGTAAACGGCGACGGAAAGCGCGATCTTCGCCGTCTCCTGCCCGACGATGTATTCGTCGAGGAATTTCTTGATCTCTGCCGGCTTCGGAAGGTCGTCCACGGACGGCGCGCTCGGCGCGCTCTTTCCCGGATCGGTGCGCTGCGGCAGGTCCTCATCCACGATGTTCATGCAAAGACGCACGCAGTCGCTGCAGATGTAGGCGCCGTTGCCGGCGATCAGCTTGTCCACCTGATCCTGTGTCCGGCCGCAGAAAGCGCAGCGGATCTTTCTATCGTCTGATCTTGCCATTCGATCTCCCTGAATTATCTTTTATAAATGACCTTGTCGATGAGGCCGTATTCGCGCGCCTCTTCCGCCAGAAGCCAGTGGTCGCGCTCGGAGTCGGCTTTGATCTGCTCCGGCGTTTTGCCGGTGTTCTCCGCCATGATCCGGTTCATGCGCGCCTTGATCTTGAGAAAACGTTCCACATCGATCTCCATATCGGTGACCTTGCCCTGCGTTCCGGCGGCGGGCTGGTGGATCATGATCTCGGCATTGGGCAGCGCGATGCGCTTACCCTTCGCGCCGGAGGACAGCAGAAACGCGCCCATCGACGCCGCCATACCGACGCAGATGGTAGACACGTCGCACTTGATATACTGCATCGTGTCGTAGATCGCCATACCGTCCGTGATGGAGCCGCCGGGGCTGTTGATATACATCTGGATGTCCTTGTCGGGGTCCTGCGCTTCGAGATACAGAAGCTGTGCCACGACGAGACTGGCGGACGTGCTGTTGACCTCCTCACCGAGAAATACGATGCGGTCGTTCAGCAGGCGGGAAAAAATGTCATAGGAGCGTTCTCCGCGGGACGTCTGTTCTACAACATACGGTACGAGACTCATGAAATAAATCCTCCTTTGCGGGGTTAAAATGCGATGATACGGGAAAGGGCGGTATGCCCTTTCCCGTGTATGTCAGCGGATAGCGGGGAGACGGATCACTCCTCCGTCTTATCCTCGGTCTTGGTGCTCTTGCGGGTGGTCTTCTTGGCCTTGGGCGCTTCCTCGCCCTCGGTCTCTTCGGTCTTGGCGGCCTTCTTCGCGGCGGGCTTCTTCTTGGCCTTGGACGCCTCCTCCGTCTTGGCGGGCTCCTCGGCCTTCTTCTCCACGGCAATGCCGCTCTCGGAGATGATGCTCATAGCGCGCTCACGGCGCAGATCAGCGGTCAGACCGGCGACATCGATGGCCTTCGCCACGTCCTCGGCCTTCATGCCGTAGGCTTCACCGAGCTTCTCATACTCGGCCTGCAGATCCTCTTCGGAGATCTGGACATTCTCGGCTTCGGCGACGGCGGCGAGCAGGACCTCGGTGCGGGCCTGCTTTTCGGCGGTGGCGCGCATGCTCTCGCGGAAGGTCTTCATATCGGTGCCGATCATCTTGAGATAATCGTCGATGCGGATGCCCTGGTTGGCCATGTACTGCGCGTACTCGCGGACAATGCCGTCCATACGCTCTTCGATCATGCCTTCGGGCATATCAACGGTCATGTTCTCCACAGCCTGATCGACGAGGGCGTCGTCAAAGGCGTTCTTCGCGGCCTTTTCCTTCTCCTCAACGGACTTGACGCGGATGTCGGCCTTGAGATCGGCGAGCGTGTCAAAGTCGTTGTCCTTCGCGAACTCGTCGTCCAGCTCGGGCAGCTCTTCAAACTTGACCTCGTTGCACTTGACGTGGAACACGACAGCCTTGCCGCCGAGATCGTGGCCGTAGTTCTCCGGGAAAGTAATGTCAAGATCGCGCTCCTCGCCGGCGGAAATGCCGACGAGCTGGCTCTCAAAGCCGGGAACGAAGGTGTTGGAGCCGAGAACGAGATTCTGGTTCTCCG
>OHAT01003317.1_pt1 | contig 10754 bp, 10 predicted proteins | sample 1577141 | NCBI WGS metagenome assembly OHAT01 (sample SAMEA3541578, study PRJEB24748) | human gut metagenome | biome: human gut; feature: human-associated habitat; material: faeces | place: China | collected 2012
AAGTGTGGAATTTGTTCGCCCATGGCGAACAAATTATGCGCGCGGCAGACTGCAAACCCTTTGTCAAAAAAGGTCTTTGTCCTTTTTTGACAAGCTGCCCGCGCCCCCTGTATCCCGCAGGATACAGGGGCGTTTGCTTATTCTTTACAGGGCCCGCCAGCTCTCCGGCCGCAGGCCGTGACCCATGAGGCCCTCCTGCACCTGCTGCCGCAGGGCGGGCAGGTCCCGGTTCAGGGTCCCCTTCAGGGTCAGGTAGTTGGAGGCGTGGTTCATCCGGAATACGCTGCCCTCGCTGTCGATGTGGTCCAGCAGCAGGGCCGTCTCCTGCAGAATCTCCGCCGGGCCCAGCACCCGGAAGCTGCCCTCCCGGACCCAGCGCTCCAGCGGCGTTCCCGGCTCCACCATCAGCGTCAGCAGGCCGATATATTCCGGCTTCATGGCGCTGAGGGCCCGGGCGGTGTCCACGGCGTGGTCCCGCAGCAGCTCCCGGCTGCCAAGCCCGGAAATGGCCGTCACCGACAGGGCCAGGCCCGCCTGCCGGGCCTTCTGCCCCGCCGCCACAATGGCCGCGGCGGTGTGGCCCTTGCGCATCCGCTCCAGCACCGCGTCACAGCCAGATTCCAGGCCCATATACACCATTTTCAGTCCGTTTTCCCGCAGCTGACGCAGCTCGTCATCGGTTTTCACCTGCAGGCTCCGGGGCGAGGCGTAGCAGGTGACCCGCTGACACTCCGGAAACAGGCTGTACACCATGGCCAGAATCTCCAGCAGCTCATCGGTTTTCCGCATCATCGCGTCGCCGTCGGCCAGAAACACCCGCTCCACCCGGCGGTATACCTGCCGGGCCAGGCGGAAATCCTCCCGGATCTCCTCCATGGGCCGCAGGCCAAAGTGCTTGTCGTCATACATATCGCAGAAGGCGCAGCGGTTGTGGCTGCACCCGTAGGTCACCTGGATGATGAGGCTGTAGGCCTCGCTGGGGGGCCGATAGACCTTTCCCTTGTATCGCATGGGCAATTCCTCCTTTTCCCCGCTATTATCGCATACTTTTCCCGGTTTGAAAAGGGTCTATTTTGTGCCGCTCCGGCATAAGCTGGACCAGCTTCAACAAACGAGGAGGATGACTATGGACAACAACTTCAACCGCGTGCGCCTGTGCGGGCGGGCCGCCGGGGAGCCGGAGCTGTCCCACATAAACCACGGCGAGAGCTTTTACCGCTTTCCCCTGTCGGTGGAGCGGCTTTCCGGCCAGGAGGACCGGCTGCCGGTGATTTTGCCCCGGCCGCTGCTGGAGGCCCACCCCGTACATACCGGGGACGTGCTGACCCTTACCGGCCAGCTGCGCTCCTTCAACAACCGCAGCGGCCAGGGTCCCCGGCTGGTGATCTCCGTGTTCGTCCGGGAGCTGGTCCCCGGCGGCGCGGCCCCCTTTAACCAGATTCAGCTCTCCGGCATTCTGTGCAAAACTCCCACCCTGCGCCGGACGCCTCTGGGCCGGGAAATCTGCGACCTGATCCTGGCGGTGAACCGCCGGTACGGCCGGGCGGACTATCTGCCCTGCATTGCCTGGGGCGCCATCGCCCAGCAGACGGCCATCCTGCCGGTGGGCTCCCGGCTGACGGTGGAGGGCCGGGTCCAGAGCCGGGGCTACACAAAAACCGTGGACGGCGTGGGACAGGAGCGCACCGCCTATGAGGTGTCCATCATGCGGCCGGCGGAGCCGGAGGAATTTTTCCTATAGACCGCCCCAGGGTGAAAATCCGCCTTGCAGGGTCCTTTCCCTCCGTGCTATAATGGGGGAAACATCCCAACCAAGGAGGAACCTTACATGATCTACACCGATTTTCACGGAGAGAAGCTGTCCCTGCTGGGCTTCGGCACCATGCGTCTGCCGCTGGTTCCCGGCGGCGGCCCGGCGGACATCGACGAGAAAACCACGGCGGACATGGTCCGCTATGCCATGGACCACGGCGTCAACTATTTCGACACCGCCTATCCCTACCACGGCGGCATGTCCGAGCGGGTCATGGGCCGGGTGCTGAAGGACTATGACCGCCAGAGCTTCTATCTGGCCACCAAATACCCCGGCCACCAGATCAGCGACAGCTACGACCCCGCCGCCATTTTTGAGGAGCAGCTCCAGAAGTGCGGCGTGGAGTATTTCGACTTCTACCTGCTGCACAACGTGTATGAAAAATCCATCGAGACCTATACCGATCCCCGCTGGGGCATCATCGACTATTTCCTGGAGCAGAAGAAGAACGGCCGCATCCGTCACCTGGGCTTCTCCTCCCACGGCGGGCTGGAGCTGCTGGAGAACTTCCTGTCCCGCTACGGCAAGGACATGGAGTTCTGTCAGATCCAGCTGAACTATCTGGACTGGACCATGCAGGATGCCAAGGCCAAGTGCGAGCTGCTGCGCCGGTACAGCATCCCCATCTGGGTCATGGAGCCCGTCCGGGGCGGCCGCCTGGCCTCCCTGACGCCGGAGGCGGAGTCCGAGCTCCACGCCCTGCGGCCGGAGGAGTCCACCGCTGCCTGGGCCTTCCGCTTCCTCCAGGGGGTGGAGGGGGTCCAGATGATCCTCAGCGGCATGACCACCCCCGCCCAGATGGAGGACAACGTCCGCACCTTCGAAGAGCGCCGCCCCCTGACGGACCAGGAGGAGAAGGTCCTGCTGGACATCGCTCAGGGCATGTACGGCGCCGTGCCCTGCACCGCCTGCCGCTACTGCTGCGACGGCTGCCCCATGGGCCTGGACATTCCCATGCTGCTGAAGCTGTATAACGAGGCCAAGTTCTCCCCCAACTTCAACATCGGCATGCGGGTGGAGGCTTTGCCGGAGGACAAGCGCCCCGCCGCCTGCGTGGGCTGCGGCCAGTGCGCCCGGGTCTGTCCCCAGAACATCGACATTCCCGCCGCCCTGGCGGACCTGAACGAGGTGCTGAAGAAGATCCCCAGCTGGGCCGACATCTGCCGCCAGCGGGAGGAAGCCGCCCGCCGGGCAAGAGAAGCCAAGTAACATGGCCCATATCATCGAAATCACCGATTTTTCCGCCCCGGAGCTGGATATCTACGCCCGGCTGACGGAAAACCAGCTGGTGAACCGGGCCGACCCGGAAAACGCCCTGTTCGTGGCGGAGAGTCCCCTGGTCATCGGCCGGGCTCTGGACGCCGGGTGCACGCCGGTGTCCTTCCTGATGGAGCGCAAGCACATCGAGGGAAAAGGCGCGGAGGTGCTGGCCCGCTGCCCGGCGGATATCCCGGTATACGCGGCGGACCTGCCGGTGCTGACCCAGCTGACGGGCTTCCACCTGACCCGGGGGATGCTGTGCGCCATGCGGCGGCCCCGGCTCCCCTCCGTGGCGGAGGTCTGCGCCAATGCCCGGCGCATTGCCGTGCTGGAAAACATCATGAATCCCACCAACATCGGGGCCATTTTCCGGTCCGCCGCCGCTCTGAACGTGGACGCGGTGCTGCTGACCGCCGCCGGCAGCGACCCCCTGTATCGCCGGGCCGCCCGGGTCAGCATGGGCAACGTGTTCCTGGTGCCCTGGACATATCTGCCGGAGGGGGAGAGCTGGCCGGAGCTGCTGCATGAGCTGGGCTTCAAAACCGTGGCCCTGGCTCTGCGGGACGACTCCCTGGCCCTGAACGATCCCCGCCTGCTGGCGGAGCCGAAGCTGGCCATGGTGCTGGGCACCGAGGGGGACGGCCTGGCCTCCTCCACCATCGCCGCCTGCGACTATACCGTGAAAATTCCCATGTCCCACGGGGTGGATTCCCTGAACGTGGCCGCCGCCAGCGCCGTGGCCTTTTACCAGCTGGCCCTGCTGAACGGATAAAAAAAGCCTGTGTATTCGGTGCAATTGCACCGAATACACAGGCTTTTTATATTCGATACTTCTGCTCATAAGCCCGGACCCGGCTGTCGAAGGCCGGATCCCGCTGCCGGACCGCCAGCTGGGCGGCATGGAGATTCCGGTTCCCGGCGGACAGATCCGCCACGCACTCCATGATGTTGCAGCAGTGGTCCGCCGCCCGCTCCAGGTCCGTCAGCACGTCCGACCACACGAAGCTCAGCTCCATGGCCCCCTCCCCCGGCTGCGTTTCCCGGATGCGCCGGGCCCGCAGCCGCTGCCGCAGGCCGTCGATGACCTGCTCCAGGGCCTCCACCTGCCCCAGGGCGGCGGCGTCCTCCCGGCGGAAGGCCGCCAACGCCAGGTCCGCGATCTCCTCCACCGCCTCCGTCAGCACCCGGAGCTGCCGCCGGTCCTCCGGCGGCAGCTCTATTTTCCGGTCCCGCAGCTCCTCCCCGCTTTCCAGCAGGTTCATGGCGTGATCCCCCAGCCGCTCCAGGTCGCCCATGAGCATCAGCAGCTCCGCCGCCCGGGCGCTGTCCCGGCGGGTCAGGGTCCGTCCGCCCAGCCGCACCAGAAACGTGCCCAGGGCGTCCTCCAGGCCGTCGATGCGCTCCTCCTGCCGCCGCAGCTCCCGGGCCGAGTCGGGGTGCACCTCCGTCAGGGCCTGAATCCCCCGGCGCAGGTTGTCCCGGGCCAGGTCCGCCATTTCCAGGGTCAGCTCCCGGCACCTTTCCAGGGCCGCCGCCGGAGCCGCCAGCAGACGGGGATCCGGTTCCGCGGAGGGCGTCTCCTCTCCGGGCAACAGCCGCAGCACCGCCCGCTCCAGCAGGCCCGCCGCCGGAAACAGCGCCGCCGTACACAGCAGGTTGAAGGCCGTGTGGATAACGGCCACCCCCGGCAGGGTCACGGCCCGGTCCAGAATGGCCGGAGCCGCCAGCGCCTTCACCAGCCAGAACACCCCCAGCCAGATACCCGCCCCGGCCAGGTTGAACAGCAGATGCACCAGAGCCGCCCGCCGGGCGCTGTGGCTGGCCCCCACGGAGGACAGCATCGCCGTCACGCAGGTGCCGATGTTCTGGCCCATGACGATGGGGATGGCGGCCCCCACCGTCACCTGTCCGCTGGCGGCCAGGGCCTGCAATATCCCCACCGAGGCGGAGCTGGACTGGATCACCGCCGTCAGCACCGCCCCGGCCAGCACCCCCAGCAGGGGGCTGCCGAAGGCCGTGAACAGCTGCCGGAATCCCTCCGCCCGGGCCAGGCCCGATACAGCGGCGGTCATGATCTCCATGCCCTGCATCAGAACGGCAAAGCCCAGCAGGGCCTGGCCGGTGTCCCGGCGGCTGCCCTTTCCGGCCAGATACGCCGCAATGCCCCACAGACTCAGCAGCGGCACAAAGCCCGCCGGGCGCAGCAGCCGCCCCAGGACGCCGCCGCCCTCCAGACCTCCCAGGCTCAGCAGCCAGGGCGTCACCGTGGTGCCCACGTTGGTGCCCATGATGACCCCCACCGCCTGGCGGAGGGTCAGCATACCGGAGTTCACGAAGCCCACCACCATCACCATGGCCGCCGATGAGCTCTGCACCGCCGCCGTCACCGCCAGGCCCGTGAAGAACCCCGCCCAGCGGCTGCGGGTCATCCGCCGCAGCAGGCCCTCCAGCCGTCCCCCGGCCCGGCGCTGCAGCGCCTCCGCCATGATCTGCATGCCGAACAGAAACAGGCACAGTCCGCCCAGGGCGGTCAATCCGTCAAAAATGTCCATGCGCGCCTCCTCTCCCCTTTAGCATGCCCCGCTACCGTCCGTCCAAATCGCAGGCATTTGTCCGTGTCGCGCGTACTTTTTGCCATTTTGTGTCGTTCGTGCAAATTACACAGCCGCCACCGTGTAAATTTGTGGCTTTTCCCATCTTTACTTTATCTCAGTAGTGTGGTAGCGTATTAGCATACTAAATTACCCGGCGGTAGGGGCCGGGGAATGGAGGAAATCATGAAAAAAACCATCCGCCGCGGGCTGTGCCTGCTCCTGCTGCTGGCTATGACCGCCGCCATGGCCGCCTGCGGCCAGAAGAACGCCGACACCGGCACCGACGAGAAAACCATGGTCTACGCCGTGGAGGCCGGGTCCGCCGGTGAGGAGGTGGCCAAGGAGAAGGGCTGGACCGTCAACAGTGTCCAGGATCAGGCCGCCGCCCTGATGGAGGTGGCCGCCGGTACCTCCGACGCCGCCGTCATCGACCTGCTGATGGCCGGGGCCATGATCGGGCCCGACACCAGCTATTCCAACCTGACCTATACCGACAGCCTCACCCAGGAGGAGTACGGCATCGGCTGCCGCCAGGGCTCTGACCTGGCCGACTTCATCACCTCCGTTCTGGCCGAGGCCTATCAGGACGGCACCACCCAGACCCTGGCCCGGCAGTTCGGCATCCGGGAGGACCTGCTGGCGGAGATGCCCCAGACCGGCTATACCGAGGATGCCGGCGGCGACGTGGCTTATATCCGGGGCAAGGGCACCCTGGTGGTGGGCATCACGGAGTTTGCCCCCATGGACTATAAGGACGACAACGGCCAGTGGACCGGCTTTGACGCGGAGCTGGCCCGGCTGGTAGCCCAGCGCCTGGGGGTGGACGTGGAGTTCGTCATCATTGAGTGGGGCCAGAAGGTCAACGAGCTCAACAGCAAGGCCATCGACGTGGTGTGGAACGGCATGACCCTCACCGACGGCGTGCAGACCGCCATGACCTGCACCCCCGCCTACTGCCGCAACGCCCAGGTCATCGTGGTCCCCGCCGCATAAGGCCATGTTCTGGACCGTAACCCTATCCCTGCTCCAGGGGATGCGCCAGGCCGCCGTCCTGTTTGGGCTGACGTTGGCGTTCTCCCTGCCGCTGGGCCTGCTGGTGGCCCTGGGCTCCATGAGCCGCTGCCGCCCGGTGCGGGCGGTGTTCGACGCCCTGGTGTGGGTGATCCGGGGCACGCCCCTGGTGCTGCAGCTGATCATCATTTTCTACGGCCCCGGCCTGTGGTTCGGTCACAACATCTGGGGCAGCAACCGGATGCTGGCGTGCACCGTGGCCTTTGTGCTGAACTACGCCTGCTATTTCTCCGTGATCTACCGGGGCGGCATCCAGGCCGTCCCGGCGGGTCAGCGGGAAGCCGCTCAGGTGCTGGGCCTCACCCGCCGCCAGACCTTCTTCAAAATCACCCTGCTTCAGGTGGTGAAGCGGATCCTGCCTCCCATGTCCAACGAGATCATCACCCTGGTGAAGGACACGTCCCTGGCCCGGATCATCGCCATCGTGGAGCTGACCAAGGCCGGTGAGGACTATGTGAAGACCGCCGGGATCACCTGGCCCCTGTTCTATACCGGGGTATACTATCTGCTGTTTGTGGGGCTTCTGACGCTGCTGTTCCGGTATCTGGAGCGCCGTCTGAGCTATTTCCGCTGAAAGGGGGGAGCATATGTCCTATCTGAGCGTTGCGCACCTGGAAAAATCCTTCGGCAGCACCCGGGTGCTGCGGGATGTGAGCTTCGACCTGCCGGAAGGGGAGACGCTGTCCGTCATCGGCTCCTCCGGCAGCGGGAAAACCACCCTGCTGCGGTGCCTGAACTTTTTGGAGCGCCCCGACGGCGGTGTCATTTCCCTGCGGGGAGAGCCCCTGCTGGATGCGTCCCGGCCTCCGGACCGGGAGCGGGACCTGCGCCGGAAGCGCCTGCATTTCGGCCTGGTGTTCCAGGATTTCAACCTGTTTCCCCAGTACACCGCCCTGGAAAACGTGACCCTGGCCAGGCGTCTTGCCAAGTTACCCGGCGAATCGGAGGCGGACATCCGGGACCGGGGGCTGGCCCTGCTGGAGCAGATGGGCCTGTCCGACCGGGCGGGGCACTATCCCCACCAGCTCTCCGGCGGCCAGAAGCAGCGGGTGGCCATCGCCCGGGCCCTGTGCATGGAGCCGGACGTGCTGTGCTTCGACGAGCCCACCTCCGCCCTGGACCCGGAGCTTACCGGCGAGGTGCTGCGGGTCATCCGCCAGCTGGCCGACCGCCGCACCACCATGATCGTGGTGACCCACGAGATGGCCTTCGCCCGGGACGTGGCGGACCGACTGATCTTCATGGACGGCGGCGTCATCGTGGAGCAGGGGGACCCCCGGCAGGTGATCAACCATCCCCGGATGGAGCGCACCCGCCAGTTCCTTTCCCGGTACGCCGGGGTATAAAAAACCGGACTCCGGCGTCTGCCGGAGTCCGGTTCAGCTTGTCAAAAAAGGCTTTTTTGACAAGTCTGATATAAACGGCAAAAGGGGCTGCCTTCCGGCAGCCCCTCTGTTTGCAGGGATTCTATCAATCAGTCGATCATGGACTTCAGGTTCTCGGCGACAGTGATGGGGGCAGCGGTGGCGGCCTTCACCTGCTCGACGGTGAACTCGGGGTTAATCTCGGTCATGACCAGGCCGTTCTCGGTGACTTCCAGCACGCACATCTCGGTGATGATCTTGTTGACGCAGTGGGAAGCGGTCAGGGGCAGGCGGCACTTCTCGAAGATCTTGGGGTTGCCCTTGGCGGTGTGCTCCATGCAGACGATGCACTTGCGGGCGCCGACGCACAGGTCCATAGCGCCGCCCATGCCGGGCATCTTCTTGCCGGGGATGATCCAGTTGGCCAGGTTGCCCTCAGCGTCGACCTCCAGAGCGCCCAGGAAGCAGGCGTCCACATGGCCGCCGCGGATCAGGCCGAAGTTGGAGGCGGAGTCGATGAAGCCGCCGCCGAAAGCCACGGAGGAGGGAGAACCACCGGCATCCACCACGTGGTAAGGATCGTAATTGTCATCGCCTTCCTTGGGGGACTTGCCGGCGGAGACGATACCCAGCTCAGCGTGGATGATCAGCTCCACGTCCTTGGGCAGATAGTTGGGGATCAGGGTGGGCAGGCCGATGCCCAGGTTCACGACGTCGCCGTTCTTCAGCTCTTTGGCGCAGCGCTTGGCGATAAAGCCTTTGATCTCGCTCTTTTCCATTACTTTCTTTCTCCTTCCACGATGTAGTCAACACACATACCATAGGTGTGGATGTTCTCGGGCTCGATCTCGCCCACGGGAACCAGATACTCGGTCTCGGCGATGACGGTGTCAGCGGCGGTGGCCATGACAACGTTGAAGTTGCGCATGGTGCCCTTGTACCAGCAGTTGCCGAACTCGTCGCACTTATAGGTGCCCAGCAGGGCGAAGTCAGCGTGGATGGGCTTCATCAGCAGGTAATCCTTGCCCTCGACGGTCTTGCGGCCCAGGCAGAAGGGGCTCTCCTCCACCAGGGTGTCGATGCCCACGGGGGTCAGCACGCCGCCAAGGCCGGCGCCGCCGGCGCGGACGCACTCGGCCAGGGTGCCCTGGGGCAGCAGGTTCACTTCCAGGGTGCCCTCGGTGTTCTGCTGGCCGACTTCGGGAGTCATGCCGACGTGGGTGGCGATGACGCGCTTGACCTGATGATTGTGGATCAGCTCAGCGATGCCGAAGAACTCCTCGCCCTTGGGGCCCACCGCGCGGCCCATATCGTTGGCGATCAGGGTCAGGTCCTTGGTGCCCAGGGCCACCAGTTCCTTGACGATCGCTCTGGCCTGGCCGCAGGCCAGGAAGCCGCCGCACATAATGGTGGCGCCATTGGGGATCATAGCCGCTGCCTCTTTGGCAGTGATAACAGGTTTCTTTGCCATTTCAGTTCCTCCTTGTTATTTGTCGTTCTCCCAAAAAATAGAATCCCTTCTATTTTCTCACCTGTAATCATAACACTTCTGTGTGGAAAATACAAGAGATGATTGGTCGATTTTTTCACAAGCAGACAGGTTCGCCGTCAAAAAACTTGGGCAGTGTCCGATATGAGGCGAATTGTCTGTTTGGCAACACGACCAGACGGCCACCGGAAAAAGTGACCGTCTGGCGTGATGGTTTATTTTACTTCATGCCCCGCTTGACCATCTCGGTCACAGCGAAGGAAGCCACGTCGTCGGCATACTTGCCGGCGCCGAAGCCAGCGTCGTAGCCCAGCTCCTTGGCCAGCTCGTGTGTGATACGGGGACCGCCGCAGCAGACAACGAACTTGTCGCGCAGGCCCTCGGCCTCCAGCAGCTCGATGAGGTTGGTGAGGTTCTGGATGTGCACGTCCTTCTGGGTCACCGTCTGGGACACCAGCAGCACGTCGGCGTGCAGCTCCAGGGCCTTCTTGATGAACTCCTCATTGGGCACCTGGGAACCCAGGTTGTAAGCCTCGATCATCTCGTAGCGCTCCAGGCCGTAGTGACCGGCGAAGCCCTTGCGGTTCATGATGGCGTCGATGCCCACGGTGTGGGCGTCGGTGCCGGTGGAAGCGCCCACCATAACGACCTTCCGGCCGATGTGCTCGCGGATATAGTCGTTGGTGTCCTCCATGCTCATGACATCGGACTCCACGGTGATGACGTGGATGTCCTCATAGTTCACGGAGTGGACGCAGCTGCCGTAGACCACATAGAAGGTGAACTCCTTGTCCAGGGCGGCGTGATAGGCCACGTTGGGCTCTTCCAGGCCCATCTTCTTGGCGATCTGGCGGGCAGCTTCCTCGCCCCGCTCATCGTCCTTGACGGGCAGAGTGAAGCTGGTCTGCACCTTGCCGTCGTTCATGGTGTCGCCGTAGGGCTTCAGACGGGTCAGGTCCAGCGTGGTATCGAAATCGATCTTGTGGGTATTATACAGTCCGCTGCTCATTCTGCTGCCACCTTCCCTTTCATGACTTCAATAAAGGGATTGAAGTATTTGTCGTCCTTCACAACCACGCCGGCCAGGCCCTTGCCGCCGTCCTTGGGACGCTTCACGTCGGCGAAGATGCCCTTCTCGATGGTGGTGAACAGGCCCAGCTTCT
>OHAT01003322.1_pt1 | contig 10744 bp, 10 predicted proteins | sample 1577141 | NCBI WGS metagenome assembly OHAT01 (sample SAMEA3541578, study PRJEB24748) | human gut metagenome | biome: human gut; feature: human-associated habitat; material: faeces | place: China | collected 2012
ACCGGGCAGGCCGCTGCTCTATTTAATGACCTTAAGGTTAAAATCTTTCGACAACGAAAAAGCCGGCGCTCAGAAGGCGCCGGCTTTTCGTTGTCGTCGAGTAGGCCGTCGGGCTTACTTTCTGATACCAAGCTCTTTCTGGGCGATGATAGCGCGGTAGCGGTTGATGTCTTTGCGGATCAGGTAATCCAGCAGGCGACGACGCTTGCCGACGAGGGCCTTAAGAGCACGAGCTGTTGTATGATCTTTATGATTTGACTTCAGGTGCTGAGTCAAATGAGCGATACGGACTGAGAATAATGCAATCTGTGCTTCGGGTGAGCCAGTGTCAGTCTTGCCCTTACCGTATTTCTCAAAGATCTGGGCTTTTTCTTCAGAATTTAAGTGCATTTCTGAGGTTTTGAAGTTATTAATAAATATTACAAAGCACCCTTTTCTCGAAAGGGCACGCAAAGGTAGAGTTTTTTTTGCAACCCTGCAATAGGCGCATCTGACTTTTTAGTCGAGATTGGGCTTTTCGGTGGCCGGATTGCGGTAGATGATCTTGTGGTCGAGATATTCCTGAGTGGCGATAAGCACGGGCTTGGGAAGTTTCTCGTAGTAGCGTGAGATTTCGATTTGCTCGCGGTTCTCGGTGATTTCCTCAAGGTTGTCGCTGAGCGAGGCAAACTCCTGGAGCTTTTTGTCGAGCTCGTGTTTCATCTCGCCGGCTATCTGGTTCGAGCGCTTGGCGATGATGCAAACGGTTTCGTAGATGTTGCCGGTTTCTTCGGCCATGGCTACGATGTCGCGCGTGACTGTGTTGAGAGGTGCGTTGGTCTTCTTGAAATCCATCTTTATATGCTGGTTGTAAGATTGTTTTATTCTGATGCGTAGCGCTTTGCTATGGCGAGGATGTTGTCGGCCTCGGCGCGGTTGGGGCTGTCGGGATAGTTGTTGATGAATCCGTAGTATTCGTCGACAACCTCGCGGTAGCGATCCCCTTTCTTCTCGTCGATTGAGTTTTTGGCTTCCTGAAATTTCGCTTTCAGGACAATGAAGTCGAAATCTTCTTTATATTTCGAGTAGGGGAAATCTTTCAGCGCGTTCTGGGCCACGATAATGGCGCTTTCGTAGTTGTTGCCCATATATGTGCCGAGGTTATAGTAGAGCTGGGCGTTCATAAGCTGTTTGAGGGCCAGTTTGTCCTGAAGCTCGAAGATGGCGTTCTGGGCTATCGTGACTTTGTCGCTTCGCGGGAAATAGTCGAGAAATCCCTGCAGCTCTTCGATGGCTTTAACTGTCGGGGCCTGATCGAGCTGTGGATCGGGGGAATCGAGATAATATCCGTATCCGGCGTAGAAGCGGGCCAGCTCGGTGTATTTTCCGCGCGGATAGCGGGTGTAGTAGGTCTTGAAATATGCGCCGGCCGTTGTGTAGTCTTTGTTCTCGTAGTTGCTCAGGGCAAGGAGGTAGAGCGATTCTTCGGCTTTCTCGGTGCCTTTGAACACTGTTATTACGTCCTGAAGGATTGTGGCGGCCTGAACGTAGCGTTTCTTCTCGAAAGCGCGTTTTGCGAAGTCGAGCTTATAATTGGCGTCGGTGCTCTTTTGGGCACGCTGATATTCGCCGCATGAGGTCAGAGTCAGCAGCGCCAGAAGCGTGATTATGATGTATTTCTGCATTAATCGTCGGTCTAACAGAGCGCAAAGTTAGCGAAAAATCGCGAAATGGCCATACTGTCAGGCTATTTTTGTTGAGATTATATGAAAATAGTCATGTTTAGACGTCGTGGCGCGGCAGTTCGCGCTCTATGCGGTCGACGAGGCTCTGTATCGGCGATGCCAGCGGCTGTGTGAAGTTCGGAACCGTTATCGGCAGTGTTTCATCGTCTTCTGCTTTTCTCAGTTCTTTATACTCATCGACGGTCAGATACTCTATTTCGACGGGATATTGTTCGATATAACTGTCGACATTTATATTTCCGTTTGTCCTGAGCAGCTTTTTCATCAGTTTGCCTTTGCTCAGAATGTGAAGGTTACAGGTGCTGTAGACATAGTCATGCAAGCCGTATTTTCCTGAGGCAGAGACGTTATAGGCGGTCTTTATCGTAGCATTTTCTATATCCATCGTCAGTCCCAGCAGCTTGAAAAACCAGGGGCTCATCTTGTGGTCTTTCTCATCGGCAAGCGCGTCGCGCTCAACGGTGAACAGGTTGCCCGATTTGCGGTAGATAAGTTTCGGATAGTATTTGCCCCGGATTGTGTCGGTTGTCTCTCCGGCTGCCATCGCCGGGGCCTCGGCGGTCTCTTCTTCGGGAAGCGAGACGCCTGCGGTCAGAAATGTCAGGTAGGTGACTTCACCACTGCCGTCGGGGCGCATGATGCTGTCCAGCCCTGTCGAGTTGGCCATGCGTCCGAATCTGCGGAGGGCTCTAACCTTTGCTTTAGCATCGGATTTCTTGTAGCCCTTTACTTTGCCCTCACACAGGAAATATTCAAACATGCCCTCGCTGTAGAGTTGTAGAGTGTCGGATGGTGAGGCGCTCGTGCAATATTCGCGGGCATAGGTCAGGATTCTTGTGATCGGTCGGTCGCCGGGCGTGACCACAACCTCGCTGAGCCTGTACGACGCCGGAGTCATGACGATTGTGTCAGCCGGATTACTCACTGACAGTGGCTCAAAGCCCATGCTGCGCAGCGACAGCGGATAGTCCCTGGCGTCGACGCTGATTGCGCCGTCGGCGTCGGTAGTGCCCAGAATAATGCCTTTCGACGAAATCACCGCCGCGCCTATAACCGGACTGTTTTCGGTTTTATCCCAAACAACCGTCTTATTCCCGGCGATAGAAACAAGCGGGCAGATAACAGTTGCAAGCATTAAGGCTCTTAGCGAATTGACAGTTTTTATCATAAATATATATGTCTGACGTGAGCACAATGTGGAGGCAAAATTACTGAAATATTCGCAAATCCGCGCAATCCGGCGGGATTTCGTCATGGGAAGGGTGAAGGGCAAGTGAACAAACCGCAAATTTGTATAAAAAGATAAAATTATCGGAAAAAGAATCGATTTAGCCGCGGGCTGTTTGTTGTTTGGGATAAAAAGGCTAATTTTGTGCAACCTGTTATGTCCGGCCGCCTTGTCGGCTCCCGGAGTCTCGACTGTAACTAACAATAACCAAAAGCTATATAAACCTCATGGCAAATCCAACTGTCTCTCAGGAAATTATCGACAAAGCAAAAAGCTGGCTCTCTGACAGCTACGATCCCGAAACGCGCGCCGAAGTGAAGGCAATGCTCGAGGCCGACGACAAGACGGCGCTCATCGATGCCTTCTACCGCGACCTTGAATTCGGAACGGGCGGCCTGCGCGGAATAATGGGCGCCGGCTCGAACCGCATGAATATATACACTGTCGGCGCTGCTACCCAGGGCCTCGCCAACTACCTCAAAGAATGTTTCAAAGATCTGCCGCAGATTTCCGTGGCTGTCGGTCATGACGTCCGCAACAATTCGCGTCATTTCGCCGAGATCGTCGCCGACATCTTCTCGGCCAACGGAATCAAGGTTTATCTCTTCGACAGCTTCCGTCCGACCCCCGAGCTGTCGTTCGCCATACGCCATTTCGGATGCCAGAGCGGCGTCAACATCACAGCCAGCCACAATCCCCGTGAATATAACGGATATAAGGCCTACTGGGCTGACGGCGCGCAGATTATCGCTCCCCACGACACCAATATAATCGATCATGTCAACCGAATCAAAAACGTGGCCGACATCAAGTTCGAGGGCAACAAAGATCTTATCGAGATCGTAGGCCCCGATGTCGACAACGCATTCCTCGCCGACGTCAAGAGTCTTCAGCTCAGCCCCGACGTTGTTGAGAAATTCGCCGATCTGAAGATTGTCTACACTCCGATCCACGGCACAGGCGTAGAGCTGATTCCGCGCTCGCTGATGAACTACGGGTTCAGGAACATTATCCATGTTCCCGAGCAGGATGTTCCCAGCGGAGACTTCCCGACTGTTGCGTCGCCGAATCCCGAAGTGCCTTCAGCCATGGCTCTCGCGATCGCCAAGGCCAAGGAGGTAGGCGCCGACATCGTCATGGCCTCCGACCCCGACGCCGACCGTATCGGCTGCGTTATCCGCGATAACACCGGAGAGTATGTGCTTCTCAACGGCAACCAGATTGTGATGATTCTGCTCTACTATATCATCACCCGCAATGTAGAGCTCGGACGTATGACCGGAAACGAATATGTCGTGAAGACAATTGTCACCACCGAGACTATCAAGACTATCGCACAGAACGCCGGCATAAAGATGTTCGACTGCTATACCGGTTTCAAATGGATTGCTGCCGTTATCCGCGACAATGAAGACAAGCTCCGCTATATCGGCGGAGGCGAAGAGAGCTACGGTTTCCTCGCCGAGACATTCTGCCGCGACAAAGACGCTGTCAGCGCTATCTCGCTGATGGCCGAAGCCTGCGCGTGGGCCAGGAGCAAGGGCATGGACTTCCAGGGCCTCCTTCAGGACATCTATCTCAAGAACGGATTCAGCCGCGAGGTCGGTATCTCGGTAGTGCGTCCCGGAAAGACCGGCGCCGACGAGATTCAGGCCATGATGAAGGATTTCCGTGCCAATCCTCCGCGTCAGCTCGGCGACAGCGACGTCGTGACGGTCAAGGACTACGACACTCTCGAAGTCCGCGATCTGCGCGCCGGCACTACCGCGAAACTCGACATGCCCGTAACCTCCAATGTGCTCCAGTTCTTCACCGAAGACGGTTCGAAGGTTTCTATACGTCCCTCGGGAACCGAGCCGAAGATCAAGTTCTATATCGAGGTTAAGGCTCCGATGCCCACCGTCGCCGATTACGACAAGGCCATAGCTCTCGCCGATGAGAAAATCGAGGCCGTCAAGCGCTCGCTGAAAATCTCGTGATAAGTCCCGCCTAACAATATTGGAGGTGCTCCGGCAATCTGCGCCGGAGCGCCTCTGCTGTCTTTTCTGATGAAAGTATTCCATATAATTTTATTCGTGGCGGCGTGTCTGACCGTTCTGACATCATGCCGCAAAGAAGATGTTATCGAAAAACCTACGGTGACGCCTGTCGAGCCTTCCGGGCCGGCTGACGATCCGTCGCGCGCCGTTGTCGGCTTCTATCTTCTCAACGAGGGAAACATGGGGTCGAACAAAGCGACTCTCGACTTCTACGACGCCGCTTCGGGGACCTACACCCGCAACATCTACGGCGCGGCCAATCCGTCGGTAGCCAAGGAACTCGGCGATGTCGGCAACGATCTTGCAATCTACGGCTCGCGGCTCTATGCCCTGATAAACTGCTCGAACAAAATCGAGATCATGGACGCCGCTACCTGCCGCCGCATAGGCCAGGTCAACATTCCCAACTGCCGGTTTATGGCTTTCGATGGCCCGTATCTATATGTTACCTCATACGCCGGCCCTGTCGTCATAGACCCTGACTACAAGCAGCTCGGCTATGTGGCGAAGGTCGACACGGCTACTATGGAGGTTGTAGCCACCGCAACGGTAGGCTTCCAGCCCGACGGTATCGCCGTCAGCGGGCGCCGCCTCTATGTGGCTAATTCCGGCGGTTACATGGCCCCGCACTATGAGCGCACAATGAGCGTCATCGACATACCTGAATTCCGCGTTGTCGACACCGTCGACATCGGACTGAATCTCGGGCTTGTCCTCGCCGACAACTGCGGGCAGATTTGGGTAGCGTCGCGCGGTAACCTCTACGACATCGGCCCGCGGCTCTACTGCTACGACATCGCCGCGCGCGAGATTGTGGCCGATCTCGAAATCTCCGTAGGGGACATGTGGCTCGACGACGATCTTATCTATATCGTCGGCAACGAATGGAGCAATGTGACGATGAAGAACACCGTCTCATACGCCGTTGTCGACGTCAGATCACATAAAAAGGTGGCGGACAGCTTTATAACCGACGGCACCGAGAAGCGCATCTCGAAGCCCTACGGCGTCGCCGTTGACCCCGTCAGCAAAGGCATCTACGTCACCGACGGCCGCAACTACGTCAATCCCGGCGACATCTACTGCTTCGCCCCCGACGGCACCCTCCGCTGGACAACTCCCACCGGCGACATCCCGGCCCACATCGCCTTCCTCCGCAAATAACCTTACGGCCCGGTTATCGGGTGGCGCGGTGCCAGGCGGTTTCGTTGTAGGCGGCGTTGAGGGCCGGGAAGCGGGATTGAGGGATGTAGACGGTCAGGCCGCAGTGCCGGGCGATGTGGAAGCCGTGGTCGTAGGTCGGCATGAAGTCGGCGGTTGCGGCGGCGTATTCCACCGCTTCGGAGATTGCGGTGCGGATTTCCGTTGTCCGGTCGGGTGAGAGTTCGCGGAGGTATTCTTCAAGGTCGAAGAACAGTGTATAATCGTGGCGGTTGAACCGCTGCATAGTTTTCAATCTTTCTTCATCGAGCGAAGTTGAGCCGCCGATGATCTCCGATACTAACGACGCGAGTTGCGGCATGGCCGAGGTGTTTATCACGCTCACTGTGGCGGAGCGATGGTTGCCGGATTTGGCGTTGCGGTAATTGTAATAGTCGGCTGCGAAGCCGGAGAGGTCGGGAGTCGGAGCGAACAGCCGGTAAAGCGACGAGGAATAGATTTCCTCGAAGCCCGGCGAGAGGATTTCTGCGGAGGATACAAGCAGCCGGTCTGCCTTGTCGCGGAGGGCGTATGCCACTTCCGCGCCTCCCATGAAGCAATTTTCGAAAACTATATAGTCAAACCTGACCTCAGTAGGGAGCGCGTCGGCGAGTTCGGCAAGTGTCATCTGCTCGCCGTTGTCGTCGAAAACGGTGCGCGACAGCGGCTTCTCCTCTAAGGATGGATTCTCCAAAGCACCCTGCGGAAGCCATCCGGTGGCATGGGAAAACAGGATAAGTCCGTAATGTCGTGCCGGGGCTGTTTCCATCATATAGTTAAGGAAACGGCTGAAAGTTTCCGGCGAAGCGGAATTTTGGGCCGGGTACGTTTCAAGCACCGACTGGTTGCCGTCCGGCAAAATCTCGATAAGCTGCGGATAATTGCCTCGGCGGTCTGCATAGACAAGCAACCGGCAATCGGAAGGAGCGGCGTTTCTGAACCCCTCCGCAAGAGCGGAGAGTTTGTGCGGCACCTCCGAATAAAGGTTATTGTCCCCTGCCAGCCAGACCAAGACTGTGCGCTCGGAAATGTGAACATCCTGGACCGGCTCGTCCTTTTCGCAAGCGGAAAGGAGCAATAATGACAATATGAGTAAAATCCATTTATTCATAGATCGGAATGAAAAAAGTGTCCCGTGACCGGGTCGCGGGACACTTTTTAGAGAGTAGTATAAGGAAATTAGTTGTTGGCATCGCCTACGAAATCCCAAACAGTTTTGCCGGAATTGGAGTTGAGCCAGGTTTGAAGATTTCCAAAGAAATTACATTCTTTATTCTCGTGGGAATTAGCATTAGCGCAAGCCTCTGCATTAAGAGAAAAATCTTCGTTTAATGCAATCCTATGAAAAGTAGTGCGGTTGCTTGGAAGGAACCAGTTAGCTTTACTGCTTACACAGAAAAGAGCGTCTACAGATGGTTTAACTTTCCTTGTCATAGGACAATTGTAAACCAAATATTTGAACGATTCACCATTGAGCGCAACAGTTGTTGTTGACGGAAAGTCCATTCTTACAGAACACTTTGTGTTGGTGTTAAGCTGTAGAACTTTGGGTGAGTTAGCGTTACCTTTAACAGTGATTACAGCTCCTTCTTCTACATTGGACAACGTTAAGGACAATGTAGCATCGTTTCCTTCTTTGTAGATAGGAGCTGTACGTTCCAGATTAGTAAAATCAAGTTCAAAACCTTGTTCTTTTGTAACCTTTCCAGAATATGTGATTACATCGCTTCCACCAGTAAGAGCTGCTTTGAGTTCTTGTTCAGAAGATACTTCACCAACAAAGATTTCGTTGTCTATGATATTTCCCTCGTCATCTTTTTCAAACTCGTCATCAATAGTTACATTGAATGTTGCATTCTTTGAAAGAAGATTACCCTTGATAGTTGTGAGTTTGTTGCCGACGAGAGGAACATTCTGAACCTCAAGGCTCACACGTTGAGCAAGATAGTTGCCGGAAGCATCCTTGATATCCATCTTAAATGTAAGATTCTGACCATTGGCCGGAACAGGTAGATAAAAAACTGAAATAGTTTTTTCGGATGCCTTCTCATTCTCATTTGAATAGAGATCACTATTCAGAGCCTGAATGCCTCCATTCCAATATCCGCGGTCTGCAACATTTACAGAAGCTCCGGTAAGAGCATTAAAGCCTATAGGAATATCTGATACAGTTATATCAACACGAGATTTAGACCAGTCTGGGGTTGTAAGCAGTTTGTCAGCGTCCGTAGTAATGAGACGGAGTTTCGCAAAGGGACGTTTGAGGGTAAAACTCTGAGTCGTCGGTTCTATACGAAGGTCAACAGCTTCTGAACAAGAATAGGCATCGTACATTTCCAAATATGGATTTTGAAATGTATCTGTTGCGGCTATTGAAGCGCAAATAGTCTGAAGGTCTCCGGCAACAGCGGTGTTTACATCTGTCGGTCGAATGAGTACATCGCTGCTTTCGTCAGTGTTGCTGAAGAAGTATCTGTTGGCATAGTAGGGCTTATTCAGACCCGGATAGGGATTCGGGTCGTTGTATGGGTAAGCATTTACCTGTCGTACTATGTCAGCGAAGAATACGAAGTTATATTCCGATGCAAGAAGACGGGTTTCGAAAGAGGTAGTTCTGTAAGAGCCACCTTCCGACATGGGAACGTATTTTATCATACGCTGCACCTTGGTTGTCGATCCTTTAGGATAGACTTCCATTATATAGCGTACAGAATAGCCTTTGTCTTCCAGGTTCTTCAGACCACCCTCGGCTGAACTAACGCCGTATGATTGCAGTTCCTGTGGCATGGAGGTTGTCATTACGACATCCACCATTCCCTCGCGTATGGGCTGATCGGGAGTCATTTCGTTAGAGCAAGATGTCAAGCCTAACGTTGCAGCAGCTGCTGTTAGCAGCGATGCAAAAAAGAATAGTTTCTTTTTCATAGTTTTGTTGATTTTGTTGATAATAATAGTTTATTTAACACTGTCTTTAGTCGGGGATTATTATCACAATCTCATCATCGAAACTGTCATCAATGCCGGTTCCTCCCGTACCATAGTCTTTGGTAAGAAATTCGCCTGACACTATCGTAAGTTTGTTTCGCTGAATCGGTATTTTGATGTTCTTTGTAGTGATGAGATATTCGCCGTCCTTGTTCCAGACCTCCACATCGCACGACACGGTGGTGTTGTCGTTGCATACCAATACATAATTGTAAGTCAAGACGGCGGAATTACCTTCCTGCTCCGTAACCTCGGCTGGGTGTTTGATGCCTAATTTGAAGTCGTTGACATCGGCAAGGCGGGTGTCGAGGTTATAGGAGGTCGGGAAGAAGCATGTATAATGGCACATAGTTTGTGCCGGAACGATATCGGTGTAGGTGCCGAGAGGCTTGTAGGTGTCGAGGAACTTGCGCACATCGGTAGTGAGAATCTTGAACTTGCCGAAGGGTCGCTCCATATCGACAGGCACGGTAATGTCGGCAAACCGCTCGTCGCGGTAAGGTGTAAGGTCTGCGGAGGTCTTGCCTGAAAAAGCATCGCGCGAATCGATGCCGCACACGTTCGGGTCTGCAATCGTTACTTTGCGCAGATCGGTAGTGATATAATGGTGGTCTTCCGCAGTTCCACCCGGCACGAAGTCAATCCAGGCGTATATGTCGTATTTCTCGGCGCGGAGGTCAACTTCGGTGGTTATGGTGGTCGCCCCCTCGCTGATGACATTGCTTGTCCATGTCTTCTCAGCCACCAACTTACCGGCATCGGCGCCGCTCTTGGCATAGACCTCAATCTGGTAGCGCACATCGTAGTCGCCTGAACGGTTCTCGGCGTAGGAGCGGATAAGCGGGTCTGAAATAGGCGTGAAGTCCACATTCAGCTCAACGCGGGTTCGGATTAGCGTCGGGTCTACGCCCGGTTCATCGGGATATTGGAGGACGGTGTCGCAGCTGCTCAACAGCACGAGAAGTGCTGTAAGTATAAAGGCATAGTGATGAGTTATGAGGTGGAGGCGTTTCATGGCTTCACCTCCTTTCCTGATTTGGTTTTGCCGCACTTGTCGCCGAAACGATAGACGAAGTTAAGTCCGAGTTTCGTCAGACCCCAATAGTGATATGGGATATCTTTTTCGTAGCGTATGCCGTTCGGCACATTATAATATGTGCAATATTTGGTAAAGGCATAGCCGACTCCGACAGTAAACTCCATGCTCCACCGACGGGAAAGCGGCATTGCGTAGCCGTATGAAATTCCCGCGCCGTGGAATCCTTTCTCCGACTGGTAACGGTTCTTGTTGTCAAGCGACACATTGAACACTCCGGCATGAAGATGGACTCCGAAGAAATGGCCCTTCATCGGGCGGTCGAGCCAGTAACGCGCTTCCGGCTGAATGTAGAGGAAGCGCATACGGTAGGTTCTCGCAAGGGTGTATGGGCTATAAACCAGCGGAAGATCGACAGACCAATGCGGATGGAAAGCGTACTCTCCGCCTATGTTTGTAACTCCGGCTGCGAGATAGAGTGCGTTGCTCTTTATCGCCCAGCGGTCGTAATCGCGGGCTTAATTGTAAAAAA
>OHAT01003323.1_pt1 | contig 10743 bp, 8 predicted proteins | sample 1577141 | NCBI WGS metagenome assembly OHAT01 (sample SAMEA3541578, study PRJEB24748) | human gut metagenome | biome: human gut; feature: human-associated habitat; material: faeces | place: China | collected 2012
CTAAACGCGAACGGCAGAGAGAACATGATAATGAACGGATAAGTCAATGATTCGAACTGTGCCGCCATTACGATAAATACAAGGATAACAATCAGGATACCGAGTGTACCCAAATCGCGGAACGAATCCTGCTGATCTTCGTACGACCCGGAAATCTGAATCGTCACTTCACCCGGAAGGTCCATTTTATCAATCACCTTGTTACCGGCAGCAACTACATCTCCCAACGGAGCACCGGAGATTACGGCAGAAACAGTCACAATACGTTCACGGTCTTTACGTTCAATGGTAGGAGGTGCAAAACGTTCGACTACCTTTCCGACATCTTTCACACGAACAGATTGTCCCTGTGCATTGTAAATAAGGATATTCTCCAGACTCTCCAAACTTGTACGGAATTCCGGAGCATAACGCACCTTGATATCATATTCATCCCCATCTTCACGGTATTTGGAAGCAACTGCACCGTTGATACGATTACGCAAATAGTTACCGGCTGTCGCAAGGTTCAACCCATGCATAGCCAGTTTCTCACGGTCGAAGTCAACCTGATATTCCGGCTGGTAATCGCTACGGCTGATGTTAACTTCAGTCACGCCCTTCACTTTCAGCAGTTCGCGTTTCAAACGGGCTGCCACACTATCGGTCATCGTCATATCATATCCGTATACCTCAAAGTCGGCACTTGCCTGAGCAGACATACCTGTATTACTACCTCCAAGGATTACCTGAGCCTTACTGAACTCCGGATATCCTTTCAAGTCTTCACGCATTTCATCGCAGACTGCCTCCAGGGTAATGTCACGATCGCCTGGGTCCACCAAACTGATGTTGAAAGATATAATGTGGGAACCGTTGTCCTGCATGGAAGCCCATGTATTATCGGAGTCAGCCTGACCAACTGTATAGTTACATACTTTCATAATATCCTTATACTTGGTCATCCACTGATTCGTCAGTTTCTCCGAAAGTTCCTGCGCTATCTCTTTACGCGTACCAATCGGCAACTCAAGCTGTACGGCAATACGGGCATTATCCTGTGCGGGGAAGAATTCCGTACCGATCCCCTTTGCACACAGCAAGCTGACAATGAAGAAAGCAATACATCCCACGATAACAATGGGACGATGACGAACCGCCCAGTTCAACATCTTTGCATACCAAGTATCGAGTGCGTCCAGCGCCTTCTCTATCGGAGTGAAAAAGAGTTTGAACATCTTCGACGGTTTCTTCTGTAAACGGAGCAACTGCGAACAGAGCATCGGTGTCAACGACAATGCCGCCACGGTGGAAATAAACATGATCGCACACATCATCCAACCCAACTGTTTGAAAAGTACACCGGACATACCGCTTACCATTGTCAGAGGGAAGAACACGGCAATCATTGTCAACGTAGAAGCGATTACGGAAATAGCCACCTCATTCGTACCGTGCACAGCCGCCTGTTTCGGATCGGAACCACGCTCAATATGCGTTGTCACATTTTCGAGTACCACAATCGCATCATCCACCACCATACCGATAGCAATAGAAAGGGACGAAAGCGAGATAATATTAATCGTATTCCCGGAAATAGCCAGATAAATAAAGGAGGCAATCAACGAAAGCGGAATCGTGATACAGATAATCAAGGTTGCACGCCAGCGTCCCAGGAAAAGGAACACGACAATGACAACGAACAGCAAAGCATACATTACGGTTTCCGCCAAACTATCAATCGTGTTCAAGATATTGTCAGACGTATCGACAATCACTCCCAGCTTCACGTCACTCGGCAAGTTTTTCTGCAAACGGGGAAGTGCCTCTTCTACCTTGCGGGAGATTTCTACCGAATTGGCACCCGATTGTTTCTGAACAACAATCATAGCTCCCTGCACACCGTTGTTATAGGTTTCCTGCGCACGCTCCTCTACTGTATCGACGATACGAGCAACGTCACGTAGAAAGATATTGGCTCCATTATGCGTGCCAACCACTACATCTGCCAACTGGCGGGAATCATCAAACTCTCCTTCTACACGCAACGAATATGTCTCGCTACCGATATCGAAGTTACCCCCGGGAATGTTCTTATTTTCAGCCCCGATAATGGAACTGATCGTTTCGATACTCAAGTTGTATGCTTCCAGTTTATTGGGGTCACAGTATACTTGGATCTCACGCTGAGGTGCACCACTGATAGATACTGTACCCACACCGGGAATACGTGCCAAGGGATTCACCACGCGGTCGTCCAGAATTTTATAAAGTGCCGACTGGCTCTCTTTCGCCTGGACGGAAAGCAGTACGATAGGAATCATATCCGTACTGAACTTGAAGATAATCGGATTCTCGACATCGTCGGGAAGCTGTGAACTTACCATGTCAAGCTTGTCGCGTACATCATTCGTCAGGACGTCTATATCATTACCAAACTCGAACTCCAGTGTTATCAATGACATATTCTCTGAAGAACGGGAGGTAATATGTTTCAGGTTGCTCACCGCGTTCAACGTATTTTCCAACGGGCGAGTCACATTATTTTCTATATCCGAAGCACTTGCCCCCGGATAAGCAGTCATTACCATGATTGTATTCGTATCAATATCCGGATACAAGTCGATAGGTAACTTGGACAAAGAGAAAAGACCAAAAATCACCACTGCCAGAAAGCAGAGGGAGGTCATAATCGGTTTCTTAACCGCACCTTCGTATAAACTCATATATTATAATGTGTTAAGGTGATAAGGTATTATTTTTCTACTTCTACTTCCACGCCATTCGCCAAACGTGCCTGACCGGCAACGACTACCTGCGAATTATTGGGCACACCGGATTTCAACTCATACTCCGTCCCCATACGTCTACCCAGCTCTACCTTATTATAAGATACTTTGCCGTCTTTGTAAACATACACATAACGGTCACCTGAACCGGCTTGCTTCACGATAGCAAGATCGGGAACAACGACATTGTCGGCCGTACCGAAGTTTAGCGTTGCACGGGCAAACATTCCCGGACGAACACGCTGATCTCTGTTGTCCAGCTTGATCTCTATCGGGAAAGTACGGGTTGCAGCGTCGATAGTCGGATAAATCAGGTTAATGGTACCTTTAAATATCTCGTCACCGTATACATCCAGTTTTACATCTACCGGCGCACCTTTCTTCACTTGCGTGAAGTAGCTCTCAGATACATTAATCATGAGTTTCACCGGAGTGATCTGTTCTACTACCAGCACAGGATTTCCACCGCTATACATATCTCCGTTGTCATAATTGCGGGCTGTGACAACCCCATTAATAGGACTTACTAAAGAAGTGTTTTCCAACAGATTCTTATAGGCTGTGCGCTGTACGTCGAGCTGCATTTTCGAAGCATCCCATTCTGATTTGGATGCACCGCCGACCTTGTACAGTTCGTCCATACGGTTGAATTCTATTTCCTGATTGTCCAGTTGCAATTTTGTCTGTTTCAGATTGGCTGCGTCCATTTGTACCAATTTCTGACCTTTGGATACACGGTCGCCCACTTCTACAAAAATCTGGTCGATACGCACAGGAGATGAAGGTGCGATGTTGTTCTTCGCTTCCGCCTCTACTGTTGCCGTATATTCCTGAATCTGGTCTACGGGACGGGCTTTCACATCGGCCACCTTTACTTTGGGCTTCTCAACCACGTGTTCCGTAGCAGCTTTATCTTTTCCACCCGTACATGAGCCCATAACCACGGTTAACAGCAGGGCTACTAATTGGATACTTTTTTTCATATTCCTTAGTTGTAATTTTTTTAGTTGTCTATCTTTATTCTTTTCCTAGCACCTTATCGAGATCTGCCTTAGCAATCAGATAATCATAAATGGATTGGTTATAAGTGAGTTGAGCCTGAGTCAGAGATACTTGCGAACTGTTCAGTTCGAGCACTGTACCCTTACCGACATCGTAGCGTTTGCCGGCAATCAGTACCGCCTTCTCAGCCTGCATCACGTTTTCCTTGTTACTGACCACCTGCTCAGAGCTGGCAGCCATGTTGTTGCGGTAACTTACGATTTCCATATTCAGTTTTCTTTCCGTGTCAATGCGGTTCCAATCGAGTTGGCGCATCTGGATACGGGCAGATTTTACTTTCGTAAAGTTGCTTGCTTTGTACAAAGGAATGCTCAAGTTGAACATCAGGCTGGAACTATTACTCCAATTATACTCGAAGAAGTTAATATTCGGGTTGTACAAGGACTGATAGTTATATGAGAAACTCATCGACAACGTAGGGATAAAACTTGATTTTGCGACCTTCAAGCTCTTCTCCAACATTTTCATGTTCAAGTCCAACTGCTTCATGGTAGTGTTATTCTCTAATCCGACTTCTTCATCCTTCAGTTGATTGGCAAATACAGCCGTTTCATAATTCGTCAGACTGTCTTCTGTTTTAAGTTCTACGTCGGCGGTAATTCCCATTAACACTTTCAACTGCAACTTCGCCAGAGTCACCCCATTGGCTGCTGAAATCACATTCGGCTTAATGCTGCGCATCTGTACCTCAGCACTGATCTTATCATATTCACTCACTGCGCCTTGCTCATATTTGGCATTGACGATGTTAAAGTTGTCTTCCGCCAGTTTGTAGCTTCCCAGAAGCACGTCGTAGCTGTCTTGTGCGAGCATCAGTTGATAATAGGCTTTACTTACCTGATTCACCAAATCCAGTTTGGAAGCACGCGACTTCTCTACTGCCAGTTCGATATCCGTCTTTGTCATCGACATTGTCCGATAGACAGCCGGTGCAAACAAAGGCAGGTTAATGCTTAGTCCGGCATTGGCGGTGTTCGTTCCGTCCTGCCCCATTTTGAACGACATATCGTTCAGCTTCATTTCAGCCGCTTTAATCGTATGGTCCAGCGAACCAGCGATGCTTGCTTCAGGCAGCAGACTTTGCCATGCTTCTTTGCCGGCTACTTTTTTCAAAGCAATTTCTTCTGCCGCCACCTTCATCGTAGGATTCTCATCCAACGCAATTGTTAAGGCTTTGTCCAAGGTTAAGGTCAGTGTATCCTTCGCCGCTTGTGCGTTTTGCGCTTTTGCAATGCCAAATGCGCAAAGTGCAACAGTTGCCAGAAGTATCTTCCTACCTGTCAGTCTCTTCATTCTGTTCATAAAACTAGTTTCTAATTGATCTTTTAGTTGTTTGTCTCCGGAACCTCATCGGTCGCTTATTCTATGCGGTTCCTACGATATTCTGATATAAAATCTTCCAGTACTTTCGCGCCTTTCTCCGTAGAGATGCCGCGTATATAGGTAAACATAATAGACTCATACACCTCTATAAAGGAATATTCGTTGCATACATCTGTATTCAACAGCACATCGAACTGCTCGCGTACCAGCAAATTGACGATTGCAAAGTTGACATCCGAACGGAAAATGCCTTGCTCCACTCCCAACATAAAAAAGGACATGGTTTTCTCCGAATCACTCTCGCTGCGCTCTTTCATCATATTATATACCTTCGGATACTTCTTGATGTCTTCAAAAAAACGCTTGTTCGTCTTATGAAACATCTCAATACTCTTTTGGAATACGGCAAGTATCACTTCCAACACATTGTGGGACTGCTCATAAACTTCCTGTAAATACCGGTCTCTTTCTGCCTGCACCGTCAGTATACAATCCTTCAGCAACGATTCCTTATCTACAAAAACTTCATAAAGCGTACGTTTGGAGATACCTAATGCTGCTGCAATATCATCCATCGTAATACTCTTAATACCTTTTGTAGTAAAAGCCTCTGTTGCCGTTGCTATAATCCGTTCTTTCAACTCCGCCCGTTGGGAAGCGTCTTTTCCATGTTCTGTCATCGTTCGTTTTCTATTTCATTATAATCCAGTTTTCTGTTTTCCCTTGCATCGGGAGGAAAAACGGAACAAAGATATATAGAAAACTCAATTAAGAAATCAAGTTTCCATTTATTTGTAGCCCATTTGATAAATATTATCATTCGTTGGACAGAAATGAAAACAAGTGTTAAGAGGAAATACGGACCAAACACAGCACAAAGATAAAGAGGAAGGAGATGCGAGGTAAAGTTTTATCGGTATCGGAAGGGGTACACCCGACAAAAGCCGGATAAATGTCGATTAAAATCGACACTCATCCGGCAACAGCAGTCACCATTATTAACGATAAGGTGGAAAAGGGTCTGTTTATTGTCAGTATTCAAACTTTGTCCTTTTCAGAAAAGCGACTGTTTTATGTATTTCTTTGTACATCACGATATCATCTTTCACAAAAGGTACTTCTTTCCGGCAGGTATGGAGGAAATGCTCCAGAAGCGGTGACGTTTTCAACGGACGGCGGAAGTCGACACCTTGTGCGGCGTTCATCAGTTCAATGGCAAGGATAGGTTCGAGGTTGTCCATTACCTTATAGAAAATCATAGGAAATGGCAAGCGGCAGGTCGTGGAAGTTACCGCCAGAGATAACTTGGCCTGCACCGGGACAAGTGTGTAGCCACGGTCGTGAGTTCTCCGTAGACCTTCTACAAAATCCGGATAAGGAGGTAGTGTATTGCCAAGAGTTATCTTCATAATAAGCAGAATTAAAGACTACAAACTGTAAGCAATACAGTTTGATAACTCTCCGCAATGTAGGAAAAAAGAAAGTAAAAGACAAGGGAAATGATGGATTTATTATCAGAAAGGTATTATACCTCATATATGGCGTACCGGAACCGCCTTATCATAAATCGTACCACAACCGATAGCTATGGCAAAGAATCCTCTGCCCTATTTCTCTTGACTATCACGTAGTTTTAGCAAATAGTCGAATGTGTCTTTTGCCTCCTGGCTGTCTTCCTTCAGGTAAGCTTGTTTCCATTCCGGGTACTTATCCAATATTTGAAGCATCTTATCTTTTCCGAGAAATTCAATCTTGCCCGTTTCCCCATTCAGTTCATAACAAACGCGTTTGGTCACCAAGCTCGAAGCGGCAAGGGCGTCACCGATATTTCCTCCGAGTTTTACATCGTCGTCTTCTACAAAATTGCCACCGATAACTGATCCCAAAGGCATGGCACAGAAGTAGATATTCTTGCCTAACTGAACTGCCGGAGCATACCATGCCCCAAAACGCAGTTTCTTATAGCGCAGCTTGCGACAGTTCAAATATAAATCTCCTTCTTCACTTCGCACTGCAAAACAACGTTTCTTCAAGCGGCGGCACATAGACTCATCATCGCCTGCCGTTATACGGTAGTCAGCCCCGCCTGTCAATACGATCTGATTTCTGGAACGTTTCTCCACACGTAGCACTGCTATGGTGTCTCCATTTTGAGCAAGCAACTCTTTCAAGTTGGAATAGATAATATTCTGCGCAATCAACGGGAGGCCAATCACGCTCATCAACAGCCATAAGATACATCTTTTTTTCATAAGCCTTCCTCCTTTCCTTTCTAACGCCTTTTCGAGTGGAAAGTTATACATTTTAGCGGATAAATGCAAGGACAGAAAAAGAAATATTGAAAAAAAGGGGTTTTCTTCAAATTTGATGGTAATTTAGCAAATCGGTGGTATCTTCATTCTCCTCCTTCCGGAAGGAGGAGTACCCGTAGGGGGAGGTGGTAGGTAAACACATAATTCGTTTATTATCAACCCTGTGCATCTACCTGCCGCCTCGACTTTCCGCCCCCTTCCTTCCCCCAAAAGAGGAATGAAGACATCACCGACTTGCTAAATTACCATCAAATTTGGAAAAGAGTCTCCAAAAAAGTAACTGAATACTTGACTTTGCCTTCCTGATGTGTTATCTTTGTATCTGTTATTACAAAATATATTTCTATTTAATATGCAGGTAAAGGGGGAAGCAGTGTATTCTCCCTTTTTTTATGTCTGATCGTGCCGAAAGAAGAAATCACCTTTTGTTTTTGAGGAAATGCAGGCTCTATTTTTATAAAACGGAGGCTCTGTTCGGGTGAAACAGAGGCTTTGTTTTACTAAAACACAGGCTCAACATTCATTAAGCGTGGGGTTAGCACTCCCAAAGCGTAGGTTTAGTCCCCGTAAAGCGTAGGGTTAGCTCTCATAAGTCGCGAGATTGGCTTTGCTATTCCTGCATCGAGGATTTACGAGAGCTGAATGCATCATCCGGCAGCTCTCATTTTCGCTTCCTATTCGCTTTGCGTTAATAAACAGTAAATCTGCTCTTGACAAAAACAAGCTCATAGCCTGTCCGTTGTTAAATATATTACCTTTGCGCAAAAAGTATCAAAGCAATTATGGAGAAACTGGAAAATATAATCTCAACCTATCAGCAAATTATTCAAGAGTCGGAACAAGCTCTTCAGAGGGCCCGGAAACGCATCTATTATATCAGCCTTCTACGCCTTGTGCTATTTGTAGAAGCCATAGCGGCAGCCTTTATCTTCTGGAGCGACGGCTGGTTATCTCTTTTCGTCTTTGCCATTCTGCCTTTTAGTCTGATGGGTGGCTATGTCTCTCTGCTTTCGCTATCTTACCTTTTATCTTATTCATCTGGCTGGTAAAACGCCATAATTTCTGGTTCTACCGAAAAGACTTTCTGAAAAAGAAAATAGAAATCAACGAACAGGAGTTACGGGCCATTCAATATGATTTTTCCGATTTCGACAGCGGAAATGAATATATCGACCCTGCGCATCTCTATACTTATGACTTGGATGTATTCGGCGATTATTCGCTTTTCCAATATATCAACCGTACTTCAACGCCTGTCGGCAAGCAACATCTGGCTGATTGGTTCAACGCACATCTGGAACTAAAAGAATCGATCGAACAACGCCAGGAGGCTATCCGGGAATTATCAACCGATCTGGAATACCGGCAACAAATCCGTCTGTTCGGATTACTTTATAAAGGAAAACCTGCCGATATCAACGAAATCAGGGAATGGGCGGGAAGCCCCAGCTATTACCGGAAGCATACGCTACTGCGTATCATCCCGACAGTAGTTAGCATCATCAACCTTATATGCATAGGTTCGGCCATTGTAGGAATTCTTCCTGCCACCGTACCCGGAGGTGTGTTTTTTTGTTTCGTCATTTTCAGTTCTATCTTTTCTAAAGGTATCACAAAACTGCAAGCAACTTACGGCAAAAAATTGCAAATCCTCTCTACTTACGCCGACCAAATTCTTCTCACAGAGAAAAAGGAAATGAACAGCCCTGTTCTGCAACAGCTCAAAACGGAACTTACAAGCCAGAATCAAACAGCTTCCCAGGCAGTCCGCCAACTATCGAAACTGATGAACGCGCTCGATCAACGCAGTAACCTGTTAATGAGTACAATCCTCAACGGACTTATTTTTTGGGAACTGCGCCAAGTAATGCGAATCGAGAAATGGAAAGAAACTCATGCTTCCGACCTCCCCCGCTGGATAGAAACAATCGGAGAAATCGACGCCTACTGCTCTTTAGCAACGTTTACATACAATCATCCGGATTATATCTTCCCCAAAATCAGCTCTCAATCCTTTCATCTGCGAGCCGAAGCTTTGGGTCATCCACTTATGAACCGCAACAAATGTGTGCGAAACGGAATAGATATCGACAAGCGTCCTTTCTTTATCATCATAACCGGCGCCAACATGGCCGGTAAAAGTACTTACCTGCGTACCGTAGGCATCAATTATCTTTTAGCCTGCATAGGTGCACCGGTTTGGGCAAAGCAAATGGAAATATATCCGGCACGCCTCGTCACCAGCCTTCGTACAAGCGACTCACTCACCGATAACGAGTCTTACTTCTTCGCAGAACTCAAACGTCTGAAACTAATCATTGACAAACTCGAAGCAGGAGAGGAACTTTTCATCATCCTTGATGAAATATTGAAAGGCACCAACTCTATGGATAAACAAAAAGGCTCTTTCGCTCTCATCAAGCAGTTTATGAATATGAACGCCAACGGTATCATAGCTACTCACGACCTTCTGCTCGGCACCTTGATAGAATCCTTCCCACAGAATATCCGTAACTACTGTTTCGAAGCGGACATCACGAACAACGAACTCACCTTCTCTTATCAAATGAGAAACGGAGTCGCCCAAAATATGAACGCTTGTTTCTTAATGAAAAAAATGGGGATCGCCGTCATTGACGACTAATCCCCACTCTTTATCAAAAACTAAAGTTGTTCCTTCTTCTGTGTAACAATCTTAGCTCAACAGCTTCTAATTCAAATTACTTTTTGAAAGAAAAGCGACCACAGCCGATGCATCTTCATTAGTGAAATAATGCACTGATGTTATCGGCTGATAAGTATAAGGTACAAACTGGAACAGCTGTACGGCAGCAAATTTCTTATCTTCAGAAAGAATTACGTCCATACGAATGTTCCCACTTGTTTCGCTCTTAATATCCGAATTTGCAGAGAACGAACCGGAATTTACGATATCAACCAACTTATCCATGTGCTTCAAATCAAAGAAGACACTGCGTTCCTTTGCAATACTTCCGGTCGGTAGATAAACAACTTCCTTTGACTTCCAGAAAAGACGGAAAATACCTACAAGGAATAGTCCCGTCCCGAACACCATTAAAGCCATACTTACAGTAGAGGACCTATCTTCCAGTTCAAAAGTAGAAGCAAAAGCTAAAATACCCACCAACAACATGAATGAAGAGAATAAAACTCCGGAAATACTTGTACGCTTAGCGATATCTGGATGTGAAGATGCGAATATAGTAGCATCAATAGTTTGAGTAGTTGCCATAATATTTAAAGTTTAATTTATTAGT
>OHAT01003328.1_pt1 | contig 10731 bp, 8 predicted proteins | sample 1577141 | NCBI WGS metagenome assembly OHAT01 (sample SAMEA3541578, study PRJEB24748) | human gut metagenome | biome: human gut; feature: human-associated habitat; material: faeces | place: China | collected 2012
GCCACCACCAGGGTGCCGTCCTCAATGAGGGAGATGGTGCCGTGCTTGAGCTCGCCGGCGGCGTAGGCCTCCGAGTGGATGTAGGAGATCTCCTTCAGCTTCAGAGAGCCCTCCAGGCCCATGGCGTAGTCGATGTTCCGGCCGATGAAGAAGATGGATTCGTGGTTGAAGTAGTGGGAGGCCAGGTACTGGATGTTCTCCTTCTGGTTCAGCACCTGTTCCATGCGACTGGGCAGCAGCAGCAGCTGGGCCACCAGCTCGTCGTAGCGCTTGGGCTCCAGCTTGCCCAGCACGTCGGCGAAGTAGAGGCCCACCAGGTAGAGCACCCCCAACTGGGTGGAATAGCCCTTGGTGGTGGCCACGGCGATCTCCGGGCCGGCCCAGGTGTAGAGCACGTCGTCGCACTCCTTGGCGATGGAGCTGCCCACCACATTGACCACGCCCAGGGTCCGGGCTCCCAGCTTTTTGGCCTCCCGCAGGGCTGCCAGGGTATCCGCCGTCTCGCCGGACTGGCTGATGATTACAACCAGAGTCTTACTGCACAGCACCGGATCGGCATAGCGGAACTCGGAAGCCTGAATGGGCTCCACAGGAATCCGGCAGATCCGTTCCAGAATGTATTTCCCCAGGCAGCCCACGTAGTGGGCCGAGCCGCAGGCCACGATGTAAATGCGCTTCAGCCCCTCCAAGTATTCCCGGGACAGCTGAACATCATCCAGTACCACCCGCCCCTTTTGAACCCGGGGGCTGATGGTGTCCCGTAGGGCCCGGGGCTGCTCGTGAATCTCCTTCAGCATGAAGTGGGGGTAGCCGCCCCGCTCCGCGTCAGAGAGCTCCCAGGTGATTTTCTCCGGCTTTTTCTCCACCTGTTCTCCCAGGGCGTTGTAAAACGTCACACCACTGGCCGTGAAGACCGCCATATCCCCCTCATCCAGGTAGGCCACCTGGCGGGTATACTTTAAAATGGCCGGCACATCGGAGGCAATGAAGTTCTCCCCTTCCCCAAAGCCAAAGATGAGCGGGGAATCCTTTTTGGCTGCTATAATTTGACCCGGTTCATCCCGGCACACAATGCCCAGGGCATAGCTGCCCTCCAGCCGGGCCACTGCCATGCGGACCGCTTCCAACAAATCTCCCTGTTCCTCATAAAGACGGGCAATCAGATTGGAAACCACCTCCGTATCCGTGTCGGAGCAAAACGAAACGCCCTCCTTCGTCAGCCGCTCCCGGAGCTCCAAATAGTTTTCAATGATGCCATTGTGCACCACGGCGATCTTTCCATTCTGGGACAGATGGGGATGGGAGTTTTCATCGGATGGCGCGCCGTGGGTAGCCCACCGGGTGTGACCAACGCCCACCAGCCCGGGTAAACCGGCGCCCGCCTGAATCTTCTCGCTGAGTATTTGCAAGCGGCCCCTGCTCTTGGCCACCTCCAGCCCTTCGGGACCTTGGATGCAGACTCCGGCGGAGTCGTAGCCCCGGTATTCCAGCTTGGATAAGCCGTCCAGAAGAAGGGGGGCAGCCTGCCGGTAACCAGCGTAACCAACTATTCCACACATATACGGTGACCTCCAGAAATCAAAGTGGACCGGCCGGGTTGTTTTTCCCCACGCACAGCCGGTATGTGCATTATACAACTATCTGTGTGCAAAAATCAACTCCTATTTGGATTTTTTTACACGGCTTGCGGAAAAAGCCCTCCGCAGGCCGTGTATCTCTAGAAAAATGTCGTTTGTGCAGGAAAAAGCGCGGATAAATGCTTCAATTGGGACATTCCCACCGCTGTGGCCCCCCGCTCTATGAGGGCCTGTGCCCCCGGCGAGCCGTCGTCAAAGAAAAACACCGGACTCCATCCCCTCCGCAGGTTTTCCTCCGTCCCGTTCCATGTACCGCCAAACCCCGGGGACGTCTGGGCAACCAAGGTCTTCTCCCCCAGGATATGAATGATCCGGTTGCGGGATAGGGCCCGTGCCGGAGAAAAGGGCAGATCGAAGCTATCCTCCCAGCACAGAAGCAAATTGGGGACAGGCGGCGCGCCCTGGGGCGCCGCTAAGACGGCAATCACCCGGCCGCCAGCGGCCAGGCAGGCCTCCTGCCCTTCCCGGTCCGTCCCCCGGGCTCCCCCTGACACCAGGGTATAGCCCTGACGGGCCATTTCCTCTCCTGCCCTTCGGGCAAAGGCCCTGGCTTCTCCCTTCAGCTCCCGGCTGCCCACCAGGGAGAGGCAGGGCGTCTGCAGCAAGCTCAGGTCCCCGGCAAACCACAAAGCTGCTGGGGCCCGGTCCCCCAGAGCTGCTGTCAGGCGGGCAGGGTACCGGGGACTCACAGGGGTGAGACAGCGCAAACCCCGCTTTTCACCCCGGCGGAGATAGGCTGCCAGCCGGTCCTCCTCCCCCAAAAGCGCCACCACGTGAGCCGCCTCCGGTTCGGTGCAGCCCAGAGCCCGGAGATGGGACTCCGTCAGCTCCTCCCCCCCGTGCCCCGGCATCGGGCTTAAGCGCACCCGCTTGGCCAGGCGCTGCAGCTGCGGCCCGGTAAGAGGATGCCGGACCGGATCTCCCAGCCGGGAGCCCAGAAGGAGGAATCCCGCCTCCCGGGGATTCACCGGAAACGCTTCCGGATCACAGGGGCCTTCACCACTTCCTCCATGAGGGTCCCGTCCTCCCCCAGAAGCATGGGGCGAATGGTAAAATTAGAATACTTGCCAATTTCATCCAGCTTTGCCTTCTCCGGGAAGTTCCCTATGATAGAATATGCCTTCCCCTTCCGTTTTGCCCGCCCGGTCCGGCCAATGCGGTGGATGTAATATTCATTCTCCTCCGGAACCTCGTAGTTGATGACGCAATCCACGTCATCCACGTCGATGCCCCGGGAAGCCACGTCGGTAGCAATGAGGATGGGCAGCTCCCCCCTGTGGAACTTCTGCATGGTCCGCTCCCGAAGGGACTGCTTGATGTCCCCGTGGATGCACTCCGCATTGGCGCCGGCCCGCTGAAAGTCATCACAAAGGCGCTGGCACATGTGCTTGGTGTTGCAGAAGATCATCACCCGCTCAAAGCCCTGGGTCCGGATGAGGCGCAGGGTGGTCTCCGCCTTGGACATGGGCGTGGTGGTAATGGAGTACTGATCAATGTCCGGCCGGTCGTCCAGCTTGGGCTCCACGGTGATCTCCACCTCATCCCGCTGGTACATCCAGCTGACGGTCATCACCTCTTGGGAGATGGTGGCAGAGAACAGGCCCAGATTCTTCCGGTTTTTTACCTTCTCCACAATCCGGGTCACGTCCTTGAAAAAGCCCATGTCCAGCATTCGGTCCGCCTCGTCCAGAATGATGGTCTGCACTTTGTCAAAGCGAATGTTCTTCCGGTTGTAATGATCCATCAGCCGGCCCGGCGTAGCCACCACAATCTGGGGCTTCTTCTCCAGGGCCTTGGCCTGGGTGACCAGGGATGCGCCGCCGTAGAGTACCGTGACCCGGATGCCGGTATAAAACGCCAGGAGACTGCGCAGCTCGTCACAAATCTGAATGGCCAGCTCCCGGGTGGGAGCCAGGATAAGCCCCTGCACATCGCTGCTTTCCGGGTTCACATGCTCAATCATGGGAATGCCAAAGGCGAAGGTTTTGCCGGTGCCCGTAGGTGCCTTGGCAATCACATCCTTCCAGGCTAAAAGCGGCGGAATGGCCTCCCGTTGAACTGAGGTGGGATATCCATACCCCTTCTTCTCCAGCGCCTTCCGCATAGCCTCTGAAAGCCCCAAATCCTGAAATGTCATTGCTGTTTCTGCCATTTGTCTCGTTCCTTTGTTTAAAATGAGTTTCCATTGAAGCCAGTATATCAGATATGTCCCCGTTTTTCAACTCATTGCAGCGTTTTCCACAGGGGCGACGGCATTTCCTTTTTACAGACCGGTAGTACCGTGCAACGCTTATAATTGCACATTTTCTGGCTGACGGATCTGTCAAATGCCCCTAGGGGCGCACCGTGGGCGCCTGGGTAAGCTGTTGGATCCGGAACCGGCTGAGCAGCAAGGCCCCCCGGTTGTAGGGCGCTGCCGCGCCAGGGGTGGGTGAGTAACTTGGACCCAGAGGAAGGAAATGCCGCTGCCCTGCTTAAAAACAGATCCCCAGTTGACAAATTCTGCGAATATGGTACAATGATGTTGCAGATTGTATCTGCCATATCAAGAGAGAGAAGGGAGATTACTTATGGAAAACAACAACGCGAAGGGCTATTCCATCGCCGCTTTGGTCTGTGGAATTCTTGGCATTGTGGGCAGCTTCATTCCCTGGGTGTGCTACTTCACCTTTGTCCTGGCCATCTTGGGCATCGTCTTTGGTGTCAAGGGCCGGAAGCTGGCACAGCCGGATCAGAAGGGGCTGGCTACCGCCGGCTTTGTCCTGGGCATCATCGGCACGGCGATCGGCGCTCTGGGCATTGTCTGCATCGTTTGCGCCGCCGGTGTGGCCGGTGCTGTGGGAACCGGTTTGCTGAGCTAAGCCATGTGGACACAGGGGGTGGGGCTGCCTCAACGGGAGGAGCCGCCACCCCCTGTTCTTTTGGATTTTGATTTTGGGAGGTACCTCATGATTCCTTCTTTTCCCCTTCTGGGCCGGACCTTCACCATTTACCCTCTGATGGCCCTGGTGGGCATGTTCGTCTCCGGCATTTACGCCTGCCGGTCCGCCAAGCGTGCCGGGCAGAATGAGGACGATATGATCGTGCTGCTGCTGGTTTCCAGCCTGGGTGTTTTTCTGGGGATGCACCTGCTCTACGGGCTGGTGGGCATATCCCAGTGGCCCCAGCTCCTGGCTCAGATCCACTCCCCCGCCTCCTTCTTCCAGGTGATGGCCACCATCTGGGGCGGCTCCGTATTTTACGGCGGCCTTCTGGGGGGCATCCTGGCGGGCGCTGTATACCTGCGCCGGAAGGGGCGGCCCTTGGACCTTTGGGCCAGCCTGACAGCCCCGGCCATCCCCCTCTTTCATGTTTTTGGCCGGGTCGGATGCTTCCTGGGCGGATGCTGCTACGGCCTTCCCTCTGCCTGGGGCTTTGTCTACCGGTACAGCCCTGTGGCAGAGGCCAATGGCGTCTCCCGCTTCCCCGTGCAGCTGGTGGAAGCGGCCTGGAATCTGGTTCTGTTTCTGCTTCTGGCCCGGCTCCAGCGGCGGGGCAGGGACCGGCTGCTGCCTCTGTATCTGGCCCTATACGCCCCTGCCCGGTTCCTGCTGGAATTTCTCCGCGGGGATGCCTACCGGGGCATTTTCCTGGGGTTGTCCACCTCCCAGTGGATCAGCCTGTTCCTCTTCCCCGCTGCTCTGTACGCCCTGCTTCGCCCCAGGAATTAACAAAGATTTCACACCCGCCCCTTTTCCTCCCTGGGGATTTGTGGTATACTGAGGGTCAAAAGCCAGAAAATTTGCAGGAGGAACCATTCTTTGCTGACCTACGATGAAGTAACCCAAAGCGAGGCCATACGCACCTACATCACCCGGGCAGACCAATCCCTGGCCGCCCTGGGCTATACAGAGCACAGCTTTGCCCACGTGATGCACGTGGCGGAAACGGCAAAATACATTTTGGAGACCTTGGACTTCCCGCCCCGCACGGTAGAGCTGGCCCGGATTGCCGGGTATCTCCATGACATCGGCAACCTGGTCAACCGGGTGGATCACTCCCAGTCCGGGGCCGTCATGGCCTGGAGCATCCTCAACGACATGGGCTGCGACCCGGCGGAGATTGCCACCATCGTCACTGCCATTGGCAACCACGACGAGGGCAACGGCGTTCCCGTAAATGAAGTGGCCGCCGCCCTCATCCTGGCAGACAAAGCCGATGTGCGGCGGAGCCGGGTGCGCAACACCGACACCACCACCTTCGACATTCACGACCGGGTGAACTACTCTGTGAAAAAATCCCAACTAAAAATCAACGAGGACCGGACCCTTGTCAAGCTGAAGCTGACGGTAGACACCAAATATGGCTCTGTCATGGATTATTTTGAGATCTTTATGCAGCGTATGATCCTCTGCCGGAAGGCCGCCGAACGGCTGGGCTTACAGTTTAAGCTGATGATCAATGAACAGCAGCTCATTTAAGTCTGTGGAAACAACTCTGGGAGGCTTTCATGCGCGTAGCGCACGGGACTGCGTTGGGAGGTTGATCTGTGAAAACCTGTCATATTTTCTGCGCCGCCGAATTTGAGGGGCTGTTGGAGCGCCCCGCCCCAGGCGATTGGATTCTAGCCGCCGATGGCGGCCTGCGGCATCTCCAGGCCCTGGCTCTGGAGCCCACCGGCATTCTGGGGGATTTTGACTCCCTGGGCTACACGCCCCAGGGACCCCAAGTAGACCGCTTTCCCGTGGAGAAGGATGATACCGACTCCATGCTGGCAGTAAAGGCTGGCCTCCGGGCCGGCTTCCGCCGGTTTCTCCTCTATGGGGCGCTGGATGGGCCACGACTGGATCATACCGTAGCCAATTTTCAGCTCCTGCACTATCTGACGGACCAGGACGCCCACGGCTATCTGGTGGGCAGCGCTTATCTGGCCACCGTCCTGGCCCCGGGGCTCCTCCGGTTTTCCCAGGAGGCCCGAGGCATTCTCTCTGTGTTTTGCTCCGGAGCGGACGCTGCCGGAGTCACCCTCCGGGGCCTGCAGTACCCCCTGGAGAATGCCGTGCTCACCCCCGGGTTTCCCCTGGGTGTGAGCAACCACTTTTTGGGCTGCCCGGCCCAGGTCTCCCTGACGCACGGGCGCCTGCTGCTCCTGTGGGACCGGTCCAACGGCCTGCCGGAGCGGAGAATCACGGGGTAATGGGCGCCCCTTTTCACCCAAATTCAACAGCAAGGAGCACAGGCCCCCAGGCCGGCCGCCATGGCAAGAAAGAAAGCACCCAGCCGCCACAGCAAGCAACAACCGGAGTCGGTTCCCCGCCGCCCCCTCCCGGTCCTGGACGCAGACCCCGGTTTTGGTCTCTCTCAGGCCCAGGTCCAGGCACGGCTGGCCTCTGGCTGGTCCAATGATCCTGGCGAATCCCCCTCCAAGTCGGAGGGGCAGATCATCCGGGAAAACACCCTGACCTTTTTCAACCTGATTTTTCTCATTCTGGCCGCTTTGCTGGTCATTGCCGGCTCGTATAAAAACATGATGTTTCTGGTGATCGCCATTGCCAACACCGCCATTGGCACCGTCCAGGAAATCCGCTCCAAGCGGGCAGTGGACAAGCTGACCCTGGTGGCCGAACACCCGGCAAAGGCCATCCGGGAGGGCCGCCGGGTGGAGGTCCGCCCCAGCCTTCTGGTCCGGGACGACATCATGGAGCTGGCCGCCGGGGATCAAATCTGCGCCGACGCCCTGGTGCGCACCGGGGAAATCCAGGTCAACGAATCCCTCATCACCGGCGAAGCCGACGCCATCTTAAAAGGCCCCGGCAACATCCTGAAATCCGGTTCCTTTGTGGTCTCCGGGCGGGCACGGGTTCAGCTAACCCAGGTGGGCCCTGACGCTTATGCCGCCAAGCTCTCCGCCGGGGCAAAGAAAAATGTCCACGCCACACAGTCGGAGATGATGCGCTCCCTGGACCGGCTGATTCAGGTGGTGGGCTTTGCCCTGATTCCCGTGGGCTGCATCCTGTTTTACCGCCAATTCCATGTGCTGGGCATGGACTTCCGCACCTCCACCCAGTCCACCGTGGCGGCCCTCATCGGCATGATCCCCGAGGGGCTGTACCTACTGACCAGCGTTGCCATGGCCGTCTCTGCCATGAAGCTGGCCCAGCAAAAGGTCCTGGTCCAGGACATGAACTGCATTGAAACCCTGGCCCGGGTGGACGTGCTGTGCGTAGACAAGACCGGCACCATTACAGAGCCTGGGATGGAGGTCCAGGACCTCATCCCCCTGGACCAGCAGGACACCCCGGAGCGTCTGGAGTCAGTCCTGGCCGCCCTGTACAGCGGCACAGAGCCGGAAAACGACACAGGGCGGGCCATGGCGGAGATGTTCGCCCGGAAAACCGCCTGGAAGTGCCTGTCCCGGGTCCCCTTCAACTCCCAGACCAAGTGGTCCGCCGCCGTCTTTGAGACAGAGGGCGCCTTTGTAGTGGGAGCGCCGGAGTTCATCCTGGGCCCCCGGTACGACTCCATCCGGGAGGATGTGGAGCCATGGTCCGCCCAGGGCTGCCGGGTGCTGCTCATTGCCCAGTACCATGGAACGCCGGAGCAAGGCAAACCCCTGGACCCGGAACAGGTCCGGCCCATGGCCCTGGCCCTTCTGTCCAACCGCATCCGGGCCACCGCCCCGGAGACCTTCCGCTTTTTCGCCCAGGAGGGGGTGTCCATCCGGGTCATCTCTGGGGACAACCCGGTCACCGTCTCAGAGGTAGCTCGCCGGGCAGGCATTGCCGGGGCAGAACGGTACATCGACGCCTCCACCCTGAAGACCGAAGGGGACTTTGCCCGGGCCGCCCGGGAGTGCACCGTCTTCGGTCGGGTCACACCGGACAACAAAAAGAAGCTGATCCGGGCCATGAAAAAAGAGGGACACACCGTAGCCATGACCGGTGACGGCGTCAACGACGTTCTGGCCCTGCGGGAGGCCGACTGCGGCATCGCCATGGCCTCCGGCAGTCAGGCCGCCAGCCAGGTGGCCCAGCTGGTCCTGCTGCAGTCCGACTTCGCCGCCATGCAAGGCGTGGTGGGAGAGGGCCGCCGGGTCATCAACAATATCCAGCGGGCTGCCGCTCTGTTTTTGGTAAAGAACATCTTCTCCGTCCTTTTGGCGTTCATCTCCATGTTTGCCACCTTCCCCTATCCCATCATGCCCCTGCACCTGAGCATGATCAGCGGCCTCACCATCGGCGCGCCCTCCTTCTTCCTGGCTCTGGAGGGGAACCGGGAGCGGATTAAGGGCCGGTTTATGGCCGGAGTTCTGCGCAAGGCCTTCCCCGGCGGACTGACCAACCTGATTGTGGTCCTCATGGCTGTGGGCTTCGTTTTGGTGTTCCATCTGCCTACGGAGCAGCTGTACACCGTCTCCGCCTCCCTCATGAGTCTCACGGGGCTTTTGGTTTTGTTCCAGGTTTGCAAGCCCTTCACCACACAGCGGAAGATTCTCTGGGGCCTTATGGCCGCTGCCTCCGCCTTTTGCTTCTTCTTCCTGGGGTCTGTGTTCGAATTTGTCCGGCTGGACCTGGAGATGGTCATTGTGCTGGTTGCCGTCTTCCTCATGACCCCCACAGTATTTTTCAGTCTCCAGCGCATGTTTGACTGGGGCGATATTCTGTATGACCGCCTCCACACCTGGCTCTCCCGCCACCGGGGAGGCGCCGCCCCCCGACTGGAGCTCCCGCCCAAGTAAGACAAGGAGGATGTTGGATGGAAACTCAGGAGCTTTTTCTTCCCCTGCCAGACCATGACATGGACATGCACACCGCCTATATCCAAGCGGCATTGGACAAGTGCCGGGAGGGGGGCGGAGTCCTCCGGCTGGCCCCCGGGGACTGGCGCATCGCCAGTCTGCGACTGTACGATAACACCACCCTGTATCTGTCCTCCGGAACCCACCTCATCGCCAGCAACCGTTGGCAGGACTATACGGACTTCCACGTCCCCACCACCTTAGGCTACCTGAAGAGTCCCTTTTTACAAAAGGAGTGGCGTCTGCCGGATCATTATGTCAACTCACCCATTACGGCCATAGATGCCGAGAACGTGGCGGTCATCGGCGAGCCCGGCTCCTGGATCGACGGCTCCGACTGCCTGGACCCCAAGGGGGAGGAGGGCTTCCGGGGGCCCATGGGTATGGTGTTCTGCCGCTGCCGCGGCGTGACCCTCCGGGGCTACACCTACCGCAACGCCGCCAACTGGTGCCACCAGCTGGACTCCTGCATCCAGGTCCGAATGGACCACGTGACGGTGCTGGGCGGCCATGACGGGGTCAATCTCCATCACTGCACCCAGGTGTGGATCGACAACTGCGACTTCCGCACCGGGGACGACTGCATCGCCGGATATGACGCCGAAAACGTTGTGGTCCGGAATTGCAGCCTCAACACCTCCTGCAACAGCTTCCGCTTCGGGGGCCGGAACCTTCTGGTGGAACACTGCCGCTTCTGGGGGCCGGGGGAATATCCCCACCGCTCCTCCGGGCGGCACAACCCCCTCTTCGCCTTCGCCTATTACGCCTTCCACTACGACCTGTGCCGGTGGGACAGTGAGAATTGGGTGGTCCGGAATTGCACCTTCGAACATCTGGACAACCTGATCTATTACAATTACGGCGGCGACTGGAACCACAACGCCCGCCCCCTCCGGGACCTGACCCTGGAGCACATCACCATCCGGGGCCTGGCCGGCACCTCCCACATCACCACCTTGCCGGAAAGCCCCATCACCGTGACCTGCAAGGACCTCTCCCTCTCCTGGAGAAACGGCCTGCCCCAAGCCGGCGTCCTCCGCACCTCCCCCGCCGTTCGCCTGGTTTTGGAGGATGTGCGGGTAGAGAGCGTCAACCAGTCCCCCGCCCAGTAGCATGTTCCACCCACCCCAGAGTGGCACCGTACACAGCAAAATCCCCCGGGCAAATTTGTGTGAGCCTCACAGCCGCAACGAACTCGCCCGGGGGTTTCTATACAATTTTGCCCAGCCAGCCGCAAAAAGCATGGGAGCGGGAGCACCTTAGCTTCCCCACAAGGGCATACGCAGACCGCTCACATAGATACGCACTGGCGCGGCA
>OHAT01003339.1_pt1 | contig 10699 bp, 3 predicted proteins | sample 1577141 | NCBI WGS metagenome assembly OHAT01 (sample SAMEA3541578, study PRJEB24748) | human gut metagenome | biome: human gut; feature: human-associated habitat; material: faeces | place: China | collected 2012
AAAACTTCCCCATTGCCGATACAAGAAATAATTTTGTTCTTGAGTTTTTGGACTATTATATTGATCCGCCGCGTTATACCATTGATGATTGTATAGAGCGTGGGCTTACTTATAGTGTCCCTTTGAAAGCGAAACTCAAGCTCTACTGTACCGACCCTGATCATGAGGATTTCGATACGGTGATTCAGGATGTGTTCCTCGGTCCGATTCCTTACATGACAGATAAAGCTACTTTTGTCATTAATGGTGCCGAGCGTGTAGTTGTGTCTCAGCTTCATCGTTCTCCAGGTGTATTTTTCGGTCAGAGTGTTCATGCTAATGGTACGAAGCTTTACTCGGCACGTATTATTCCGTTCAAGGGTTCATGGATTGAGTTTGCTACCGACATCAATAATGTGATGTACGCATACATCGATCGAAAGAAAAAATTGCCTGTAACAACGCTGTTGAGAGCGATAGGCTTCGAAAATGATAAAGATATTCTTGAGATTTTTAACTTGGCAGAAGATGTTAAGGTGAATAAGACAAATCTTAAGAAGGTAGTAGGCCGCAAGTTGGCTGCACGTGTATTGAAAACTTGGATTGAAGATTTCGTTGATGAAGATACCGGTGAGGTTGTTTCTATCGAGCGTAATGAGGTAGTTATCGACCGTGAGACTGTCATTGAGGAAGAACATATCAATGAGATTATCGATTCGGGTGTCCAGAATATCTTGATTCATAAGGATGAGCCGAATCAATCTGATTATTCTATTATATATAATACTCTGCAGAAGGACCCGAGTAACTCGGAAAAGGAGGCAGTGCTTTATATTTATCGTCAGTTGCGTAATGCAGATCCTGCTGATGATGCAAGTGCACGTGAGGTTATTAATAACCTGTTCTTCTCAGAGAAGAGATATGACCTTGGTGATGTAGGTCGTTACAGAATCAATAAAAAGTTGAACTTGACGACGGATATGGACGTACGTGTCCTCACCAAAGAAGATATTATTGAAATCATCAAATATCTGATTGAATTGATTAATTCAAAGGCGGATGTGGATGATATTGACCACTTGAGCAATCGTCGTGTGCGTACGGTAGGCGAACAGTTGTCTAACCAATTTGCTGTTGGTTTGGCACGTATGTCACGCACTATCCGTGAACGTATGAATGTTCGTGATAATGAGGTGTTTACCCCGATTGACTTGATCAATGCGAAGACGATTTCTTCTGTGATCAATTCTTTCTTTGGAACGAATGCATTATCGCAATTTATGGACCAGACAAACCCGTTGGCGGAAATTACTCACAAACGCCGTATGTCGGCTTTAGGGCCTGGTGGTCTTTCTCGTGAACGTGCCGGATTTGAGGTTCGTGACGTTCATTACACGCATTATGGTCGTCTTTGCCCGATTGAAACGCCGGAAGGTCCGAATATCGGTTTGATTTCATCATTGTGTGTGTTTGCTAAAATCAATGACCTCGGATTCATCGAGACTCCTTATCGTAAGGTTGCGGATGCCAAAGTGGATCTTTCGGATAACGGCTTGATTTATTTGACTGCCGAAGAAGAAGAAGGTAAGATTATTGCCCAGGGAAATGCTCCGTTGAACGATGATGGAACATTTGTCCGTAATAAAGTAAAATCCCGTCAGGATGCCGACTTCCCGGTAGTAGAGCCGGCAGAAGTTGAACTGATGGACGTATCTCCTCAGCAGATTGCTTCGATTGCTGCTTCTTTGATTCCGTTCCTTGAACATGACGATGCTAACCGTGCGTTGATGGGATCAAACATGATGCGTCAGGCAGTTCCTTTGTTGAGAAGTGAAGCTCCTATTGTAGGAACCGGTATCGAGCGTCAGCTGGTTAGGGATTCACGTACGCAGATTACGGCGGAAGGTGACGGTGTGATTGATTACGTAGATGCAACCACTATCCGTATTTTGTATGATCGTACGGAAGATGAAGAGTTTGTAAGTTTTGAATCGGCTCTGAAAGAATATAGAATTCCTAAATTCCGCAAGACTAACCAGAATATGACTATTGACCTTCGTCCGATCTGCAACAGAGGTGACAGGGTAACAAAAGGCCAGATATTGACGGAGGGTTATTCTACTGAGAACGGTGAATTGGCATTGGGTAAGAATTTGCTTGTTGCTTATATGCCGTGGAAAGGTTATAACTATGAGGATGCCATCGTATTGAACGAACGTGTGGTTCGTGAAGATTTGCTGACTTCTGTCCATGTAGAGGAATACTCGTTGGAAGTTCGTGAGACAAAACGTGGTATGGAGGAATTGACTTCTGATATTCCTAATGTGAGTGAAGAAGCAACTAAAGATCTTGACGAAAACGGTATTGTGCGTATTGGTGCACGTATTCAGCCGGGTGATATCATGATCGGAAAGATTACTCCGAAGGGAGAATCAGATCCTTCACCGGAAGAAAAATTGCTTCGTGCTATTTTCGGTGATAAAGCCGGTGACGTGAAAGATGCTTCTTTGAAAGCTTCTCCTTCATTGAAAGGTGTGGTGATCGATAAAAAACTCTTTTCTCGCGTAATCAAGAACCGTAGTTCCAAGTTGGCAGATAAGGCTTTACTTCCTAAAATCGATGACGAATTCGAAGGTAAAGTATCTGATCTGAAACGTATCTTGGTGAAGAAGTTGATGACGCTGACTGAAGGTAAAGTTTCTCAGGGGGTCAAAGACTATTTGGGTGCTGAAGTTATTGCCAAAGGTTCTAAGTTTAGTGCTTCCGATTTTGACTCACTTGATTTTACATCTATCCAGCTGAGTAATTGGACAAGTGACGAACACACTAATAGTATGATTCGTGACTTGGTGATGAATTATATTAAGAAGTATAAAGAACTGGATGCCGAACTGAAACGTAAGAAGTTTGCTATCACGATCGGTGATGAGCTTCCTGCCGGTATTATCCAGATGGCTAAAGTATATATTGCTAAGAAACGTAAGATCGGTGTAGGTGATAAGATGGCGGGTCGTCACGGTAACAAGGGTATTGTTTCACGTGTTGTACGCCAGGAGGACATGCCGTTCCTTGAAGATGGAACTCCGGTTGATATTGTTTTGAATCCGTTGGGTGTACCTTCACGTATGAATATCGGACAGATATTTGAAGCTGTTCTCGGACGTGCCGGAAAAACGCTGGGTGTGAAGTTTGCAACTCCTATCTTTGATGGTGCTACCATGGAAGATCTCGATGAGTGGACAGACAAGGCCGGTTTGCCTCGTTACTGTAAGACTTATCTTTGTGATGGTGGTACCGGTGAACAATTCGACCAGCCGGCAACTGTTGGTGTGACTTATATGTTGAAACTCGGTCACATGGTTGAAGATAAGATGCATGCTCGTTCTATCGGTCCGTACTCGCTCATTACTCAGCAACCTTTGGGTGGTAAAGCTCAGTTTGGTGGTCAGCGTTTCGGAGAAATGGAGGTTTGGGCACTCGAAGGTTTCGGTGCAGCGCATATTCTTCAGGAAATTTTGACGATTAAGTCAGATGATGTTGTAGGACGTTCCAAAGCCTATGAAGCGATTGTGAAGGGCGAACCTATGCCGCAACCCGGTATTCCGGAATCTCTGAACGTGTTGTTGCACGAGTTGAGAGGTTTAGGATTAAGCATCAACCTGGAATAATTATTTAGTTGAAAGTTGATAATTGATGCTGGAGTGATTCTGCTTTCAATTATCAATCTTCAACTTTCAACTTTCAACTTTTAATTTTCAACTATATTATAGTATGGCTTTTAGAAAAGAAAATAAGACGAAGAGCAATTTCTCGAAAATCTCTATCGGTTTGGCTTCTCCGGAGGAAATCCTTGAGAATTCGAGTGGTGAAGTATTAAAGCCTGAAACCATTAACTACCGTACGTACAAACCGGAACGTGATGGCTTGTTCTGTGAGCGTATCTTTGGTCCTATCAAAGATTACGAATGCCATTGTGGTAAGTACAAACGTATCCGTTATAAAGGGATTGTGTGTGACCGTTGCGGTGTGGAAGTTACAGAAAAGAAAGTGCGTCGTGAACGGATGGGACATATCCAGTTGGTTGTGCCGGTGGCTCACATCTGGTATTTCCGTTCGCTTCCTAATAAGATAGGTTACTTGCTGGGATTGCCTACCAAGAAACTCGATTCCATTATTTATTATGAGCGTTATGTTGTTATTCAGCCGGGTATAAAGGCGGAAGATGGCATAGCTGAATATGATTTGCTTTCAGAGGAGGAATATCTGGATATTCTGGATACACTTCCGAAAGAAAATCAGTATCTGGAAGATACAGACCCGAATAAATTCATCGCCAAGATGGGTGCAGAGGCTATCTATGACTTGTTGGCCCGTCTGGATCTGGACGCGTTGTCGTATGAATTGCGCCATCGTGCCGGAAACGATGCTTCACAGCAGCGTAAGAACGAGGCGTTGAAACGTCTGCAGGTTGTAGAATCATTCCGTGCATCACGTGGACGCAACAAACCGGAATGGATGATCGTACGTATCGTACCGGTTATTCCGCCTGAACTTCGTCCGTTGGTTCCGTTGGATGGTGGTCGTTTTGCTACTTCTGATTTGAATGACTTGTATCGTCGTGTCATTATTCGTAATAACCGTTTGAAACGTCTGATCGAGATCAAGGCTCCCGAAGTAATTTTGCGTAATGAAAAACGTATGCTTCAGGAATCGGTGGATTCACTGTTCGACAACTCACGTAAATCAAGTGCTGTTAAGACAGATGCTAACCGTCCGTTGAAATCATTGTCAGACAGTTTGAAAGGTAAGCAAGGACGTTTCCGTCAGAATCTGCTCGGTAAGCGTGTTGACTACTCTGCTCGTTCGGTAATCGTTGTAGGTCCCGAGTTGAAAATGGGTGAATGCGGTATTCCTAAGTTGATGGCTGCAGAACTTTACAAACCGTTTATCATACGTAAATTGATTGAACGCGGTATTGTGAAGACCGTAAAATCCGCGAAGAAGATTGTTGACCGCAAGGAACCGGTGATCTGGGATATTCTTGAGCATGTAATGAAAGGACATCCGGTATTGCTGAACCGTGCACCGACGCTTCACCGTCTGGGTATTCAGGCGTTCCAGCCGAAGATGATTGAAGGTAAAGCTATCCAGTTGCATCCGCTTGCTTGTACGGCATTTAATGCCGACTTCGACGGTGACCAGATGGCGGTTCACTTGCCTTTAAGTAATGAAGCTATTCTTGAAGCACAGATGTTGATGCTTCAATCACATAATATTCTGAATCCGGCCAATGGTGCTCCTATCACTGTGCCTGCACAGGATATGGTTCTTGGTTTGTATTATATTACCAAGTTGCGTACCGGTGCTAAAGGTGAAGGTTTGACTTTCTACGGACCGGAAGAGGCATTGATTGCGTATAACGAGGGTAAGGTGGATATCCATGCTCCGGTAAAAGTAATCGTGAAGGATGTTGACGAGAATGGTAATATTGTGGATGTAATGCGTGAGACTTCTGTCGGACGTGTTATTGTGAACGAGATTGTTCCGCCTGAAGCTGGCTATATCAATACGATTATCTCTAAGAAATCGCTTCGTGATATTATTAGTGATGTAATTAAGGTGTGTGGTGTGGCGAAGGCTGCCGATTTCCTTGACGGAATCAAGAACCTCGGTTATCAGATGGCCTTCAAGGGCGGTCTGTCATTCAACTTGGGTGATATTATTATCCCGAAAGAGAAAGAGACACTGGTTCAAAAAGGGTATGACGAAGTAGAGCAGGTGATCAATAACTATAATATGGGTTTCATTACCAACAACGAACGTTACAATCAGGTTATTGATATTTGGACACATGTCAACTCGGAGTTGTCTAATATTCTGATGAAGACTATTTCTTCTGACGATCAGGGCTTTAACTCTGTATACATGATGCTTGATTCGGGTGCCCGTGGTTCTAAGGAGCAGATTCGTCAGTTGTCTGGTATGCGTGGTTTGATGGCTAAACCGCAGAAAGCCGGTGCAGAGGGTGGTCAGATTATTGAAAACCCGATTTTGTCGAACTTTAAAGAGGGACTTTCGGTGTTGGAGTATTTTATCTCTACCCACGGTGCTCGTAAAGGTTTGGCTGATACGGCGTTGAAGACTGCTGATGCCGGTTATTTGACTCGTCGTCTGGTAGATGTTTCACACGATGTTATTATTAATGAAGAAGACTGTGGAACTCTTCGTGGATTGGTTTGTACGGACTTGAAGAATAACGATGAAGTTATTGCTACTCTGTATGAACGTATACTCGGACGTGTATCTGTACATGATATAATTCATCCTACTACAGGCGAATTATTGGTTGCCGGTGGAGATGAGATTACAGAAGATATCGCTAAGAAGATTCAGGAATCTCCGATCGAAAGTGTTGAAATCCGTTCAGTGTTGACTTGTGAATCTAAGAAAGGTGTATGTGCTAAATGTTATGGACGTAACCTTGCAACGAGCCGCATGGTTCAGAAAGGTGAAGCTGTCGGTGTAATCGCTGCCCAGTCAATTGGTGAGCCGGGTACACAGTTGACATTGCGTACGTTCCATGCCGGTGGTACAGCCGCCAATATTGCAGCTAATGCGAGCATTGTAGCTAAAAATGCCGCTCGTCTGGAATTCGATGAGCTCCGCACGGTTGACATTGTTGATGAGATGGGCGAATCTGCGAAAGTGGTGGTAGGTCGTTTGGCTGAAGTACGTTTTGTGGATGTAAACACTAATATTGTTCTGTCTACTCATAACGTTCCTTACGGTTCGACATTGTATGTATCGGATGGCGATGTGGTTGAAAAGGGTAAGCTGATTGCTAAGTGGGACCCGTTCAATGCCGTTATTATCACGGAAGCTACCGGTAAGATTGAATTTGAGAGTGTTGTTGAGAATGTCACTTATAAGGTTGAATCGGATGAAGCGACCGGACTTCGTGAAATCATCATCATTGAGTCTAAGGATAAGACAAAAGTGCCTTCGGTTCATATTCTTACTGAAGATGGCGATTTGATCCGTACTTATAACTTACCTGTGGGTGGACACGTTATTGTTGAAAACGGACAGAAAGTGAAAGCTGGTGAGGTTATTGTCAAGATACCGCGTGCTGTAGGTAAGGCCGGTGATATTACCGGTGGTCTTCCCCGTGTTACGGAGCTTTTCGAAGCGCGTAATCCGTCGAATCCTGCCGTTGTATCAGAAATCGATGGTGAGGTTACGATGGGTAAGATTAAACGTGGTAACCGTGAGATCATCGTTACATCTAAGACCGGTGAGGTTAAGAAGTATCTCGTGGCCCTATCTAAGCAAATTCTGGTACAGGAGAACGACTATGTGCGTGCTGGTACTCCGCTATCGGATGGTGCTATTACTCCGGCAGACATTTTGGCAATTAAAGGTCCTACGGCAGTGCAGGAATATATTGTGAACGAAGTTCAGGATGTATACCGTCTGCAAGGTGTGAAGATCAATGATAAGCATTTCGAAATAATCGTTCGTCAGATGATGCGTAAGGTGGAAATTGACGAGCCGGGAGATACGCGTTTCCTTGAACAGCAGGTTGTGGATAAACTTGAGTTTATGGAAGAAAACGATCGTATCTGGGGTAAGAAAGTGGTCGTTGATGCCGGTGATTCTCAGAATATGCAGCCGGGTCAGATTGTTACTGCCCGCAAGTTGCGTGATGAAAACAGTATGTTGAAACGTCGTGACTTGAAACCGGTTGAAGTACGTGATGCCATTGCGGCTACATCTACGCAGATACTCCAAGGTATCACGCGTGCTGCATTGCAGACTTCCAGCTTTATGTCGGCAGCATCTTTCCAGGAGACTACGAAAGTGTTGAATGAGGCTGCTATCAATGGTAAGATCGATAAGCTCGAAGGAATGAAAGAGAACGTTATTTGCGGTCATTTAATTCCGGCAGGTACAGGTCAGCGTGAATTTGACAAGGTTATTGTCGGCTCAAAAGAGGAGTATGATCGTATCTTGGCAAACAAGAAGACTGTGCTTGATTATAATGAAGTAGAATAAGAATACCGAATTGGTTATTATAAAAAGAAGGGGCAATCACTGTAATAGTGGCTGCTCCTTTGTTTTAATAACTGTTTTTCAGTTTTGTTTTACCTCCTTCACCGCATTCACCTTTTTGGTGTAATACCTTTTCCATCGGCTTTGTAGGGTGAAGGGTCACTCTTTTTGAGGTGAATTGTTTAACCGGTGTACCCGGTACACATTTCCCCATTTTGTATGTTTTCGGACAACTCCTGCCGTCGCTAATATCTGGCTGAAATGATTCGGATTTGCACCCCGCATGGCCGTCGGATTGTGACGTTGTAATGTTTGGAAAATCTCGGCGGCCGATAGCAGTTCATAAGTATCTTCTTCAAAAGCCGGTCGGAAACAATCGCGAAGTACTTCTTCAGCCAATGTCTGACGATAGAACGAAAGATTGTGTTGCTGGATTTGTTGTTGTTCTTCTTTATTGAAGAAGTAACGCCTGTCTGCCATGAGCTCTGCTTTTAATTGGGCATAGATCTGCGAATGCTCAATCCCCTCCAGATTAATGGCTTGCTTCACTTCAATGCAAATATATCTTCGGCTACCGCTTGGGTCTGTTAATAAATCCATGCGATTGGATGTGCCGATAAATGAGGCGATACGGGGAAGTAGACGGTAACTTTTTTGATGTGGTTTCCGGAGATTCAGTGTAGACAGTTGCATTAGGTTTTTAAGCTGTGGCATTTGGACGAGTGAGTATCGGTCGAATTCAGCCAGGTTTATAAGAGCCATTTCTGCCAGTTTCCGTTCGGCATCTCCTTGTGAGGTGAGCGAAAATTTTTCGGTGTAATAGCGATGAAGGCAAGGGTGGAGCAAACCTTTGCAAAAGGTAGATTTCAGATGTCCCTGTTCGCTGCTGACAAGGATGGGAACTACACAATTTGCATGTACTTGTTCCTTTCCGGTCCATTGAGCTACAACTGCCAGCATCCAGGTGTGAAAACTTTTGATCCATATGGGTGATGTCGATACGCGCTGCGCCAGATCGGTGAGTCGGTCGTGACCATCTCATTCGGGGAGTTCTTTCATATAAAGTTGTAATGGGTGATACGAAGGTATGCGTGTGGAGAGTAGATAGCGGTTTAAATCCCGATCCCAGCATTTGATGCCTATTGTACGGGCATCCATACAAAGTGTATTCATTTCCCGTTGCCCGATCGGTGTGAATGCCGGGTCGGAAGAACTGTTTGGCCGGAATTCTGTCTCTTCTGTCAGCAAGTTATAACGAAAGTCATACTGCATTAATAAATAGTTTTGAAGTGCTTCGCTCGCTTCCTGCTCTTGGACCATCGTTTTGTTTTCGATTCTTCTTTTTTGCCCTGTTTTTGACTCATTGTTTGTTACTTTCCGATTCCACCGGAAGAAATTTCTGATCATTTCCGTAAGTTTCATGTTATTTTCGTTATTGGTTCTTAGGGCAAATGTAAGGTCATCGATCCCTCTTTTTCGAATTTTCGGGGAATAGATTTATTGAAATCTGCTTAGTTGAAAATAACCTGGCAAATGCTTTGTTTCCTGCTTGTATTTACCTACTTTTGCATGAGAGTTATTAGCGTTTCACAATTGTGAGAAATTCGTCTCTCAATAATGAAACGTGCGTCTCTCATTTGTGAAAAACACGTCTCATAATTGTGAAACGATAATGTTTCTGGTGAGATTGATTATCCTTAAAGAGAATATCGTTATGGCAGTAGAATTTGAGTTTGCTCCGGTGCCGATGCCTTCAGGACGCCCGAAGAAATTACGTTACTATCCCCGCGTTGTAAATCGTCGCACAGTTTCGACTCCCGACATTGTGAAAGAAATTGAAATGGCTTGTACATTGACAAGAACCGATGTGGTGGCTGTGCTTGATGCATTGAACCGTTCGTTGGTAGGCTGGTTGAAAGATGGATGGCGTGTTCATATCGATGGTATCGGATATTTTGATGTATCTTTGACTGCTCCGGAAACGCGAAATCCGAAGGATACCAGAGCTTCGAGCGTGAAATTTAAGAATGTTAACTTTCGTGCCGATAAAGAATTGCGTTACCGGGTGGCCGAACTGAAAGCTGAACGCTCAAAGGCCGGAAGCCATTCGGCTCATTTGTCGGAAATAGAGATAGATATGAAATTGACAGAGTTTTTTAGTGAGAACAGTATATTGGTCCGTCGCGATATCGAAAAAATCTGCCAAATGACACGTGTTACCGCTGGACGTTGTTTGAAGCGGTTGCAGGAAGAGAAGAAATTGAAGAAATTCAGCCGGCCATTGCAACAGAAGCACAAAAATCTTATTATGTATTTCGTACCGAAAGCATTGTTGCAACGATCTGTATTGTGACAGTGGGAAGTCTGGCAACCTATTTTGCATCAGGATATGTGCTCAAACCAATTCGTACGGTTGCGCAGGAAGTGGAAAAACGCAACGCAACCAATCTGGAAAAACAAATTCCTATCCCACAAAGTGCGGATGAAATTCAGCAATTGACTGTCTCCTTTAATCATATGCTAAAGCAGCTTCAGCATGCTTTTGAGCTGCAAAAGCAGTTTTCCGCAGATGCAGCGCATGAACTGCGAACTCCACTGGCGGTGATGCAGGCAAAGTTGGATGTCTTCTCGATGTCAGAGCAGCGTTTGGAGGATGTGGATTCACTGG
>OHAT01003341.1_pt1 | contig 10692 bp, 11 predicted proteins | sample 1577141 | NCBI WGS metagenome assembly OHAT01 (sample SAMEA3541578, study PRJEB24748) | human gut metagenome | biome: human gut; feature: human-associated habitat; material: faeces | place: China | collected 2012
AGTTATTACGAACGACGCCGTATTTGGCAAAAGCCATCTCCTGCGTTGTTTCATTATCATGACGTATCTCGTAATAGTAATAACAAAGCCCGTTCTGGTACCAACGGATAACAGGATTCTTACCGTCCTTGATAACCTCTCCGCCATTCGGGATTTGTGACAAATCCGTTTCCAAAAGAGTGGCGAACGACGTACCGGTAAGAGTCACCTCGCCGTGCGCGTCTGCGTACTCCTTTATTTTAGTGTACATTTTCTCGCAGGCAGCCTTTAAATTCGGTCCGACATCGACAGCATTGTAAGCAGCTTTCAATGCCGCGAAATCAGTGAAATTACTCCCGGCAAAATTAAACCAGTCGCCCCCACTGGCACGTCCCGGGGGATAATACGTGCCTTTAATCACCAGACGAGTGGAATTCTCGAACTTCTGTTCGGCGGCAGACATCGTATTCTCGATACAATAAGTTTTATCCGCGGCAGCCATCCACGTGTACGGCGACACCAATACCGGAGCGTAAGTACTACGATTTACCGTGGCATTCACGACACCTGCATCATTCGTGTAATTCGGGTCAACCGTGTAGAAATTACTGGTATAACTTCCACCACTCGAATGAGTAACCGTGAGTAGCGTCTTCTCCGCGAAAGGATAGAACGTACTGTTCACGGCATCCAAAGTCCAGTTACCGAAAACGAACGTTGCCCCGTCAGGTTTGACCTCTATATTACCTTTAAGACTGAGTTCCAACTTGGAAGCCAGACGTTCAATCTTCACCTGCACCCTGTTACCTGTTTTCTCGGCAGCCTCCTTTGCCTCGTCGTCATCCACGTCCTTCGTCACTTTCTGAATTTTACCGCTGATGTCAATCAAAGGATCGGAAATCTTATCCCCGGCGGATTTCCCCGTTTCATCGCCACTATTAATCATGGTAAAACCTTTGGCAATAGGGAGAACCACATCCGTGATCTCCTCTCGGGTAGCCCCTTTGATTGCCGTGTTAACCGTGCTAAAAGTCGTCGTTACATTAATATCGTTCAACATCCCCTCCAGTTTGCCGCCGGGATTGGCTATCACCAGAAGTTTGGTCGCCGCCGCGGATACCTTGACGGCTGACGGACTTGAAGAAGCATTCGGAATCTTCACGAGGTAATCCGTCGTACCCGGGATTCCCACTATATTTTCCGCCTTATCGAAGAACAACAGATAAAGGTTTTTCAAGTCACTCTCGTTCGTTCCGCTTTCCTCACCCGAAGAACGGGCTGATGTGTTTTGCGTTGCAATTTTAATGGAAAGATAAGCAACATCCGCTTCATTCGTTTCCGGCGGATCATTATCACTGTCACTTTTACTGCAACCGGTCAATGCCGCTATCGCCAACATTGACATTAAAATCATTTTCATCTTCATTTAATCGTGTTTTTAATGGACAATAATTATATTTTCAATCATCGTGGAATCAATCCATTCCATACATTTCCCAATCTTTCAATTTCTCCTGATAAACATTTTCATCTGCCTTGTATCGTTCAATCAATCTAAGATGTCCCGCCGCATCCGTATTACCGGCAGCCACCGCCTTCTTCGCGTAATATTCCGCTTTGTCCAACTCATTATTGCGGGCGTGGAACGCGGAGAAATAAATCCATACTTCGGGATCATCCTCCAGTCCCTGCAAGAACTTCAACGCCGCCGACACATCATTTGACAAGTAACTAAACACGCCCATCGTGATGCGGCTGCTTTTTTCCTCCGGGAATATCCTTGCCGCCTGCACGATAACCTCCTTGAATTGAGTGCTACCGGGTTCATATTGATTGGCAAGCAGGTAAAACTCGTACAAAGACAACATACTCGGGTAAGATTTGAACACTTCCTTTATGGTTTCGATCGAGTATTCGGGAACCGTGAAAGTAATCCGATAGGCACTCCGGCGAAGCATGGGAAAAAGATTGGCAAGCATATAACGATAAGTCCGTCCTTCATTATACTGCATCAACAGCCTCTCGCGCCCGTCAAATACATCCGTATTCCCGATAATTTCGAGCACTCGTCCTTTTTCGCCCTCGGGCATAACCGGATCTTCCCGAACCAATTTTTCAAGTCCTTCCCAATCCTCCCCGTAACCTCGCGAAGAAAGAGCGATTCCCGCGAGGTCGTAATTCCCGCGAAGCCACCCCGTGAGCGAAGCCGCCCGCCGCTCCGACAGTTTAAGGTTATACTCCCACGTCCCCTCCGGTGACGCGTAAGAAGAAATTGTAATGGAGTTAATTTTCACTCCTTGTACTTTTCTCACCTTTTCAATACTCTGCCGAATCTTATCCAACTCGTTCCGGTTATTGGCTAACATGGGTTTAATCTCCGCGTTGCCTACCGTATAGATAATCTGTGCCTCGCCGGACTCCGTTCTGATCTTTATCTCCTCCCGCGGCGGAACGGGAAGTTCCACGGGAAGCTCGTAAATTACACGTGTCGGCTTTTCCGCGAAACGGATTCTATCAGCGATAACCTCCATGGAAAGGTGATGAAACTCACCCCTGCAATTGCGCCGTTCCTGTGCCATGGCAACATTCGCGTCCTTCATCCAACCTTCGAGAGGTACCGTCGCGCTGTAACTTATCCTCTCGTGAAAAAGCTTTTGCCCCCTCGCGGAGAAAGACGCGTACACGGGTTCGACACGCCCCGAAAGCCTTTCAGCCCTGTTCACCACCGCCTGTTGAATCCTGCCGCTGATAACGACAGGCAGCAGCTTCCTCTCGTTCATCCCGGAACGAATCACCGGGAAAAGGTACATCTGACCTCGGGCAGGGACAGAAACCCCGATAGCCTCAATATCAAGCACAACACGTATACTGTCACGCTCCTGCCGCACGTCACGCACCACCACTCGCACGTCTGACACTTTTTGTTGGGCGACCAAACCGACAGGAGCCGCGAAAAGCAGCATAAGTCCCGCCAAAGCCACCATTTTAAACCTTATCTTACCATTGATTTTCATAGTCTGTATTATTTTATCAGAAACACAAGAGTTAACCCGAGTTTCGTCAACCCGAAATAATGCGCGGTCTTGTGCCCGATCTTGGGTTTACACTTGCCACACGGGAATTTATCGTGCGACATATAAGCGTATCCTGCCCCGACAGTAGCTTCCAGCGACCAGCGGGGCGCGAATATCCAGTTATAACCGTAGCTCACGCCGACACCCGCCAACCATCCCTCGTACCGGTTATCCTTTATCGTTCTGAAAGGTCCGATACCTCCCGCGTTATAAGAAGCGTAATGAGCGTGAACACCCAAGAAATGTCCCGTGAACGGTTGACATTTCCACCACCGTAATTCCGGCTGCACGGCAAAATGCTTAAACTTCTTATCATTGCTGAAACTCCACAAATTCCAACTGACGGGAACATCCAACGTGGTACGCACCCCGACCTTGAATTCCACACCCAGATTCGGGGATGCCATACCGTCCATCAGCAGGTTATTTTTCAACGCGATTTTTTGAGCACGGGCTAACGTGCAGAACGAAATCATCATGATCAATAATATAAATCTTTTACTTTGCATACAGATTTAATTTTCTTAATGCAAATGTAAAGCATTGTTATCGCTTGAAAAAGACAACTTTATCCAACTCCTGCACCCGAAATTGGACATCCCGGAGAAGTTCGGTCGGACAACCTTTCCGTCCCACTCAATGATAGAAAACCATACAACAACTTCCTCCAAAACAGAGGAAAAATACCGGAAAACTTCTCCAAAACGGAGAAAGGCAAAACCCCACACTCGAATATTATACTTAAACGCATTTTAAGCTAATATTTATCAAAAAACTCCGTATTTATAGTTATTTTTGATATTGTATTTAACATATTCCATCTTTAAATAAACACAAACCATTATGCAAAAGAAGGATCTCCATGACGAATTCATTGATGAATTATGCAAGAAAGTCCCCAAAAGGGCAGAGCTGATAAACTTGGTATCCGACATTCTAAAATTAGAAAAGGAATCCATTTACAGGAGATTGGCAAGAAAAGTAAATTTCTCTATCCGGGAAATGGGAATACTGGCAAAAGAACTGAATATCTCTATCGACAGACTACTTTACAAAGAAGAAGACCATCAATGGCTCCCCGTCGCGCTGGCAATCCCCCTGAAACTAGATTCTATGGATTGCTTGTGTGACATGATAGAGCAAAACATCAAACGAATTGCATACATCAACCGGGACGCTCCCGGACAAATGGGAAATGTTTACCACATCCTACCACTGGAGTTTTTCATTCATTACCCCATGATCATGAAATTCATGTTCTTCAAATGGGGAAATTACTTCATCCGGTCGGAAAAATTCAATCATTTTTCTTCATGGGAACTTCCCCACAGATTATCTACCCTCACGGAAAACTACATTGACACGTACAATTTTGAAAAAATTTTCTACATTTGGGACAATTCATTAATCTGGATATTGGCCAGAGAAATTGATAATTTCTACAAAATGAACATTATCACGACGCAAGAAAAAGAAGATATAAAGGAAGAACTTCACAAACTCCTATCAAATATCGAAATGACGTTAAACGGCACCCGTGTACCCGAAATCCCATACCCGCCGGAAACAACCTTCTACGTTTCCTCCGTCAATATCGGCTTTACAAGCAACTACTATCAATCCGGCAATAGACACTTTGCCACCTTTCAAAGCAACTTCAGCTTCTCCATGATAGAGAACTCCGAGGAAGACTTCGCCAAGGTGAAAGAATGGATAAACTCCTTTTGTGATATATCTACCTTACTCTCCAAAAGCGGACGTTTCGAGAGAAGGCTGTTTTTCAACGCACAGTACAAAATATTGGACGATATTCTGGAGTAAACCCTTATCCGGGTTTTCCCCAAGTAATCCTATGGCGAAACTATCTCTTCCCGCCCACAACGCTCTTGTCAAACACTTGTATCCCCGATAAAAATCGTTGCTATAAGCATTCCATATCGTAGCTGTAAGCGGGAAGAGGTAGTATAACCCTAGGATAGCCCTAGGATTAGGGCAGGTTTTCCCTATTCGAATTCTTCGGTATTCGCCTCCATCTCACCGAGAGGCTTCAGATTCGAAGGAATCCTCTCCTCCGCATCATCCGAGAAATAAGGGAACACGTCCATGATTGTCGTGTCGGCAATAGAAGCGATCTCGAAAGGAACCACGTAAGTAGACAGACTCTTTTGCAAATTAACCAAAGCTCTCTCCAGATCAGACCCCGCGATCAGGAAATACTGACCGGACTTCTTCTCTTTTCCGCTAAGCTGGTCGGCATCAATAATGTTCACCTTCGCCTTGTACCACTTGTCGTCATTCCCGTCATTCGACTCCACCAACTCCGTCACGTTCGATTTCTTCAATGCGGCAATATAAAAATCCCCCTGAATCATCTCTCTCAAACACTCCGTGATCCTGCTCTCCGCCTCCGTGTAAGACATGGCATCCAACAAATACGACTCGGACATTTTCTTCTCTTTCCCATCCTCACCCACTTTCACGTATTTCACCTTCGCTTCAAACCAATTTGCTATCATTTCTTCTGTTTTTTAATTTGTTTAATCGGACAGCAAAATTAAAATAATTCTGCCCAAAACGCACCTCTCTCAAAAAAATAAAAATTGGAACCAATGTATTCGTGATAAAATATAAAGTTCGATCCGCTTGTTTACAGTCAAAAAAAAGAGGCTTGAAAACCAAGCCTCTCTTCTGTACCATATCGATATATTAATATCTTCTGTTTGAATTATAACCTCCGCGATTACCGCCACCTCTGTTATAACCTCCGCGGTTACCACCGTTTGATCTTTCTTCTCTCGGTTTAGCCACATTAACGTTAATCACTTTACCGTCATATTCAGCACCGTTCAATTCGTCGATCGCTTTTTGTCCCAAAGTATCGTCAGCCAATTCAACGAAACCGAAGCCTCTTGATCTTCCTGACTCTCTGTCCATAATAACTTTAGCAGATACAATCTCTCCGTATTCTGCAAACAATGTGCTTAAATCAGCGTCATCAACGCCATAGCTTAAATTTGAAATGTAAATGTTCATCAAGTACAATTTTAATAATTAATTAATAGTGATTGAGGTTGGCATTGAATAAAAGTCTACTTAACGATACAAATACATGTTAGGAAAGTGATTTAAAACAAAGGAATCAACTCAATCCGAGACAAAGGTACCTCTATTATTCGAATATGCAAGCTTTTTCATGTATTTATTTCAAAATAATTCCATCCTACCCCCGAATATTTGATAATAAACACACATTTACTATTTTCGTAAAAAATTTAATCAAAACCATATCATGAGAAAAATATTCATCATCACGCTTTTATTATCGGGTGGAATATCATCATTCTGCCTCGCGCAAGAGAAGTATACCCCATCGAAAGAAAACTTGGAAAACAGACAATGGTTCCGGGACGCTAAATTCGGTATGTTCATCCATTGGGGAATATACAGCATGCTGGCGGACGGGGAATGGGTGCTTACCAACAAAAACCTGAATGAAGAAGAATACCAAAAACTGGCGGACGGCTTCTACCCTTCCAAATTCAACGCCGATGAATGGGTACGCGCAGCCAAAGACGCCGGGATGAAATACATCTGTTTCACCTCCCGCCACCACGACGGCTTTTCCATGTTCGACACCAAACAATCGGACTACAACGTGGTGAAAGCAACCCCGTTCAAACGGGACGTCATCAAGGAACTCGCCGAAGCCTGTCGGAAACACGGCTTGAAGTTATTCCTGTATTACTCGCATATCGACTGGCATCGTCCCGACTACTACCCTTGGGGACGTACCGGGCGCAACACGGGGCGCACGCCTTCCGGGACATGGGAAGACTACCTGAAATTCATGGATGCCCAACTCACCGAACTGCTCACAAACTACGGTTCTATCGGGGGTATCTGGTTCGACGGCTGGTGGGACAAACCGGATGCAGACTGGCAACTGGAAAGGCAATACGCTTTAGTCCACCGCCTGCAACCGGGGTGCCTCATCGGTAACAATCACCACAAAGCACCCTTCGAGGGCGAAGACTTCCAGATGTTCGAGCGTGACCTTCCCGGGCAAAACAAGGCAGGTTACTCCGCCGATGCCGAAATCAGCACCCTCCCGTTGGAAAGCTGCGAAACCATGAACAACACGTGGGGATACAACATCAATGACCGGAACTTCAAATCGACCAAACAACTTATTCACACGCTGGTCGGTGCCTCCGGCAATAACGCCAACCTTCTCCTGAACGTGGGCCCCGGCGGAGATTTTCCCGAAGGTTCGGTCACGCATTTGAAAGAAATCGGGGAATGGATGAAAACTTACGGCGAAACACTCTACGGCACCCGGGCAGGTATCGTCCCCCATCAACCGTGGGGAGTAACCACTCAAAAAGATAATAAATTATATGTCCACATCCTTAATCTGGACAAAACCGAACTCCTACTTCCCATCACGGGTAAAAAAGTCAAAAGCATTGCACGTTTCAAAGATAAAACCCCGGTAAAATACAAGAAAACGAAAGAAGGCATCTTGCTCCAACTGGAAGAAATCCCCGCGGACATTGACCACGTGATAGAGATTGTTTGGCGATAAAACCGACGAAGTGTATCTTTTCTCACCCTTTTTTCGTAACTTAGCAGCCGAATAACTAAAAAAACAGGACTTATGTTTTCACAAGACGAATTCAAGAAATATGCCATGAAGCATAAAGGAATCAGTAGCCTGAATCTACATCGTATCGAATCAGCTACTGCCAGCTATATATCCCCGACGATCATCGAGGAGCGCCAATTGAACGTGGCAAGCATGGACGTTTTTTCAAGATTAATGATGGACCGTATTATATTCCTCGGGGTACCGATTGACGACACCGTGGCAAATATCGTTATGGCGCAATTGTTATTTTTGGAATCAGCCGATCCGACCAAAGACGTGCAGATCTATTTCAACACCCCGGGCGGTAGCGTGTACGACGGACTCGGAATCTATGACACGATGCAATACATCAAATGTGACGTGGCAACCATCTGTACCGGTATGGCCGCATCCATGGGTGCCGTGTTGATGACGGCAGGCACCAAAGGAAAACGTTCCGCGCTGCAACACTCCCGCATCATGATACACCAACCGATGGGCGGTGCCCAAGGTCAGGCATCCGATATCGAGATCACGGCACGGGAAATCATGAAATTGAAAAAAGAACTTTACCAAATCATCGCCGATCATTCCGGTAACCCGCTGAAAAAAGTGGAAAAAGACTCAGACCGCGACTACTGGATGACTGCCGCGGAAGCGAAAGAATACGGAATGATTGACACTGTTTTAACTCGGAATCATAAATAATGCAAGATAAATGTTCGTTTTGCGGAAGATCACGTGACGAAGTGGATCTTCTGATTGCCGGAATGGACGGTTTCATTTGCGAGATGTGTGCCCAACAGGCGTACGACATCGTGCAAGAGGAACAAAGAGGCCATTCCACCCCTTTAGACATGGATCATATCGAGGTCAAGAAACCGATAGAGATCAAACAATTCATGGATCAATACGTGATCGGTCAGGACGAGGCGAAAAAACACCTTGCCGTGGCTGTTTACAACCATTATAAACGATTGACACAAAAGCCCGGTAACGACGACGTGGAGATCGAGAAATCCAACATCATCATGGTCGGTCGCACGGGAACGGGGAAAACCTTGCTGGCACGCACGATTGCCAAAATGCTGCACGTGCCTTTCACTATCGTGGACGCCACCGTGCTGACGGAAGCGGGATACGTGGGCGAGGACATCGAATCCGTCCTGACACGCTTATTGCAAGCAGCTGACTACGACGTGGACGCGGCAGAAAAAGGTATCGTCTTTATTGACGAGATCGACAAGATCGCCCGCAAAGGCGACAACCCGTCCATCACCCGTGATGTCAGCGGCGAAGGCGTGCAACAAGGTTTGTTGAAACTACTGGAAGGTTCTATCGTGAACGTACCCCCGCAAGGCGGACGTAAACACCCTGACCAGAAGATGATCCCGGTAAACACCAAGAATATCCTCTTCATCTGTGGCGGAGCATTCGACGGTGTCGAGAAAAAGATTGCCCAACGTATGAACACCCAAGTGGTAGGATTCACGGCAAGCAAAGAAACTTTCCTTCTCGACCGTGACAACATGTTGCAATACATCGCCCCGCAAGACTTGAAGTCTTTCGGGTTGATTCCCGAGATCATCGGGCGTCTTCCGGTATTGACTTACTTGGAGCCACTGGATCGCCAAGCCCTGCGGAACATCCTCACGGAACCCAAAAACGCGATCATCCGCCAATACATCAAACTATTCGAACTCGACAATATCACGTTGAACTTCAACGAAGATGTCTTCGAATACATTGTTGACAAGGCTATTGAATTTAAACTGGGAGCCCGCGGACTACGTTCCATTTGCGAAGCCATCATGACCGACTTGATGTTCGAGATTCCCTCGCAACACTGCGACTCCATCACGGTCACCAAAGAATACGCCGAGAGCAAACTCGACAAATTTACTGCCCAGAAATTACGGGCGTGATTTTACCCAAAAAAAAACGAGATTCGGAATGAATCTCGTTTTTTACTTACAAACGCTTAGCCTGCATATCCATCTTGTCTTTCAACACGAAATCCATATAATAAACGTAAGCGTGTTCCAGATTCGGTTCTATTGACTTCACGTCTGCATATTCTGCAACTTCTTCTGCCACAATTTGGATTCTCAGTCCCCCGTCTTCGGGAACCGTCATGATCACGGGATATTTCCCTTTTATCGCTTCATACTCGTCTTGCATGACGAACAGTTCCCAAACTTTCCCTCTCGCCTGTCCGAGCATCTCCCCCGGGGTACCCATGAACTTTAATTGCCCGTGATTTAACAAAGCAACATTCTTGCAACTACTGGAAATATCCCCCACGATATGTGTCGATAATATAATCGTCGCATCTTTATCACTTATATCCGACAGAATATTCCGGAAACGGATACGCTCTTCCGGGTCGAGTCCGGTTGTAGGTTCATCGACAATGATAATCTTGGGATTCCCGATAATCGCTTGCGCTATGCCTAGCCGACGTTTCATACCCCCGGACAAGCGATTTGCCCAACGGTCACGCTCCTCGTAAAGTCCCACTTTCCTCAACATTTCGTCAACAAGCTCCCCCCGTTTCTTTTTTTCAATACCGGCAAGTCCCGCGCTATAATCTAAAAACTCCCAAGCCCGAAACTTTTGAAAAGTACGAAAATCCTGTGGCAAATACCCCAGCATAGAACGAATCGCTTTCCTGTCTTTCGATAAATCATAATCATCAAAAAATATCGTGCCGGAAGTCGGATTCTGCAATAACGTCATTATGCGCATCAAAGTCGTTTTACCCGCCCCGTTCGGTCCCAGCAAACCAAACATACCGGATTCTATTTCTAAATTCAAATCACGTAAAGCCTCTTTACCACCGGCATATATTTTCCCAAGATGTTCAATTCTTATTTTCATAGTTATATAGTATTAGTATTATTTTACTTTAACCCACTTCACGGCATCTGCAATGATTATTTGATAACAAGTAACATTTGTATTTCTTCTTAACATTCTTGTTTTTATTACCGGTTGTAGATCAGTTCCACC